>Ga0209692_10000884_pt1 | contig 51276 bp, 37 predicted proteins | sample tdDd472_FD_187129 | JGI IMG/M metagenome (GOLD analysis project Ga0209692, IMG submission 187129) | Marine sediment microbial communities from the Atlantic coast under amendment with organic carbon and nitrate - tdDd47.2 (SPAdes)... | ecosystem: Environmental > Aquatic > Marine > Coastal >... | reverse complement strand
AATATTAGACAATTTCAAGAAGAAACTGACTTGATTGAACCTGATCTCCCTGAGAAATTGAAATGTTCTGTATTGTTCCCGATGTGGGAGCCATTACAGGAGTCTCCATTTTCATTGCTTCAACAACAACAAGCTCATCACCCTCTTCAACTTCATCGCCATCATTAACAGCTATTCTCAGAACCAGACCAGGCATAGGGGCATTTACAGCTCTTCCAGATCCGGCTTCTGCAGTTGATCCTGTGGTTTCAGATTCGATGATACCTTCTGTTACACCAACATCATATGATTTACCGTTTACTACAGCTTTGTCACCTTCAAAAGTGACTGCATATTTTTTACCATTGACTGAAACAGTGTAGCCGTCACCAGTGACTGCAGTTCCCTCAGCCACTTTTTCGATTTTTCTGATATTCTGTACAGCTTTACCCTGGAGGAATGCAATACCTTTATCTTTACAGGTCGCAGCTATAAACACGTTTTCATCAGTGATTTCAAGATCATTCTTGATCAGAATCATTTCCGTAGCTTTGACACCAAGATCGGGATTGTGATCGTTAATCTCCCGAACTGTTTTTGTCGTCGGTTCAAGTTTTAACTGCTGGCTGGCAATTTTTATAATATCCGGATCCGGTTCTACAGGTGTTTTACCGAAGTAACCAAGAACCATTTTCCCGTATCCATCGGCAATTTTCTGCCAATTACCAAACATTGTATTATTGTAAGCCTGCTGGAAGTAAAACTGTGATACTGGTGTTACAGATGTACCGAAACCACCTTTTGCAACAGCTTTCCCCATAAATTTTGTTATTTGCTCATATTTGTCTAACAGGTTGTTATCTCTCAGCATCTGGGTATTGGCAGTTAAGGCACCGCCGGGCATTGGAGAAAGAGGTATTGTCGGCTCAACTTTTTTAGCCTCGGGAGGCATAAAGTAATCAGCCATACACTCTTTGAATATTTCTTCAGCTTCGAAAATCTTTGCGGGATCAATTCCCATATCCCATTCTGTTCCCAGAAGAGCGTGGTACATTGTCATAATATCGGGCTGACATGTTCCACCGGATACTGGAGCCATGGACAAATCGATCTGATTGGCGCCGGCTGCCATAGCTGCTTTATTCTGAATAATGGAAATTCCCGCAGTTTCATGTGTGTGAAAACTGATTCGCACATCTTCTCCAAGGAATTTCCTGGCTTTACTGATTGTATCATAAACTTTTTCCGGGACTGATGTTCCCGACGCATCTTTAAAACATACAGAGTCAAATGGAATCTCGGCATCGAGAATCTTTCTCAACGTATCAACATAGAATTCAGGAGTATGAGCTCCGACACAACCGGGAGGAAGTTCCATCATCGTTACACAAACTTCGTGTTTTAAGCCGGCATCGACTATACATTGACCGGAGTAGATAAGGTTGTTTACATCGTTTAAAGCGTCGAAGTTTCTGATTGTGGAAATTCCGTGCTTTTTGAAAAGTTTCGCATGGAGATTGATGATATCGCTGGATTGGGATTCAAGACCAACAACATTTACACCTCTTGCCAGTGTCTGAAGGTTGGCATCTGGACCGGCAGCTGATCGGAATTGATCCATCATATCAAATGCGTCTTCGTTGCAGTAGAAATATAGTGACTGGAATCTCGCACCGCCACCAGCCTCAAAGTGATTGATTCCAGCTGCTTTTGCCGCTTCGACAGCCGGTAGAAAATCTTTGGTTAGTACTCTTGCTCCGTACACAGACTGAAATCCGTCACGGAATGCAGTATTCATAAATTCTATACGTTTTTTCATATGTAAAACCTCTTGTTATATATAAAGAAAAAGATTTTCCCGTAAAACAAAAAAATCTCCTCCAGTATATAATTAATAAATATATTTGTAACTATTAGAACAGCAAGAAAACTTATTTCGTAAATTAGAGAAGATAAAATTTTTATCTTCTATCTAAAAAATGAAAAATAGTAATTTTTGCATGTTTTTTTCATGTATCTACAGGAGAAACTTATATATAATTGTGGTTTAATCATCTCATTTGAACTTTTAGGAAAGCTAATATATGCCATATGAAATGAAGCAGGATATTGATTCGCTTGGGTATCCCTATGAATTTGTAGAAAATGATCCTTATGGGTTACGTATATATACACTGAAAAACGGATTAAAAATTTATATCAGTGTCAATAAAGAAAAACCACGAATAAAAAATAGAATTATAATTGGAGCCGGTTCAGTTCACGATCCCGAAGATGCCACAGGAATGGCTCATTACTTTGAACATATGATGTTCAAAGGGAGTTCATCAATCGGGGCTCTCGATTATGAAAAAGAAAAGGTATTGCTCGAAGAGCTTTCCCGTCTATATGAAGAAAAGAACCAATCGGAAGATAGTGTTCTCAAAGAAGATCTTTCGAAAAAAATTGATGACCTGTCTGTTGAATTGTCATCATTAGCTATTCCCGGAGAACTCGACCGGATCTTTACACATCTTGGAGCCAGGTATACAAATGCTCATACGGGTTTCGAAGAAACAGTTTATAAAAATGATATTCCCAGTGGAGAATTGAAGCGATGGCTTGAAATAGAAAAAGAACGCTTTACAAATACAGTTCTGCGCTTTTTCCCGACAGAACAGGAAATCGTATACGAAGAGTACAATCAGGAACAGGATGATGACTTTCAAAAGGTCAGCAATCTTCTGATGTCTTCACTTTTTTCAGAGCACCCTTATGGGAATCGAACAATTCTCGGTAAAAGCGAACATCTGAAAAAACCCTCAATAAAAAGGCTTCAGGAATTCAAGGACCAATGGTATATTCCATCCAATATGGCTATTGCAATAACCGGTGATATCAATTTTTCGAAAACTGTTAAAACAATAGACAGGATCTGGGGCGATATTCCTGCCGGAGTAAAAACAGAACTGCCTAAAATTACAGAGAAAGAAATAGACGGACCCGTCAGAAAAACGATATATGGTCCCGATGCTTCATTCTCTACAATCGGATATCGCTTTGATGGTGCCGGTTCTGAAGATGAACTCTACCTTATTCTCATCGATATGATTCTCAATAACAGTCAGGCTGGTCTCTTTGACTTGAATCTGGTACAGAATCAGAAACTTCTCGAGGCGGGAACATCTTATTCTTCTTGTAGAGATTACAGTTGGTTCCTTATGTATGGACTACCCCGCAACAATCAGAGTCTTGAAAATGTAGCGGTATTATTACTCGAACAGATAGAGAGTCTGAAGCAGGGCGAATTTGAAGACTGGATGATAGACTCTGTAGCCAATTATTTTGAGATTTCAAGGGTTCAGGATCTTGAATCCAATATGGTTGTCGATTCTTTTTCCGATAATTTTATCTCCGGAATCGGTTGGGATCTTTATCTGAACCGAATTGAACAGATCCGGTCGATTAACAAAGAACATCTGGTCAACTTTGTTCGATCCCGCTTTAAAGATAATTTCATTCTGATTCAGAAGAAAAAAGGGAAGGCTAAACCTCCCGACTTAATGGAAAAACCGAAATTGTCGCCTTTAAATATCAAATATGGTGAAGAATCCGAATATTTCAAGGAGATCAAAAGGCATAGGCCGGAGAGATTGAAACCGGAATTTGTGGATTTTGAAAAGTCTATAGTTAAAAAGCGAACAAACCAGGGACTGATAATCAATTCTATTGAGAATACTAATAATGATCTTTTTGAATTTCAGTACATTTTCGATATCGGTCGTAATCACAGTAAAAAACTGGCTCTTGCCTCTTCGTATCTCAATTATATAGGCACTTCACTGTATTCTCCTTCCAGTCTCCAGCAGGAGTGTTTCAGGCTTGGCCTTGAAATGGGAATCAACACAGACTCAAGCCGGACTTATATTTTCTTATTCGGCCGTGACCGCTATTTTGATAGAGGTGTTGATTTACTGGAACATCTTCTAACTAAAGCAGAAGCGGATAAAAAGTCATATAAAAAATTTATAAAAGGGATCCTGAAAAAACGCAAAGATGCCAAATTGAGCAAGAGGACAATCCTCAATGGGGCAATGTATGCCTGGGGCAGATATGGTGCCGACTCTCCTTTTACAGATATCCTGTCCGCAAGAGAGCTGAACAGTATTTCTCCGGGAGAATTAACTTCATTAATCAGGGAGCTGTACCGCTACAAACACAGTGTCTTTTATTATGGTCCCAGAAAATACCGAAATATAGATACCATAGTCGAACAGAGACACAGGATGAAAAATCTTCCCATACCTTATCCTGTAGAAAAGAAATATACGGAATTGGAATCTGATACCAACAGGGTCTTTTTTGTTAACTACGATATGGTACAGGCTGAGGTATTGCTTATATCCAAACAGAGGAAATTTCAGGAAGAACTGATTGCCATGGCCTACATCTTCAATGAATTTTACGGTAGTGGTATGAACTCAATCGTTTTTCAGGAGATCCGTGAAGCCAGAGGATTGGCTTATTCCGCATATTCTGCCTTTACCACTCCCGGCCGTATGGATAAATCACACTATATACATGCATTTATCGGAACACAGGTTCACAAGCTGGAAGATGCACTAAATGCCATGTTCGGTTTGATGAATGATATCCCCGATGCGGAGATCTCTTTTGAAGCGGCAAAAGAATCAATTCTGAAAAATCTTGAGACCGAAAGAATCCTGAATAATGAACTCTTCTGGGCATATCTGGAAAATAACGATATCGGAATCCATCATGATTATAGAGAAGATCTGTACAATAGGATTAAACGAATGACCTTCAATGAAGTCAAGGATTTCTTCGCAAGCAACATCAGAGGCAAAAAATTCACAGTTCTTGTTCTTGGAAATAGGAAAGATATCGATTTCAGTTCTTTAGAAAATTATGGAGTAGTAACAGAGTTAAAGTTAAAAGATATATTTAATTATTAAGAAAGAGGATATACATGAAAAAACTGACATTATTAGCAATCTTATTAATGAGTGCAGCCGCTCTTTTTGGCGCTGATCCCGTAACTGGTCTTTGGAAGAGTGTAGATGATGAAACAGGCTTGCCCAAATCAATTACGATCATTTATGAATCAGATGGAAAGATATTCGGCAGAGTCCTTGCTACTTTTGATGAAAATGGACAGATGCTCGATTCTATTATGAATCCAATTGAAAAAGCGGTGAACATTGAAGGTGAGCCATATTACTCAGGACTCGATATTATCTGGGATATGCAGGACCGTGGAAGAAGATGGTCAAGGGGGAAAATCATGGATCCAGAACCGGCAAAAGTGTATGCCTGTGATTTGTGGATTAAAGATGGAAACCTGATTGTAAGAGGCAAAGTCGGACCCTTCGGAAGAAACCAGACATGGCTGCCGGCTTCGCAATCGAGAGATCTTCCATCGGGTTTCATTATTCCTGCAAACCTGTCTCCGAATATACCGGAAGCAAAAAAATAGTCTAATAAGTTTGTTATCTTTAGCACTTTGTTGACATGTTCAAGGCATATTGAAGATAATGATATTATTAGTAAAAAAATATAGATTAGTGATAATCGATAGATGAAGGTGTGTTAATGGATTTTTTACAAAAGGGGCTGCAGAACATCGTTGAACAAGATGGTTACAGCCTGTCTATTGCTGGAATGGGAATCGTATTTTTTGCTCTTGCTTTTATAGCATTGATAATAAAAATACTTCCTTTCTTTCTTATGTTGCTCGATAAAATAGTTCCTGAAAAAATTGTCGAACCTGTAGTCCGTACAAGACCTGGTTCAGATGATGGTGCTATTATAGCTGCTATCGCCAGTGCGATATACAAAAAGAAAAAGCAAGTAGGATAACAGGTAAAAATATGGATATGTTTCAGAGTTTTCTGGCATCTACAGGGTTTTCCCAGATGTCTATTCAGAATGTAATCATGATTGTCATCGGTATTACATTTATTACACTTGCTATTGCAAAACATTACGAGCCTTTACTTTTACTACCAATCGGTTTTGGAATTATTATTGGGAACATTCCCTTCGTTGCGAATATGGCATTAGGTGTCTATGACAGCGGATCTGTACTGAGTTACATTTACTTCGGTGTAAGTCACGGTGTTTTTCCTCCGCTCATTTTTATGGGAATCGGTGCAATGACCGACTTTTCCTATATGCTTTCCAATCCGAAACTGATCCTTCTCGGAGGAGCGGCGCAGATTGGTATATTCCTGACAATTGTCGGCGCTATGTTCCTTGGGTTTACCGGAGCCGAAGCCGGGGCTATCGGAATCATAGGTGGAGCAGATGGACCTACATCAATATTCCTCTCTTCTAAGCTGGCTCCGCATCTTCTTGGTGCAATCGCCATAGCCGCTTATTCATATATGGCATTAGTTCCGGTGATTCAACCACCGATTATGAAATTATTAACAACACGAAAAGAGCGATTAATTAAAATGGCTCCTCCAAGAATTGTATCAAAAAGAGAAAAAATCTTCTTCCCGATAATTGCCTTTATCGTATGTGCACTAATCGTTCCCGGTGCATTGACTCTTCTGGGAATGTTGTTTTTTGGAAATCTTCTTAAAGAGAGTTTTGTAACAGAACGCCTTGCAGAAACAGCAAGAACCTCATTGATTGATATCGTGACAATATTACTTGGTGTTTCCGTTGGTGCCAGTACACAGGCTATCAGAATGGTGGAAGTCGGTGGTGTTATGGTAAACAAAGGATTCTTAACTCCACAATCTCTAATGATTTTCGGACTTGGAGCATTCTCTTTCTGTATCGCTACAGCCGGTGGAGTCCTTTTCGCAAAATTCATGAACCTCTTTCTGAAAGAAAAAATAAATCCACTCGTAGGTGCTGCTGGAGTTTCTGCGGTTCCCGACTCGGCAAGAGTTGTGCAGATGGTCGGTCAGAAAGAAGATCCCAATAATCACCTTCTTATGCATGCCATGGCACCAAATGTTGCCGGAGTAATCGGTAGTGCGATTGCTGCGGGTATTTTGTGGTCGGTATTGGTAGTTTAACAACAATTTACACTTTGCGTTGACTATATGAACCCGGGATAAAATCCCGGGTTTTTTAATTCTTATACGGAAAAATATTTCATGACTTTCTGCAGCTGTTTTGCCTGATTCGACAGATCTTCCGAAGTTGATGCCATTTCTTCCGATGCAGATGCATTTTGCTGGATCACCCTGTCCAATTGCATAATCGCCTGATTTATCTGTTCTACTCCGACATTTTGTTCAGCACTGGCTGCACTTATTTCCTGTATCAATTCAGATGTATGCCTGATATCAGGAACCAGCAGGTTCAGCATATCTCCAGCCTTTGTTGCAGCTTCTACGGTGGAATATGATAACACACTGATCTCTCCAGCCGCCGCTTGACTTCTTTCAGCCAGTTTTCTCACTTCGGAAGCAACTACGGCAAAACCTTTACCCTGCTCTCCAGCTCTGGCCGCTTCTATGGCTGCATTTAGTGCCAGTAGATTGGTTTGCCTTGAGATTTCTTCAATAATAGATATTTTCTCGGCAATCGAAGTCATTGCCGACACAGCTGTCATCATAACTTTACCGCTTTCTTCCGCATCATCTGCCACTTTTCTGGCTATTACTTCTGTCTGCTGAGAATTATCGGTATTCTGCTGAATATTGGAACTCATTTCTTCCATTGATGCTGAAACTTCTTCAGCAGCGGCCGCCTGGTCAGACGCACCAATCGATAGTTGCTGTGCTGCCGAATTTAGCTGAATACTACCAGAGCTTATGCTATTGGAAGATTTATGAACATCTCCGACAATAGAGCTCAAATTTTTCCCCATCTCATTTATAGCCCTGGCAAGATCTCCTGTTTCATCACTGTTTTTCAGAAATTGTACCGGAACCTCTACAGCTAGATTACCATCGGACACCATTTGTGTCAGTTTTACTCCTATTGTAATTGGCTTGGCAATTCTTCTGCTTATAATCCAGCCGACAATAATTCCTATAACAGCCAGAAGCATAAATAGTATTACTAATAAAACCATTAAATCCCGTGAAAGCTCATCAGCCAATGTATTAATATCCAATGTCGGAATTCCGACGTAGAGAATCCCTATTAATGAATCATTGATGTCAAAAAGAGGATCATAAGCTGTCAGATAATTTTCACCGAGTATTACGGCACTGCCAAGAAAGCGCTTGTGGTTCATGATAGGATCATAAGCGGCACTGTCTTTTCCTAACATAGTACCAACCGCTCTGGATCCATCAGGTTTTTTAATGTTGGTTATTGTTCTGATAAAGTCATCTTCCTGTTTTGTAAATACTGTAGCGGTTATTCCCAGTTTCATACCAAAGTTATCAATGAAAGCAAAACTATCAATGGCGATTTTGTCTTCATTAACCAGAATCTCATTTTCAAGAGTGGCATTTCCAAACTCTTTTTCAAAAGCAATGACTAAAGACTCGATATCACCATTTACTTTCATGCTAAGCGAAGTTACCATCAAATTTTGGGCCAGCTTTTTTAAACCGATCTGTGTCATTATCAAGCTGCCTAAACTAATGATTACTATAGTTGTAACTATAAATATAATTAATTTATTAACTAAAGATATTTTCATATAAATGCTCTCCTGAGATAACTGTAAAATTTCAAGTTTCAAAATTCAAATAATTAGAAGCCATTAATTTTTTTTCTTTGATTTTATAACTTTTTTGGCCTTAAACTGATGGTATTATGAATAGTGTTTTTACCTCAGGATCAATTGGAAATTTAAAACTAAAAAACAGAATAATCAGAGCCGGATGCTTTGAAGGGATGTGCCAGGATGGAAATGTCACAGACGAATTAATAGAGCATCACAGATCTGTAGCCGCAGGCGGCACTGCTATGACGACTGTTGCTTATTGTTCAGTTAGTTTTGATGGAAGAGCTTATGATCATGAGATGTGGATGAGAGAGGAGATCCTGCCGGATCTCAAACGGCTGACCGATGCTGTTCACAATGAAGGGGCTGCAGCTTCAATCCAATTAGGCCACTGTGGATTTTTTGCCAGCCCTAAGGCAATCGGCAGAAACCCCCTGGGCGCGTCTAAAAAATTCTGTACTTTCCGTTTGTCCTCTTGCTCCGCTATGACCGAAGAAGAAATTCAGATGAAAGTGGACAATTTCGTCCGTTCAGCCCTTATGGCGAAAGAGGCGGGATTTGATGCTGTTGAAATTCACAGCGGTCACGGTTACTTAATGAGTCAGTTCCTTTCACCATGGACTAATCACAGGAAAGATCTCTATGGCGGCTCTTTGGAAAATCGACTGAAATTTCCATCAATGATTATAAAATCTGTTAGAGAGGCAGTCGGTCTCGATTTTCCAGTCATAGTCAAGATGAATCAGAGCGATGGATTTAAAGGTGGATTAGAGATTGATGAAGCCATTGAAGTTGCCAGGCAGTATGAACGGGCGGGAGCCAGCGCTCTTGTCCCAAGCTGCGGTTTTACTTCGAGAACTCCGCTATTTATGATGCGGGGCCATGTTCCATTCAAAGAGATGGCTGCCAACCAGAAAAGTCTGATGATGCGCATTGGATTGATTCTATTCGGTAAGTTTATGGTTCAGACATATCCCTTTGATTCACTGTTTCTGCTAGAAGGTGCTGAAAAGATACAAGATGCAGTCAACATTCCTGTAATTTACATCGGAGGAGTTCTTTCAAAATCCGATACAGACTCTCTGATGAAGAAGGGATTTCCCTTTATGCAGGTCGGACGAGCTATTATTCAGGATCCATGTTTTGCTGATAAGTTGAAAAAGGTTTCTGACCTCCAATCTGAATGTGATCAGTGCAATAGGTGTATCGCTGCTATGGATGGTGGTGGTGTGTATTGTGTTTCTGATAAGATTGGTTATCTAACGTGATTAAATCAATTAGTATTATTTTGTAGGATCGACTCCACAAATTGAACAGACTCTATTTAAACTTTGTACACTGATCAACTCAACATCTGAAGATAGAAATCCTTCTTTTACAGGTTCGGTTCCCGCTAGATCTGTTGTAAGATATTTTTTATTATCATCGGAGAATACAGTTGTTACAATACTGTTGTTTCCCAGTTTATTCTGTGCGAGAATCGCACCGAGGAAATTGGCGCCAGAGGATATTCCAATGCCTATCCCAAGATTAAAAGCCAGTTTCTGAGCCATAATAATGGCATCGCCATCGTCAACACAGATGATTTCATCCAAAGAATCCAGATCTACTATTGATGGAATAAACTCATCTGAGATTCCTTGTATCCTGTGTTTTCCCACTTTATACCCTGTTGATAATGTTGGAGAATTTGATGGTTCGAGGGGATGAATTTTTATCGATTCATTTTCTTCTCTCAAATATCTTCCCACGCCCATAACAGTCCCTCCGGTACCAACTCCGGCTACAAAGGCATGTGGTTTCAGTGATTGGCTCCCGAGTTGCATCTGTATTTCCGGTCCCGTTGTGCTATAATGAGCATCTGTATTATCGGCATTGTCAAACTGCTGAGGCCTGAAGGCATTTCCAACTTTTTTCGCCATTTCATCGGCCATATCTATACTGCCTTTGAATCCCCCTTGTTCCTTGGAAACCAAAACAATGTCTGCTCCATAACTCTTTATTAAATTGATCCTTTCTTTACTCATCCAATCGGGCATAAAAATAGTAACAGGATGCCCCAGGAAACGGCCGATAGCGGAAAAAGCAATTCCCGTATTGCCACTTGTCGCTTCAATAATCCGATCTCCCGGTTTGATAGTTCCTTTTTTATATGCCTTTTTCAGGATGTGCATAGCCATTCTGTCTTTGATGCTGCCCGTCAGATTGTAATTTTCAGCTTTTGCGTAAATCGTTCTCTTTTCACTCTTAAACCGGAAGGTTATTTCCAACAGTGGAGTATTTCCTATAAGATTTGATATTCCATTTATACGCTCTTCCAATTGAAGCCTCCTGTGATTTTACATATGACAGCTCTTTGATGCTCAGCTAATTAATAGTAAAGGTATATTTGGAACATGAAAAGTATCAGATGTGCACAAAGTTCATAGATACAGTGAGGTATGAAGACGTCTGTGTCCTATGAAAATAAAATAACTGTGCCCAAAAGGGTACAGTTGGTGTTATACTATCATTATGGCAGTTCATTATAAAAAAAAGCAGAATACCCTATATCAAAAAGTTGCCCGTGATATTGAAAGTATGATTGCCAGAGAATTATATAAAAAAGATACAAAGATCCCCTCAATACGACAGATGAGCATGCTAATGAAAGTCAGCATCAACACAATAAAAGAAGCATACTCACTTCTGGAAAACAAGCAATTAATCGAAGGCCGTCCCCAGAAGGGATATTTTGTTAAAACTCTTAACTCTGCAGATCTTCCGGTTTCCGTTTCAAGAGAATACTATGAACCGGTTTCAAAGGAAATTTCTGAGGATCATATTTTCCAGAGAGTTCTGAAAGAGATCATGAACAGGGACAATGTTCCACTCGGTGCTGCTATAGCATCACCTTCACTTTTACCTGTACAGGATTTTAGCTCGTTAATCTCATCTCTGACAGATGAACAGAAAAAAATGTGCCTGACATATGCACCGACTGAAGGTCTTGTTGAATTGAGGCAGGCCATTGTCCGCAAATCGATTGATTGTGGCCTCAATCTTACAATAAATGATGTTGTCATTACATCCGGTTGTGAAGAGGCTCTGTTTCTCGCCCTCAGCGCTATTACGGTTCCCGGAGATATAGTCGCTATACAGTCTCCAATTTATTGTAATCTGGTGCTTATGTTTAGAAATTTAGGTTTGAAGATACTTGAAATCCCTTCAGATCCCATTGATGGAATTTCTCTCGATGCCCTGGAATATGCTATTCATAATAATAAAATAAAAGTCTGCCTGGTAATCAGTAATTTTAATAATCCATCTGGCAGCCTGCTGCCCGATGAAAATAAAATCAGGTTGACAGAAATTTTAAAAAAATCAGATATACCTCTATTGGAAGATGATGTGTACGGGGATCTGTATTTTGATGAAAATAGACCCTCCACATGCCGCACTTATGACAATAGCGGAAATACGATATTGTGCTCCTCTTTTTCCAAAACAATCTCACCGGGACTCAGGGTGGGATATATTATTCCGGGAAAATTCAAAGATAAGGTCATTCAAAGGAAAATGGGTTTCAATATCTGCACATCTACAATTTCTCAGCTGCTTCTTACAAACTATCTCGAATCGGGAGGTTTTTATAAACAACTGAGAAAACTGCGCCATGAAATCTCCATCAGAATGACTAATTTGAGAAAGGATGTTGCAGAATTATTCCCGAAGGGAACCAGGATGACAGATCCTAGAGGCGGGTACACTCTCTGGGTGGAGCTTCCCGGCAATGTCTCCGGTCTCGATATTTATGAGAGAGCAATAAAAGAGGGAATCGCGATCGTCCCGGGGGGATTATTTTCTCAGAATCACTATTTTGAGAATTTTATTCGCCTCGATGCCGGTTGTTATACTGATGATATAAGAATATCTGTGAAAAGACTTGGTGAAATCACAATGGAGCTGTTATTTAAGTAAAAAATACCGGCTCAGGTGAATGAGCCGGCATATCAATTTTTATTCAGTTTTCGGATAGAGAATTACTTCCATCAGATTAACATCGCTGAGATATTTATCAGCTGTGTATTTAATATCCTTCGGTGTCAGAGACTGATACATCTCCCGTTTGTTAATAATAGTCTCTATGTCATATCCATAATACCAGACATTTTCCATCTGACTTAACCACCAGTTATTTTTTTTAAGAGATTCTTCATAACCGACTAGCTGAGCCTCTTTTACATCTAGGACGATCTGTTCATCGAAAGCCCCTTTTCTGACATCTTCTATCTGAGATTTGACAAGATCTTTAAGCTCTTCTGTTCTTTCAGGATCACAGCTGAAGGTAAATCGGAAGTTGTAGTCGGAAACAGGATCTTTTGCCGGAGCAAATCTAATTCCTATACCGTAAACACCACTTGCTTCCTCGCGGACAACTTTAGTCAGTTTTGTCTGAAGAACAGATTCCAGTGAGATCATTTTATAAAGTTCATCTCTTGTCCAGTCAAAATCTCCACTGTAGATAAGGGAAACCATGCTTACTGGTTCTATACCCGCTGTAATTGATTCCTTTATCTGTCCTTCAGGGTATCTGATCTCCCTGTCTATCCAGGTTTCTTCTCTACCGGAAGAAGGTAATCCTCCGAGATAGGTTTTAATCAGTGGTTCTATTTCTTCCAGATTGAAAGAACCTGTAAAGAGAAAAGTGAAATCGCTGAAGTCTTCAAAACGGTCTTTGTAGACGGCGAGAGCTCTGTCGAGATCCACTTCTTTCATCAGGTCTATTGTCAGAGGGCGGGCTCTGAAATGATCAGATGTCATAGTACTGTTTATCAGATCATAGTACTGCTGTTTAGGATCGGAGTCTCTGTTTCTGATAGAATCACCGACTCGCTGTATAAATGAATCCCATGGGATTTCATCTTTTCTGGGAGAAGTCGCTGTCAGGTATAAGAGCTGGAACATGGTTTCCAGATCAGCCGGCGTTGACGACCCACGCAATCCCTCTTTCAGGTCTGAGATATAAGGAGAGGCGCTGATTTGATTTCCCGAAAGCTGTTTTTCCAGCTCAACACTGGAGAAGTCTCCCACTCCGCATGTTGAAATTATAGAAGTCGCAAATATAGCTGATACGTAGTCCTCATCTTCGGCTATCGACGATCCTCCGTCACTGTAGGAGGAAAAAAGTATTTCATCTTTTTTGAAATCTGTCGGTTTCAAAACTACTTTGATACCATTTCCCAATGTCCATTGAGTAATGCCGGTACTTTCGTGAAATTGTCGATCTGTAATTTCTGATGGCACAGGTATTTCTGAAAGCAGTTCCCTGTCTGTGAAATCATCGACATAGGGTCTTATATTCATATTGTTAACAGAAACGAGAAGATCCTTTAACGATTCTTCTGACGGGATGGAAATCCCCTCTTTCTCCGGTGAAGTAATCAGTACGACCCTGTTTTCCTCAGTCAGAAGATCCTGTGATATTTCCTGAATATCATCGAGAGTAATTTCCGGTAATACTTTATTGTACAGGATCCATTCATATTCAATACTGGGGATGGGAGATCCATTGAGGAATGCATTGACCATGTCTTCGGCAAAATAGATCGATTCCATATTGTTTCTCTCGTTGTAGTATCTTTCGATTCTACTGGCAAGTTCTTTTTTTGCCCTATCCAGTTCCCCTTCAGTAAAGCCGAATTCTTCAGCTCTGGCTGCTTCTGTCAGCAGGCTTTTCAACCCGCTCTCCAATTCTGAGTCAGCTGTTAATGCTCCGATAGAACTGAAATTTACAGCTTTTGCATAAGATGAGGAATAAGCGAATGCCTGGATAAAGGGGGGATTTTCACCACGTGCGAGCTCACCCAATCGGGTATTCAGCATACTGTAGTAGAGCATTTCCGAAGTTTTCCCTTTGTAATCTGAAGGAACACGAATCTTTTCCTGTTCGTATTTATTGATCAATTCTATTAAAGAAGAAGTAGCTTCAATATCACTTTGAATGGAAAAAAGAGTTTCATTGTGACCGGGTACATCTTCTTCTATTCTCTCCCGGCTTACAGGAGGATTATTGTATGTTGAAAAATTTCTTTTTATAATTTTTTCAATTTCCAGGGCGTCAAAATCACCTACAGCTACTACAGCCATCAGGTCAGGCCGATACCAGTCCCTGTAGAATCTTTTCAGACTATCGTGTTCACTATTTTCAATGACTTCTGTCGTTCCGATGGGCAGCCTGACTCCATATTTTGAATCCTTGAAGAGGATTGGAAAGGTCTTATCCATCATTCTTGATTGTGCTCCACGGCCCAAACGCCATTCTTCGAGAACAACACCTCTTTCTTTTTCTATTTCCACCGGGTCAAATGTTAGATGAAATGCCCATTGATTCAATACATCGAGACCTGTTTCCAGTTGCTCGTGAATGTCAGTTCGAACCTGAAGCTTGTATACTGTTTCATCGAATGATGTATGAGCATTGATATCTGCTCCGAATTCCAGGCCAAGCGATTCCAGGTAATAGATAAGATCATTTTTGGAATATTTTTCAGTTCCGTTAAATGCCATGTGCTCCACGAAGTGAGCCAGACCGCGCTGGTCTTCATCTTCAAGAACTGAGCCGGCATTGACTGCCAGTCTCAATGTCGCTCTGTTTTCGGGATAGTTATTCTCGCGTATATAATAAGTCAGCCCATTGTCCAGAACTCCTGTAATCACCTGCGGGTCGTCTGGTATTATTTTCTCCGCTGTTCCTTTAGCCGGGAGTAGAGATAGTGGGATGAAGAGAAATGCTGCGATTAGCAGAAAGCCCTTTTTCATTGTTTTTCTCCTGATTATAAAATCCATTAGATATTCATTAAATATATATCCCAGTTTATAGAAAAATAAGGATATTGCCAGTAAGTAAAAAAAAATCCCCCATTATCAGATAGTGGGGGACAAAAAGGAGGAGAAAATATTCTTAGATTATTGCTTTCATAGCTGTCATGTACGATCGCAGTTTTTTACCGATCACCTCGACACCATGATTCTGAATCTGTTCATTTACTTTTATTAGTTCAACATTATCTACAGAGCTGTCTGCAGGAGAGTATGATTTTCCGATAATGTCGGTTTTCACATCTTTCATAAAATCAACCAGCATAGGAACAGCCTGGTTTGCAAAGAGGTAACAACCATATTCTGCTGTATCTGAAATTACCTTATTCATTTCATACAGTTTTTTACGGCTGATCAGGTTTGCTATCAGGGGAACTTCGTGTAGAGATTCGTAATAGGCAGATTCTTCTTTGATTCCCGAATCAGTCATCGCTTCGAAAGCCAGTTCAACTCCCGATTTAATCATTGCTGTCATAAGGATTCCATGATCAAAATATTCCTGTTCAGTTATTTTCATTGAACCGGCTTCCTTCTGCTCAAATGTCGATTGTCCTGTTTCCTCTCTCCATCGCAGAAGATCTTTGTCGTCTGCAGCCCAGTCTTCCATCATCACTCTGGAGAATTCTCCGCTGATAATGTTATCCATATGCTGATAGTAAAGCGGTCTCAGAATATCTTTTAGTTGTTCCGAAAGATCATATGCTTTGATCTTGGCTGGATTGGACAGACGGTTCATCATATTGGTGATTCCACCGTGCTTGAGTGCTTCTGTAATGGTTTCCCAGCCGTACTGAACCAGTTTTGATGCGTATCCTGCATCAATTCCCTCTTCCACCATTTTGTCGAAACAGAGAAGAGATCCGGTCTGGAGCATTCCGCACAGAATTGTCTGCTCACCCATAAGGTCGGATTTTACTTCTGCTGTAAATGAGGAGTGAAGAACACCGGCTCTGTCACCGCCTGTTCCGGCAGCATAAGCTTTGGCAATATCCAGTCCGTCTCCATTTGGGTCGTTTTCGGGATGAACCGCAATCAGGGTCGGTACACCGAATCCTCTTTTGTATTCTTCACGAACTTCTGATCCCGGAGATTTAGGAGCTACCATGATTACCGTAATATCATCACGTATCTGCATTCCCTCTTCAACAATGTTGAAACCATGAGAGTAGGCAAGAGATGATCCTTTTTTCATCAGCGGCATAACGGCACTGACTACGGCGCTGTGTTGCTTGTCCGGAGTCAGATTGAGTACCAGGTCGGCATCTTTTATAACTTCGTCGTAAGTTCCGACTTTAAATCCGTTTTCAGTTGCATTTTTCCAGGACTGTCTTTTTTCTTTTATAGCCCCTTCTCTCAATGCATAGGAGATATCAAGACCGCTGTCTCTCATATTCAGACCCTGGTGTAATCCCTGGGCACCGCATCCTATGATGACTATCTTTTTTCCTTTTAGTTTCACAACTCCATTAAATTCATCTCTGCTCATAAAACGGCAAGTTCCGAGTTGTTTAATTTTGTCTCTTAAAGAAAGGGTATTAAAATAATTCATAAACAATCCTGTATAAATTTGTTAATTTTCTTAAAGACGCTTCGAAAAATCATCAATTTAGCAAAAAAATGTATAATTTTCGTTCTACGGATAGAAACAATATGCAATTTGCTGCAAAAAACTGATAAAAAGCATCTTTAAAATTAGCCACATTATGAAATATTGATAAAAAATGGTCAATATTTCAATTGGCAGGATAGCTAAATAATCCCAAAGGAGCCCATATATTTCGTTGCTCATTAATATATTGTGTAGTATCTTTACCTTGTTATTTAGGAAGGTACTTATTTATGGAATTTCATTTTGATGTCTGTGGTGAAGATTACTCTTTAGCCGGCAGTGCATCGAGTATGATTAAGAAGAAATTAAATCAGCTGGGGATTCCTGCTTTACTTGTCAGAAAGACAGCCATAGTCATGTATGAAGCTGAGATTAATATGGTGATACATGCCGGGGGCGGAGTTGTCAATGTTCTAATTACAACCGATACTATTACAATCGTATTAAAAGATCAGGGTCCGGGTATACCGGATATAAATAAAGCAATGGAAGCGGGATATTCAACAGCTTCCGATAAAGCTAGAGAACTTGGTTTCGGAGCCGGAATGGGGCTTCCGAATATCCGTAAAAATTCAGATGACCTTAACATTGAAAGCAAGGTCGGTGAAGGTACAACGGTCACTATTCTCGTTAAATTAACATAGGTAATTTCAATGGCCCAATATAAACAATCGGTACAACTTCTGGTGGACAAATGCATTGGTTGTACAAACTGTATAAAACGATGTCCGACTGAGGCAATTAGAGTTCAGAATGGAAAAGCGCAGATTATATCCGACCGCTGTCTCGACTGCGGAGAATGCATACGTGTCTGTCAGTCAAATGCGAAAATAGCCGTTTCTGATCCCCTTTCAATTATTGAAGGTTTTGATTATAAAATCGCCATCCCAGCACCGTCTCTTTATGGTGTGGCCGATAGTCATGTCAGTACCGGTAGAATTCTCACGGGATTGAAACACATCGGTTTTGATGATGTTTTTGAAGTGGCTACAGCTGCGGAAATTATTACAAAGAGGACAAATGAGTTTCTAGAGGAACATGAAGGGAAAGGTCCTTTTATCTCCTCCTCCTGTCCCGCAGTTGTCCGGCTTGTTCAGGTCCGATTTCCATCACTTATAGATCAGGTGATTCCCTTTATCTCTCCAATGGAGCTGGCTGCGAGGATTGCCAAGGAAAGAGCCGGTAAGGATAAAGGTAAAATCGGTGTCTTCTTTATATCACCGTGTGCAGCGAAATCTTCTGAAATAAGGAATCCCCATCGTTTTGAAGAATCCCAGGTTGACGGAGTCATCGGTATAAAAGACCTCCAGGTAAAACTGCAGAGATTGATCAGATCTGATATGGAAACTGAAGACCTGGCTACTGCGTCAGGTGTCGGGATCGGATGGGGCAGGATTGATGGTGAAGCAAGAGCTCTTGCCGCTGATGGTGTCATCTCTGTTGATGGTATTTCCAATACAATATCCTTGCTTGAAGAGCTTGAAAACGGTAAGATTGATCAGTTCCGTTTTATAGAACTTATGGCTTGTCCCGGAGGTTGTGTCGGCGGTCCCATGACACTGGTAAATCCCTATGTGGCCAAATCAATCATTATGGATAGGTGGGACCAGAGTGGAGAGGCTGTCTGTGAGACCTGTTGTCCCGAAAAAGATATAAAGTGGACTGAAGAGCTGCTCCCTTGTAATTTTATGAAACTTGATGATGATTATGAGAAAGCGCTGCAGATGCTTCAGAAGCTGGAGCTGATTGAAAAGAATCTGCCTGGTATCGATTGCGGTTCATGCGGGGCTCCCAGTTGTCATGCTTTTGCAGAGGATATTGTCAAAGACCGCGCTGAAATAACAAGTTGCATATTTGTACTTAGAAAGAAAATACGTCAATTAACTGATGAAATGATAAAACTGGAAGATGCTCTTCCCTATAGGTTGGAACAAGATGAGTGATAAAACTTTTGAATCAATATTATCTAATTTAAAAGATCTGGGATTTACTGAATATGAAAGTAAAGTATACGTATCCCTTATAAATGAACATCCGCTGAGCGCCTATAACGTCTCAAAGAATTCTGGAGTACCTCATTCCCGTGTTTATGATATTACCAGGCGTCTGATTAAAAAGGGTTACGTTACATCAAAAGGTACTAATCCAGAACTGTTTTCTCCCATATCTCCCGAGGAATTGATTTCCAGACTGCGCCGTGACAATTCCAAGTTGACTGATGATTTAAAGCATCAGCTGGAATCTATTAAGTTTACAGCTGACTTTGATCCGGTATGGAATCTTTCGGGTAGAACAGAAGCCCTTGAGATGGGTGAACAGCTTATTGCAGAAGCGGAAAAAAACATTTTTGTGGGATTGTGGGATCAGGAATTCGATTTTCTGGAAAAAGCTTTTAAAAAAGCTGAGAAAAGGGGTGTAAAAATTCATATCCTTCTCTATGGAGAGGCGAAACCGGATTTTGGTGATGTTTATTATCACAGTATAGAAAATCTGGAAGATATCACTATTGTGGGGCGTTCTCTCGACCTGGTTATAGACTCAACTGTCTGCATAACCGGTAGCCTTGGAGGAGTGGAACCTTGTCAGGCTGTCTGGACCAGAAATAAAGGTCTGATAAAATCTATAGAGGGTTTCATTATTCATGATTTCTATATAGCGGAAGTAAGCACTTACCTTGGCGATAGGGTCGATGATATATTTGGTAAGAATTTTGAAAAGCTGAGAAAAAAATACGGACACTGATAGATCAAATTTATGGAAAATCTATTATTTGCTCTAAATGCCGTTTTGCCTGTCTTTCTACTCATTCTCACAGGTATCTTCTTAAAAAAATTAACAATTCTCGATGATCAATTTATAGCTAAATCAACTAAGCTGGTTTTTAAAGTTGCATTACCGGCACTAATTTTTCAAAAGATCAGCCATGCTGATTTCAGTCAGTTATTTGATGCAAAAGAGATTCTGATTATAGTGCTTCTTGTGACTGGGAGCTTTCTTCTTATTTTCTTGCTATCGGGACTGTTTATTAAAGACGGTGCCGAGAGGGGAGCATTTATTCAGGGCTCTTTCAGAAGTAATATAGCCATTGTCGGGTTGGCTATAATATCCAATGTCTTTGGAGAATCCGGTGTCGCTCATACAGCTATTGCCTTGGTATTTATTTTTCCAATGTACAATATATATGCTGTTCTGGCTCTGATCATTCCTCTGAAAAAAGGGAGTAGTGGTGCCCCTAAGGTGATAATGAAAGCCATTGTGACTAATCCCCTTATAATTGCCGTTTTTATAGCTCTACCCTTTTCCATCTTTTCAATTGAAACGGGTTCAATCACAAATTCCTTTCTCGAATATCTTTCAAGAATGACACTTCCTCTGGCTCTTCTGGGGGTAGGGGGGTCTTTGAGTTTTTCTTCTTTTAAAAAAGGATTTCTCAAAGCAGTAACCGCTTCATCAATCAAGTTGATAATATATCCGGTAATTGTTGTCTTAATTCTCCTGGCGGCTGGATATAAAGGGGAGTCTCTGGGAGTCATATTCATTATGCTCGGATGTCCCACCGCTGTATCCAGTTATGTCATGGCAGAGGCCATGGGCAGTGATAGTGACCTGGCTGCAGGTATTATTCTTATTACCACTCTGGGATCAATCTTTACCATCGGATTGGGAATCTTTGTAATGAAAAGTCTGGGGTTTATTTAAAATCTCTGCTGTTCGACCTGAATCGGAAAGCTTCATCGGGTGAAGAATTCAGTTCAAACCACGGGATTATGAAATGTCACTCAATTATAATCTCTGGGAACCCTTTTATTAATATTACAGGTCACTTCATAGGGAATTGTTCCTGCAATCTCTCCAATCCCGGCAGCATCGGGGGCTCCTTTGTTTGGGCCGAATAAAACAACATCTTCAAAGAGCTCCAATTCGCAATCCGGTCCAAGATCAACCATAAACTGGTCCATGCAGACTCTTCCCGCTACAGGGTAGGATTTTCCTCTTATCAGGACTTTTCCCTTTGAAGAAAGAAGCCTGTTGTACCCGTCGGCATATCCGGCAGGAATGGATCCTATCCAGGTATCTTCTGGTGCAGTCCAGGTCCTGCCATAAGATATGGTTGTCCCTTTTTTCACTTTTTTAATAAAAGCGATTTTGGAGACAAATTCCATTACAGGTCGAAAATCGGCTGCTGATTTATCCATTCTCTGATCGGGATAATACCCATAGAGACAGATCCCCGGACGAACCATGTCAAAATGAGCGGATTTGTGAGAAATTATAGCACCGGAGTTTGCTGTATGACAGATTCCGGGATTTATACCTCTGGCTTTAATCGCGGATACAGTTTCTGAAAATAATCTGATCTGTTTTTCAGTGAATTCAATATCATCGGATTCCGGACTATCTGAAACAGGGAAGTGGGTGCAGACTCCTTCGAGATGTAAATTCGATAAATTGGTAATTTCCGCTGCAAGATCCGGAGCATTGTCCGGTGTCACACCGATTCGCCCCATTCCAGTATCTATTTTTAAATGCAGATTAACATTCTTGTTCTGAGATAGCGCTTCTTTTTGAATTTTGCTGATATATGTAGAATCGGCGACAAATGGTGTCAGTTCGTACTTCACAATCTGTTTTATTTCATTATCGAGAGCAATGCTGAAAAGGATAATCGGAGCTCTTATGCCTGCATCCCTCAAAATAAGCGCTTCAGGGACTGTTGCCACAGCCAGAAAGTCGACTCCCCAGTCCAATGCTTTCCTGGAGACTTCTACTGCACCATGGCCGTATGCATCGGCTTTTACGGCTACACATATTTTTTTACTGCCAACGGTCAGTTTTTTTATGCAGTCGAGATTATGAGATATATTTTCCAGATGTATTATAGCTCTTGTCGCTCTTTTATTTTCACACATGATATTTACCTTGTTTCATTCTAAATTGTTCATATAGATCTGTTGTATATTTCAGTTCAGATAGTACTTTTTCTTTTTTATCTATTTCAATATCGCCTTCCAGAGTCCAGCAGCAAGACAGGACAAACTCTGTATAAGCACATTTAAAAATTGTATCCCGGTCTGTACCGAGTGCTTCGGAAAAGGAATCAAACATCAGATTAACATATTTTCTATGGTCATCTCTATCAATTACATTTAATTGATTCAGTATAAACCTGCCGCTTTCCATAGGTTGTTTTCCGATGATCCCTTTGGGATCAATGAGCGTCCAGGATCCTTCGGTATTACGAAGTATATTCATATGATGAAAATCTCCATGCAATAAACTATCGGGAATTTTCAGATTATCAATTTCATCTGAATAAATCTGTGCTTTTTCAACATAAGCGGATAAATCATCATCAGCTTTTGAAAAAGCTCTTTGAATCCAGTCTTTGTAATAGGGAAACTCATTGGAGAACCCGGTTTCAACAGGTAAATCACGAATTATCTCGCAGGCAGTATGTATCTGTTTTTCGGGGATGCCCTGCGAGAACAGATTTTCTCCTGGATTTATTCTCTCTATCAGCATAGCATTTGTTTCTTCATCGTAATCGTAGCACTTACAGATCTTTCTGCCTTTCAGCAATTGCAGTGTTCTGTACTCCTGAATTAATTCTGATGTCATTACACCTAGTTTGAGGATTACAGGGCCATATTTTCCTGATTCCGCCTTACAGACATAGTTAAATGAAAGATCATCAACGGGAAAACAATTAAACAGTTCCCATTTATAAACACATTTCTCAATTGTTGAATCAAGATCTCTAAGCCAGAACACTCCTTTTTTCCCGAATGTGCTGTTTATGTTTGCTTTAAACTTTTCAGGGTAAATAATCATTTGATACCATTGTAATTCAGAATAAGCGGAAAATCATTAAATGAAATTCCGCTTAGACCTTTGAACAAAATTAATAAGCCTTTATTACGGTTCCCGCTTTGCCTTCAATGGCATCTTTCAGGTTCACTACATCTGTGATTATAGCTCTATTTTCAGGATTTGCCTGAACGAATTCAATGGCTGCTAGAATCTTAGGACCCATAGAACCAGCAGGAAACTGACCATCGTTGTGATAGTATTTCGCTTCTGCAAGAGTCATTGTACTCAGTTCTTTCTGATCATCCTTACCGAAATTAATCATTACTGTGGGGACTCCAGTTATTATAATCAGATCCTTTGCCTGAACGGCCAGTGCTATCTTCATACTTGCAAGATCCTTATCAATTACACAGTCGATCCCCTCATAGTGATTCTTCTCATCTCTAAAGACTGGAATTCCACCACCACCTCCTGTGATGACCACATAATCATTTTCAAGCAGGGTTTTAATCGCATCTTTTTCTACAATATCCAGGGGGTAGGGAGAGGGGACGTATCGTCTGTATCCTCTACCGGCATCTTCTTTAATCACCCATCCTTTCTCTTTTCTGAGAGTCTGAGCCTCATCTTCTGTATAAAAAGGACCGATAGGTTTTGTCGGGTTTGACAAAGCGGGATCTTTTCTATCGACAAGAATCTGAGAGGGAACGGTTACGGTACTTTTTATATGCTCACCGTCTATCATTACATTCTGCAGGCACTGTTCAAGCATATAACCCATGGATCCGGCAGTCATAGCATCTGCTACACCAAGAGGGGTTTCTGGAAGAATATCTCTTGCCTTATCTCCCATGAGCATTAGATTTCCAACTTGAGGGCCGTTTCCATGTGTCAGGATAACCCGGTAATCCTTTTCAATCAGTTTGTAGATCTCCTTCATAGAGCTCCTCGTGTTGGCAAACTGCTGATGAATATCTCCTTTTTCCCCTTTTTGAATAATGGCATTGCCACCAAGCGCCACAACGACGATATTTTTTTTACACATAGTGTTCTCCTTTTAGACAGAGTGATGTTACTACTCTAAGAGTAATAGTATGAGATAGTATTATTTCACTTTGTGTTGTTGGTCAAGAAAAAAATGAAAATTATCAGAGAGGAAGTTTGATAGTGAATGTAGTTCCGACTCCCGGTGTCGATTCTACTGACAGTTTCCCTTTGTGATTTTCAGTAATGATGAAATAGGAAACGGAGAGTCCCAGGCCTGTCCCTTTTCCCTCTTCTTTCGTTGTGAAAAAAGGTTCAAAAATTCTTTTCTGAATACTTTTTTCCATACCCGGACCGTTGTCCTCGATATCGATTCTTATCATATTTTCTGCTTTTTCCAGTTTGGTTCTTATGGTGAAGCATGGTTTGTAGTTCTCTTTTTTTATACTGAACATTGCCTGTGCTCCATTTTGCAGGATATTGAGGAAAACCTGTTGAAGTTTGGCTCTCTCGCAAACTATGTGCGGAATATCTTTCCCGTAATCATATACAATGTCTATTTTCTTGAAATCGTAATTATTTTCAATATTGAATTCTGTAGAAACGAGAGTCAGTATTTTCTCGAATAAATCCTCGATTCGAAATGATGATCTTTTATTTTCACTGTTTCTTGAGAAACTCAGCATATTCTGTACTATTTCTGCAATTCTCTGCCCTGCATCAGTGATTGATATAAGCATTCGGGGGATGTCCCTCTTTTTCAGGTAGTGATTGACATCCATGAGAGAAATCCCCACTTCTTCAGCGGCTTTCCGGTTTGCCGGAATATCCCTGTTCAGTCCCAATCGGTTGGATAGTACGCTTGCGCTCTGCATCATTCCGGCAAGAGGATTGTTTATTTCATGAGCAATCCCCGCAGCTAATCCTCCCACTGAGAGCATCTTTTCATTCTGAATAATCAATTCCTCCATCTTATTTTTTTCACTGACATCATCCACTCTGATAACGGCTCCGGTCGATTGATCTCCGCTGAGAGGGGATATGATTATTTCTTCAAAAACCTCTGAACCATCATCCGTTATAAATTGGAGTGAATCGCTTTTAACGATATTCATTTGAATTGCAGATTGTATTTTGGTCCATACTGGTTTTAAGTTGGGTATTATATCCAGCAGGTATTTTCCCATGGCTAGCTCACTGGAAACTCCTGATACAATTTCTGTCTTGTGATTCCATTGGGTAACTGCTCCCCGGGAATCTATTCCAATAATCATTGAAGGGATGGAATTTATAATATTCTCAAGATATTTCTGCAGTTCCCGCAGGGATCTTTCTGCAGTTTTCCTCTGTTTATCCTCATTTTTTATATTTAACCTCATATGATTGATGGCATTCAGCAAAATACCCAGTTCATCATTAGCTTTAAATTTACTTTTTCCAGGGAGATCAAATTCTTTTTCAAGTGTTTCTATAGTCAAGCTGTTTGTGTATCTGGATAAATCTCCAAGAGGTTTTGTAATGAGATTCCTGAATATATACAGGATAATTAAAGACATAAACAAAATCGGAATCAAAACGATTATAAAATAACTGGTATTTTGAAAAACAGATGACTGGATTGCTGATTTCGAAAAGAGTACATACAAGAATCCGATTTCTCCTCCAATAGGATGATTGAGAGGGAACATTTCTATTCTGAAAACATCGTGCTCATCAAATTTCGGAATTAATTCCAGATATCTCACTTCAGCTTCGGTAATGTGATTGATTGAAGTAATAGCTTTTAGTGAGTTATTTATCCTTTCATCAGAAAGATCCCAGACAGCAGCTTTCAAGCCTTCCAGATGTCCATCTTTTATTTGGGTAATGGAAGTTTCAATACTATTGATTTCCCGCTTGTATTCGATGAATAACAGTAGAATCCAGATGATGATAATCACTATAACAGTATATGTGAACACGATAGATGCGAGTTTATTTCCCAATGATTTAGATCTGACTTTTTTTGCTATTTTCTCTCTCCTTTACTGGTAACTGATACTTTAAGAATAGTTCATACATGACTGTTAATCATATTATTTTTTTTATGACACTTATTCTTTCACTATTTTCTTGACACTAATCCAAGGTCGACTATACTGTTACTTACTATCGCAGTAGTAACTAAAATATCTTATGATAAAAAAAGATGAAACGGGTTTCCGTTCTCAGTCTATTATGGAGAAATATTATGGAAAACATTAAAGTATTATTATGGGGTTTCGGAGCAATGGGAAGCGGAATGGCTGAGATGCTCTTGAAGAAAAAAGGGATAGAGATCTCCGGCGTATGTGATATGCATCCCGACAGAGTTGGAAAAAGTATTTTTGAAGTACTCGGTGTAGACAAAGGCAGTAGGCCTGAGGTTCTCATCAGCAATGATATAAAAGCACTGGTCAGTGAAAGCTGCGTTGATATAGCCCTTCTGGCTACCGATTCATTTACTGCCAAGGCCTTTGATAAAATCAAATTCCTTCTTGAAAACAAACTTAATGTCATCTCAACAGCAGAAGAGATGGCTTATCCACAGGCATCGGAGCCCGAATTGACTAAGCAGTTGAATAAAATTGCAAAAGATAATGGCGTAACTGTTCTCGGTACGGGAATCAATCCGGGGCTCATTATGGACCTCCTGGTTGTCGCATTGACCGGTGCCTGTATAGATGTTGATGAAATTGAAGCTGAAAGAGTAAATAGTCTTTCACCATTCGGACCTGCCGTTATGGAAGAGCAGGGCGTTGGGATCACTCAGGAAGAATTTGCTGAAGGTGTTAAAAATGACACTCTTGCCGGTCATGTTGGATTCAACGAATCTGTTGGAATGATTGCCGACGCAATCGGATGGCAATTGAGCGCTCCTGTAAAGCAATCTATGGAACCTATCATTTCCAACGTTTATAGAAAAACTAAATATGTAGAAGTTCAGCCCGGAAATATCGCCGGATGCAGTATGAAAGGTTACGGTTATGTCGGTGGAGAAGAAAAAATTAGAATGATTCATCCTCAACAGGTAGAGCCTCAGCTGGAGGGTACTGATACAGGGGATTATATCAGGATTAAGGGAACTCCCAACATTGATATGGCAATTAAACCGGAAATCCCCGGGGGAATCGGAACAATAGCTATGTGTGTAAATATGATTCCTCATGTAATCAATTCCAGAGCGGGACTGAAGACAATGATTGATTTGCCTGTTCCGCGTGCGATTATGGGTGATGTCAGAGATCTCATAGAGAGGTAGATTTATGAATGCTGAAAAAGGTGACTGGGTTCGAATACACAAGATCATTTTGACTACTGATGAAAGAGCGCCACAGATTCCCGAAGATACTAAAAAAGTACCTTTGGAGATGTGGGACAAGGGATTCCTATTGAATGACTTTGCCTCAATCGGTGATGAGGTTGAAGTGGAAACTATTATCGGGCGAAAGCTTTCGGGGAAGATGATTGAGATAAATCCTCAATTTGATCATGCCTGGGGAAAATGTATCCCGGAGATTCTCCATATAGGAAGACAGGTCAAAGGGATCTTGGCTAAGGAGGAAAACTGATATGTCTGCAAAAGGATATAATGAGCTGATGGCCAGAAAAGGGGCCATCATGAAAAGTGCTGTACAGATTGATTACAGCCAGTTTGAGTCCGGTTCTATAGCCTTTGATTATGAGGGGATGATGGAAAAAGTCGGTTATTCTCTCGACGAAATCAAAGAGATCCAGCTTTCTACCGGTGTGGGCAATACACCTGTATATGAACTCAAAAACCTTACAGCTCTTTGCAGGAAAACTGCAGAACCAGGGAAAGGTGCCAGAATTTTTTTAAAAGACGAAGCGGCAAATCCTTCGGGCAGTTTTAAAGCCAGAAGAGCGGCTGTCAGTGTTTATCATGCTAAAAAACTAGGTTACAGCGGTGTTATTGCCGCAACTAGTGGTAATTACGGAGCAGCAGTAGCCAGTCAGGCCGCCATGCAGGGACTGAAGTGCATTATTGTTCAGGAATGTTACGACTCCCAATGGAAGGGTCAACCGGAGATTATTGAGAAAGCGAGAAAATGCGAAGCTTACGGGGCGGAAGTCGTTCAGCTTTCTGTCGGTCCGGAACTCTTTTACAACTTCCTGCAGCTTCTTGAAGAGACCGGTTATTTTAATGCCTCCCTTTATACTCCTTTCGGGATTGCCGGTGTTGAAACTCTCGGTTTCGAGCTTTCCGAGCAGATGAAAGAAAAAATCGGTCGTAACCCTGATGCGGTGGTCGTAACCACTGCCGGTGGTGGAAATGTAACAGGAACTGCCAGAGGCCTGATTAAAGCTGGGGCGGAAGATGTTAAAATAGTCGGAGCCAGTGTCGATTTGAAAGGTCTTCATATGGCCAGTGATAAACAATTTAACAAAAAATCATTTACAACAGGTCATACGGGATTCGGAATACCATTTGCAACAAATCCCGATAGATCCGATGTTCCCCGATCGGCGGGAAGACCTCTTCGATACATGGATCGCTATGTAACTGTCCGACAGGGTGAGGTTTTTTATATGACAGAAACACTTGCCCAACTCGAGGGGCTGGAAAGAGGTCCTGCAGGGAATGTATCCCTTGCTGCAGCTTTTTCCATAGCCAGAGAGATGGATGAAGATCAGGTGATAGTCGTTCAGGAGACAGAGTACACAGGAGCGGGAAAACACATTCAGCCCCAATTGTCATTTGCAAGGGACAACGGTATTGAGCTGCGTTTCGGAGATCCTGCAGAAGAGGTTCCCGGTGAATCGATCATTCTTCCGGAATATCCGTCGATGATCAGGGCTGTAGATCTCGATCTGGATAAGATCAGGTACTCATATATAAGAAATTGTGTGGCAAAATTAGATAATATTGAAGATGTTGGAGATGAAGATATTCAGTTCATGGCTGACGAAACAAACGTTAATAAATATGTAGTTAAGAAGATATTACACTCTTTAGAAGGAAGGATAGAAAGTGGAAAGGCAAGATGATTTTGAAAAAAGAAGAGGACATCTGAAAGACCTTACAGAGAAACAGCTCGAAGAGAGATTTTGGGAGCTCTGTGGTAAATTAATGGATCCCATCGTAGATATGGCATCTAAACAAACATCTCCATCAATTGAGAGATCAGTACTCCTGAGAATGGGATTTTCCAGTATAGAAAGTAAATCTATCGTAGAGGGAGCTATCGACAAAAACCTACTCGAGCACGGAGCGGGCCACCTGGTTTACAAACTCTCCCGGGCGAAGGGAATAGATATCCGTGAAGCGGGATTAAAACTCGCTCAGAATGAATTCTGGGAAGAAACGTCTTCTCTCTTTGAGGCAGGTAAATAATAATGAAAAAACTCGATAAAAATGTAAAAATTGATGTTCCTGAAATTCTTAAGGATCTGGAAAACTACAGACCGAGAAGGAGAAACTGGGTCTGGAGAAAAGGAGCCGGTCAGAAAAGACAGTTAGGGAAATTCGAATTTTATGATATGGCTGAAAATCTTGAGCAGGCTGAGCCTCTTCCCGGTGGACATTTTTTTAACGATATTGCCCCACAGCCGACCAGCACGATAACTACAGAAATCGCCTCAGGCCGTTTCGAAGATGATATCAGGAGAATGAGAATGGCAGCCTGGCATGGTGCAGATCATCTTATGGTAATCAGAACTGCCGGACAGAGCCATATGGATGGACTGGTTGAGGGAACTCCTCAGGGAATCGGTGGTGTGCCCATCTCCAGGAAACAGCTGAGGGCACAGAGAAAAGCTCTCGATCTGATTGAAGATGAAGTGGGAAGACCAATCAACTATCACTCTTATGTCAGTGGTGTTGCCGGCCCTGAAATCGCGGTCCTCTTTGCCGAAGAAGGTGTAAATGGGGCTCATCAGGATCCCCAGTATAATGTCCTCTATAGAAACATCAATATGGTAAGATCTTTTGTCGATGCGGCTGTAGCGAAAAAAGTTATGGCCTGGGCGGGAATCGCTCAGATTGATGGTGCTCATAATGCCAATGCAACAGCGAGAGATGCCTGGAAAGTTATGCCTGAACTTATGGTACAGCATGGACTGAACTCTATCTTCTCTGTAAAAGTGGGAATGAAAAAAGAGGATATTTGTTTATCAACAGTTCCTCCGACAGCACCTCCAGCACCTTGTATGAGGTTGGACCTTCCTTATGCCGTTGCTCTGCGTGAAGTCTTTTCCGAGTATAAAATGAGAGCTCAGCAGAATACAAAATACATGGGTTCTTCTACAAGGGAAGCTACCGTTACCCATACTCTGAACCTGTTGATTTCAAAAATGACCAGAGCGGAAATCCAGTCTACCATTACCCCTGATGAAGGGCGAAATGTTCCCTGGCACATTTACAACATGGAAGGAACAGATACTGCCAATCAGGCATTTGCCGGAATGGACGGTCTTACTGAAATGCTGGAAATCAAGCGTGACAAAGGTGAGCTGGCAGATAAAGTCCGTGAGCTGAAAGAGAGATCTGTTCTCTATCTCGAAGAGATGGTAGAAGCCGGCGGATATTTCAATGCCGTAGAAAAGGGATTCTTTGTTGATTCCGGTTATTATCCCGAGAGAAATGATGATGCCATAATCCGACATATAGATGGTGGAATCGGGGCCGGAACAACTTATGACAGAGCGGAAGATTATATGGCTCCTGTTACAGCTCATTTCGGGTATAATAATCTCGAACAATATGGCGAGGAAGCAGTAAAAAATCCCTCATCTCTCATAGATGGTGGAACTTTTGAAAAACCTGAAAAAATCGTCTTTATTGATGAGCTTGATGACGTTGATAATGTAAACGTCAGAATGGAAGAGACAAAAGAATACAGAGAAAAAAACATAGTCAAACCGGAAATGGAATGGTTAGGTGATGGTGTTGTTCAGACAACGATGTTCCTTCCAACTGATGAGAGAACGGCTTATTTTGCCGCTGTTGAAGTCGGTAAAAAAATGGGACTTGAAGAAGTGGAAGTTATTCACACAGAAGTTATGCAGGCAGCTGAGGGCACCAGAGTGGAAATCAAAGGAAAATTCCAGCACTCAATTGATTTGGATACACTTGTTGTTCCTCCGCCACCGGAAATAATGTCTTTCGAGGAACTCTGCGCCGCTGTAAAAGCGAAACCGATGAAAATTGTCGCTGCGACAGTCGGTGAAGATGAGCATTCGGTCGGTCTTCGTGAAGTAATCGATATCAAACACGGTGGAATTGAGAAATTTGGAATTGAAGTTCATTATCTTGGTACTTCCTGCCCGATAGAAAAACTGGTTGACGCGGCTATTGAACTCAATGCCGATGCCATTCTGGCTTCTACAATCATCTCTCATGATGATGTTCACTATAAAAATATGAAAAAAATTCACGATTACTGTGTTGAAAAAGGTGTTCGTGAAAAATTGATGGTATGTGCAGGTGGAACACAGGTTTCTCCTGAGATCGCCTTGACATACGGAGTGGACCAGGCTTTCGGGCGAGGTTCCAATGGAACACAGGTCGCTACTTTCCTTGTGAAGAACAGGGAAGAAAGAGGACTCTAAGGTCTTATATGATTGTAGACGTTTTGACGGCGGAAATTGGTAGTACAACAACCGTCGTCAATGCTTTTACCGGTATGGGAACAAGAGAGCCACGCCTTGCGGGGCAGGGTTTTGCTCCTACATCGGTTGAAGAGGGAGATGTCACCGTTGGGCTCAGCGGTGCTATCGATAATTTAAAAAAATATCTCAAAATATCAGATCTGTCATGGGACAGATTTCTGGCTTCAAGCAGTGCCGCAGGCGGTTTGCGCATGACTGTTCATGGACTTGTTTACGATATGACAGTTCGGGCAGCAAAAGAAGCGGCGCTGGGAGCCGGAGCGAATATTCATCAGATAACAGCCGGGCGGATGCGCCGCACAGATTTAAAAAAGCTGGTTGAAGTCAAACCGAATATTATTATGATAGCCGGCGGCGTTGATTATGGAGAACGTGACACCGCACTGGATAATGCGGAGAAAATTGCTGCTTTGAATCTGAACATTCCCATTATCTATGCTGGTAATATTCAGAACCATGATGAGATCCGTGAGATTTTTCTAGATAGCGGATCAAAACTATATATTGTGGATAATGTTTATCCTGCGATAGACCGGTTGGAAGTTCTTCCGGCACGTAAAATAATACAACGCGTTTTTGAAGAGCATATTGTACATGCGGCAGGAATGGAGAAAATCCGTTCTCTTGTCGATGGCCATGTTATCCCCACACCCGGTGCGGTAATGGAGGCTACAAGGTTTCTGAAAAATGAATTGGGAGATCTTATCACCTTTGATGTGGGAGGTGCCACAACTGATGTTCACTCTGTGACGGACGGTAGTGAAGAAATAAACAGGATTCAGATCTATCCCGAGCCCGATGCCAAGAGAACTGTAGAAGGTGATCTCGGTGTGTATGTGAACAGGATGAATGTCTATGAGCTAACAGATAAAAAACGACTTTCTCAGAAAACGGGTATTGACGAGACAAATCTTGAAGCTGCTGTGCATGCATTGAAAGCTGTGCCGGAAAATGATCTGGAAATAACCATAGTCAGGGAACTCGCTTATACGGCGTTGAAAATCGGACTGCACCGGCATGCGGGGAAATTCCGCGACTCCTTTGCTTCAGGAGGGAAGAAAACTGTCGCAATGGGACGGGACCTGACAGCTCTCAATTATATTGTCGGAACCGGTGGTGCTCTGACAAGACTCGGTGCGGGAGCTGAACTTATTGATGATGTATTTTCCAATGGAAACAAATACGATCTATTACCTCCGGCATTGCCGAAAATATTGATCGATAAAACATATATAATGGCTTCTTTGGGAGTTCTGAGCAGTGAATTCCCTGAAGATGCCGCCCTGTTATTTGAACATTACCTGGAGGATAGGAACTGATGGCCGGCCCTGAAATCTTAGTTGATATACAAAAAGTCCGTGAAAATACAAAAACACTTGTTGATTTCTGCAGCAGTAAAGGGATTGCCGTTACAGGAGTGACAAAAGTCACCTGCGGCATGCCTCTTGTGGGGCAAGCTATGCTCGACGGAGGTGTGGTCAGTATCGGCGAATCTCGAATAGAAAATATCCGGCGCCTGCGGTCGAGCGGAATTAATGCCCCGATCATGATGCTGAGAATCCCCCCTCTTTCCCGGGTCGATGAAATTGTAACGACTGTAGATATCAGTCTCAATTCCGAGCTGTCTGTCATCAGGTCATTATCTGACGCATCGGTGAAAAAAGGGAAGATTCACAAAATCATTCTTATGGTAGATCTCGGAGATCTCCGGGAAGGGATATGGCCCTCTGACCTGATGGATATAACCCGCGAAGTCATTGATCTCAAGGGTGTGAAAATTGCCGGTATAGGGACCAATCTGACCTGCTTTGGCGGTGTTTTGCCATCGAGGAAGAATATGAGTGAACTGGTCGATTATGCCGGGAAAATCGAAGATACTTTCGGATTGAATCTCGAAATCATCTCAGGAGGGAACTCTTCATCTCTTCCCCTGCTTATGGAAGGGGGGATGCCGAAGAGAGTCAATCATCTGAGATTGGGAGAATCTATAGTGCTCGGACGGGAAACTGTAAAGGGCACGCTCTGGCCGGGATGCCACCACGATGCGTTTCAACTTTCTGCAGAAGTTATTGAGCTGAAGAAAAAACCATCTGTTCCCATAGGGGAAACAGGAATGGATGCCTTTGGAGAAACGCCGACCTTTTCCGACAAGGGAGATATCCTCAGGGCTATTTTGAGTGTCGGACGGGAAGATATCATAATTGATAGCCTTGAACCTGTGGATGAGGGGATCTCGGTTCTAGGAGCTTCCAGCGACCACCTTCTTCTCGATGTCACTGAATCAGAGAAAGATCTCAAACTGGGAGATAAAATAAACTTTGATCTCAATTATGGAGCGCTTCTGGCATCTATGACATCAAAATATGTGAAAAAAATACCTCTTACGGGAGATGACATTGTTATGAAACCAGGGAAAACAGTTTTAATGGGAAATTCTCCCCTATTCAAAGAAGGGAGTCTGCTCAACCATCTGAAGGAGATGGGGTTTGAATATGAAATTGCCGATCGCGACATCAGTGAGGAATTGATAGAGGCGGCTGTCAGAGATCAGACAATTCCCCTTATTGGAGGAGAGGTCAATAAAGCGGCTGTCGCCTTGAAAGGGATGGCTAAAGTTCTCAAACAGGCGGGACTGATTATATTTGCTCCCCATGCATCACTCATAATTGAAAATGATAAGAGGTCATTTCTCGCGGAAATTCTGGGATTCAGAGACGATGAAACTGATCTTTCGTCAATTATCTCTCCCGAGAGCGTTGTTATCATAGGATTGCGCAAAGCGGAAACTTCGGAAGTGGAACTGATAAAAAAACACAATATTAAAGTATATACGATGGAAGATATCGATCTGCTGGGTATGAGAGAAGTGATGATCAATTCTCTTCGTCAGGTTACGACGGGAACCGAAGGTTTCTACACACGCCTTAGTACGGGAGTCATCAAAGCCGATGGCGAGGGATTGACCTTCAGAGAAGCTCACCTTGCAATGGAAATGATTGCCGACTCTGCTAAAATGAAGGCATTTGATATTTCCGGAACCCCCGATAAGAGCTGGATCGATGATAACGGGCTCTGCAATCTTGTGGAATCGGCTTTCGGGAAGAGGATTCTGAAGTTGTAGTATAAATAGACGAAAGCTCTGAGGTTCTTTTCTTGACTATTATGAATTGCAGGAATATAAATATTCAGGAACAGAAAAAACAATGGACTGGTTAAGGGTGTTGATATTTTTTTGAGAAAACTGGATTTAAAATCACTTAAAATAAAATCGGCTCCCCTTATAGCAGTCATTCCCGCTTTCGCCGCTGTTTTTCTCTCATATTTTAATGATCTGGAACCGGGATTGGAAAAACAATACCCATTGATCATTATTCTCAGTGTCTGCCTTTTTTCACTTTTCTACATCCCCCATACGAAAACCCTTATTTCCTATTACTCGACTCAGGGGTTAACTTTATTTTTCGGGGTGGTCGGTATTTTGAATTCATTCGATTTACCGGTCGTACAGATTTTGATTCTTGTGATATTGCTGGTTGAAATTATACTCTTCGAACCCTTCCCGTTGAACTTTATTGAATCTACTGCAATTACTCTAACAGTATTATTGCTGGATTTGTACTTTATGATAAGAAACGGTTTTCCCATTCATCTTATTATTGGAAATCTATCCTTTCTGACGGTTACCGGTTTTGTTCTCTCAATTTCCGGCAGTTTCATGCTTAAATACAGAGAAATCGTTGTGGATTTCAGAGATGAGCACAATAAGCTGAAGGATTCTGTCGTAAACCTGACGAGAACCAATTCCGAATATCTGGATTATGCTGTAGTAGCCCAGGAAAAAGGAACTGAGAAGGAACGGCAGAGGATAACCAGAGACATACATGATATTGTGGGCTACACTCTCACAAATAATATGATGCTGATGGAAGCCGCATTGGATATTATGAAGGAAAATCCCCTTGCACTGCCCACGATTATTGAAACCGCAAGACTCAATGCGGAAGAGGGATTGACTCAGGTCCGCAATGCCATGTATCAGTTCCGCGAGCAGGAAAATAATGCTCCTGTTGGTTTGAACGCTTTAATGCGGCTCGGGCGGATCTTTGAAAAAGCCACTTCTGTTAAAGTCAGCTTCAATTTCGGAAATGCTCCGACAAGTATTGATAAAGAGACAGATTCTGCCGTCTTTCATCTTGTTCAGGAATCGCTTGTAAATTCATTCCGCCACGGGAACTGTACAGAAGTGCAGATTTCTTTCTGGTGTGAAGAAAAATTAATCAAAATATATGTACAGGATAACGGGAACGGAGCAGGTATTATAATTGAAGGTATCGGATTAAAGGGAATGCGCGAACGGATAGAGAAACTGAACGGGATACTTCAGACAAGGAATGTTTTTGATGGATTTCTGGTATATGCTACAATTCCTCTGGAGAATCAATAAATGGATGGAAAAATACGAGTATTAATTGTCGACGATCAGCAGCTTTTTGCCGATGGTCTCAGAGTCGTTATCGAATCGAGAGCTCCCCAGTTTGAGGTCATAGGTATTGTCAATGATGGAAAACAGGCTGTTTATACGGCGAAAGAACTGAAACCTGATATGATTCTGATGGATGTCAGAATGCCGGAGATGGACGGAGTAGTCGCTACCCGGATTATTCACGAACGTTATCCCGATATTAAAATCCTTATTCTCACGACATTTGCCGATGACGAATACGTAAAAGAATCTCTGGGGAACGGTGCAATCGGATATCTGTTGAAAAGCAGGCCGGCCGAGGAGCTTGTTGTCGCCATCAGAGCTCTGGCCAAAGGGATTATGCAGATAGATCCTGCTGTATCGGCCCGATTTCTTGATGCCGCCAACAACAATAGCGGAAGTGATGAGTTTATCGAAAGACTTAAGAGTCTCACCTGTCGTGAGAGGGAAATTCTGGACCTGCTCGTTCAGGCAAAAAGAATAGTCAATATTTCAGAAGAACTGAGCATTGCCGAACAGACTGTCCGCAATCACATAAGCAATATTTATTTTAAATTGAACATACACGACAGACTCGAAGTTATTAACTATATTAACCAGATTAAGCACTTTCTCAATCAGACTAAATAGATGTACTAGTACAAAAGTCCTGAAATAATCTAGAGCCGTCGGTATTTCTAGATCTGTCTCTCTGAAATTTACCGTAGTATTATGTCTTTATGAGATTACCAAGCAATTCGACTGTCCACCTTAGGGACAAAAGATCTGAGAAGATTAACAAAGCCAGAAAATCTGTAGGTATATCCAGATCCATCCACTATAAAAACAAATGGGCTCTGGTTATGAAACACAAATATCTTTATTTACTCTTTCTGACTCCCGCGATAATAACGGCTCTTCTCTTTCAATATAGGCCGATGGTGGGTATTGTTATGGCTTTTCAGAAATTTGATATTTCTGCCGGAAGCTATCTGACATCACCTTTTATCGGATTTGAAAACTTTAAAATGTTTCTACTCAATCCCCGATTTTATCAGGCTTTGAGAAATACACTGGGATTGAGTCTTATGTCCTTGTTTATTGTTTTCCCTCTTCCTATAGTGTTCGCTCTGATGCTTAATGAAATCAATAGAGTGAATTTCAAACGAGTCGTTCAGACCATTACCTATCTGCCTCATTTTATCTCCTGGGTCGTCGTTGCCACAATGGTATACAAGATGGTTGATCCGGGATCTGGTATGATCAACAGAATAATCACTTCTTTAGGCAATGAGACGATCCCCTTTATGCGTGAGTCTCAGTACTTCTGGTCCATTACCATTATTTCCAGTATTTGGAAAGAGCTCGGCTGGAGTGCCATAATCTATATTGCTGCCATCTCATCTATCGATCCCCAACTCTATGAGGCGGCCCTGATGGATGGAGCCGGACGGTTCAAAATGATCTGGTACATAACTCTGCCTTCAATCAGTTCGACAATTGCGCTTATGTTTATTCTGAAAGTGAGCACTATAATCAGTTCCGGCGGACTTTTTGATGCAGTATATAACCTGAGCAATCCCATGGTTAACGAAAAATCCTACACCCTTGAGATGTACTCCTATTACGAAGGGATAATGTCCGGTAATTACTCCTATGCCACAGCTATTACTTTGACACAGTCCGTGGTTGGTCTGATCCTCGTTATTGGTGCTAACGAGATATACAAAAAAATCACCAGCAAATCGGTATTTTAAGGTAAGGTTATGAAATCCAAAAAGCTAAAACTGAATATAACAGACATTGTGATCTTTCTTGTTATGATTTTCCTCTGCTTTGTAACACTGTATCCCTTTGTCTATGCAATATCCTATTCTTTCAGTAACGGCCATTCGGTGCTCACCAATCCGGTATCTTTCCTTCCCGTCGATTTTACGCTGGAAAACTATAAGGCTGTTTTCAGCAATGACAAAATCGCGAGAGCTTTTGTCGTATCTGTTATGCGTACAGTAATTGGTCTCTCCTATACGCTCTTTATAACGGGTACAGCCGCTTATACGCTTTCAAAAAGGTATCTTCCCGGAAACCGCTTTTTCTCCTACTTCTTTATTATTCCTATGTATGTCAGCGGAGGAATGATTGCTACTTATGTCAATATCAGCCATTTGGGGCTTATGAATAACTTTTTTGTCTACATATTCCCCTACGGATTTGCTGCTTATTACATGCTCATTATGAGAACTTACTTTGCAGGAATTCCTATCAGTCTGGAGGAATCAGCTCAGTTGGACGGAGCTGGAGATATAAGAATCTTTTTTCAGATCATAGCTCCTCTTTCCAAACCTATATTTGCAACCATTGCCCTTTTTGCCGGTGTTATGCAGTGGAATATGTGGTTCGACGCCATGGTCTATGTTCCCAGAGCCAGCCTCCATCCGCTCCAGCTCGTCCTCCAGAATGTTTTGAAACAGGCTGCCGGTCTTGCCAATATGAAACAACTAGCGCAGTCAGGCGAAATGAAAATCACTGCTGAAGCTGTTCAGATGGCCACACTTGTTGTTGCTACGGTTCCGATACTGCTCATTTATCCCTTTGTTCAGAGATACTTTGTGAAAGGGGTCATGATCGGAGCGGTTAAAGCTTAGAGACTGATGTAAAAGTTTCGTAAAAAAATGGAATTATCATTCCGGTCATTCGGTACGGGGTGTAGAAAATAGAAAGGAGTATATATGAAAAAGTTATTGATCTTGTTATTTGCAGGACTGGTTTCTTTCCCTATGTTTGCAACAGGCGGGCAGGATTCTGAAGCCAGAGATGAAGTCTATGGCCTCTCAGCATTGATGTACAACAAGTACGAGTTGGGTGTAACTCAGCAGCTTGAGAATCCCGACAATGTCGTTTCCCCCTACATTCAGGAAAAATTCGGTCTGAAGATTGATGAGTTCCAGAAAACGTCCGGAGATATGACTGTTCCCCAGGCAATTGCCATGTGGAAAGGTGCCGGAATGGTTCCCGATGTTATGCAGGTTGGTGCCGAAGATTTCGGTGCGATGCTCTCTTCAGGTATGTTCGCACCTCTCGATGAATACATGGAAGATATGCCCAATTATCAGAAATTCCTCGAAAAGAGATATTGGGAAAGAGAAACTGGTGAAGATGGAAAGGTCTATGCTTTCTACAACCTGGAAGGCAGCCCTTGGCCAAAAGTAGAGCCCGGAAGAAATGATGTAGTTTCCAATGGAATCAACCACAGAGCTCTGTGGGTAAGAGAAGATGTTCTCGAAGCAATCGGATACGAATACACTCCCGTAATGGAACTGAAAAAAGAGACTGCAGACAAGGGTTTTCGACCCACTTTCCAGGAAATGGCTATTAATCCTCCAGTCGAAACTCCCGAAGATTTTCTCGAGTTCCTGAGAAAGATCAAAGCCGCCGACCTCAAAGCTATGGACGGATCGGATATGATCCCTTTCTCTATGGTATGGTGGGAAACATGGCACCTGGGAATTATGTATGACTGGGGATATTGGAGAATTAATAAAGAAGGCGATGTTAACGGTTACCTGGGTCTTCCCGGTACAAAGGATTACATGAAGTGGCTGTGGACAGCCTACAGCGAAGGTCTTATCGATCCGGACTATCTGGTTCATAAATCCGTTCAGCTGCAGGAAAAAGTTGCTACTGGGAAAATCGCTTCCGGTGAATATGTTCCCGATGCGCTCGGTACATTTGCTCAGCTTGAAAATAATGTTCCCGGAGCTATTCGTCACTTTATACCTTTCCCCAAAACATCACCCGATTTCGGATTCTATGATCCCTACAACCCTCATCCATACACCAGAGTTCTTATCAATAAGGAGCTTCCCGAAGAGGTTAAGAGGAAAATCGCCAAATTCGTTGACTGGACATACAGTGATGAAGGTGCTGAAATCCTTGCATGGGGACCCGAGTCCGCCGGTCTTTACGAAATGGTTGAAGGCGTGAAGAAATTCAAAGACTCTGCAGTTGAAAAAGCTGTTCTCGCCGGCGCAGTTGATGGTGAAGGCATTTACAAATGGGGTCTTCATGATTCTGTTATAGGCAATCCCACGGATCCTCTGGCTGCAGTTCTTGGACCAGTGAAACTACACAGAACAGTTTTTCATGAATACAATGAGACAAGCAACTACATGGGGCTTATCAGCAGCGTCGTTGCCAGCAATCCCAAGTTCCTCGGTGTGAGCACCAAGCTTCAGGTCGCCAACTCCGACCAGTCCGAAGTGGTTCAGAAAGTAGCCGACTGGTATTGGGGAATCTTCTCTCAGACTTACCTCCCTCAGGTTCTCACGGCTGAAAACGAAGAGCAGTTTGAAGAGCGTTACGAGCAGATGATTGATGCTTTTATGAGAGAAACCGAATATGAAAAAGCCAGAGAGAATATGGTGAAATACTTTGATCAGTATCCTCCCATGTTTTAGTAGAAAAAGATAAATAAAGATAAACAAAGGGGTCCTTGTTAAAGGGACCCCTTCTTTAAAAGGAGATGATAAAAATGGAATCAATTGATTACAGAATCGGGAACTGGGACTCGGAAACCCGGGGAAATCACAGGGTATTGATCAATGTTGAATCAGAAGATAAAGCCGCTGCGGTATCAATTCCCTGGCGAAGATCTGACTCTGAGCCCGAACAAAAAGGGATATTGATTCATTCCCGGAAAAGCGGTGAATCTGTTGATAACATTTTTGTCAGAAGTATTTCAAAGGAGAAAGGAGAAATCGCCTTTGAAACGATCTCCGGAACGGGTATCTACGAAGTGTATTATATGAAGTATGAAGGGACTACCAGGGCTCCTTACCCGGTCATTAGTTATCCGCCTCAGGAAACGCCGGCAGATAAGGCATGGCAGGAGCAAATGAAAGACAACTGGAATAAGCTCGAGAGAGCCGTTGTTGTCGCCTTTGAAGCCTGTGATGAACTTCACAGCTTTTACCCGATGGAAATATCGGCTACTGATGAAGAAGTCAATGCTCTTGTGGAGGATGGATCTGATCACAGTTTTTTAATTTTTCCCGAGGTCAGGGAAAATCCGATTATTATGCGCCGGGATCTGCCTTTCCAATGGATCGGGAGGGGACCATTCCAGGATTTCAGTGCCGATGTTTCCAGAGATGAATATTTTGTATTCCAACTTGGATTGTATGCTCATAAACAGGATCTGAATAATATCGGCCTTCACTTTTCCGATCTGCAATCGGATGGACAATCGAATAAAATCCAAGCTGACAATATGACATGTTTCAATCTGGAAGGTGTGAGCTGTAAGGGTGAACATTTTGATATTGATCTGTCACTGCCGGGGAATGAGGTTCAAGCTCTCTGGATCGGTATCAAAATCCCCGAAGAAACTGTTCCCGGTCAATATGAGGGATATTTTTCTGTGACCTGCCGGAATACAGCCGAAGAGAAGATCCGGCTCATATTGAATGTTCAGGAAAAGACAATTGAAGCCGGCGGTGATGACGATCCCTATCGATTATCCCGGCTCAGGTGGCTCAATTCCACTCTCGGAAGTGAAGACAAGCTGATCAGGCCCTATGCGGCTGTAGAGAGAAAGGATAAGCTGCTGAAAATTCTCGGAAGGGAAATTTCTGTCGGATTCAATGGTCTGCCCGCATCCATCAATAGCTTTTTCACTCAGGAAATAACCGGATTGTGTGAATCTCCTTATCCGATTATTTCCTCTCCTATAGAATTTTTTGTTTATGATAACTACGGTGGAAAATTGGAATGGAATTACGGAAAAACTGAATTTACAAAGGAGAGTTCTCACTCGGGAGGTATAAGGCAGACCAATCGGAACAGCAGTCTGGTGCAGAACATTGAAGGGATTCTCGATCCCGATGGTTGTCTTGAATATAATTTCAGTCTGGAAGCTCTGGAAGAAACAAATCTGAAAGATACAATCCTGCAGATTCCCTTTAATTCGGATGCAGTCAAATACATTTTAGGTCTCGGCTTTACAGGAGGTTTAGTTCCTGAGAGTTTCATCTGGAAGTGGGATACGGCAAATAAAAATCAGGATTCAGTCTGGATAGGTTCGGAGCAGGGGGGATTGCAGATTTCACTGAAAGATGAAAACTACAGAAGGCCGCTCAATACCAATTTCTACAAGCTTCAGCCTTTGGTCACTCCCCGGTCATGGGACAATGGAGGTAAAGGAAGCATTTCCTTTGAGAAAAGCGGCGATGATTTTTATATGCTCAAATGTTCAGGCGGTGACAGGATCATGGAGAAAGGGGATCTCCTTCATTTCAATTTCAGGATCCTGATCACTCCTTTCAGACCGATTGATACGGATAAACAGTGGAATACACGTTTCTACCACAAGCACAATACACCGGAGGAGATTAAAAAGTCCGGTGCAAATACAGTTAATCTGCATCATGCCACTCCGGTAAATCCCTTTATCAATTACCCGTTTCTCAAACCTGTGGAATTGAAAAAATACGCAGACAAAGTGCATGAACTGGATATGAAGCTGAGACTGTATTATACGGTTCGTGAACTGACTAATCACGCCCCTGAAATCTTTGCATTGAAAAGCCTGGGAAATGAAATTTTTACAAACGGTCCCGGAGGGGGACACTCGTGGCTTCAGGAACATTTCAGAGAGAACTACATTGCCGCCTGGCATGTGTATGAGTACGGTTGTGTAGCCGTTGCCAATAACGGAACTTCCCGATGGCACAACTTTTATGTTGAAGGTCTGGACTGGCTTGCAAGGAATATGGAAATCGACGGGGTCTATATCGATGACCTTGCATTTGACAGAGATATTATGAAAAGGGTCAGACGTGTTCTCGATGAACACAGGGATGGAGCGATTATCGATCTTCACTCCGCTAATCAGTTCAATGAAAAAGATGGTTTTGCCAATAGTATTAACATGTATATGGAGCACCTTCCCTATATCGATAAAGTCTGGTTCGGTGAATATTTTGATTACAGCAAGGGACCTGATTACTGGATGACCGAAGTTTCGGGAATCCCCTTTGGAACAATGGGTGAAATGCTTCAGGACGGAGGACATCTGTGGAGAGGTCTGCTCTATGGAATGACAAGTCGTTATCCCCATGAGGGTGGTGATCCGAGAGTTGTCTGGAAAGTCTGGAAGGATTTCGGTATGGAGAATTGTCAAATGGTCGGATACTGGTCTTCCGAATGTCCCGTCAGAACTTCCCATAAAGACATTCTGGCTACAGTCTACAAAAGCGATGGGCGGGTTCTTGTTTCCATTGCCAGCTGGGCCGAAAACGATATCGATCTGGAACTTACCATCGATTACAAGGCGCTCGGTTTAAATAACGATAAGGTGAGATTGATTACTCCCTATATGAAGGATAAACAGGCGGAGAAGTATTATTCACCATCACAGAGTATACCCATCGGGAAAAATGAAGGGGCTCTGATCATTCTCGAAGAAGAACTCTCTTAAGAAAGGCGGTAAAAAATTGAAAACCGGAAAAACCAGATATTTGAAAGACTATACCTCTCCCCGATATCTCATCTCTGAAGTTAATCTGCTGTTTGATCTGTATGACGATTATGCCAGGGTCAGATCTGAAATGATTTTCTCATCGGGATTTCAATCAGAAAACAGTCCTCCGCTGGTATTAAATGGAGTGGATTTGAAACTGATCAACCTTGAGATGGATGGAGAGGTTCTCGGATCCGATTCATTTGTCACAGATGAGAATACGCTGACTATTATTAATCCGCCTTCATCGGGAACTCTCTCCCTGGAAGTGGAAATATATCCCCAGGATAATACTGCGTTAGAGGGATTATATCGCTCTGAGGGAATATTCTGCACTCAGAATGAACCGGAGGGATTCAGGAAGATCTGTTATTTTCCAGATAGACCGGATGTCATGGCGGTCTTCACGACCAGGATCCGGGCTGATAAAAAACTCTATCCCTACCTGCTCAGCAATGGGAATCTCATAGAGAAGGGCGATCTGCCCGGGGGACGACATTTTGCTCTTTGGCACGATCCCTTTCCTAAGCCATCGTATATCTTTGCTCTTGTCGCTGGTGACTTCGGCGTTGTAGAAGATGAATTTCGAAGCCTCTCGGGGCGGACTATTGAATTGAAGATGTATGTTGATAAGGGAAATGAGAAGAAGGCTTTTCACGCTTTGGAATCTCTGAAAAAAGCTATGAAATGGGATGAAGAGACCTTCGGTTTGGAATACGGATTGGATATCTTTATGATCGTTGCCGTTGACGCCTTTAATTTCGGAGCAATGGAGAACAAGGGCTTGAACATTTTTAATTCCACATATGCTCTTGCCGATCCCTCATCTGCAACAGACGGACATTATAAGACTATCGAAAGTTTTGTCGCCCATGAGTTCCTTCATAACTGGTCGGGCAATCGCGTTACCTGCCGCGACTGGTTTCAATTGACTCTCAAAGAGGGACTTACTGTGTTCCGCGATAATGAGTTTTCCTCCGACCTCTATTCCAGGGCGGTGAAAAGGATAGAGGTTATCAGTGGTTTGAGAGAAGTGCAATTCGCCGAGGATTCGGGACCGCTGGCTCATCCCATTAGACCCGAGTCTTACATATCAGTTAACAATTTTTATACATCAACAGTTTTTCAGAAGGGGAAAGAGGTTATAAAAATGCTCGACACTATGATCGGGCGGAAAGAATTTCGAAAAATCCTCATAGAGTATTTCAGAAAATTCGACGGTCAGGCCGTTACCACTGAAGACTTTCTTTCAGTTGTGGAAACGTCTTCCGGAATAGATTTGGAGCAATTCGAAAACTGGTATACACAGGCGGGAACACCTGTCTGCCATATCTCTGATGAATACAACGAGGGAAAACAGGAGTATGTGCTGAATGTTCACCAGATATGTCATGGCGCAGAACCCCATCACTTTCCCTTGAAGTTGGGATTATTGGATTCCAGTGGCTGTGATATACCGCTGAATATGGAAAGTTCCACCCTTCATATCCGAAAATCGGAAGAGAAATTTGTATTCTTCGATATAAAAGAGAAACCCGTTCCTTCGCTTTTGAGGGATTTTTCAGCTCCCGTTAAATTAATATACGATTACAGCGATGATGATCTGATTTTTTTGTTGAAACATGACTGCGATATGTTTAACCGGTTTGAGGCGGGGCAGCGTCTGGCTCTCAAAACAATGGAGAAAATTGCTGCAGAGTACAAATCGGGGAATGAGCTCAAAATCAAGCCGGAAGTTATAGAAGCCTATGCTGATTTTATAAATGCAGAACATGAAGGTCACATGTTCTGCTCAAAAGTCCTCACTATGCCTTCATTGGCAAAAGTCGCCGATATAGTAGAGGGGTATGATGTGAATGCCGCATTTCTTGCTCGAAATCACTTCCTGAAATCCATTGCTACATCTCATAGGAGTAGACTGCTTGAGACATACGGGAATCTGAAAGAAGAGATATATGTTATTTCTCCTGAAGAAGCCGCAAAAAGGAGCCTGAAAAATACCTGTCTGGAATATCTGGGATTACTCGGAGGAGAGTATAGGGATCTTGTATATGAACAATTTGAGACAGCTGACAATATGACTGATGTTTCAGCCAGCCTGCATATTCTGGCTGATGAAAAAAGTTCTTTAAGTGATAAGGCTTTTGCTCAATTCTATGAAAAGTGGAAGGATAACAAACAGGTTCTGAATAATTGGTTTTCCATACAGGCGGGAGGGCAGAATCTCTCTGTATACGATGAAGTTCTCAAACTTGAAAAGGATCCTCTTTTCGACAGTAAAAATCCCAATAAAGTCAGAAGCTTATTTGGCTCTTTTGCCGGAAATCTGATCAATTTTCATCATTCGAGCGGTAGAGGATATAGCCTTTTGGCTGACAGGATCATTGAATCTGACAGATATAATCCGAAAATATCGGCCGGACTGACCAAGTCTTTCAGCGCCTATGACAAAGTTTCTGAAGATTTAAAGACATTGATGGAAGGGGAACTCAAAAGAATCAGAAGCATAGAATCCATATCAGCCGGTGTGAAAGAGATAATCGATATTATCCGGAAGTGATAAAAAAAGCCCGGTAGTTATTAAACCAGCCGGGCTTGTTATTTAGCGGAACCTCTTTCCTCCTCTCCCTCCGGGAGAAGTTGAGTGAGGGGCTTTAGATAGTAGCGACCATCACAGCCTTAATAGTATGCATTCTATTCTCAGCTTCATCAAATACGACAGAGTGTTTACTTCTGAAAACTTCATCAGTCACTTCCATAGCATCGAGTCCGAATTTCTCATGAACATCTTTACCTACTTCTGTTTCCAGATCGTGGAATGCTGGGAGACAGTGCATGAATAATACATCTTTGTTTCCTGTCTTTTTGATCATCTCCATGTTTACCTGATAAGGCTTGAGCTGTTTGATTCTTTCTTCAAACATATCTTCTTCCCCCATGGAAACCCACACGTCTGTATAAATAACATCAGCATCTTTTACGGCATCAAGGCTTTCCGAAAGCTCGATGACAGCACCAGTTTCTTTGGCTATCTCATTCATTTCCGCTACGAGTTCTTCTGACGGGAAAAGCTCTTTGGGGGCCAGGGCAACAAAGTGCATTCCCATTTTTGCAGCACCGATCATGAGCGAGTTGCCCATATTGTTTCTTGCATCTCCGGCATAAACAAATTTTACTTTATTCAACGGTTTATCGCTGTGCTCCATTACTGTCAGAAAATCTGCGAGGATCTGTGTCGGGTGGTAGAGGTCCGTAAGACCATTCCATACTGGAACTCCGGCATGTTCAGCAAGATCATCAACGGTTTTCTGCTTAAAACCTCTAAATTCGATCCCATCGTAAAATCTTCCCAAAACTTTGGCCGTATCTTCGATAGATTCCTTTTTGCCCATCTGGCTTCCTGTCAGGAATGTAACGCTCCCGCCTTCATCAAAAGCAGCAGTTTCAAATGCGCATCTGGTTCTTGTGGATGCCTTTTCGAATAGTAAAACGATATTCTTTCTCTCAAGAAGATTCCCTTTGATTCCAGCCCGTTTTTTTCTTTTCAGGTCCAGAGAGAGGTTCAGCATGTATCTGATCTCTTCCGGTGTAAAATCTTTTAAAGTTAAAAAACTTCTTCCTTTTAAATTAACTGCCATTTTATTCTCCTATGGTTGTGAGGGAGGGATTCCCGCCCCATATTTCTTTGAAGTGGGGTAACCCCACTATTATTTTTTTATATTATTGATGTCCTTCTCAGAGGCATACTCATACAACGTGGACCACCGCGACCTCTAACGAGCTCAGATCCCTCTATCTCAACAACCTCAACTCCATTTTTTCTCAGAGTTTCATTGGATGCCTGATTTCTTCTATATGTTACAACGGTTCCCGGCGCTATTGCCAGTGTGTTTGTACTGTCATTCCACTGTTCCCTGGCGGCAGTTATCTTGTCTCCGCCACCACTTTGAATGATTTTTACATCATCCCTGCCCAGGGCCTCATTCAGTGCGATTCTCAGGTTGTCTTTAGGTGTGATTTTCAGAGCTCCTTTTCCCAAGGGAGCAGGAGTTATGCTGAAAAGTTTCACCTCATTTTCTATACCTGGAAAAATGGTAAACTTATCCACATCGAGCATTGTAAATACAGTATCCAGATGCATATATGCCCGTTTGAAAGGTATTTGTATTACAAGTACTTCTTCAATTGTAGATTCGCTGCTGAAAAGATTTTCAGCGATTTTTTCGATAGCTTCGGGAGATGTTCTCGCACTGCAGCCAATGGCTACTGCCTTATCGCTTATTACCAGAATATCCCCGCCTTCGATAGCATCAGCATTTTTGTAATCGTACCACTGAGGAGCGTCTTTACCTTTAATATCAATATGATATTTGTTGATGTAAGAGAGGATCATAGTTTCCCTGTTTCTTGCTTGAGTATTCATGGAATTGATTGATACTCCATTACCGATTACAGCTCCGGGATCTCTGGTAAAATAAAGATTGGGAATAGGGTTGATGTAGAAGGGATAATCATCAGTTATGTAGTATGATAGGCTTCTGTTCTCTTCTTTGTAATTGATCTCATTTTTATGGAGTCCGGCAATAAATATTTCAGCCAGATCTTTGGAATCTTTGGAATTAAGGTATTCAAGAATCGCATCTTTTTCTTTGAGTTTTGTAATTCCTGTAAAATTAGACATTTCGCTTATCAATTCATTTTTCACATTATTGTCTTTCAGAATGTCTTCGAGCATCTTTTCATAATAATATACCCGGCAACCTCTTTTTCGAAGTGAATCGGCAAACATATCATGTTCTTCCTGCATCTTTCCCAACCAGGGAATATCATCGAAAAGAAGTTCCTCAAGATATTGAGGTGTCAGTCTCTCCAGTTCTTTTCCAGGTCTGTGAAGAAGTACTGCTTCAAGCTTTCCGACTTCAGATTTTACATTGTAAAAGGGTGTTTTACTCATAAAGTTTTTCCTTGTTACTATTGATGTAGTAATAATATCTCAACATTGAATAGATTGCAAGAAAATGTTAAATAAGTTTCTATTCAGTTTTTATCATCGACATTTAAAGGAAAAGTATATATTTTCTATATATCGGTAAGGAGATGAAATGAAACGAATCTTGAAAATCGCCAGAAACTCGGCGTACTTTTTTTTAATCTACCTTGTGTTGAGTTTTATCACCATTTCTCTCTACCCTGTTGTAATTGATAATGAAGCATCATTTCCTTTCTCAGCGAGATTTTTATATGCTCTTTTTACAAGCCTTATTCTTCTGATTCCTTCGACTTTTTATGTTTCCAGAAAAACAACCGGTGATTATATTGATGCCGTTAAAATAGAAGAACTTCAGATTTCGGAAAATGAAATGAAAGATGCTATCACCAACTGGGTTTTCGCTAAATACGGGAAACCTGTATTGGGTGATGTGGAAATCAATAGAACTGAAACGGAAGGTAAGATCAGTTGTATTGTCAATGTTATTCAGGATTGATCACTTCAATTTAAAAAATGAAATATGATCTTTCAGCACCATTGCCTGTGCCGATAGTTCTTCTGACATGGACGCAGATTCTTCAGATGCAGAAGCATTTTGCTGAATAACCTTGTCCAGCTGATTTATTGCTTCATTGATCTGTTCGGTTCCGATTTTTTGTTCATTGCTCGCTGCGGATATTTCCTGTACAAGATCAGCTGTCTGTCTTATGGCTGGAGTTATTTCGTTCAATAGTTTTCCGGCTTTTTCAGCGACTTCAACACTAGTGGATGAAAGTTCACTGATCTCAGCTGCTGCAACTTGACTTCTCTCGGCCAGTTTTCTCACTTCAGAAGCAACAACTGCGAAACCTTTTCCCGACTCTCCAGCCCTGGCGGCTTCGATTGCGGCATTTAAAGCGAGAAGATTGGTTTGTCTTGCTATTTCTTCAATTATACTGATTTTAGAGGCAATGGTATTCATTGCATTTACTGTTTCTTCAACAGCCTGACCACCTTTTACAGCATCTTCAGCGCATTTTTTTGCAATTTTTTCTGTTTGAAGCGCATTGTCTGCTGTTTGCAGTATATTTGAGCCCATTTGTTCCATTGCTGCTGAGACTTCTTCAGCAGAAGCTGCCTGTTCTGTTGCCCCCTGAGAAACCTGTTGTGAAGAAGTACTCAACTGATCTGATCCAAGGGACACTTCCTCTGCACTTTCATTTATGGAAATAGTCACTTCTCTCAGGTGAACCAGAAGATCTGAAAAAGCATTGCCGATATCTCTGATTTCATCTTTGGATTTTATATCAACACTAACTGTCAGATCGCCAGTTGCTGCTTTATTTGATAATTTTACTATTTTATGAATTGGTCTGGTGATCGATGTTGAAATAAAAATGATCAGAATAATTGAAATAGATAAAGACGCAATTAAAAGAACTGCTGAAATAATCAGATTGTTTCGAATTGATATTTTTCCCTCTTCACGTTTTAAGTTTACGCTGACATCTATGTCGTCTACATATATTCCCGATCCGATAACCCATTGCCATGGTTCCAGAAGTTTTACAAAAGATATTTTTGGTTTTGGACCTTCTTCTTCGAGCCCCGGTTTAATCCACATATAGGGAACAAATCCTTCTCCGGAATCTGTTTTACCGACAATGTCTACCATTTCTTTAAATAATGCAGTACCTTCGGGATCTTTGTAGCTTTCCAATCCGCCAGGTTTATACCAGTCCGGCTTTGATTCGATAGGATTTCCCGGATGCATAACCATGGCTAAATCCATTCCATTGATCCAAAAATAATTATTGCCGTCATATTTCATATTTCTTATCAGGTTCTTTGCCTCTTCCTGAGCATCTGTCACTGATGTCTCCACATATACACCAGTACCGATGATCCATTGCCATGGATCGAACCGTTTCATATAAGATAGTTTGGGAACAGGATCTTCAAAACCCGGCTTGGGCCAGAGATAGTCGCTAAAGGCTTCACCTGTTGCCTCTGTGTCAAAAACTATTTCCTGAACGAATTTTTTCCCTGTTGGATCAGCCAGATCAATAACTCCGAAAGGCTCATACCAATCGGGATTTACCTCTCTTGTAACAATAGGATGCATTATCATTCGCGGTTCATAGTTTTGAATCCAGAAATAACCATCGCTACCAAAGCGCATGGCGCCAACAGCTTCCATAGCTCTTTTCTGAGCTTCTCTTTCGCTAATTTTCCCATCGAGAAACATTTGGTAATAAAGTTCAATTTCGCTATAGGCTAAATCCGTATAGGGTTTTATGGTTTTGCCCGTTTCTTCTTTCAACCTCTCAAGGTCGACGGTTCTATTATAGAAATCGGACATTGCCTGATGAGCTACCAGGACTATGTTCTGCAGCTTTTCTTTTTTTAATTTCATCGATTCAATAGCAAAGGATTCAATCTCGGTATTGATGATTTTTTGAACATTCACAATATTTATTATTGTGATCAGCAATATGGCCGCTGATAATAAGCTAACAGATGAAAAGATGATTTTATTCCTGATTTTCATACTTAACTCCTAAAAGGCTAATCTGATGAAAACACATGCTGTTTCTATAAATTTAACTGTTTAATAGATAAAATTCAAATTTCTACAAAATTGTTTATAGTTCTTCATCAAAAAAGAATTTATTTTTTTCGAATTCCAATTGACAGTTTTTTACCTATTTAGTAGATTACTCCTCGTGCTTCGGGGACTGGTCGGTAAGACAAGTTTACCTGCTCGCCCATACAACCTTGGGCT
>Ga0209692_10000878_pt1 | contig 51959 bp, 50 predicted proteins | sample tdDd472_FD_187129 | JGI IMG/M metagenome (GOLD analysis project Ga0209692, IMG submission 187129) | Marine sediment microbial communities from the Atlantic coast under amendment with organic carbon and nitrate - tdDd47.2 (SPAdes)... | ecosystem: Environmental > Aquatic > Marine > Coastal >... | reverse complement strand
GCGGACCAGGCTGAACAGGCTTGCCGCGTCGGTGCGGTGATGCGGCGGCAGCGTCGCGAAGGCCACCGTCGACAGCGGCACGAAGACGAGGCCGAGCCCCAGCCCCTGGATCACTCCCGACCAGATGATCAGGTGGTCGTCCATCTGCGGCGTGAAGCCGGTCATGATATGCAGCGACCACACCGTCAGCAGCAGCCCGGCGACAACCAGCACGCGTGCGTCGACCAGCCGCACCAGCCGGCCGACGATCAGCATCGAGATCATCGTGCCGACGCCGCGCGGCGCCATGACCAGGCCGGTCAGGATCGTCGAGTGGCCGAACAGGTTCGAAAGCATCGGCGGAAGAAGCGCGAGGCTGGCCAGCAGGATGATGCCGACGACGAAAATGAAGACGAGCCCGGTCACGAAATTGCGGTCGCGGAAGATCGTCGGATCGATGAACGTGTCCTTGTTCGTCAGAAGATGGATCGTGAACACCCAGAAGCCGGTCAGCGCGAGGCCGAGCTCGATCCAGATTTCCGGCGAGGAGAACCAGTCGACCTCGCCGCCGCGGTCGAGCATCAGTTGCAGCGCGCCGACGCCGAGCGACAGCATGGCGAAGCCGAAGAAGTCGAAGCCGCGCACCCGGCGCGGCACGCGCGGCAGATAGGCCGCCGAGCCGAGAAAGGCCAGGATGCCGACCGGCAGGTTGATGAAGAACACCCAGCGCCAGTTCAGGACCTCGGTCAGCCAGCCGCCCAGCGTCGGGCCGATGATCGGGCCGACCATGATGCCCGCGCCCCACAACGCCATCGCCTGGCCGTGGCGTTCCTTCGGATTGATGTTGAGCAGGAAGGTTTGCGACATCGGCACGATCGCCGCGCCGAACAGGCCCTGCAGCAACCGGAAAACCACCATGACTTCCAGGTTCCAGGACAGCCCGCAGGCCATCGACGTCACGGTGAAGCCGACGATCGTCGTCAGGAACAGTTCGCGCGGGCCGAGCCGGTCCGACAGCCAGCCGGTGACCGGCGTCATGATCGCCGCCGCGACGATATAGGAGGTCAAGACCCAGGTGATCGTGTCGCGCGACGCGCCGAGGTCGCCCGTCATCGACGGCAGCGCCACATTGGCGATCGTCGTGTCGAGCACCTGCATGATCGTCGCCAGCATGATGGCGATCGTGATCAGCCCGCGATGCGGGATGTCTTCATGCGTTATGGGTGCCGCCTGGCTCATCGTCTTTCCGTAGGGTTCCGGTCCGCCCGCTGCCTACGAGGGAGGTCAGAGGGGGGCTCTGTACGAGCGGACCGGAGGGCTGGCCGCCGGAGCGCGATGCTCCGGCGGGAACTGTCATTCGGCGGCTTTCGCCGTCGTGGTGCCGAAGAAATCCGGCAGGCCGCGGCTGACGCCTGTATCGACCTCGACCGTCGCGCTCATGCCGGTGCGAAGCGCCATCTCGGAGCCCTCCACCGACAGGCGCACCGGGATGCGCTGCGAAACCTTGACCCAGTTGCCCGTCGCGTTCTGCGCCGGGATCAGCGTGAATTCCGAGCCGGTGCCGGCGCCGATGCTCTGGATCGTCGCCTTGACGGGCTGGTCCGGATAGGTGTCGAACGTTACCTCGGCTTCCTGGCCCGGCCGCATATGGGTCAGCTGCGTTTCCTTGAAATTCGCCTCCACCCAACTGTTCTTGTTTTCGACGAGCGAGAACAGCGGCGTGCCGGCGGAAACCAGCTGGCCAGCCTGGAAGGAGGAGGCCTGGGCGATAACGCCGTCGGCGGGGGCCGTGACGGTCGTCTGCTTCAGCGTATATTCCGCCCGGTCGCGTGCAGCCAGCGCCGCCTTCACGGTCGGGTGGTCGTCCGTCGCGATATCGGCATTGCCGCCGAGCGCCGCGAGCGCGCCGGTCGCGGCCTCGTTTGCCGAGGCGAGCGTGTCCGTCGCGGCCGTCAGATTGCGCCGCGTCTCGTCGAGCGTCGCCTTGCTGGTGATGCCCTTGGCGGACAGCGTGTTCTGGCGGTTCAGTTCGCTCCGGTAATAGTCGACGTCGTTCTGCGCCGCCTTCTGCTTGGCGATCGCCTGGCTGTAGGTCGCGCGCAATTGCCCGATGCCGAGCCGCGCCGCGGACAGCGAGGCCTCGGCCTGCTCCAGCGCGATGCGATAGGGCTCCTGATCGATGACGAACAGCACGTCGCCCTTCTTCACCGCGCCATTGTCGGAGACATGGGATTCGACGACACGGCCGGAGGCTTCCGCCGAGATCGTCACTTTCGGCTGCTGCAGATAGGCGTTTTCCGTTTCCTGGTAGCGTCCGCCGGTGATCCAGACATAGCCGCCGATGACGATCATCGCGGCCGGCAGGGCGACCATCAGTGCGGTGCGGCCCGGCTTGCGCGTCTTCTTCGCCTCGGCTTCCTGCTTGTCCCAGATATCGTCGGTCGCCGCGGCCGTCTTTGCCTCGGTCTTGGTGATCGCGTTCATCCTGCGGTTCCTGTGCCTCTTTGCGCGCCGTCGCAGGCGCTCTCGCCAGCCGACAGATTGTCGCAAACCGTTCTCAATGCGTGAAAAAGCGCTTCGCGTTCTTCGGCCGAAAGGCCCGCCAGAGCGGTGTCGTAGAGGTCCGAAGCGAGGCCTTTGACCTTTTCGAAGGCGGTGCGCGCCTTCTCCGTGGCGAAGACCATCCGTACTCGCCGGTCATTGGCGTCCGGCCGCCGTTCCACCCAGCCGCCTTCCTCCATCCGGTCGATCAGCCGCGAAACGCTGATCGGCTCGATTTCCAGCACTTCGGCAAGCCGCGCCTGCGCCGCGCCGTCCTCTTTGACGAGCGTGACGAGCATCCGCCACTGCGCCGAGGACAGGCCGTATTCGGTCCCGCGCGCTTCGAAATGCTTGCGCAGGAGCCGGGCCGCATCGTGCAGCAGGAAGCCGAGTGAATTGCGGGGGTCGTATTTCATGAGCGCGATATATTATAAGCATGCTCATGTTTCAAGCGGGGGTTTATCGACGATCTGCGTTTGGTTGCCGCTTCGTTATGAAAAAGCCGGGCGTTTGCAGGCCGCCGGACACTGTCGCGCAAGAGGTGTGACAAGATGCACAGTGGATGGGGGGAAAGCGGGTAAATTCCTGACCAGCCACCAATCAGGAAATTGCGCCATGAACCGCTTCACCAATCACCGCAGCACTGAAAACCATCTCTTCGTCGTCACCAGCCTCGTTCCCGCCGTCCTCTTTGTGGTGACGCTGATCGCGGCCGTGCATGTCAGCCGGGGCGAAAGCCTCCAGACCGAAGCCGGCATTCCCGGTTACGCAATCTCGACCAACGTCACGGCCTGACCCCGTTCAGGCCGGCGCGTTTTGCACCAGGCCCGGAAACGGTCCGATATCGCTCGTGCGATGCTTGGCCTGGTAGACGTGGTTGTAGAGATGCGCCACCCACTGTTTGCCATCGACCGTCAGTTCCAGATAGCGTAGCGCCGAGCCGATGCAGGGATTGACCTGCGACCAGAAGAAGTCGGGATATTTGTCCAGAAGGTCGATCGGCGAATTGTAGCCGAGCTTCTCCGACGTGCCGATCTCGGCAAATTCGTGATAGAGCGCATTGATCTTCCGGTAGTAGAACGGATCGCCGAGCTGGCCGATCAGATCGGCGGCGCGAACCAGCGCCCGCTCGCTGTCCCGCTCCGCATAGTCCTCGCCCTCCGGTATCGGAAACCGCGTATAGTCGATCGCGGCCGCCAGCCGCTCCTCGTCGACGAATTTCGAGTCCCCGAACCGTTCGCGGGCGTAAACCATGCCGCGCTCGATGTGATAGGGCGCGAGGAAAGCGTCCGATATGCCGCGCGGCGGTGCGATCGTCTCATTGTTGAGGCCGATGACGAATTCGGTGTCCGTGTCGGCCCGGCAGATGCCCCGTACATAGCCGATGTCGTGGACCAGCAGCGCCAGCGTGTAATGCAGCCAGTCCTCCGGCTGCACCGCCTCCGAGACCAGCCGTCCGCGCAGGATCTGTTGGCCGACCAGCGTCACCATCATCGTGTGTTCGGCATTGTGGTAAAGCGCGTCCGTGTTGCCGAGCCGCTCGAGAACCAGCCGCGCGGCGCCGCCGATATAGGCCGCATATTCCGGGTTCCGCCCGGAGAAATGCTGCTGGTAAAGACCCTCCAGATACTCGCCGAACGCATTGGCGACCACGTAACTGGGATTGAACATGCCGACACCCCCACAGACGACCCCCTCTATCGCCTGAAACCTAAAAGGCTCCCGGAAAAAGACAACTTGGTTTTGCCGTTTCGCGGTCGATCCGACGTCGCCCTGTGACCGATCGCACATCGCCACGTGCCCCGTCCCGTTATCGCTAACCCATAGAAAACGAGACCTTCCCCGACAGTGACGAGACCATGACCGCAGCACTGAAAGTCGCCGAATTCGCCACCGCTTCGCTGATCGCTCTGGGTGCACTGTCCCTCGCGACGCCAACTTACGCCAAGGATGTCCCGATGCAGGAATACAAGCGCGAGAGCCGCATGATCGGCCCGTTCGGCCTCTTCGGCCGCACCTTTATCGCACCCGCCCAGGACGCCAAGGCCGGATGCAAAATCGCCGCGGGAGGCAACACCGCGCAGTAATCGTCCGCACCGGCCAAGTCCCGGTCCGGCTTCAGTTCAGACCCCTCCAGTCGAAAAAACGCCGGCGCTCCTCGGAACGCCGGCGTTTTTTTATCCAGGCGGGGAACCGCAAGGCGATCGCATGCTCGGATCGCACCTGTCGCTCCCCTATGGACCCGGGAACCTTGCGCGGTGCCCGGAACCGCCGCGCGCCGAAGCCATTAACCCCGTCGCCTGAATGCCGCGAGACCGCCAATCGCGCTGACCAGCAACAAGCCGCCGGCGGGCAATGGCACGGCGGACGTGCCGCCACCCTCGACGACGCGGAAGCTGACCCCTGTCGGGGGGGCAGTCATCGAGAGGCCGCCGAAGAGCGATCCGGCGACCCCGTAGCCGAAGACCGACATGTTGCCGCTCACAATGGCCTCGGAATGTCCAAGCCAGTCGAGCGGGGTGTTGGCAAGCGTTCCCGGCGCGGTGAAGTAGGTCGGTGTGGTCTGGTTTCCGCCGAAGGAGAACTGAACCTGGTTCACGTCGATCGTTGAAGGCCCGCCTGCGGCTGTCGTCAGGCTCAGCCCGTCATTCTGGTCGTCGTCGCAGTGCAATGAACTGCTGCAATTGGCCGGCGTGTTGTATGGTGCCGGGTCGATAACGTAGCGAATCGTGAAGCTGTGGCGGCCCAGCGACGCTGTGCCGAACTGCGCCTCGACATAGTCGACATTTGCCGTTTCCGACCCCTTGCGCAGATAGCCGGTAACCCCGGCCGAACCGTCGTAGAGCGTGTTCGAGTTGTAGCCGAGCGCTGACTGGCTCGTCGGCGTGATCGTGTCCGGATCGAAAGTGAAGCCGAATGTCCAGCTGATCGGAGCGAGAATTGGCGGGCCGCCATAGGCGGACCCGTAGGACGCAGTCAGTTCGAGTTCATAAGTAACGGGCGCGGCCTGGGCTGCGCTCATCATGGAAAGCGCCGAAACGGCGACAAGTATTGTACGGATCATTCCCAACCCCTTGTGAGACCCTTTTGATGTCGCTCTTGAAGCGACCGGTAACGCCTATTTCGAATATTGGTTAACAGGTCAACTAAATTGCGGGCGTCGTAACAATACGTGAAAGATGACGTAGCGGAAGATATTTGTTCGATATTCCGGATACTTAGCTGCCGAACGGGCGGCTCGCATCGCGCGCGGTCGGGACCCGGCAAGGCGTCTCCCGCCCGGCTTCCCCGGCTCAGCCCGCGGTCCGGATCCGGCGCGCCGCCATCGTCTCGTAGGCGGGCAGGGCCTCCGCCTCGATCGCCTTCAGATGATCCGGCAGGTCCGCCGGCAGGGCGGTGCTTTCGGGCGTCGAAAACCCCGTCGATTTCCAGATCGCGTCATACCAGTGCGCGCCCCAGACGCCGTCCTCCGGGCGCGGTCCGGCCTCCCAGGACAGCATTGCCGGGTCGAAATCCATGCCGATCGCCGCGCACAGCGCGCTCAGCATTCCCTCGGGGTCGGCCAGGATATCCTCCGACGCCACCACGACTGACTGCCGGCCGGTCAGTTCGGTGATGTGCCGGTCGATCTCCAGCATGCGCCGATAGCCGATATCGGCCTCCGCCACGTTTTCGGTCTTGCGCGCATAGCTCGCCAGCACCCGGCGCGGATGGCGAATGAGAAACACATTCGTCGCCTTGGCCGCCCAGTCGAGCGGAAAGCCTTCGAGCATGTGATGCGGCATGTGTTTCTGGTAGCAGAAGGGCGTCGCAAACGGCCCGAGGCACTGCCGCGCCACCGCGTCCGGATCGCATTCCATCGCCGCGAGCACCTCCTCGCGCATCGGATGGTCCGCCCCGGACGCCGCCAGATAGGCGCCGTAAAACGGCTCGTCCATCGCGCTCGTGTCGGCCCGGTTCCCGAACGACCGCATCATCGCCGTCGACAGGTTCCGCGGTCCGGACCACATGGCGATGATTGTCGTCTCCGTCATCGAACCCGCCTCCCTCACGCCGCCGGTCTCGGCCCGGCGAGGATAACCGCCGCCCCGACAAGGCAGATCGCCGCGCCGATCGCGTCCCACCGGTCCGGCCTTGCCCCTTCGACGAGCCACAGCCAGGCGAGCGACCCGGCGATATAGACCCCGCCATAGGCGGCGAAGGCCCGGCCCGCGGCCGAACTGTCGGCCAGCGTCAACAGCCAGGCAAACAGCGCCAGCGACGCCAGGCCGGGAACGAGCCACCACACCGGCTTGTCCAGCCGCAGATACGCCCAGAAGGCATAGCACCCGGCGATCTCGGCGATGGCGGCCCCGATATAGGCGGCGGCGGTCTGCATGCATCTCTCCTTCGCCTGCCAGTTGACCTCGGGCAGCGCGATGTTTCAACTGCCCGCATGAACGAAAAACGCACCACCCACGACGCCGAACACGATCCCCGCAACGACGACATCCTGATCTGGGTGAATGGCGAATTGAAGCCGCGCGCCGAGGCGACCGTCTCGGTCTATGATTCCGGCTTCCTGCTCGGCGACGGCATGTGGGAGGGCCTGCGGCTCCACGAGGGCAGGTGGGTCTTCTTCGACGACCACATGGACCGGCTCTTTTCCGCCTGCAAATCGGTCTCGCTCGACATCGGCATGGACCGCGCCGGTATCCTCGCCGCGTTGAACGAGACGGCCGAGGCCAACGCCATGACCGACCTCGTCCATGCCCGGCTGATGGTCACGCGCGGCGTCAAGGTGAAGCCCTTCCAGCACCCGTCTTTGTCGCGCTCCGGCCCGACCGTGGTCATCATCATGGAACATTCCGCCCCGGCCCCGGCCACGCGCGCCGGCGTCACGCTCGCCACCGTGCCGCAGGTCCGCGGCCTGCCGATGAGCCAGGATCCGAAATACAACTCCCATTCCAAGCTCAACTGCGTCATCGCCTGCCTGCAGGCCGAGGAGGCGGGCGCGGACGAGGGCCTGATGCTCGATCCGCACGGCTTCGTGAACACCACCAATGCCTGCAACTTCTTCATTGTGCGCAAGGGCGAGGTCTGGACCTCGACGGGCGACTACTGCATGAACGGCATCACCCGCCAGAAGGTTATCGACCTCTGCCGCGCCAACGAAATCCCCGTCTTCGAACGCAACTTCTCGCTGGTCGACGTCCACGCCGCGCAGGAAGCCTTCCTCACCGGCACCTTCGGCGGCCTCACCCCGGTCCGCGCCCTCGACGGCAAGCCGTTCCCGGAAGTCGACGGCCCCGTGACGAAAAGGCTCCGCGCCCTTTACGAAGAGCTGGTCTCGGCCGGGTAAACCCCAAAATCACCGCTTCCAGCCGCGCCGCTTTGCCCCTATATGGGCGAGATGACCGACACGCCTCTCAAGAACATCCGCAATTTCTCCATCGTTGCCCATATCGACCACGGCAAGTCGACGCTCGCCGACCGGCTGATCCAGATGACCGGATCGCTCGAGCAGCGCGAGATGAAGGAACAGGTGCTCGACACGATGGATATCGAGCGCGAGCGCGGCATCACCATCAAGGCCAACACCGTGCGCCTCGAATATGACGCGAAGGACGGCCAGCACTACGTCCTCAATCTGATCGACACGCCCGGCCATGTCGACTTCGCCTACGAGGTTTCGCGCTCGCTCCGCGCCTGCGAGGGCTCGCTCCTCGTCGTCGACGCCTCCCAGGGCGTCGAGGCGCAGACGCTGGCCAATGTCTACCAGGCCATCGACGCCGACAACGAGATCGTCCCGGTTCTCAACAAGGCCGACCTGCCCGCCGCCGAGCCCGAGCGCGTCAAGGAACAGATCGAGGAGGTCATCGGCCTCGACGCCTCCGAGGCGATCCTGATCTCGGCCAAGACCGGCTTGGGCGTCGACCAGGTGCTGGAGGCGATCGTCACCCGCCTGCCGCCGCCCAAGGAAGGCGACCGCACCGCCCCGCTCAAGGCCATGCTGGTCGACTCATGGTACGACGCCTATCTCGGCGTCATCGTCCTCGTGCGCATCATCGACGGCGTTCTCAAGAAGGGCCAGGTCATCCGCATGATGGGCACCGACGCCCGCTACCCGGTCGACCGCGTCGGCGTGCTGACGCCCAAGCTGGTCGTCGTCCCCGAGCTCGGCCCCGGCGAGATCGGCGTGTTTACCGCCTCGATCAAGGAGGTGGCCGACACCCGCGTCGGCGACACGATCACCGAGGACAAGCGCCTCTGCGAGAAGATGCTTCCGGGCTTCAAGCCGGCCCAGCCGGTCGTCTTCTGCGGCCTGTTCCCGGTCGACGCCGCCGATTTCGAGGATCTGCGCTCCGCCATCGGCAAGCTGCGTTTGAACGACGCCTCCTTCTCCTATGAGATGGAGACCTCCGCCGCGCTCGGCTTCGGCTTCCGCTGCGGCTTCCTCGGCCTGCTGCATCTGGAGATCATCCAGGAGCGCCTGAGCCGCGAATTCGACCTCGACCTGATCGCCACCGCCCCGTCGGTGGTCTACCGCATGACCATGACGGACGGCTCGCAGACCGAGCTGCACAACCCGGCCGACATGCCGGATGTCGTGCGCATCGCATCAATCGAGGAGCCGTGGATCAAGGCGACCATCCTGACCCCGGACGACTATCTCGGCGCCATCCTGCAGCTCTGCCAGGAGCGCCGCGGCATCCAGACCGACCTCTCCTATGTCGGCAGCCGCGCCATGGTCACCTACGAACTGCCGCTCAACGAGGTCGTGTTCGATTTCTACGACCGGCTGAAGTCGATCTCCAAGGGCTACGCCAGTTTCGACTACCAGCTGTCGGGCTACCGCGAGGGCGATCTCGTCAAGATGTCGATCCTCGTCAACGAGGAGCCGGTCGACGCGCTCTCCATGCTGGTCCACCGCACCGCGGCGGAAAAGCGCGGCCGCCTCATGTGCGAGAAGCTGAAGGACCTGATCCCCCGCCACATGTTCAAGATCCCGATCCAGGCGGCGATCGGCGGCAAGGTCATCGCCCGCGAGACCATCTCGGCCATGCGCAAGGACGTGACCGCCAAATGCTACGGCGGCGACGTCACCCGCAAGCGCAAGCTCCTCGAAAAGCAGAAAGAGGGCAAGAAGCGCATGCGCCAGTTCGGCAAGGTGGAAATCCCGCAGGAAGCGTTCATCCAGGTGCTGAAGGTTGAAAGTTAGTAAAACGCAGATTTCTTTAGAAAAGAGCGCGTGACAACGGAATCTCTGCCGGTTAGCTCTTGGCTATGAACGAGCGTGCGATTCCTCATCTTCAAGTTTATGCAAGTCGCATAAGGGAATTGCGGCGCGCGAATGCGGATGTAGCGGAAACCGCACTCGCTCCCGCTTTCCAGCAACTTGTCGAAAACCTGCTTCCCCTGCTTGCTGCCGCTCCCGCTTTGACGGTTGTGCCTGAATACCGCCAAGCCGGTGTGGGGCGACCTGATATCGCTCTTGTTGTTCGAGGTACGCCGGCCCGGGCTTTCGTCGAACTGAAAGCTCCCAATAAGCATTCCGATCCCATGCGTTGGCGGCAGCACGACAAACGCCAATATGAGCGGTTTCAGGAACTGGCATCGTGGGCCACTTGCAATTTTCACGAATTTCGGCTGCTGGAACGCAGTGAACAACAGGGCCAGGCGTTGGTGGTTCCGGAACGCGCTCTTGATCCGGATCAGGATGACCGCGCCGCGGATCGGCTGATCGCGGATCACGACAGTTCCGGTTTCCTGCGGCTGCTGGAACGGCTGTGCGTTAGCGCTGGCCATGCACCTGCGGCAAGAGATGCACGGCAACTCGCATCGCTGTTGGCGCATTCTTCTCGCTTGGTTCGCGGAATCGTTCAGGATCGGCTCGCCGAATTGCATCGTGGGGACAATCAGCGGCACCCATTGCTGCAGGTCAGGCAGGAATTTCGCGATGTGCTTTACGCACATCCGGAAGCCGGCGGGTACAGCGCGCCTGATTTTGACACGCTGTTTTCTGCCGCATTTGCGCAAACGCTCGCTTTCGGGTTGCTACTGGTTCGCGAGGGAACCGGCGGCTCGGTCGGTGAAGACTCGTGGGAGGAGATGCCGGAAGAGCATCCCCTGATGCGCACGGCTTTACGTGTGCTGAGCCTTCCGGAAGTCGTGCAGGACGTTGGAATCGGCTTTGACGTCATTTGCGATACGGTGAACAGCTTCGCGCCGGAAATCCTCGTGGCGGGCGAGGATGGGCATGATCCAATCCTGTATTTCTATGAGGACTTCCTCGAAACCTTCGATCCGGATGCGCGGGAAAGATTCGGTGTGTATTACACACCGGTCAAGGTCGTTCGGTATATGGTCGGGGCACTCGACCGTTCCCTACGCGAAAACCTCCAAACTCAGGGGTTGCGCGATCCAGCGGTCACGATTCTCGATCCTGCGACCGGTACTGGGACGTTTCTCCTTGGAATAGCCGAACGCGTTTGGAGGCAGCACGCCGGCGCCGGGCCAGGAATGGCTGCACTTGCTTTACAGGACTTGGCGAGGCGGATGTATGGTTTCGAGCTTCTTGTAGGACCCTATGCGGTCGCTCACTTCCGGCTTCATCATGCATTGCGGCGTCCGAATCGCGAAGATCCGGACACTGAGGATTTGGACTTGCCGCGTCTTGGCGTCTTCTTGGCGGATACGCTTGCTGAACCGGGAGCAGCGGCACAGGAAGGGCCCCTTGGCTTTGTAGCGGACGGCATCCGTGATGAACGCCATGAAGCGAACCGAGTAAAGACTGAGCAGCCCATACTCGCGATTATTGGCAACCCGCCTTACCGGCGTCTGGAAGAGGGTGAGAATAGGACCCTAGTTGGGAACTGGATGGACCGCCTTTGGGATGATCTTAAGGAGCCGGTTCGCGAGGCGGGGCAAGGAAACAAACTGAATACATTCCCGGAACTATCCGTTGCCTTCTGGCGATGGGCGATCTGGAAACTTTTTGAATCTGAAAACGCGCCGCAGCGCGGCGTCGTTGCATTCATTACCAACCGCAAATTCATGACCGGCTGGCCCTATGCTGGCTTACGAAAAATGATGCGCGAACGTTTCGACCGGATCGAAATTATTGACCTTCGGGGTGATGTCCGGCGGGGCGTTCGGGCAGGTATAGAGACAGATCAGGGCGTATTCAACATACAGGTTGGCACGGCGATAACGCTCGCCATCGCAGACGGCACCAAGGCTGAAGGCGAGGCTGCTGAAATTCACTATCGCGACACTTGGGAGGACGACCGTTATTCGCGTGCTGCGAAATTGGACTGGCTTGAGGAAAACGCTGACGATGGTCGGTTGAATGACAGCGTTCAGGTCGAACGCGACTGGCTAGACGATATGCGTCCAAGGCCATTTCAGAATGGCGAATGGAGCGACCTGCCTGAATGCTTCTTGTTCTCCTCTTCCGGTTTGGAAAGTAAGCGAGACCATATCGTGTATGGAGCGACCCGCGAACAGCTTCAATCTCAAGTCGAAACAGTGATTCACCTTGGCGGAGATAATCGAGATGAGGTTTTCAACTCAACGCCGATGAACTCGGCAGCGCGGGCTCAAAACCTAGGTTGGATGCCGCAGTTTGTTCGAGGAGCCGGCTATCGTCCCCTTGATAGGAGATGGCATTATTCTCATGACGCCTGGAATGATCGCCCTCGGCCAGCTCTTCGGGAAGCTTGGGGCGCCGGTAACAGATGTTTATTTGCTTTGCCAAGTGGTACAAATGCTGGTCCCGCAATTTGGTGCTATGCGGATTATCCAGACCGGCACGCGTTTCGAGGGAGCTACGGCGGCTACGCTTTTCCGCTCTATGATCGACGGCGCGGGCCTGACGCAACTAATGTATCGCCGGCGCTGCTGCGGAGTATCAATGCGGCATACGGGGAACCGGTTGCGGCCGAAGATCTGTTCGATGCCATCCTCTGTCTTCTTTCGGCCACGTCTTATTCCGAACGCTTCGCCGAGGATTTGGAGGATGTCTTCCCTCACATGCCTTTCCCGGCAAGGCTTGACGTATTCCGTGAAGCAGTGCGGGTCGGACGCGAAATTCGGGCTGTCGAAACGTTCGCGAGGCCGCCGGGCGAAACATTTTTGCCGGACACGCTTTGTCGGATTGTCGATCAGCCACGAGGAAATGTTGGCCCCGTTGATTATATCGACGGCGGATTCGTCCTCTGCGATGATGGCACTGGTCGAGTGACAGGAATTCCGGAAGCGGTATGGGTTTTCTCGGTAAGCGGATACAGTCTTCTACCGCGTTGGTTAGGCGCGCGCGTAGGATTGCCTGCCGATTTCGCTCTTGTGAACGATATGCGGGATATCTGTGGACGCATATCTGAGTTGATTGATCTCTTTGCCGAAGCCGATACCGTCCTCGAGGAAACTCTCGAGAACACATTGACCCGAGCTGCATTAGGTTTCGAAGCAGAAGACTGAGCGAAATGGCAAATCAGAACGATCTCTTTGGTTACTCGCCCGCTCAGGGTAGCTTGTTTGGCGAAGGCCGGATGCAGGAGCCTGAACAGAGCACGATTCCGAATCCGGAGGACATCCGGCGACGTTTGAATACGTTGATCGCAAAAGTTCGGGCAGCGGAAGAGATGCCTTGGTCGCAAAAAGACGCACGCATGTGGCAGACCGTTTTTCCCAATATGGCTAAATGGTTGCCTGAAGAAGAAGCGGAGCAGCTCCGGTTTGAATTCTCTCGGGAAATGGAACGGCTGTCCGACGCCGCATAGCTCTCACTGATGGAGATTGTCGGAACCTCTCCCCCCCACTCCCCAGAAATCTTATCCACCACCCCCAACCCGCTCCTAACCCCGTCTCCCGGCCCGATACGGAGACAGACATTCCCTTCGACTGGAAGCGCGCGATGAACCCGGACGGTCTGACCGGATCGTCACGCGGCTCTTGGTGCTGGCCGGCATCCCCACCGCCGCGCGCACCCGATAGAAATTGCACCTTACGGACCAACTCCCCCGCCTCTATCATGCCTCCGGCAAACCTCACTGGAGGAAGTCCCATGCCCGACACCCACACCATCATTTCCGTCGATCAGGCCGCGCGGATCATGCGGTCCGCCTTGCGCGACGCCATCCACCGCCATTCGCTGTGGTATCTCGCCCAGGGTGTGCTGATGGTGGTCGCCGGGTTCGTCGCGCTGGTTTTTCCCGCCATCTCGTCGGTCGCCACCGTCCTGCTGCTCGGCTGGTTGCTGATCGTTTCCGGCATCCTGCAGGCGGCCGGGTTGATCGGCGCGCGCCACGTGCCGCATTTCTGGCTGCAGCTGATCTCCGCCGCCTTGTCGCTGATCGTCGGCTTCCTGTTTCTGACCAGCCCCGGCGAGGGGCTGCTGGCGCTCACCCTGCTGTTGATCGTCTTCTTCATCGTCGGCGGCATGGCGCGCATCGTCTTCGCGCTCACGATCCGCCCGTTCCCGGAATGGGGCTGGATCCTCGGTTCCGGCATCGTCGGTCTTCTCCTCGGCGTCCTCCTCTTCGCGCAGATGCCCGTCACCGCCGCCTGGCTCCTCGGCCTGCTCGTCGGCATCCAGCTTTTGACCGAAGGCGCCGCCCTGTCCTGGATGGCATGGCAGGTCAGGCAGGCCAGCGACACGCCGGGCGCCGGCGACTAGCGCGGCGTCCGATCTGATTGAAACAATCGGATCGGCAGACTTGCCGCGCCGGCTTTATTTGTGGACCGGTGATCGCGCCCGGGACGTCGACCGCCCCGAGCCATCGCGGAGCACCGGTGGATGAAGGGTGGGGGCGTCTCGGCCCGCCCGCCTATTGCGTCAGCGGTTTCGGCTGCACCCGCAATCTGAGCTTGTTGGTCGCGCCGCCCTGTGTTTCGGTTCCCGGCGCCAGCGTGTCCGCGGCCGGGGCCTGCGGCTTGCGGCCGGGCCGCTCGCTGTGGACATGCGTGTCGCAGCTCTTCAGTTTGCCGTAGTGCCACTTGCCGTTTCTGTCCTGGGCGCTGCAACTCGCTCCGTTGAATTCCTGGCAGGCAGAGCGCGATTGCGTCCAGCCGCCCTCGGTCCCGCCGATGATCTTGTTGTAATTCGTCTCGTCGCCATTCTCGTTCTCGGCGTTGCAGCCGCAATAGCAGGTAACGCTGCCCGGCACCGGGTCCTTCTGCGCCGCGCCCGCCGCCGGCGCCGTGGCGAGCACGAGGCAGACCGAAACGATCAGATATCCTGTACGCATGTCTGCCTCCTCAACATTACCTTGCGTAAGGTGATCATGGCACGGATGGACGGAATCGCGAAATGTCCCCGGATTTCCGCCAATCCGCATCAATCTTGTCCACCGCCATCCAACCTCCCTTACCCTGACCGTGCCCTTTCATTGGAAGCCCGGGTGCACACCGGCGAACGGGGAAAGGGCCGGTGCCTGCCGTGCGGGAAGAGGTTTCCGCATCGGGGTCCAGCCCCGGAGGCAGGCCGGAGACGGTACGCGACGTGAGAGAGCTCGGACAGCGGCTTGCCGCTTACGAACAGGAAACTCTCTCGGAAACCGCCCCGCCAAGCGGCCCCTCCGCAAGGGGGAGACAAAGGCCATGTGGCGGCCAGTCGGGACCTTGCGGGTCCCGGGCGTAGAGCGGCCGGAGCCGGAAGCAGCCGAGGGGCGGTCGAAGGACCGCATATACAAATCAGACAGAGCGATCCTTCGACCGCCCGTCTTCCAGTTCTTTGACAGATCCGGTCTCGGGAAACGAGGCGCGGAGCCGATCACGCACGGCTATCTCCCCCGCAAGGGGGGAGATCGGCAGGGGCCCGCCAGCGACGAGCCCTGCGAGGAGCTTACGGGCGGGACAGAAAACGAAACAATCGAAACACTTCCCGCCCGTCCGCGAAACACGGCCGATACGCTAGCCCGGTAGAACCGCCTCATCCAAACATGAGGAGACACCGAAATGACCGCCAAGACCCGGAAGACCTTCGCCCCCTCCAGCCTGATGGTGCTGGATCCGATCCACCCGACCGGCCCGGAACGCGCGCGCGTTTTCGTCCACGCCAATGCCGCACCGGTCTGGACGCGCGCCCGCATCTCGTAAAGCCGTCCATTTCCCTCTCCGCGCCCTTGACGGCGCTGCCCTGCCTTTCCAAAAAGGCGCGCGCGATCAAATGCGCGGGGAGGGACTTTCATGAAATTCGGCGTGTTCGACCATGTGGACGCCAGCGGCCCGGATCTGGGCCAACATCTGGAAAACCGGCTGAAGATCGTCGAGGCATACGACCGCTGCGGCATCCATGCCTATCATGTCGCCGAACACCATTCGACGCCGCTCGGCTACGCCTCGTCGCCCTCGGTCTATCTCTCCGCCGTCATCCAGCGCACCAGGCGCATCAGGATCGGCCCGCTGATCTACATCCTGCCGCTCTACCACCCGCTGCGCCTGGCCGAGGAAATCTGCATGCTCGACCACATGTCGGGCGGCCGCTTCATGATGGGCATCGGCCGCGGCGCATCGCCCATCGAGGCCGGCTTCTACGGCGTGCCGATGGAGGAGCAGCAGCGCCGCTATTTCGAGGCGACCGAGGTGATCCTCAAGGCGCTGCAGACCGACACGCTCACCCACAAGGGAGAGTTCTTCGAGTTCACCGAAGTGCCGATGACCCTGCGCCCGCTGCAGCAGCCCTATCCGGAGCTCTGGTATGCCAGCCGCGCGCCCGAGAGCTTCGCCTGGGCCGCCCGCGCCGGCGCCAACACGGTCACGCTCGCCCATGACGACCAGGTCAAGGAACTGACCGACATCTTCCGCAAGACCTGGGTGGAAGAGGGCAACGACATCGCCGACCTGCCGCTGGTCGGCGTCAGCCGCCACGTCGTCGTCGCGGAGACCGACGCCGAGGCGAAGGACCTCGCCGCCAGCGCCTATGAAAAATGGCGCGCCTCCTTCGCAAAGCTCTGGCTAGACGCCGGCCGCGCCGTGCCGATGACCGATCTCTACCCCGAGAGCTGGGAGCAGCTGGAGGCGTCAAAGAACGGCATCGCCGGCTCGCCCGAGACCGTCCGCGATTACGTGCTGGCGGAGGCGGAGCGCTGCGGCACCAACTATCTGGTCTCCTGGTTCGCCTTCGGAGACCTGCCCGTCGACGCCGTCATCCGCTCGGTCGAACTGTTTTCCGACCGGGTCATGCCCGCCTTCGACTGATCCCTGGAGACCTCCATGCCGTCGCACCCCGACCCGCTCGCCCCCCTCCGCCCGCTTGGCGCGGTGCTGAACCCGGACCTCGTCCAGGCCACCTACCGGGTGATCACCCCGCTCGCCGCCCCGCTCGATCCGGCGACGACCGAAGCGACATGGGACATCGCCTACGGCCCGCATCCGCGCAACCGGCTCGACCTCTACCGCCCGGCCGGCGGTGAACCGGTCGATACCGTCATCCTCTTCGTCCATGGCGGCGGCTTTGCCGGCGGCGACAAGGGCGGCGAGGGCAAGCCCTTCTTCGCCAATATCGGCCAGTGGGCCGCGTCCGAGGGCTTCGCGGCAGTCGCGATGACCTATCGCATCCTGCCCGACGCCAGTTGGCCGTCCGGCGCCGAGGACGTCGCCGCCGCGATCGCGCATATATCGGAAAACGCCGAGGCCCTGTTCGGAACGTCGCCGCGCATCATCCTCGCCGGCCAGTCCGCCGGCGCTATCAATGTCGCCGATTACCTCGCCGGCCGCGCCGGCCCGGTGCACGCTTCCGTCTCCGGCGCCGTGCTGATGTCCGGCCTCTATGATTTCACCCGCCACGACCGTCGCACCTTCGAGGACGCCTATTTCGGCGAGGATCCGGCGGAGTTCGCCGGCCACTCGACGCTTGCCGCGCTCGCCTCTTGCCCGCTGCCGCTGATGTTCACCGTCGCCGAACTCGACCCGCCCCACTTCCAGCGCCAGGCGGCCCATCTCGTCGAGGCGTGGATGGACGAAAACGGCGCATGGCCGTTCATGCATTACATGCCCGGCCACAATCACATCTCCCCCGCTCCGCTGATAGGCTCGGTTGTCGACACGCTCGGCCCGGTCATGGCCGGCTTCGTCCGGGAGGTTGTCTCGGAGAACTAGCCCCACCTCACGCCTGCCTTTCGCCGAGTCACGGAAAATGACTGGCCCCGTCCGATTCCCGCCCGACTGTGACTGTCAGGTAACCCGGCGCGCGACCCGCCAACCAGGTCGCCGCCACAAACAGGGAACTACAAAACGGGGTGTATCAATGAGTATCACATGGGAAGAACCGGGCAGGGACGAATGGGTGGAGGCCGAACGGAAGAGCTCGGCCGCATGGAAGAAGGTGGCCGGACAGGTCGCCGCCCTTGCCATTCTCGCCGTGATTGGCGGCACGGGAGGCGCAGCTATCGCGGCCTGGAAGCTCGGGGATGGCGCCGCGTCTCCCTCGGTCGAGGCGAGCGCCGCGCCCGAATCCGCGCAACAGCCGGTTCGCACCGCGGCCCTGTCGGAGCCCGTATCGGAATCGTCGTCGGAGCCGGCATCCGCGCCGATGGCCGAGCCGCGCGACATCGCCGCTGCGCCAACCGTCCGCGAAGCCGTTGACGCCGATCCGGCTGCGCGTGCCTCGCTGTTCCCGGAAAACGAAGCCGTTCTCGTCGCCGATGCCCGTCAGCGCATGGGCGCGGAAAAGATCGCGGCTCCGGCCGACCCAGCGCTTGCCGCCGTGCCGGCCGACACCCCGCCGAACGGCATCGATGTTGCCGAGACCGCCTCGATCCTGTCGCCGGGCGAACCGGTGGCCGTCGCCGATACCGCGGACGAAGCCGCGAAGCTGGAGGCGATGATGGCCGATGAGAGCCAGCCGCCCGAACCTGACCCGATGGCCGCCGCTTCCGCCGACGATCCGGCGGCGTCCTTTGCGTCCGACGGCAAGCCGCTCACTCCCGCCCAGGCCGACAAATATGTCAATCTGCGCGCCGAACCCACCAATGAGTCGGAAGTGATCGAGATCATCCCGGCCAATGCCGACCTGCTCGCCGAGGAAAACTGCACCCATTGGTGCGCCGTCAGCCATGATGGCCGGCAGGGTTATGTTTATAAGACCTTCATCCGCCGCTGACACGCGGCAGGGAGCCGCAAGACGCTACGGCTCCCCCCTTAATACCGGGTTCTACATTTAGCCCGCCTTAACTGCTTGCGGTTTATGCAAAACCCGCGGGGAAAGTTGGTCCCGCTGGGCCGCGCGCCAGAACGACGCCGGCGGGAACGGACGAGGCGTTGGCGGCAAGACGCGGAAAAACAACAGGCAGTGACGCATTCCTGGCGAAGCTCGGTGCGGTCGCCGAGCATACGACTGCCTATGTCACGCTGACCGATCCGCAACGCCGCATCGAATGGGCGAACGCCGCTTTCTGTAAAAAGACCGGCTACAGCCTGGAGGAAATCGTCGGGCTCAGGCCGTCCGAGTTCCTGCGCGCCGAGGGCAACGATCCCGCCGCGATGCGCGAACTGGAACGCACCGAGGCCGCGGGCGAGGGCATCACCTGCGAGATGCTCAACCGGACAAAGTCAGGTGAGACGTACTGGATCGACCTTGATATCCGCCCGGTCCATGACGATGACGGCCATTTGACCGGCTTCGTCACCATCGGCATCGACATCACCGAGCGCAAGGCCGCTGCCGACCGATTGCGTGAAGCGAGCGTAATGGGCCAGATGCTCGAGGAGTCGCTCAACGAAATCCACATACTCGACGCCGAAAGCCTGAAATTCCTCTATGCCAATCGCGGCGCCCGCGAGAATCTCGGCTACACGCTCGAGGAAATGCGCGAGATGACGGTTGCCGACATCAACCCGTCGCTCGAATTCGATGAAATCAGGAAGAGGAACCAATCGCTTCTCAATGGCGAGCAGAAGTTCCGGCGCATGGAAGGTCGCTATCGCCGCAAGGATGGCAGCTTTTACGACGTCGACATTCATGTGCAGATGGCGCCCGGCGATCCGACCCGGCTGGTCGCCTTCGTCCTCGACATAACCGAGCGCAAGGCGGTCGAGGAGCGCCTGCGCGAGGCGAGCCAGTTCGGCGCCATGCTGGAGGAATCGGTCAACGAGATCTACGTCCTCGACTCGCGTGACCTCTCGTTCATTGACGCCAATCGCGGCGCCTGTTCCAATCTCGGCTATTCGCTCGACGAACTGAAGAAGATGACGATCCCGGATATCAGTCCGGACCTCTCGCGGGAGCAGCGACGGGAGATCGCCACCCTGCTGAAGGCCGCGCCGTCCGACCGGGTCTGTTTCGAGGCGTGCCACGTCCGAAAGGACGGCTCGACTTACGAGGCGGAGGTCTATCTCCAGATCGTCGGCGGCAATGCTGACCGCCTGATCGGTTTCGTCCTTGACATTACCGAGCGCAAGCGCGCCGAGGATCAGGCCGAGGCTGCCCGGCAGAGCCTGGTCTCGGCCATCGAAACCCTGCCCGACGGCTTCGTCCTTTATGACGCCGATGACCGCCTCGTCATCTGCAATGAGCGATACCGGCAAATCTACGCGAAGAGCGCGCCGGCCATCGTGGAAGGCGCCCGCTTCGAGGAGATTCTGCGCTATGGCCTGGAGCATGGCGAATATGCCGACGTCGACGGTCGCGAGCAGGAATGGCTGGAGAACCGGTTGGCCGCGCACCGTTCGCTCAATAGGGTGATCGATCAGCAACTGGCCAACGGGCGCTGGATCCGCATCGTCGAACGCCGCACGCCGGACGGCGGCATGGTCGGCCTGCGCATCGACATCACGGATCAGCTGGAAAGCCTGGCGCGGGCGGAGCGGGCCGAGCAGCGCCTTGTCGACGCGATCAACGCCCTGCCGGCAGCGTTCTGGCTCTATGACGATGACGATCGCCTGGTCCTTTTCAACGAACGATACCGCGGGCATTTCCCTGATCCCTCCTTCCTGAAGCTCGGCATACGCTACGAGGACGCCTTGCGTCACGGAGTGCGACAGGGCAGGCGAGCCAGCCATCCCGGCACGGAGCAGCAAATCGTCGACACGGTGATGGCCGCGCGCGACACAGGCCATACGGAACGCGAGTATCGGCTGGGCGACGGCCGCTGGATCCGCTCCTACAATGACCGCACGAGCGATGGCGGCTATGTCGGCTTCGGTATCGACATCACCGACGCGCATGAGCGCCAGGAAAAGCTCGAGCACGCGGCCCGGACCGATCCGTTGACCGGGCTTGTGAACCGGCGCGGACTTGCGGCCCATCTCGAGGAGATCGCCTTGCGCGCCGACGCGACGACGCGGGTCGCCTTCATGCATGTCGACCTCGACAAGTTCAAATCGGTCAATGACGCGATCGGCCACGACGCCGGCGATCATGTGCTGCAATATTGCGCATCAGTGCTGCGAAGGGCGACGCGTGGCAACGACGTGGTGGCGCGCGTCGGCGGCGACGAGTTCGTCGTTGTTTGCGCCGATGCGGGCCGCGACGCCGATATCGCCCGCATGGCCGACCGCCTCGTCAGCCGCCTTGCCTCGCCGATTCCCTATGGCGAAAAGACCTGCCACACCGGCGCCAGCATCGGCGTCGCCTTCTGGCAGCCTGCCAGCGAACCCGACGTGCAGCGCCGCCTGACCGACGCCGATATCGCCCTGCAGCAGTCGAAGGTGGAGGGTCGCGGCCGCTTCCATTTCTTCGAGGACGCCATGCGCAGCAAGGCGTTGCTCAGCGCCGAACTCGCGCAGGACATCTATGAAGGGCTGGTGCGCGACGAGTTCGAGCCGTTCCTGCAGCCCCAATACGATATCGGCAGCGGCAAGATCATCGGATTCGAGGCTCTCATCCGCTGGCATCATCCCCGTCGCGGCCTGCTTGCGCCGGCCGATTTCATGTTCGCCGCCGAGGAGGCGAACCTGATGGACGCGCTCGACCAGCGCATGCTGGAAAGAAGCTGCGCGCTCATCGCCAAGCTCGCCGCCGCCGGCATTCCCGATCCCAGGATCAGCATCAACATGTCGGGCACGCGGCTTGGCGACCCGAAGATCGTCGAGCGCATCATGGCAACCACCGGTCATTTCGCGGTGCAGCCCCGGCAACTGGTTCTGGAAATCCTCGAAACGACACTGCTCGACGATCGCTCGGCCCATGTCGACGAGAACCTCCGCCGTCTCGTCGATGCGGGCTTCGCGCTGGAACTGGACGACTTCGGTACCGGCCACGCCGCGATTGCCAATCTGCGCAAATACCCGCTGGAGCGCATCAAGATCGACCGCAGCCTCGTTGCGGGCATCGACCGCGATGTCGACCTTGTCATGATCACCAGCGCCATCACCAATCTCGCCCGCAGCCTCGGGCTGAAGGTTCTGGCCGAGGGCGTCGAGACGGATGCCGAACTGGAGATGCTGCAGCAGATCGGCTGCACCTGCGTGCAGGGCTATCTTTATTCGCGCCCCATGCCGCTCTCCCGCCTGCTCTTCTGGCTGAAGGAGCATGAACGGACCGCGCCGCGCGGTGCCCTGGCATCCTGAATGTGACCGCATGCCGGCGCAAACCGGCTTTGCAATTGTCGCGGACGCGGTCACGCTTTCTTCACCATCCCGCGGCTTTGGGGGCATTTACACTTTGGAAACCGTGTTCCTTAAGCAGGTGGCAACAGGGCGTCTGTAGGTTGACCGCTATCCGATCGGCGCCATTCGAAGCGTCGACGGTCTGTGCTGTGAACGAGAATAGGAGCTCACCATGTTTGCACGTTTTCTGAAAGACGAGTCCGGCGCTACCGCTATCGAGTATGGTCTGATCGCTGCCCTGATCGCCGTTGCGATCATCACCGGCGCAACCACGCTCGGCTCGAACCTGAACGCCAAGTTTGACGCCATCGGCACCAAGGTCGGTTCGACCGCCTAAGGGCCGCGCCGCCTCGCGGCGGCTGGCATGAGATGAGAAGGGCCCGTCTCGCCGAGACGGGCCTTTTTCGCATTCGCCGTCTGCGGCGATTATGGGAATCTTAAGAGCGCCGGTTCTAGTTTTTGCCCGGTTACGAGTTGGAGTGATACGATGATCGCTGCCGTCATCCTGGTCGTGTTTCCCTTCGCGATGATCTTCGCCGCCCTGTCCGATGTCTTCACCATGACGATCGGCAATCGCATCTCGGCGGTGCTGATCGGTTCATTCCTGCTGGTGGCGCCCTTCATCGGGCTGACCTGGACCGATTTCGGAATGCATCTGGCGGCATTCGCACTGGTTCTGACGGTCACCTTCGCACTGTTCGCCACGGGCACGATGGGCGGCGGGGACGCCAAGCTTCTCGCCTCGACGAGCCTCTGGATGGGGTTCGGGCCCGCGCTGACGGAGTATCTCCTCATCGCGACGGTCGCCGGTGGCGCGTTCACGCTGTTCCTGATCCTGTTCAGGAAGTCGACTTTCGCGGTCTATGCGGGCGAAGTTCCGATCCTGCGGCGCGTCATCGACGAGAAGGATGTCCCCTATGGTGTGGCACTCGCCATAGGCGGCCTGTTCGCCTTTCCGGATTCGCCCGCCATGCTGTGGGTCATCGAACGCCTTGCGGCCTGACCGGCGCTGTAAACCGGGCGCCGATATTTGGTTCAAACTTTATTAAGCATGAAAATTACGGGCTCATTAACCCTAATTACACCTTTGCAGATGAAACATGGCGCCATGAGGTTCGGACTCCATCCGGAAAGTGGGTGCCATCATGTCAAAGCGTATCATCATCCTGGGCGTAGCGGTCATCGCTGCCGGCGCAGCCGGATATCTCGCCATGAACATGGTTTCGCAGCCCCCGGCAGAACAGCAGGTAACCGACACACGTCCGGCAATCGAACTCGACCAGGTGCTCGTCGCCAGCGAAGATCTGTCCACCGGCACCACCCTTGACGGCCAGTTGAGGTGGCAGGAGTGGCCGGTCGCTTCGCTTTCGCCCGACTTCATCACGAAATCGATCCGTCCGGACGCGATCAGCGAGCTGCAGGGTTCGGTCGTGCGCGCCACGGTCTCGCAGGGCGAACCGATCCGTCCTATCAAGCTTCTCGGTCCCGACCAGAGCTTCATGTCGTCGATCCTGCCGTCCGGAAAGCGCGCCGTCGCCACCCAGATCGCCGCCGATACCTCGGCCGGCGGCTTTATCCTGCCGGACGACTATGTCGACGTCATCATGACGTCGCGCCCGCCGACCCGCGGCGGTGGCTACATCACCGAGACCATTCTTGAAAACATCCGTGTCCTGGCCATCGACCAGACCATCCGCGAGGACGAGCAAGGCCGTCTCGTGCAGGTCGGCCAGACCGCGACGCTCGAACTGACGCCCAAGCAGGCGGAGATCATCACAGTCGCCCAGCAGATGGCCGACCGGCTGACGCTGGCCCTGCGCTCGGTCCGCGACGTGGATGCGAAGGCGGGAACGGACGGGGCAGAACATCTGTTGAGCGGCGGCTCGGGCGGCGGGTCCATCACCGTGATCCGCTCCGGCCAGCGCAGCGAGGTCAACGCACAATGAAGGTTCATCGCACTCGCACGGGCGCAAATCCCAAACGGAGTTCTCCGGTCATGACGCTGAAGCGCGCAGTCCACGCCCTGGTTTCCGCCACCGCGATCGTCGCGATGGCCAATCTGGCGCCCATGGTGGCCCCGGCCCAGGCGGCGGAGCAGAACGGCAACATCATCAAGGTCGCCCGGAACAATTCCGGCACGGAGCGCGTCTCGCTCGGCCTCAACAAGTCCATCGTGCTCGACCTGCCGGTCGATGCGCATGACATCCTCGTCGCCAATCCGGAAGTCGCCGATGCGGTGAGCCGAACGGCCCGTCGCATCTATCTCTTCGGCAAGAAGGTCGGCGAAACCAACATCTTCGTCTTCGACAAGGCCGGCAAGCAGGTCGTCAGCCTAGACCTGCGCATCGAGCGCGACGTGTCGGGCCTCGACCGTTACCTCGCACGCTTCATTCCCGATTCCGAAATCAAGTCCGAGATCATCAACGACAACATCGTTCTGACCGGCCGGGTTCAGACCCCGCAGGATGCGGCCAAGGCCGGCCAGCTTGCCGAGCTTTTCGTCAAGGGCGGCGACGCGACGAACAATAACAACTTCTTTTTCTTCTTCGGCCGCGGCAACAGCAAAATCGTCAACATGCTCGACATCGTCGGCGGCGATCAGGTCACGCTGAAGGTGACGGTCGCGGAAGTGCAGCGCTCCGTGATGAAGCAGCTCGGCGTCAACATGGTCGGCAATGTGAGCAGCAATCACGGCATCAGCTTCTCGGGAATATCCGAGGGCATCGCCGGCGCGCTCGGCAAGCCGCTCACCAACAGCGGCGTCGGCATCGGCGCATCGGTCGCCGGCCTGCAACTCGAAGCCTATTTCCGCGCCATGGAAGAAGCCGGTGTCATGAAGACCCTGGCAACGCCGACCCTGACCGCCATTTCCGGCGAAAAGGCGGTGTTCCGTGTCGGTGGCGAATACAACATCATCAAGGGCTCCTCGCCTGCCGGCGAAGACGGCGGCACCGTCACCTACGACGTCCAGACGCTCGATTACGGTATCGGCCTCGAATTCACCCCGGTCGTGCTGGCCCCCGGCCGCATCAGCCTGAAGATCCGCACTGCCGTCTCCGAGCCGACCATGTCGGGATCCGTGCCGATGTCCGTTGGCGCTTCGAGCGGCCAGGCAACCAATATCCTGTCACTTCGCAAGCGGCTCGCCGATACCACAGTCGAGCTGCCCTCCGGCGGCGCGATGATGATCGCCGGCCTGATCCAGGACGACGTGCGCCAGGTGGTCAGCGGCTTCCCCGGCCTTTCCAAGGTGCCGGTGCTCGGCACGCTGTTCCGCAGCCGCGACTACATCCGCAATGAATCGGAACTCGTCATCACCGTGACGCCCTATCTGGTTCGCCCCACGGCGCCGAACAAGCTGGCCGCCCCGACTGACAATTTCATGCCGGCGAGCGATCGCACCGGCAATCTCCTCGGCCGTGTGAACCGCATCTACGGCACCGTGGAGAAAGATCTTCCCGATGGCCGCTACTACGGCGCGGTCGGGTTCATTTACAAATAGGAGCGGGTGCGATGCGTTTGAAAGCCTATGTCAATTCCGCACGATTGCTGATCGTCGCAGCCGCGCTCTCGGGCTGCGGCTCTCTCGGTCGCGATCCGATTGCGGTGGGCAGCGTCCCCTCCGATTATCGCACCAACCATCCGATCGTTCTGTCGGAAAAGGAGCATACGCTCGACGTGCCGATCGCGTCCGGTACCCACAAGCTGGGCGTTCCGGTCAAGAGCAACATCCGTGCCTTCGCCGTGAACTATGCCTCCTCCGGAAACGGTGCGGTGATCGTGATGATGCCGGTCGGCTCGCTCAACGAACATGCGGTGAAGCGTGTGCAGAACGAGATCGTCCAGGCGCTGGTCGATGGCGGCGCCTCGCGCGGCCGCATCATCCTGCAGAACTACGACGCGAGCGCCCACGGTTCGGCGGCGGCTGTCCGCCTGTCCTATTCCGGCGTGACTGCATCGACGACGCCCTGCGGCAGATGGACGGACGATCTCACCGACACGGTCGAGAACCGGAACTACGCCGATTTCGGCTGCGCCAACCAGCAGAACCTCGCCGCCATTGTCGCCAATCCGGGCGACCTGATGGGTCCGCGCCAAGAGAGCCCGATCGACGCCACCGAGCGCGGCGCGGTGATCGAGGGATACCAGAAAGGTCCGGTCGGCGGCCGGTCTGAGGTCAGCTACTAAGCGGGAAAACCACCATGTCAGACGTTGCCTACCAGGAAGACCTGATGGACGAACCGGCGGAAGCCGGGGACATCTCCGCGCTGAGCGATGTGCGGCCGGTCCCGCGCATTTCGATCCAGGCCTTCTGCGAAACCGAGGGCGTCGCCGCCCCGATCAACCGGATGGGCGAAGACCGCCGCATGGCCAAGGCGCAGACCCGCGTCTATATGGGCGGCATCCCGGCGGCTGTCGAGTTCTACCAGACCGCGCCGACGCCGAACCTGATCCTTCTGGAATCGGCGTCCGGCCCGGACGACCTGTTTCACAATCTCAACGATCTCGCGGAAGTCTGCGATCCCAACACCAAGGTCGTCGTCATCGGTCACCACAACGATGTCGCGCTGTACCGCGAACTCGTCAGGAACGGCATTTCGGAATACATGGTCGCGCCGGTGACCATCGCCGATCTGATGAGCGTCGTCTCCACGCTGTTCATCGATCCCGACGCCGAGCCGCTTGGCCGCTCCATCGCCTTTGTCGGCGCCAAGGGCGGCGTCGGTGCCTCGACCATCTGCCACAACGTCTCCTGGGCCATGTCGACCCTGTTCGAGGCCGAGGTGGTGATTGCCGACATGGACCTGCCTTTCGGCACCGCCAACATCAATTTCGACCAGGATCCGGCTCAGGGCATCGCCGAAGCGGTGTTTTCCTCCGACCGCATCGACGAGGTCTATCTCGACCGTCTGCTGGCGAGTTGCGCCGAGCATCTGTCGCTTCTCGCGGCGCCCTCCATGCTCGACAAGGTCTACGATTTCGATCCGGACGCCTTTACGCAACTGGTCGACGTCGCCCAGCGCACAGCGCCCTATGTCGTGCTCGACGTTCCTCATGTCTGGAACGGCTGGACCCGGCGGACACTGGAACAGGCCGACGAGGTCGTGATCATCGCCGCGCCCGAACTCGCCAATCTGCGCAACGCCAAGAACATGATCGACACGCTGCGCAAGCTGCGTCCGAACGATTTCGCGCCCAAGCTGATCCTCAACCAGGTCGGCATGCCGAAGCGGCCGGAGATCGCCGTGTCGGATTTCGCCGATCCGCTCGAGCTCGAGCCGATCGCCATCATTCCGTTCGATGCGCAGCTTTTCGGCACCGCTTCCAACAACGGCCGCATGCTGGCCGAGACGGATGCCGCCAGCCCGGTTGTCGCCAGCCTGTCGAACATCGCACATCTGGTGACCGGACGCGGCATGGTGAAGGAAAAGCCGAAAGGCGGTTTGAAGGGCATGCTTTCCAAATTGAAGAAGAAGTGACGCTTCTTGCCAGTATTGTAACGGGACAGGTCCATGTTCGGAAAAAAGGGAACGGGTAGCTCATCGGGCGGTGGCTTCGGCGGTTCGCATCACGCGGCGCCGCGCCATCTCGTTGACGCACCGGCGAAGCCGGAGCCCGCACTGCCGCCGGCCCGCGAGCCGGAAGCCGCGCCGCCGCCGAAGCCCGCGGCCGAAAGCCGGCCTGCGCCTAAACCGGCCCAGCCGCAGCCGGCGGCCGCGATCCTCAGCGAGCCGGTCGCCGAGAAGCCGCGCTCGCGTTCGCAGAAGAACGACACCTATTACGACACCAAGATGCAGGTCTTCTCGGCGCTGATCGAGACGATCGACCTGTCGCAGCTCGCCAAGCTCGACGCCGATTCGGCGCGCGAGGAAATCCGCGACATCGTCAACGACATCATCGCGATCAAGAACTTCGCCATGTCGATCGCCGAGCAGGAAGAACTGCTCGAGGATATCTGCAACGACGTGCTCGGCTACGGTCCGCTTGAGCCGCTGCTGGCCCGCGACGACATCGCCGACATCATGATCAACGGCGCCGAACACGCCTATATCGAAGTCAATGGCAAGGTGAAGGAAGCCGACATCCGCTTCCGCGACAACCAGCAATTGCTGAACATCTGCCAGCGCATCGTCAGCCAGGTCGGCCGCCGCGTCGATGAATCCAGCCCGATCTGCGACGCGCGTCTTCCCGACGGCTCCCGCGTCAACGTCATCGCGCCGCCGCTTGCGATCGACGGCGCAGCGCTCACCATTCGTAAGTTCAAGAAGGACAAGCTGACCCTCGATCAGCTGGTCAATTTCGGCTCGATCTCTCCGGAGGGCGCGACGGTTCTCCAGATCATCGGCCGGGTGCGCTGCAACGTCGTCATCTCCGGCGGTACAGGCTCCGGTAAAACGACGCTGCTCAATTGTCTGACGCGCTATATCGACGCCGACGAACGCATCATCACCTGCGAGGACTCGGCCGAACTCCAGCTCCAGCAGCCGCATGTGGTGCGTCTGGAAACCCGCCCGCCGAACCTCGAGGGCGAGGGCGAGATCACCATGCGCGATCTGGTCAAGAACTGCCTGCGTATGCGTCCCGAACGCATCATCGTCGGCGAGGTGCGCGGACCCGAGGTGTTCGACCTTCTTCAGGCGATGAACACCGGCCACGACGGTTCCATGGGCACGATCCACGCCAACACGCCGCGCGAATGCCTCAGCCGTATGGAATCCATGATCGCCATGGGCGGGTTCACCCTGCCGCAGAAGACCGTGCGCGAGATCATCGTCGGCTCGGTCGACGTCATCGTCCAGGCCGCTCGCCTGCGCGACGGCTCACGCCGCATCACCCACATCACCGAGGTGATCGGCATGGAAGGCGACGTGATCATCACCCAGGACCTGATGCTCTACGACATCGAGGGCGAGGACGCGAACGGCCGCATCATCGGCAAGCACCGCTCGACCGGCGTCGGCCGTCCGGCCATGTGGGATCGCGCCCGTTACTTCAACGAGGAACAGCGTCTCGCCGGCGCACTCGATGCGATGGAGGTGACCACAGCGTGATCGCGTCGCACCCGCAAACAGGAGCTGAAGCGTCATGACGATCCTCGGTTTTCCCGCAGCGGTCGTCGCCTTCGTCGCGCTTGCCGGCCTGGGGGTTGGCGGCGTGCTCTATGCGCTGTTCTTCACGTCGATCGAAAACGAACAGAAGACGGCGAAGCGGCTGTCGACGATCAAGGCCGCCTCGACCGACAGCGTCTCGCGCCGCGCCGCCATCGACCGTGTCCAGGAAGGGGCCAAGCGCAAGAAGCACATCCAGGATTCGCTGCACGACCTCGAGGCGCGCAACAAGGACCGCGCCAAGGACGCGAAGAGCCCGTCGCTGAAGCGCATGCTGCAGCAGGCCGGCCTGAAGACCGAGGTCCGCACCTTCTATTTGTATTCCGTGTTGAGTGGCGTCGTCCTGTCGGCAATAGCCTTCATCTTGGGCGTGCCGGTCCTGTTCCTGCTCGGCGTGTTCTTCGTCGGCGCCTTCGGCCTGCCGCGCTGGGCCGTCTCCTTCATGCGCAAGCGGCGCATGAAGGCCTTTCTCAACGAGTTCCCGAATGCCATCGACGTCATCGTGCGCGCCATCAAGTCCGGCCTGCCGCTCAATGACGGGCTGCGCCTGATCGCCTCCGAGGCGCGCGAACCGGTCAAGACCGAGTTTCGCCACATCGTCGAGGCGCAGCAGCTCGGCCTGTCCACCCCGGAAGCCTGCGAGCGCATGTACAACACCATGCCGCTTCCCGAGGCGAACTTCTTCGCCATCGTCATTCACATCCAGTCGAAAGCCGGCGGCAATCTCGCCGAGGCGCTCGGCAACCTGTCGCGCGTGCTGCGCGACCGCAAGAAGATGAAGGCGAAGGTCTCGGCCATGTCGATGGAAGCGAAGGCTTCCGCCGCGATCATCGCCTCGCTGCCCTTCGTCGTGACTGTTCTCGTCTATCTGACGAGCCCGTCCTACATCATGCTGCTCTTCACCACCAACACCGGCTTCCTCATCCTCGGCCTTTCCGCCATCTGGATGTCGATCGGCGTGTTCGTGATGCGTCAGATGATCAACTTCGAGGTCTAGCCCATGTCTGATGATCTCGTTGAACTGCTGACGTCGCCGCAATTCGTTCTGGCCACCCTGGTTTCGGTCAGCGTCTTCGCGACCCTGTTCACGCTGCTGACGCCGCTTCTGGGCGGCAACGAGCTGAAATCGCGCATGAAGGCCGTGGCGACCGAGCGCGACGAGATTCGCGCCCGCGAGCGTGCCCGTCTTGCCGCCGAGAAGCAGCAAAACCGCGGCTCGCTGCGCATGGAGGCCAAGGAGGGCGGTGTCCGTCGCATCGTCGAGCGGCTTGACCTGAAGAAGGCGCTCGCCGACCAGGCCACGATCGACAAGCTGCGCTCCGCCGGCTATCGCGGCCAGCAGCCGCTCAACGTCTTCCTCTTCGCGCGCCTCGTCCTGCCGCTGGTCTTCTTCGCGATTGCGCTCTTCTACGTCTTCGTGCTGGGCGCGCTTGCCGAACAGCCGACCATGATCCGCGTGCTCGCCTGTATCGGCTTTGCCTATCTCGGCTTCTACTCGCCGAACATTTACATTTCCAACGTGGCCGGCAAGCGCAAGACCTCGATCAAGAAGGCCTGGCCGGACGCGCTCGACCTGATGCTGATCTGCGTCGAATCGGGCATGTCGATCGAAGCCGCATTCCGCAAAGTCTCGGAGGAAATCGGCACCCAGTCGATCCCGCTCGCCGAGGAACTGGTCCTTGTTGGCGCCGAGTTGTCCTTCCTGCAGGAACGCCGCATGGCCTATGAGAACATGGCCAACCGCACCGGGTTGGAAAGCGTCAAGTCGGTCGCCCAGGCGCTGGTCCAGGCCGAGCGCTACGGCACGCCTGTCGGCCAGGCATTGCGCGTGCTCGCCGCCGAAAGCCGCGACCAGCGCATGAACGAGGCCGAGAAGAAGGCCGCTGCCCTGCCGCCGAAGCTGACCGTCCCGATGATCCTGTTCTTCCTGCCGGTCCTGTTCGGCGTCATCCTCGGCCCGGCTGCCATTCAGGTCATGAACCGGGGCGGCATTTTCTAGGCCGCCGGGGCAAGGCAGAATGGGCGACCGTATGGCGGCCGCTCCTGATATTTTCCCAAGCGTCCTGCGGAACATTCCGGTCCGTCCGCGTCTGAATATACGGTAACGCAGACGCGGTCATCCGCGTCGTATCCAGCTGTAAGTGGGATACCGCGTGCCGAATGCGGCGGGCAAAATCCGCCGCGTCACGCGAAGAGGGGAAGTCTGTCAGTCAGTCGTTGTGGAGAGACGGCAGCTGCGAGGCCTTCGGCCCTACTGAGCCGCCTTCATCTTGTCTTCCTGCTTGATCAGGTTCCAGGCATTCTGCTGGGACAGCATCTGGCGCAGATAGGCGACATTGGCCTCGGCCTGCTGCGGCGACATCTCGCGGCGCGCGATCTGTTCGGCCTCCTCGAACCGGCCTTGCAGGCCGACGACGAGGGCGAGGTTCTGCCGTACGCGGCTGTCGGCGGCCGGCTGGGTCGAGGCCTGGCGCAGATAATTCTCGGCTTCCTGCAGATTCCCTTCCAGGAGGTAGCTCATGCCGAGATTGGAGAGCACCGACGGCTCGTTCGGGCGGAAGGTCAGGGCCTTCTTGTAGAGCTGGCGCGCCTCGTCGGAGCGGTTGGTCTGGTCCATGATCGCGCCCTCGGCCGAGATCAGGCGCCAGTCGGGCTGGGTCGGATCCTGGGCGCGCTGGATCGCGTCGAGCGCCTGGGTGAACTGGCCGGCGCCGGCGAGTGCCTTGCCATAGGCGGCCAGCACGTCCTTGTCCTGCGGGTGATCGATGGCCGCCTTGCGCATCACGGCGAGCGCCTGTTCGTTGCGATCGTTCATCCTGAGCATCGAAGCAAACGCCATGGCGACCGACTTGTTCTTCGGCTCGCGCTCATACATTTTCGAATAGGCGCCGAGCGCCTGTTCCAACTCGGTCGCGGTCATCTGTTCGACCGGCTTGTTGGTCGGCCGGTTGATCGAGCCGGTGATGACGGAGCGCTGGTTCGCGCAGGAGGCGACGGTGGACGCGGCGAGGACGAGTGCGAGTACGCGCAGGGCCGCGCGTCCTTTGCGTCGATGGTTCGATGAAGACGCTGAGGTCGCTGTCGCAGTCCGCACCATGCTATGCTCCCGCGCGGTCATCGTTTCGGTGGATGGAACCGCGAAAATGGCGATGAATCTCTTGGTCAAAGCAATATTCTGTTAACCCTAACGGTTGGTTAATACGCCGCCCGGACGGCCGCGAAACAGGACTGGAAAAGACATGATGCTCGATGACGTATTGGCGCCCGCCGGGCGCCGTCCGGCCAAGGCCCGCCCGGTCTGGATCGTCGCAACCGACAGCGTGAAATCCGAAGCCGTCGCCGATGACCCAGCCGCCGCCTGGGCCGCACAGACCGGGTTCAAGGCGGGCGCGGGCGAAGTCCTCCTGGTCCCCGACGGAAAGGGCGGGATCGCCGGTGCCATGCTCGGAACAGGAGACGGCGACGACCCGCTGGTCGCCGGCGCGCTGGCGCGCAAGCTGCCGGCCGGCGACTGGTATTTCGAAAACGCGCCGGAAAGCGATCTGCGGCTGGCGAGCCTCGGCTTCCTGCTCGGCGCCTATCGCTTTACCCGCTATCGCAAGCCCTCCGGCGAGACGCCGCGCCTCGTCCTCGACCTTTCTCTGGATCGCACGGAAATCGCCGCACTTGCCGAAGCCGTCTGGCTGGCCCGCGATCTGGTCAACACGCCGGCCAACGACCTCGGTCCCGACGGCATAGAAGCCGCGGCGAAGGCGGTTGCCGCGCCGCGCAAGATGACGGTCAAGGTGATCAAGGGCGCCGACCTCCTCAAGCAGAATTTCCCGCTGATCCACGCGGTCGGGCGTGCCTCGGACCAGGCGCCGCGGCTGATCGACATGCGCTGGGGCAAGCGCGGTGCGCCGCGGCTGACGCTGGTCGGAAAGGGCGTTGCCTTCGACACGGGCGGCCTCGACATCAAGCCGCCGTCGGGCATGCGCAACATGAAGAAGGACATGGGCGGCGCGGCCAATGTGCTGGCGCTTGCCGGCCTGATCGTCGACATGAAGCTGAATGTGCGCCTGCGCGTGCTGATCCCGGCGGTCGAGAATTCCATCGCCGGCAATGCGTTCCGCCCCGGCGACATCTTCCCGAGCCGCAAGGGGCTGACTGTCGAGATCGGCAACACCGATGCCGAGGGCCGGCTGATCCTTGCCGATGCGCTCACTCTGGCAGACGAGGAAAAGCCCGACCTCATCATAGATATGGCCACGCTCACGGGCGCAGCCCGTGTGGCGCTCGGCCCCGATCTGCCGCCCTTTTACACGACGGATGAAGAGTTCGCCTCCGCGCTCGCCGATGCCGCGCTGATCGAGCACGATCCCCTCTGGCGCATGCCGCTCTGGGCGCCCTATGGCAAGGGCCTGTCGTCGCCCGTCGCCGATCTCTGCAACATCACCTCGGACGGCATGGCCGGCTCGGTCACGGCGGCGCTGTTCCTGCAGCGTTTCGTGTCGGCGGCCAAGGCCTGGGCCCATCTGGACATCTTCGCATGGAGCCCGGCCGCCAAGCCGCACGCGCCGGTGGGCGGCGAGGCGCAGGGCATCCGCGCGCTGCTCGTCGCGCTGAAGCGCCGCTACGGCACCGCCTGATCGTCGCTCATCTTGCGTTATCGCCGGTTCCGCGCGTATTGTGCCGGACCCGAAACGAAATCATGAGCGGTAAATGTCCATTCGCTTGCGGGCGAGCCAGGCGCTGACCTTGTGGCATCAGGTGGCGTTGTCGGAAGTGCGCGACGACGAGGTCGACCTGACCCAGCGCCAGATGGCGATCCTGCTGACGATCTATCTTGAGCCGCCGCCGCACACCGTGCGCGGGCTGGCCGCCAAGCTGAACGTCACCAAGCCGGTCATCACCCGCGCGCTCGACGCCATGGGCGCGCGCAAACTGGTTACCCGCCATCGCGATCCCCGCGACAAGCGCAACGTCGTCATCTCGCGCACGGTCGAGGGATCGCAATATCTCGAACGTCTCGCCGATCTGATCATCACCAAGGCCCGGGATCTGCCGCTATGACCCTCGACCGACGCCTGAACGCTTTCAGGTCAGACCTTGCCGACAGCAAGCTGGAAGGAAAGGTCGAGGCCGCCCGTTTCGTCGAGGCGCGCCCCGCTGTCATCGCTGTCCCGGTGGCCGATCTGCATGTGGCGCCTGCAAGGGACGCCGGCATCGACACCCAGTTCCTGCTCGGCGAGACAGTGCGTGTCTTCGATGTCGCCAAGGGCTGGGCGTGGGTCCAGGGCGAGCGCGATTCCTACGTCGGCTACATGCCCGGCAGTTCGCTGTCCTTCGAGCTCGAACCGGCTCCGACCCACCGCGTAACCGCCTTGCGCAGCTACGTCTTCCCGGAACCGGAACTGAAAAAGCCGCCGCTCGCCTCGCTCTCGATGGGCTCGCTCGTCACCATCGCCGGCGAGGAGGTCCGCCGCGGCACGCGCTACGCCATGTTGCCGGATGGCTCGGCGATGCCCGCCGTCCATGTCGCGCCGCTCGGTGAGATTGCCCCGGACTATGTCGCCGTGGCCGAGCGTTTCCTGAACACCCCCTATCTCTGGGCAGGCGCGTCGGGCTTCGGCATAGATTGTTCCGGCCTCGTCCAGCTCGCGATGTCCATGGCCGGCCGAAAGGTGCTGCGCGACACCGACATGCAGGAAGCAAGCATCGGCGAGGTTCTCGACACCGGCGGCAACTATTCATCGCTGCGGCGCGGCGATCTCGTCTTCTGGAGGGGCCATGTCGGCATCATGACCGACGCAGACAACCTGCTTCACGCCAACGGCTCCACCATGACGGTCGCGCTGGAGCCCCTGTCGGCCGCCATTGACCGCATCGAACCGCATTACGGCCCGCCGATATCGGTCAGACGGCCTGAGACCGGTTACCGATCGAGCTGGTAACGCGCTTTCACATTGCCGTCAGCCGCCAGAACCGGGCTTCCCGCGTCGCAGCTCCGATGTTAGGGCGCGCGGCAGCCATTTTTCGCCGGATCGAGCAGCGATGACGAACAGACCGAAAGCAGGGATCACCTTTACGCGCCTTGGTGAGATCGACCTCGGCGAGATCACCGCGCATATGTCCGATCCGCGCGTGGCCGAGCACATGCCGCTCCTGATTGGTCGGTGGGACGCTGCCGCCTCGCGTGCCTTCGTCGGGGCGAAAGAGGCGCGCTGGCGCCAGGACGGGCTGGGCCACTGGGCAATCCTTTGCGACGGCGCCTATGTCGGCTGGGGCGGCTTCCAGAAGGAGGGCGACGAGTGGGATTACGGCCTCGTCCTGAAACCCGATCGCTTCGGGCTCGGCGCGCGCATCACCCGCAAGGCGCTCGATTTCGCGCGCTCCGACGGGCGCATTCCCTTCGTCACGTTCCTGCTGCCGCCGTCGCGAAAGAAGCTCGGCGCACTCGAAAGGATAGGAGCCCGTTTTGTCGGCGAGGTGGACCATGAGGGCCAGGCGTTTCTGAAATACCGGCTCGATTTCAATCCACTCCAAGGCGGGTGACATTGCCTGATCGGGGACGCGCTACCCGTTGACGCCGGGAGGCGACGCCTCCAGCGCGCCCAGTATCCAGTCGCGAAAGGCGCGGATCTTCGGCACGTTGCGGCGGTTTTCGGAATAGCACAGCCAGTATGACCGGGCCTCGGCCACCGTGTCGAAGGGTTGCAGCAAAAGCCCGGTTTCGATCTCCATCGTGTAGAACCCCGGCGAAAGGATCGCGAGCCCCTGTCCGCCGATCGCGGCGCGTGCCGCCAGATGCTGGTCCCCCATCTGCGAATCCGGTTGGGTAGGTGGGTCATAGGCGATGCCATGTTCGGCGAACCAGAGCGGCCACCAGTCGTCGCCGGGATCGATCAGCGGGAAGTTCAGCAGGTCTTCGGGGGTCTTGGGCGCACCCAGTCGTTCGGCGAGCCGTGGGCTGAACATCGGCGTGAAATCGACTTCCATCAGCCTGTGTGCCCGGATCCCGGCCCAGTTTCCGTCGCCGGCGCGGATGCTCAGATCGAAATTGTCCCGGCCGAATTCGACGATCTGGCGCGTCGCGGTGATGCGCACGGCGATATCGGGATGCGCCATCTGGAATTCGCCGATCCGGGGCGCCAGCCAGTGGGCGGCGAAGGTCGGCAGGACGCTGATCGAAAGGATGCCGCCCAGATTTCCGCGCGCCGCTGAAAAGGCGGCGGCGAGAGTTTCGAGCGCCTCGCTTGCTGCCGGCGCAAGCAAGTGGCCGGCGGGGGTCAGTTCGACCGCCCGCGGACGGCGCAGGAAGAGCGGCGCGCCGAGGCGTTCCTCGAGCACCTTGATCTGGTAGCTCACGGCCGCTTGCGTCATCCCGAGTTCTTCGGCCGCCTGCGTGAAGCTGAGCCGCCGTGCCGCCGCCTCGAACACCCGCACGGCTGCCAGGGGAGGCAGGTCTCTCAAGCCCATGGATCAAATTTCCTTATGTATCATGATCGAGCTTCAATTGGATGAGTGCGTCGAAATCGCCTAGATTGCAAGCATAGCATCAAACAAAGCCCGGCATTCCGGGAAAGAGAGCTTGCAATGACGGACGCGTTGGATCGGCCGGCCATGCAGTTGCGCATGCCTGGTATCAGCAGAATTATTTCATTGGTCGGGGCTTTGGGCCGTCGGGCGACCCGCGCCGCGCCGCTACACATCGGTCGAACGCCGGATGACCGGCTGCGCGATATCGGCATGCTGGACGGGCGCGGGCCGTCGCTGCGGCGGCCGGAGCGCAACCCGGACCGCTTCGGGCGATGCGGCTAGACCTGTTCCCGATCATGATAAATCATGATCGGAAAGATTACCGGTCCACAAATAAAGCTGACACGGCAAGTTTGCCGATCTGATTGTTTCAATCAGATCGGACGCCGCGCTAGTAACCGGCCTCGCGGTCGACGAGGTTCTTCAACTTTTCGCCCCGGTCATGCGCGTCCATCTGCTCGACCATCGGCGGCACGAGGGCATTCGGCATGGACGTCGCCGCCGCATGCGGCGTGATCGTCACGCGCGGATGGGTCCAGAGCGGGCTCTCGGTGGGCAGTGGCTCGGTCTGGAACACATCCAGCGACACCGCGCCGAGACGCTTTTCATCCAGCGCCGCGAGAATGTCGGCCTCGACTTGCAACCCGCCGCGTCCGGCATTGATCAGGATCGGCGCGCCGCGCGGCCCGCGCGGCTTCATTTTCGCGAAGAACGGCGCCGACAGGATGCCGCGCGTCGCCGGGGTCAGCGGCAGCAGGCAGACGACGATGTCCGACTGCGCGAGGAAGCCGGTCAGCCCGTCCTCGCCGGCGAAGGTCTCCACCGCCGCGTCCTGCTTTTCGGTGCGGCTCCAGCCGATCACCTTGAAGCCGAGCACCATCAACTTTTTCGCCGCGTCCCGGCCGAGATTGCCATAGCCCAGTATGCCGACCGTCACTTCGCTTGCCGCCGGCTGCATCAGGTCTTCGTGCCAGACCCGCCGCGCCTGCTGGTCGCGATAGAGCGGGCCCTTGCGGAGATGGTCTAGCACCTGCCAGACGGAGTATTCGCTCATCCGGTCGGTCAGGTCGTCGGCGACGACGCGCACGATCGGCACGTCGGGCAGCGCGTTGCCTGCCGCGAAGAGATGGTCGACGCCCGCGCCGATGGAAAAGATCGCCTTCAGGTTCGGCAGGCCGTTCAGCACGCCCGGCCGCTGTTTCCAGACGACAGCGTAATCGATCGCGGGATCGTTCGGCCCCGACGGCTCCAGCACGACGGTCCGGTCGGGCGCCGCCTTTTCCAGCGCGTCCTTCCAGATACCGGGATCGAAGCCGGTGACGGAGAGAAGGATGTTACCCTTGGATGCCATGTGTCTGCTCGTGGACGTAATTACTCGTTGACGACGCCGGTCGGTGCGACCTCGATGTCGAAAGCCGCGGCCATCAGCGCCTTGGTATAATCGGTCTGCGGATTGTCGAAAATATCCTCGGACCGGCCCTGTTCGACCACGACGCCGTTGCGCATCACCATGACTTCGTTGGCAAGCGCGCGTACCACCTTCAGATCGTGGCTGATGAACAGATAGGCCAGATCGTGCTTGCGCTGCAGGTCGCGCAACAGGTCGACGACCTGCGCCTGAACGCTCATGTCGAGCGCCGAGGTCGGCTCGTCCAGCATGACGAATTTCGGTTTCAGCACCATGGCGCGGGCGATGGCGATGCGCTGGCGCTGGCCGCCGGAGAATTCGTGCGGATAGCGGAACCGCGTTTCGGGATCGAGCCCGACCTCGCCAAGCGCGGCGACGACCCGCGCGTCGCGTTCGTCGCTTGACAGGCCCGGCTCGTGCACGGCCAGTCCCTCGCCGACGATTTCGGCCACCGACATGCGAGGGCTGAGGCTCCCGAACGGATCCTGGAAGACGATCTGGATCTCGCGGCGCAGCGGCAACATGTCCTTGAAGGAGAAGGCGTTGATGTCCTTGCCGCCGAAATTGATCCGCCCCTCCGAAGAGATCAGCCGGGTGAGCGCCAGGCCGAGTGTCGTCTTGCCCGAACCGGATTCGCCGACAATGCCGAGCGTCTGGCCGGCGCGTACCGTCACGTCGATGCCGTCGACGGCCTTCACATTGTCGACGGTCCGGCGCATCAGGCCTTTCTTGATCGGGAACCAGACCTTGACGTTCTCGCCCCGCAGGACGGTCGCGGCATTGTCGTTGAGCGGGATCGGCCGGCCCTTCGGTTCGGCGGCCAGTAGATGCTTCGTGTAGTCGTGCTGCGGGTCGGCGAAGATCTGCTCCGTCGGCCCGGCCTCGACGATCTTGCCTTTCGTCATCACGCAGACCCGGTCGGCGATCCGCCGCACGATGCCGAGATCATGCGTGATGAACAGCATGGACATGCGTTCTTCCTGCTTCAGATCGTCGAGCAGCTTGAGGATCTGCGCCTGCACGGTCACGTCGAGCGCGGTCGTCGGCTCGTCGGCGATCAGCAGTTTCGGCCGGTTCGCCAGCGCCATGGCGATCATCACGCGCTGCCGCTGCCCGCCCGACAGCTGGTGCGGATAGGCCTTCAGCCGCTTTGCCGCGTCGCGGATGCCGACCTGGTCGAGCAACGCGACGATGCGCGAGGGATCCGGCGTCGCGTTGCTGGCGCTGTGCAGCTTCAGCACCTCGCCGATCTGCTTTTCGATCGTGTGCAGCGGATTGAGCGAGGTCATCGGCTCCTGGAAGATCATCGCGATCTCGTTGCCGCGCACCTTGCGCAATTCGGCGTCGGGCGCCGCCAGCAGGTCGTGCCCGCCGAAATGGATTTCGCCGGTCGGATGGCTCGCCGCCGGATATTGCAGCAGCTTCAGGACCGACAGGGCCGAGACCGACTTGCCCGACCCGGACTCGCCGACCAGCGCCACGGTCTCGCCATCGGCGATGTCGAAGGAGATGCGGTCGACGGCGAGCGTTTGCTGCCCGCCCTGCGTGAAGACGACGGAGAGGTCTTTGACGGAAAGGAGGGGCGGCTGTGTCATGACAGGACGATCACTCCCGCGACAGCGGTGATATAGAGGGCGCCGACCGACCAGCCCTCGAAGCCGATGCCGCCGAGACCGCGTTTCTCGCGCCTCAGCAGGCCGAGGATAAGCACACCGGTCATCGCTGTGACCATCGCGGTCAGGAAAATGTCGGAGCCGGAGATGGCGCTGTAGATCGAGCCGTCGCGATAGGCGATGTCGGCAAAGGACGCGAACAGCGTGTCGAAGGCGTTGCCGCCGAGAATGCCGCCCACGGCGAGCTGCAGCGAGCCCGCCCGCACCGCCGCGATCGTCGTCACCAGCTCCGGCAGCGACGTGACCGTCGAGGTCAACAGCGTGCCGACCAGGCTTTCCGATACGCCGAGTGTGGAGACGAACCCCGTGGCTGTCTGCGCCACCGCATAGCCGCCTGCGGCGACGGCGAGAAGGCAAATGGCGAAGACGGCGCCCGTGCGCGACAGGGACGTATGCTGGCTGTCTTCGTCGGCGATGTCGGCTCGCGTATCGCTCGTCTCGGTCGCGTGCCACATCGGCTCGTCGCGCGCATTCTGTGCGAAGCGCAGCCCGAAGCCATAGACCACGAAACACAGAAGCGAGACCGGGTGGATGCCGAAGAAGGCGATGTCCGGCCCGCTCGCCGCGCCCAGCATCAGCGCCAGAAGGACGATCAGCAGCGTCGCATTGACGATGTTCACGAGGCTCGCCGCGGCATGTTCGAGATTGGCCCGCCGGTGCATGACATCCGCGAAGACGAGGAACAGCGTCTGCGCCGCGATGCCGCCGATCGCATTGGAATAGGCAAGCGACGGATAGCCCTGCGCCGCGGTCACCGTCGAGGTGATCACGCCTGGAAGCGACGTCGCCGCGCCGAGCAGGACCGCGCCGGTGATCGCCTCGCCCAGTCCCGTCTGGTCGGCGATCCGATCGGCGACGAAGGCGAGCTTCGACCCCGCGACCACGATGATCGCGCCGGCGCCGATGAAGATCGCGATCTGGAAACCGATCGGGGCGTTTTCGGTCAGGCCGATCATCCGAACGTCTTCCGCGGGTCGAAGGCGTCGCGGGTCGCTTCGCCGATGAAGATCAAGAGCGACAGCATCAGCGAGATGACGATGAATCCCGAAAAGCCGAGCCACGGCGCCTGTAGATTGTTCTTGCCCTGCAGGATCAGTTCGCCGAGCGAGGCCGAGCCCGGCGGCAGGCCGAAACCGAGGAAGTCGAGCGAGGTCAGCGTCGTGATCGAGCCGTTCAGGATGAAGGGCAGGAAGGTCAGCGTCGAGATCATCGCGTTCGGCAGGAGGTGCCGGAACATGATCGTCCGGTTCGGCACGCCGAGCGCCCGCGCCGCGTTCACATATTCGAAATTGCGCGCCCGCAGGAATTCCGCCCGCACGATCCCGACAAAGGCCACCCACGAGAACAGCAGCATGATGCCGAGCAGGATCCAGAAACCCGGCGGCAGGATCGCGGCGATGATCAGCAGCAGATAGAGCACCGGCATGGAGGACCAGATCTCGATCATCCGCTGGCCGATCAGGTCGACCCAGCCGCCGAAGAAGCCCTGGATCGCGCCGAAGGAAACACCCACAACCGCCGAAAGCGCCGTCAGGATCAGCCCGAACAGCACCGAGATGCGAAAGCCGTAGATCAGCCGCGCCAGCACGTCGCGCGCCTGATCGTCGGTGCCCAACCAGTTGAAATTGCCGATATTGCAGTTCGGATCGTCCACCCCGTCGGGATAGCGCGCGCACAATTCCTCGCGGCTGTCGAACAGGAAGGCTGGCTTCGACGGCGCCGCGGTCGGCACTTCCTTGTTCACCGTGCGGTAGGAATAGTGGATCGGCGGCCAGATCATCCAGCCGCCGGCATCGTTGATGGCGTCCTGGATATAGGGATCGGTGAAGTCGATGCGCGGCAAGGCCAGCGGATCGTCGGGAAACAGCACCTTCTCGCCATAGGTCTTGAAGATCGGCGTCAGGTACTGGTCCTCGTATTTGACCAGGATCGGCTTGTCGTTGGCGATGAACTCGGCAAACAGCGACAGCACGAATAGCACCAGGAACAGCCACATCGACCAGTAGCCCCGGCGATTGGCCTTGAAGTTCTTCCAGCGCCGCTGGTTGAGCGGCGACAGGAACGGCCGCTTGCGGCGCTCCTCGCGCAGCATTGCGGCGTTGGCGGGCAGGGACCGGCTCATCAGACGTCCCTCCGCTCGAAATCGATGCGCGGATCGACCCAGGTGTACATCAGGTCGGAGAGAAGCCCGACCAGCAGCCCCATCAGCGAGAAGATGTAAAGCGTCGCGAAGACCACCGGATAGTCACGATTGATCACCGACTGGAAGCCGAGCAGGCCGAGCCCGTCCAGCGAGAAGATCGTCTCGATCAGCAGCGAGCCGGTGAAGAAGGAGGAAATGAACGCGCCCGGAAAGCCAGCGATGATGATCAGCATGGCATTGCGGAACACATGGCCGTAGAGCACCTGCCGCTCGTTCAGCCCCTTGGCGCGCGCCGTCACCACATATTGCTTGCGGATTTCGTCCAGGAAGGAGTTCTTGGTCAGCAGCGTCGAGGTCGCGAAGGCCGACAGGATCAGCGCCGTCAGCGGCAGCGCAAGGTGCCAGAAATAATCCAGAATGCGCGCCGGCCAGGAAAGGCTCTCCCAATTGTCCGAGGTCAGACCGCGCAGCGGGAACAGATCGAAGAACGAGCCGCCGGCAAACAGCACGATCAGCATGATCGCGAACAGGAAGCCCGGGATCGCATAGGCGACGATGACGACACCGCTCGTCCACACATCGAAGGTCGAGCCGTCCTGCACGGCCTTCTTGATGCCGAGCGGGATCGAGATGCCGTAGGAGATCAGCGTGATCCAGAGACCCAGCGAGATCGACACCGGCATTTTCTCGACGATCAGGTCGATCACCGAGATGTCGCGGAAATAGCTCTCGCCGAAATCGAAGCGGATATAGTTCCAGAGCATCAGGCCGAAGCGCTCGAGCGGCGGCTTGTCGAAACCGAACTGTTTTTCCAGCTTGGCGATGAATTCCGGGTCGAGGCCCTGCGCACCGCGATATTTCGAGTTGATCGAGCCCCCGTCGACGCGGGTGCTGATATCCTCGCCTCCGCCAATGTCGCTGCCGCCGCCGGAAATCCGGTCGGTCGCATCGCCGCCCTGGCCGGTCAGCTGCGCGATGACCTGTTCCACCGGCCCGCCCGGCGCGAACTGGATGACCGCAAAGGATATCGCCATGATCCCGAAAATCGTCGGGATCATCAGCAGAAGGCGTCGCACGATATAGGCGCCCATGTCAGGCGGGCTCCATCCGGCGCGGTTTGGTCACATCAAGCCTTTCCAAGCGTCTCTGCTTTCGCCCTGTCGAACCACCACAGCCGCTCCACGGGCCAGAAGTAGTCGGGCTTCGGCTCCTTGAAGCCGAACATGTCCCAATAGGCGACGCGGTGATTCGCCGAATTCCAACTTGGAATCCAGTCTCGCCTCAGACGCAAGACCCGATCGAGCACGCGCATCGCCGTGCGGTGTTCTTCACGGCTTTCCGCCCTGCCGATTTCGGCGATGATCGCGTCGACCAGCGGATCGGCCGTGCCTGGCCAGTTGCGGGAGCCTTTCTCGGTGGCCGCCCTGCTGGCGAAGACATTTTCGAGGCTCGAGCTGGTCGGCGTCGCTGTCCAGACGAGGTGCAGGCCGGCGATGTCGAAATCGAAATTGGCGGTGCGCTCCTGGTATTGCGGCGGATCGACCACGCGAAGCGAGGCATTGATGCCGAGCGACCGCATCGTTTCCACCCAGGGGCCGTATATGCGTTCGAACACGCTGGCATTGACCAGGATTTCCGCGTCCAGCGTCTCGCCGTCGGCGTTTTTCAGCATCCCGCCGTCATTGGTCCAGCCGGCCTCGTTGAGGAGCCTTATGGCGGAGCGCAGCCGCGAGCGGTCGCGCCCGGAACCGTCGCTTTGCGGCTGCAGATAGGCTTCCCCGTCGATGCCGTCCGGCAGATCGTGGTCCTGAGAGAGTGTCGCGATCAGCGCCGCTTCGTCCGCGTCGGGCGTGCCGGTCGCGACATAGTCCGAGCCCTCGAAAGCCGAATGGCTTTTTGCGTAGGCGCCGTAGAACAGATTGGCATTCGTCCATTCGAAATCGAAGCAGAGCGCGATTGCATCGCGCACATTGCGGTGTCCGAACCGTTCCTTGCGCTGGTTCGGAGCTATCGCCTGCATGTCGGGGCGCGCTTCCCCGGCAAACAGGCGCTTGAGCACCTTGCCTTCCTCGATGGCGGGGAAGACATATTCGGTCATCCACGTCTTGGACGTATATTCCTCGCGCCAGGTGATGACGCCCTTCTTGAAGGCTTCGAACCCGGCCTGCCGTTCCTGGAAGAATTCGAAACGTATCGTCTGGAAATGATCGAGCCCGCGCGCCGTGCCGATGTCGCCCGCCCAGTAATCCTCGACGCGTTCATACTCGATATAGGAGCCGGCGCTGAAATTGCCGACCCGGTAGGGGCCGGAGGCAAGCGGCGGTTCCAGCGTCGACGCGGTGAACTCCCGCGTTTCGTACCAGGCCTTCGAGAGGACGGGATAGGTGGCGATCGTCAGGATCGCCTGCGCCGATTGCGTGCCGTCGAAGACCAACGCGATCCGATGGTCGTCTTCGGCCACCACGTCCTCCAATACGTTGAGCGGCAGCAGCAGTTCGGGATGGCCGTCTTCCTTGAACGTCCGGTAGCTAAAGGCGACGTCATGCGCGGTGATCGGCGTCCCGTCATGCCAGCGCGCTTCGGGCCGAAGCGTGAAGGTGAAACGGTTGCGGTCATCCGAGATCGTCACGCTCTCGGCGAGATGGCAATAGATCGCGTCCGGCTCGTCCCAGGCGTCCGCCATCAGCGAATCGAAGCACATCTCCATGCGCGGCGGCGCATCCCCGCGGCGCACGAAACTGTTCATCGTGTTGAAGGTCTGGGTACTCTGATTGTAGAACCAGTAGCCCGGCTGGAAATTGAAAGTTCCGCCCGTCGGCGCCTCCGGCGAGGCATAGTCGAACTGCGCGAAACCGGCCGGGTACTTCAAATCGCCAAAGGCCGACAGGCCATGCAGCGCGATACCGCTCGGGTTTTCCGCCCGGCCGAGCCGCGGAAAGGCGGCGCTTGCCGCGATGCCACTGGAAAGGAACAGGAAGCGCCTGCGGTCGATCGTGAAACCGCCGCTCACTGGGCGCTTCCGTCCGTGGCGAGAGCGGCTTCCTTTTCGGGGATGATCCACCAGGAATCGATGTCGACACCGACATATTCAGGCTGATTTTCCGGCATGCCGAACTTGTCCCACCAGGCCAGCCACACCTCGGGCGAGTACCACTGCGGAATATAGTAATAGCCCCACAGCAGCACGCGATCGAGCGCATGGGTCGTGGCCACCAGTTCCTCGCGGTCCTTGGCGAAGATCACCTTGTCGACCAGCGCGTCGACGACAGGATCATGGATGCCGGAAAAATTGCGCGAATCCGGCTGGTCGGCGGCCGTCGAACTCCAGAAGTCGCGCTGTTCGTTGCCCGGCGACAGTGACTGCGCCAGCTGCACCGTTATCATGTCGAAATCGAAATTCTGCATCCGGTTGATCATCTGCGCCCGGTCGATGTTGCGGATCGACGCGTCTATGCCGAACTTGCGCATGTCCTCGACGAACTGGCCGGCGATAATCTCGTCGGTCGGCCCGGTGCCCAGATATTGGATGGCGAGCTGTTCGCCCGTTTGTTCGTTGACCAGCTTGCCGTCGCGGCTGATCCAGCCGGCCTGTTTGAACAGTTCGAACGCCTTGCGCTGGTTGGCGCGTTGGGCCCCGCGTTCGGTGTAGTCCGGCAGGGTGAAGGGTTCCGTGAACAGCTCTGGCGGCAGCTTGTCGCGGAATTCGTCGAGGATCTCCAGTTCGCGTCCTTCCGGCACGCCGCTTGAGGCCAGTTCGTCACCGACGAAATAGCTGTCGGTACGGGTTCTGAGGCCATAGAGGCGTGTCCGGTTCACCGTCGCGAAATCGAACAGATATGTCAGTGCCTCGCGCACCCGGCGGTCCTTGAACTTGTCGCGCCGCATGTTCATCGCGAAACCCTGCATGGGTTCCGGGGACTTGGTGGGGAAAGCCTTTTTCACCACCTTGCCCGTCTTGAAGGCCGGAAAGTCGTAACCCTGAGCCCAGTATTGCGAGCGGTTTTCGGGCCTGATGTCCTCGAGGCCGCCCTTCTTGAACGCCTCCCATTCAGCGTTGGCGTCGCGGAAATAGACATAGCGCTTTATGTCGAAATTCTCGCGCCCCAGCTTCACCGGCAGATCCTTCGCCCAATAGTCGTCGACGCGTTCCCAGACGATCTCAGACCCCGTGTTGAAACTCTTGATCCTGTAGGCGCCGGAACCGAGCGGCGGCTCCAGCGTCGGCTCGGTCACGTCGCGCTTCTTGCCGTCCGGGCCGGTGCCCTCCCACCAGTGTTTCGGCAGCACCGCGAGGTCGCCCATGATATGCGGCAATTCCCGGTTGCCGGTCTGGTCGAAGCTGAACTTCACCTCGTGGTCGTTCACAGCCACCGCCTCGGTGACGTTCTCGTAATAGCGGTTGTAGAGCTGGCTGTTTTCCTTCAGCACGTTGAACGACCAGACGACGTCCTCCGCGGTGATCGGTTCGCCGTCATGCCACCGCGCCTTCGGATTGATCCGGTAGGTCGCCGACGAATAATCTTCCGGATGGGAATAGGCTTCCGCGATCAGCGCGTGGCTGGTCGACGGCTCGTCCACCGCCTGTTCCATCAGCGTGTCGTAGAGCAGTCCGCCGCCGAACCCCTGGACCGCGAAGCCCGCTGCCGCCGTGCCGCGGATAATATAGGGATTGAAGCTGTCGAAGGTCCCGGCCGCCGTCGAATTCAGCGTCCCGCCCTTCGGGGCGTCCGGATTGACATAGTCATAGTGCTTGAAATCGTCGCCATATTTGCTCTCGCCGATCAGCGAGGCGGTCGAGTGCCATTTCGGTTCCTGCGCCGCCGCCGGCTGAATGGCCAAGACCGCAAAGCCGATGAACGAAAGAAATGTCGGGAACCGCACGCAAGCCTCCTGTCTTCATTGCCTTACGGTAAAGCTTAGAGAGGAATGCGGGAAAACAAAGACAAAAAGCCGGGCAATGCCCGGCTTTTCTGGATTTTCAACGACTGGCGGGGTGCCGTCAGTTCTGCGTTGCGCCTTCGGGGGCCGGCGCGGTCTCTTCCATCGGCGCGGCTTCCTCGGTCGCGGCGGGCGTCTCTTCGGCTGCCGGCTGCTCTTCCGTGGTCGTCGAGGTATCGGTCGCCGCCGGGGTTTCCGCGGCAGGCTGGTCCATCGTGGCGGATTCCGCGGCCGGTGTTTCGGTCGCGGTCGCGTCTTCGGCAGCCGGGGCGGCGTCTGCACTCGGCAGCGGTTCCGGCGTGTCGGCCATCGTGCGCAGATAGGCCACGAGGTTGGCGCGGTCTTCCACCTTCTTCAGCCCGGCAAAGCCCATGGCGGTGCCCGGAACCAAATCCTTCGGCTTGTGGGTGAAGGCGTTCAGGTGCTCATAGTCCCAGACGGTGCCGCCCTCGGCGAAAGCCTGCATGGCAGAGGAGTACTTGAAGCCCTCATGCGAGGCGACCGGGCGGTTGATAAGGCCCCAGAGATTCGGGCCGACCTTGTTGGCCCCGCCCTTTTCGTCCGTATGGCATGCGGCGCACTTCTTGTAGACGGCTTCGCCGGCAGCAATGTCGGCATCGGCCAGAAGCGGCCCGATGGGCTCGATCGCCGGCTCGGCGTCCGCGGTGGCTTCGCCGCCGCCGCTGGTTTCTTCGACGGTGATCGCGAAACCGGCCTGTTCGGGTTCTTCCTCGTGGAAGATCGCTTCCCCCAGAATTCCGACAGACATCATGACGAAAACCGTGCCCAGGAAGGCGCCAGCATACGTGTTAAAGTTCGATGAGCTCATCGCTTAGCCAATTCCCGATATCATGCAGTTCCGCGCAGACAGGGCTCTACGCGAATTCGCGCGGAAACTAGGTCTTTTGCTCTGACGATGCAACACATATAAGGGCGCTCGATTTGAGACTTTTTGACACCTTTCGGCAAATTCCGGTTCCATGCGCCCTCTCATTCTGATTCCCGCCCGCATGGCCTCGACGAGGCTTCCCGGAAAGCCGCTAGCCGATATCGCCGGCAAGCCGATGATCGTCCATGTCGCCGAGCGGGCGCGCGAGGCCGATTGCGGCATGGTCGCGGTCGCCACCGATGATGCGGGCGTCGCGGAGGCGGTTCGCGCCGCCGGTTTTACCGCGGTGATGACCCGCGCCGACCACCCGTCGGGCTCCGACCGGATCTTCGAGGCGCTCGGCGCCCTCGATCCCGACGGCCGCCACAACGCGGTCATCAATGTCCAGGGCGACCTTCCGACCATCGACCCGGCCGACATTCGCGCCGCGCTTTCGCCCTTGGCCGATCCGGCCTGCGACATCTCGACGCTTGGCGTCGAGATCACCGTCGAAGAGGAAAAGACCAACGAGAACGTGGTCAAGATCGTCGGTTCGCCGCATGGCCCGTCGATCCTGCGTGCCCTCTATTTCACCCGCGCCACCGCGCCCTGGGGGGAGGGGCCGCTCTATCACCATGTCGGTCTCTATGCCTGGCGTCGGACTGCGCTGGCCCGCTTCGTCGCCCTGCCGCCCTCGGTGCTGGAAAAGCGCGAGCGCCTGGAACAGTTGCGCGCGCTGGAAGCCGGCATGCAGATCCACGCGGCCATCATTGACTCCGAACCGCTCGGCGTGGATACGCAGCCCGATCTCGAGCGTGCTCGCGCGCTCCTGGGTTAGCGAAAGAAATCGACATGACGGATACCTCCACTCTCATCGCCTTCCAGGGCGAACCCGGCGCCAATTCCGACACGGCCTGCCGCGACATGTTTCCCGAGATGGAGCCGCTGCCCTGCCCGACTTTCGAGGACGCCTTCAACGCGGTCGAGAGCGGCAAGGCGCGCCTTGCCATGATTCCGATCGAGAACACGATCGCCGGGCGCGTCGCCGACATCCACTACCTGCTGCCTGATTCGCGCCTGCACATCATCGGCGAGTATTTCCTGCCGATCCATTTCCAGCTGATGGTGCTGCCGGGCACGGACATGAAGGACATCAAGTCGGTCCATAGCCACATCCATGCGCTCGGCCAGTGCCGCAAGGTGATCCGCAAGCACCGCTGGAAGGCGATGGTCGCCGGCGATACGGCAGGCGCAGCCAAGCTCGTCGCGGCAACGGGCGACAAGACGATGGCCGCACTGGCGCCGCTGCTGGCCGCCGAAATGTACGGGCTCGACATCGTCGCCCGCGATGTCGAGGATCACGAGAACAACATCACCCGCTTCGTCGTCCTGTCGAAGGACAAGCATATCGCCAGGCGCGATGCGCCGGACGAGAAGATCATGACCACTTTTGTCTTCCGCGTCCGCAACATCCCCGCCGCGCTCTACAAGGCGATGGGCGGTTTCGCCACCAACTCGGTCAACATGACCAAGCTGGAAAGCTACCAGCTCGGCGGCAAGTTCGTCGCGACGCAGTTCTATGCTGACATCGAGGGCCATCCGGAGGACGCGAATGTCCGGCTCGCCTTCGAGGAACTGAAGTTCTTCTCCGAGGATATTCGCATCCTCGGCGTCTACAAGGCGGCGGAAGCCCGCGAGGGCAACTGAGGGGGCAGGGCGGTCAGCCCTGCACCACCGTCTGCCGCTGCGTGCCGAGGCCGGCGATGCCGAGTTCCATCACGTCGCCTTCCTTAAGATAGACCGGTTCCGGCTTGATCCCCATGCCGACGCCCGGCGGGGTGCCGGTCGAGATCACGTCGCCCGGATGCAGCGTCATCAGCTGCGACAGATGCTCGATGATCGCCGCCACGTCGAAGATCATCTTCGCGGTCGTGCCGGTCTGGCGGCGCGTCCCGTTGACATCCAGCCACAGATCCAGCGCCTGCGGATCCGGCACCTCGTCGCGCGTCACCATCCAGGGCCCGACCGGGCCGAACGTGTCGCAGGATTTGCCCTTGGTCCACTGGCCGGTCAGCTGCGTCTGGAAGTGCCGCTCCGACACGTCGTTGACGATGCAATAGCCGGCGACATGGTTCAGCGCCTCGGCCTTGCTGACATATTTCGCCCGGCTCCCGATAACGACGCCGAGCTCCACTTCCCAGTCCGTCTTGGTCGAGCCGCGCGGCAATTCCACGTCGTCATTCGGGCCGACGATCGCCGAGTTCGCCTTCATGAACAGGATCGGGTGATCCGGGATCGGCAGGCCGGATTCGGCCGCATGGTCGGAATAGTTGAGCCCGATGCACATCAGCTTGCCGATATTGCCGACGCAGGGTCCGAGCCGCGCCGCCGGATCGACCTCCGGCAGCGACGCGGGGTCGATCGCCGCGATCCGCGCCAGCGCCTCGTCGCCAAGCACGTCGCCGGTAATGTCGCCAACATGGCCCGACAGGTCGCGGATGACGCCATTGTCGTCGACAAGGCCCGGCTTTTCCTGGCCGACCGGCCCGAAGCGTAGAAGTTTCATCGGAATTTCCCTGGTTCGTTCTCCCGGCGGCGGACCGTAATCGCAATGCGGCGCGAAACCAAGCCTGCCGGCGGCGATTGACAATTGCCGGCGCAGGGTTTCTTTCGCGCGGGCTCGCCAGAGGAGGACAGGATGGAAACCGGCAGGACAATTGCGTTTTACGGCGTCGGCCAGATGGGCGTCCCGATGATCGCCCGGCTCGCGGCGGCGGGCCATCATGTGCGCGCCTGGAACCGCACCTTCGAAAAGGCGAAAGCGGTCGCCGGAGGCAATGTCGTCGCCGTTGAGGACGCGCGCGAAGCCGCCGAAGGCGCAGACATCGCGATCTCCATCCTGACCGATGGACCGGCGGTCCTCGCGCTGGTCGGCGAAAACGGCCTTGCCGAAGCGCTGCCCGAAGGCGCGGCCTTTGTCGACATGAGTTCGGCGAAGCCGGAAGAGGCGGCGCGGCTCGCTTCCATCCTTGCCGGGGGCGGGGTCGGCTTCTGCGATGCGCCGGTCTCCGGTGGCCCGCCCGGCGCGGAAGCCGGAACGCTGGCCATCATGGCCGGCTGCGACGAGGCGGTGTTCGAAAAGGTCGCCCCGGTCCTGTCCGCCATGGGCCGTCCGGTACGTCTCGGTCCCGTCGGCACGGGCCAGCTGGCCAAGCTCGCCAATCAGTTGATCGTCGGCGCGGCGATCGGCGCGGTCGCCGAGGCGATCCTGCTGGTGAAGGAAGGCGGCGGCGACACCGAAGCCTTCCGCGATGCGCTGACCGGCGGCTACGCCGATTCCAAGGTTTTGCAGATGCATGGCGCGCGCATGGCGGCGGGCGATTTCGAGCCGCGCGGCCGCGCCTCCCTGCACAGGAAGGACATGGGCAATATCCTCGCCGAGGCCGAAAAACTCGGTCTCGACCTGCCGATGTCGAAAATGCTGGGCGAGCGCTTCACGCGGCTATGCACAGAACTCGGCGGCGCCGATCTCGACCATTGCGCGCTTTATCTCGAATTGCTCGACCTGAACGGCGTCAGAGGGTGACCGCGGCGCCGAGCGTGACCCAGGCGATGACCACATAGGTCATCTGGTGGGCGAGCTGGTCGAGCCCGTGCAACTGCCAGTATCGGGCCGGATTGCGGTCCACGTCGGAGGCCTTCGTATAGCGGTCCTTGGCGTAATCGATCGCGAAATGCACGACGATTTCGACAAGCATGACGGCCAGGATCATGGCGGAGCCTATCCCGCAGGCGAGGAGCACGATGCCGCTGCCCACGGCATGGACGGCCGCATGCGCATAGCCGCCCGGTGCGTCCAGCCTGCCCTTTGCCGATAACATCCAGTGCGGTTGCAGGACGAAGTCTGCCAGGTAGTGTTTGACCAGCAGACCGGAAAACATCAGGAAAATAATTGGCATGCGACTTCGATTGACCCCTTCCAGCGGCGACTGTGTGTGTCGCCACGGGCGAATCCTTTCATAATCGCAGTGGCTGTCTGTGCGCAATCGCACAGACCGGAACTTTGGGAAAAGACGGTTAAGCGCTGGCGCTTTGCTGGACCGGGCCGGTCGAAGCGCCAACCACGAATTCCGCCTCCAGCAGCAGATTGCGCGGCCCGGTCTTCTTCTCGATCAGGTCGATCAGCATCTCGGCGCAATGCTTGCCGGCGAGCCTTATGCTCGACCGCATGGCGGTGATTGCCGGGCGTTCC
>Ga0209692_10000877_pt1 | contig 52022 bp, 27 predicted proteins | sample tdDd472_FD_187129 | JGI IMG/M metagenome (GOLD analysis project Ga0209692, IMG submission 187129) | Marine sediment microbial communities from the Atlantic coast under amendment with organic carbon and nitrate - tdDd47.2 (SPAdes)... | ecosystem: Environmental > Aquatic > Marine > Coastal >... | reverse complement strand
CTTGATCGCTTGAAGAGGCGTGGTTATGAATCGATGCTCGATATTTACAATCGAATTTCCCCACAACTTAACGAACCGCTGTATACGAGACCCGTACGTACAGTGGTGTGAGAGGTTCTCCGCTAGGCTAATGGCCTAGCGGCTGCCTACTCGATTGCCAGCTGGCATTTTTTTTATCTTATTTACATATTCCTTTACTATTTTTATTTCTTTGTCTACTTTTCCATTATACTCTTTAAATGAATAGTCTACTTTAATATCTGGCTGTACTCCTGCTACAGTATCTGCTAAATCCATAACACCGTAGGTCATCGGCATATAATATCTTATTCCTGAATTTTTAAGTTCCAAATCAACCCATATGTTTCCTCCGAATGACATGGAATTTTTGGTTTCGCTACCGATTAAAGTACCCAATTCGTTCTTTTTGAATATGGCAGCAATATCCTGTGCTGCCGACGCAGTTCCATGATTAATAAGCATTATGGCATGACCTTTAAATCGATAATTTGTATTATGAGCTTCAAAATAGGATGGACCTGAATTTCTGATCTCACCATTACTCATGCTTAGTTTGTCCTCAATATAGCTGCCATATTGATGAAGCTTGTGAATAGGCAGACTCCATAAAACCGAAGGAACTTTCATATTGTAAAAGCTTCTATTCTTTTTTTGCAGAATTTGCAATCGTGCAACATCACTCATTTTCCAGATGTAATTCTCATAGGTTTTAATTCTCTTATCAGTAAGATAAGCTAAAATGTAGCGACCATATTCTTCACTTCCACCTGCATTGTCTCTTACATCGATTATTATAAAATCTTCTTCATGGTGTTTTTCAAAGAATAGATCGATTTCCTTTTTGAATTCATTCAGATCAATATTAGAACAGTCATTTAAGTCAATTACAGGAACAGAATTATCACTCATAGCTAGGTTAGAAAATTGATACTTGGACTCAGATTTTCTTTTTCTGCGAAAACTAGCTTTATGATCGATTAATTTAGCGGTTAAGATTGTGTCTTTGCCCTGCGATTTTACCTGCAATTGAACCGCATCTTTGATATTGTAATAATAGTTGAGATAAAACGAGAAGTTCCTGGCAATTTTATTGTTTTTAGTATGCTCCAATGCCGTGCTCTCAAAACTCGATAAAGAAGCTAAAATCTTATTTGTTTTAATTCCGTTGATAGATGTAATCTCTGTTCCGACAGGTAATTGTTGGCTAGTAGAATCGCTTCCTACCACATAAATATTCTGATTTAAAATTCTTATGCCGTATGGGAAATATCTGATATCCCTATTTTGTGACATGAAAATAATAGTATGGGTGTCTTTTGTCTGTGCCGCCAAAGATCGTAGTAGAAAATATAAATCGACCTTTCTTACACTATCATTGGGATGATTCCTGACAATATTGCTCAGTGAATCTTTGACTCTTTTGAATTCTAATTTGGAAACATAACGATACGGTTTAGGATGCGCTGTTGCAATAGCGTGGTAATAATCATTTAAATCTTCTAATGCTTTTTCTTTGCTAATTGTTGCATTGGGGTCAATCTCATTAAATCTATACGAACTCTCTGAAGGGTCTGTCGTTATTGACCAAGAAACGAAATAAAAGACTATTAAAACTACTAAAAGTATCCCAATTACTTTAAAGAAACTTCCAATCCATTTTATAATCATAGTTTAAAATTTTTATATGCAATTATCTAAGTGCTTGCTGGCAACGTTTGGATAACATCATATTGATGTTATATCACTTATCTGTTGAATTTTGTAAGTTTTTGTTATTGTGCTTATTACCTTCTAAAATCCTATCTAGCGGACTTTTAATTTTTGCAAGAGATTTTTCACTCATACAAGTTCATATCTCTTGTAAAATGCAATATCGAATTTAACAACAACTATTACCAAACAAAATATTTATCCCAATAAATACCAATAGAAATTATCAATACAATTTATATTTTGATTGAAAATACAAAAGCCCCCAATTACTTGGGGGCCTTCCTACTCACAATTCAATGGTATGGCACATATTTTTAAGCCATTACGGACTTTCTTGTTTCAACAGCTTCCAGTTTCACATCCAACTGTAAGGTATGTTCTGGTAAAATCACTACCTGTATCACATGATCCAGGTATCCTTTCTTGCTAAAACGCAACTCGTGTTCACCAGCACTTAAAGTTTGGATGTAAAACCCACCCTGTTTGCCACGGTGGGTAATTGCTTTCTTGCCATCAATGGAAATCCTTACATTGCGTATGGATTCACCCGTTTTGGCATTGGAAAACATTCCCTGTAGAGCTCTTTGTCTGCTCGAAGGATTGTCTTTGGTCATGATCACCAAAAATTCCTCAAACAAATCAGGATCACTTTCAGCATAAACGCTACGCATGTACAATACCAAGCCTTTATTCACCAGCAGATTGTATCTATCCAGTAGTTTATAAATCTGATTGGTAATTTCGGCATGCCCTACCCTAAAGTCTTTGGGAGTACTTATCGCATTTGAAAAATTCGTAATACTCGTTTCCAAAGCACTTTTCAAATCCTCATCTACCTTGGCAGCCGTTGCCTGCGTAGCATTATCAGTAACAATAGAGAGTAACTTATTAGCACGAATTAAGGCCTCTTCCTCCTTGCAATTATGCAATTGGTGTTCAAAACATCCTTCCACACTCGAAAATTTTTCAAACTCATGAAGCGTTCCGTAACTAATTAGTCGATCGTTCACTTTGGCACAATTGCCTACCATAATTTCAAACAATTTGTTTTTATTAATGGTCTCGGCCTTACTAGTAAGGGCTTGTTTGGGAACCAGCACTGCCAATTCCGCATTCACTTCCCTTATGGGTGCCATCAAATCATTATAATTTGTATCCTCCTGAAATTTGGTTTGATATTTTACATCAAACGCACACAGATCTTGCAACTGTCTGTGTAAAATCAGTTGTTTAGATTTCATACAAAATATATTAATGAATGAAAGTTCTTATAAATATATAACCCTAAGCGAGTTACCCGTGAGAGATTAAAGTACCATACCCATTCAATTGCACAAATACTTATAATGCTGATATTCAGACTGATTAAATACATATAGGCATTGCAATTTTATCCTTTTAGCATCAATTTCAATTTCGTCATGTGCATTCTTTATTCAATCATTTACCATTTCTGTTTCGGCACTTACACTTTTGCTTTGTTCACTTACACATTTTGCTTTGGCACTTACACTTTTGCTTTGTTCACTTACACATTTTGATTTGGCACTTACGCTTTCTGTTGCAACACTTACACTTTTTATTCTGGCACTTACACTTTCTGTTTGCCCACTTACTCTTTTAGTTTCAACACTTACACTTTCTATCTATTCACTTCCCATTTCCATTCTGTCACAAACAACTTCCCCTCCCTTAGCATCTATTTCCAAATTCTACCTATTCATCTCTTCATTGCACCAACAAATTACTTTCCTGTTCCGATCCTATAACGAAACTTTAGCATGCCATTTTTAAGCGGTACGAATCAAAACATCAGGTCAACAATCGTATACAAGCACCTCATATTCTGCTCTGTTTAATTAAACTTAAACATTATTTTTCAATTCATTACAAAAACAAGTGCATTAATTGACGAAAAATTTCCGCAATTCATTCTCAGATATTATCGTTCAATACCAATACCTCCCATATTAAATTTTAAATGCCTCTTGCTTGAATAAAAAGACTACAATAAAATAATTTATTGGCATTTTCCCTTCAGGCAATATTCCCACCCCCAATCTGAGTTTGTATCTTTGCCTCCTCAAATTGTTCGATTCATGCGAAACAAATTAAATACAAATCGATATTCGATGGCATTCGTTTGTTCTGCAAAGTTAGCTATGGCGATGAAGTAAGAGAATACGAAGCACCCTTACCCGCCATAATTGGCAAGATCCCAAAGCTCGTATGGATCCTAAGAAACCAGAAACCAGGAGTTATTACACCTATTTCAAATACAAAGGAAGAATGGTTGGGCAAAAATTAAATGTGGAAAGCATTACTCTGGAGGCCATAAAATAAGCTATAAATGTAATTTGTTTTTGTAATCATTTGAGTTGAATTCTGCAGACAAGAGACTGTTCAAAAAGAGTTCCATATTATAGTCATACCGATCCTGTTTCGGGTGAAAACCTCCAGATTTGAACTAGAGATGTTTCAATTCTATCAACATGACTTCACAGATTTGGAACTTACTTTTTGGACAGCCTCTTTCACCTAAAAGAATGCGGCACAGGCGACACATCGTCCTTTACTCCTTCTCCCTTACTTTATCTTTAAAAGGAGAAGTATATTCATAGTCTTTACCATCATTCCCAGTTAAATTTCCCATCCAATCTTCTTCGAGTTCAACTCTATTATTACCCCTATTAATAGAACTCTTTTCTTCGGCTGATTCGTAATAATCGTCATCAGAATTGCCATTCGTCCCACCATAGGAGTTATTACCTGAACTACCTATAAAGCCTGAAATATCCGGTTTATTGCCAGAAAGCAAAAATCCAATTAGCAAAACCGCCCCAATCAAACACACAATACCTATAATAATAGCAGCCGCAACATTTACAAATACAAAACACATTACTGTACTTGCACCAGTAAGCAACAAATAGGTAACAAATGGATATAAACCAGCTTTTATGTCTTTTCCTTTAAATATTCGAATGGAATGATAGGTAATCGATCCAAGTAAAAGTATTAAGCCTAAGAACACAAAATTAGAAGCAATAAAGTAAGCAGTTAACAAACCGGTGCCACATGAAACAAACCAAAACAATGTTCCTAAGCTTAAATCAAGACCATCATAAGATTTACGGAAATAAATAAAAGTATAATATATCACCATCACACAATACGCACAATACGCAGCAAACCCCCATATGTACAATAACGAACTGCCATTCATCATTTCTCTTGAATTTAAAAACCAGAATGGATTTGGCATTGCAAAGAAATAGAACAAAACCAGTAAACTATTTATTATTAATGGAATTTCATAAATTAATCGATGTTTGTCTCCAATATGAGTCAAGTTTAAAAAGGTTATAATCAAACCTAAACCAAGAAGTATAATTGCTAATATTTTTTGATTTACTCCCAATGAAAAATTGGTAAAATTCAAAACATATCTATCAAAGACAAACGGAAAAATAATACCATCCCCTTTACTTAAAAATCCTGATTGAGTAGATAACTTTCTTTTATTAATCGCAGCTTTCTTCTGAATATCAGCTTTCATCTTAGCATCATATACAATAGGCGGGCTAGAAATTTTTTTTAGATACTTCGTTGCAACGTATCCCTCTCGTGATTTAAAGTATATTTTACTCCATTCCCGATAGGTGGCATGCACATAAACCTCCTTGCCTTTTTCTAGCGTTGCAATAACAGTGGAAGTACTACTAGGGCCTTCACGCATATTTAAGTTATCTACTTCAACCTTATGCATTCCTTTTGAGAAGGCATTTAAGCACAAAATAATACCAAGCAATAAAACAGCTAATCGTTTCATAAATATTTTAATTTTTCCTCGTTGATTTATTCAAATTGCATTGGTAACAAATGTATTTTTTTCTTCTCATTATTACCACCTTAGCTCTTCTTGCTTGATAAATAAAACGCAAGCTTCGATAAGTAGATTTTACAAATTGCTTTACAAGTAGGGAGAATAGTTTGCTAAGCCCAAAATTTTACCCGAATAAAAAAAAGCGGCACACGCGATACATCATCCATCTAAACTGTTGTATCATTTAGTTTCTCAATTTGTACAATCCAATTTAGTTTCACCAAATAAAACCGATGTTAGATACAAAAAAAAGGATGCCATATACGGCATCCTTTTCATTTAAAAATTAGTTATTCTATCTGTTCACAACCATCAATCGTTTGGTTACCACAAACCCTTCTGATTTAACAGAAACAAAATATACTCCTGTTCTCAAATTCTGAACATTTAATCTAAGTTCTTTGTATGCAGTTACAGTTTTAATAACCTGTCCTGCTGCATTTAATAGAACAATCTGTTTTAACTTGTTATCAGGGAATTTAAGGTTCACAAAATCAGTTGCAGGATTCGGATACATCTTCATTTGTTCTGCAAATACATCTTCGATTCCTGTTGCCTGATCAACCATAAATTCTTGAGTTGATTCGGCAGAATTGTAATTCTCATCGCCTGATTGATAAGCACGTACTACAAAGTTTCCAACAGAAGCCGGACTTAATAAATTGCCATCAACCTCTCCTTCTCCTTCCACAATTTCAAATTCGACCTCCAGTCCTGAATTCGATTCAGCGATCAATTCAATTGGATCACCACCTAAAATGTAGTCTTCTATGCTTTCGAAGCTAATCTGCTGATCGGCCTTAAATACATCTAAAGCTCTTGTTACAGACTCTGCAGCTGCGTAGTATTCATCTCCCAACTGCATGGCTTTAATTGATACTTCACCAGCTCCGGTAATGGTCAATTCATTGCCTTTAATACTTGCAGGACCAGATACTACTTCAAAGCTTACTGCTAAACTTGAAGATGCACTTGCTGTTAATGCAAAGGCAGCATCGCCATAGGTTTTATCTGCTAATTCGGCAAATGTAATTGCCTGAGCTGCTTTGTTTACAGTAAATGTTCTTACTACTTCTTCGGCTGCTTTGTAATTAGCATCTCCTGCCTGAATTGCTTTTACGGATACCTGACCAGCACCGGTAATGCTCAATTCATTTCCAGATAATGTTGCTGGTCCTGACACTACTTCAAAGCTTACTGCTAAACTTGAAGATGCGCTTGCTGTTAATGCAAATGCTGCATCGCCATAGGTTTTATCTGCCAATTCAGCAAATGTAATTGCCTGAGCTACTTTGTTTACAGTGAAAGTTCTCACTACTTCTTCAGCTGCTTTGTAATTGTCATCACCCAATTGAACTGCTTTTACGGATACCTGACCAGCACCGGTAATGCTCAATTCGTTGCCAGAAATTGTTGCTGGTCCTGACACTACTTCAAAAGCAACTGCCAATTCTGAAGATGCACTTGCTGTTAATGCAAAGGCAGCATCGCCATAGGTTTTGTCAGAAAGTTCAGCAAATGTAATTACTTGAGCTGCTTTGTTTACAGTGAAAGTTCTTACTAGATCATCGGCTGCTTTGTAATTATCATCTCCCAATTGAACTGCTTTTACAGATACTGTACCAGCACCGGTAATGCACAATTCATTACCAGAAATTGTTGCTGGTCCTGAAACCAACTCAAAGCTTACTGCCAATTCTGAAGATGCGCTTGCTTCCAGTGTAAAGGCAGCATCGCCATAGGTTTTATCTGCTAATTCGGTAAATGTAATTGCCTGAGCTGCTTTATTTACAGTAAATGTTCTTACTACATCATCGGCTGCTTTGTAATTATCATCACCCAATTGAATTGCTTTTACGGATACTGCACCAGCACCGGTAATGCACAATTCATTACCAGATAATGTTGCTGGTCCTGAAACCAACTCAAAGCTTACTGCCAATTCTGAAGATGCACTAGCTGTTAATGCAAAGGCAGCATCGCCATAGGTTTTATCTGCTAATTCGGCAAATGTAATTGCCTGAGCTGCTTTGTTTACAGTAAATGTTCTTACTACTTCTTCGGCTGCTTTGTAATTAGCATCTCCTGCCTGAATTGCTTTTACGGATACTGCACCAGCACCGGTAATGCTCAATTCGTTACCAGAAATTGTTGCTGGTCCTGAAACCAACTCAAAGCTTACTGCCAATTCTGAAGATGCACTAGCTGTTAATGCAAAGGCTGCATCGCCATAGGTTTTGTCAGAAAGTTCAGCAAATGTAATTACTTGAGCTGCTTTGTTTACAGTGAAAGTTCTTACTACTTCTTCGGCTGCTTTGTAATTGTCATCACCCAATTGAACTGCTTTTACGGATACTGTACCAGCACCGGTAATGCACAATTCATTACCAGATAATGTTGCTGGTCCTGAAACCAACTCAAAGCTTACTGCCAATTCTGAAGATGAACTAGCTGTTAATGCAAAGGCAGCATCGCCATAGCTTTTGTCAGAAAGTTCAGCAAATGTAATTGCCTGAACTGCTTTGTTTACAGTAAATGTTCTTACTACTTCTTCGGCTGCTTTGTAATTAGCATCACCCAATTGAACTGCTTTTACGGATACTGCACCAGCACCGGTAATGCTCAATTCATTTCCAGATAATGTTGCTGGTCCTGAAACCAACTCAAAGCTTACTGCCAATTCTGAAGATGCACTTGCTGCTAATGCAAAGGCTGCATCGCCATAGGTTTTATCTGCTAATTCGGTAAATGTAATTGCCTGAGCTACTTTGCTTACAGTGAAAGTTCTTACTACATCATCGGCTGCTTTGTAATTGTCATCACCCAATTGAATTGCTTTTACGGATACCTGACCAGCACCGGTAATGCTCAATTCATTACCAGAAATTGTTGCTGGTCCTGAAACCAACTCAAAGCTTACTGCCAATTCTGAAGATGCGCTTGCTGTTAATGCAAAGGCTGCATCACCATAGGTTTTATCTGCTAATTCGGCAAATGTAATTACCTGAGCTGCTTTATTTACAGTAAATGTTCTTACTACTTCTTCGGCTGCTTTGTAATTAGCATCTCCTGCCTGAATTGCTTTTACGGATACTGCACCAGCACCGGTAATGCTCAATTCATTTCCAGAAATTGTTGCTGGTCCTGACACTACTTCAAGAGCCACTGCCAATTCTGAAGATGCACTTGCTGTTAATGCAAAGGCAGCATCGCCATAGGTTTTGTCAGAAAGTTCAGCAAATGTAATTGCCTGAGCTGCTTTGTTTACAGTAAATGTTCTTACTAGTTCATCGGCTGCTTTGTAATTGTCATCACCCAATTGAACTGCTTTTACAGATACTGCACCAGCACCGGTAATGCTCAATTCGTTTCCTGATAATGTTGCATTTCCAGACACAACTTCAAGAGCAACTGCCAATTCTGAAGATGCGTTTGCTGTTAATGCAAAGGCTGCATCGCCATAGGTTTTATCTGCCAATTCAGCAAATGTAATTACCTGAGCTGCTTTGTTTACAGTGAAAGTTCTTACTACTTCTTCTGCTGCTTTGTAATTGTCATCACCCAATTGAACTGCTTTTACGGATACTGCACCAGCACCGGTAATGCTCAATTCATTTCCAGATAATGTTGCTGGTCCTGAAACCAACTCAAAGCTTACTGCTAAACTTGAAGATGCGCTTGCTGTCAATTCAAAAGCGGCATCGCCATAGGTTTTGTCTGCTAATTCGGCAAATGTAATTACTTGAGCTGCTTTGTTTACAGTGAAAGTTCTTACTACTTCTTCGGCTTCTTTATAATTGTCATCACCCAATTGAACTGCTTTTACGGATACTGCACCAGCACCGGTAATGCACAATTCATTGCCAGATAATGTTGCTGGTCCTGAAACCAACTCAAAACTTACTGCCAATTCTGAGGATGCGCTTGCTGTTAATGCAAAGGCTGCATCGCCATAGGTTTTATCTGCTAATTCGGCAAATGTAATTGCCTGAGCTACTTTGTTTACAGTAAATGTTCTTACTACTTCTTCGGCTGCTTTGTAATTATCATCACCCAATTGAACTGCTTTTACAGATACTGCACCAGCACCGGTAATGCTCAATTCATTGCCAGATAATGTTGCTGGTCCTGACACTACTTCAAAAGCAACTGCCAATTCTGAAGATGCATTTGCTGTTAATGCAAAGGCTGCATCGCCATAGCTTTTGTCAGAAAGTTCAGCAAATGTAATTACCTGAACTGCTTTGTTTACAGTAAATGTTCTTACTACTTCTTCGGCTGCTTTGTAATTATCATCACCCAATTGAACTGCTTTTACAGATACTGCACCAGCACCGGTAATGCTCAATTCATTTCCAGATAATGTTGCTGGTCCTGACACTACTTCAAAGCTTACTGCTAAACTTGAAGATGCACTAGCTGTTAATGCAAAGGCTGCATCGCCATAGCTTTTGTCAGAAAGTTCAGCAAATGTAATTACTTGAGCTGCTTTGTTTACAGTGAAAGTTCTTACTACTTCTTCGGCTGCTTTGTAATTATCATCACCCAATTGAACTGCTTTTACAGATACTGCACCAGCACCGGTAATGCTCAATTCATTTCCAGATAATGTTGCTGGTCCTGACACTACTTCAAAGCTTACTGCTAAACTTGAAGATGCACTAGCTGTTAATGCAAAGGCTGCATCGCCATAGGTTTTGTCAGAAAGTTCAGCAAATGTAATTACTTGAGCTGCTTTGTTTACAGTGAAAGTTCTTACTACTTCTTCGGCTGCTTTGTAATTGTCATCACCCAATTGAATTGCTTTTACAGATACTGCACCAGCACCGGTAATGCTCAATTCATTACCAGATAATGTTGCTGGTCCTGAAACCAACTCAAAGCTTACTGCTAAACTTGAAGATGCGCTTGCTGTCAATTCAAAAGCGGCATCGCCATAGGTTTTATCTGCCAATTCAGCAAAAGTGATGCTTTGCGTTTTCTTTTCAGCAGCTTTCCATACTGTACTTGTCTTATCTCCATAAATGTATTCTACCAATTCCGGGTAGTCAACAAATGGATTTCTATTCTTTTGATATTTGTAAACTATATTATTACGTCTTACTTCATATGGATCAACCGGATCAATCTCGTTCCATTCTTTAAACATCTCAAGCGAACCAACTTTTGAAATATCTAAACCATAACGAACATTCAGATAGAAGATGATACGAGCAACATCACCCTTGGCTGACAATGGTGGTGAATACTTGCTGCCTGATGTTGAATTGGCAAATGGATAATTGTTACGTTTGCTGTTTTCATTTTTATCTGAACTTCTCAAATGGTGAGCATCCGATTGTGCCAAGGCCAAATCATCTCCTGCATTCTCAATAATGTTACCATTTGCATAAGATCCAGACCCCCAAGGCGCTCTGGCATTCTTAAAGCCTCCGGTTGATTGTGGATACACATGTTCTCTGTTCCATTTTTCTTGAGATCCATTAAGCCCCAGGTGTTTTGCATCTACCTCATAAACAACCTCTTTGTAAACCATATATACCTTCGAAGGGTTGTTTGGATCGCGATCTGCCTCGTCCAGAATGTCGTAAACGTCCAAAGGTACATCACCGGTTACAAATCTGCGACTCTCAGAAGGTTCATCACCACGTCCATCTTCTTCGTAAGGATACGACACGAAACCAATGTTGATGATTTCTGCCAATTTGCTTTTTAGCTCATTGGCTTTTTTGCCTTCAGCATCATGGTAATAGTTCACAGGAATGCCTGTGCTCTCATAATGTTCACCTTCGCTTACCGTAACTACATATTCGTATGGTAATAAAATATGATCATTGGTTTTAACTTCAAGCTCACTTACTTCTTCTGTTTTATTTGCAATTGGCTCATTATCGTCTTCTGCTACCAAGTAGATATCGTAATTGGTATTTGGAGATAAACCCGTAACCTCATGTATCACTTCATCAGTTCCAATTTCAAATGACTCAGCCACAATTGCACCTGTTCCATTTTTAACCTCATCAACCAATGGTTTTTCAGAATTATCTGCCAATACCACAAAATAAACCTTACCTGCTTCACTTAATTGCACCTTCATATTAAAAGATGAAGAAGTGTAATTAACTATTGCAGGATATCCACTGATAAATTCAGGAGCAACAAGATCTGGTTTGCCATAAGCTACCACCGGAATCGTAACTGTTTTCGCCCCTTTTGTTTTATGGATAATGTTAGCAGTAACTTTTTCGGTGTAAGCAAGAGCTGGATTAAAACGAATTTGTACCTCTTTACTTGCTGCTTGTTCTTTAGGAATCACGATTGAAGATGACCATGCACTTCCATCCAAAGAAAGTTCGAATGACTGATCCACTGAAACAGTAATATCTTCTGCCAAATCAACACCTTTAACTGTATATGTTTTTGCAGCCGAAGGAGCTTCAGAATTATCAACATCTACATGGTCGAATATCAATGCATCTGCATTTTCCACCAATAGCTGCGAAGTGTAAGCACGTAATTTCAAACGCAACATGATTGGATCATGATCCGAAATGCTAACATTTTCTTGTGATGTATTGTTGGTTAGAATCTGGTATTCATCATACAATTCATTTGAAATTGTAATGTGATCGATATTGCTTGTAGAAGTTAGAACATGATCGAAATGTTCATCAGTCGTAAACCAAGAAGCATAAGGAGATGCATTACCACTGGTCATACTTCCTTCCAGGTAATCGTTATAATCACCTAACACTACCAAATTATCATCAGAATAATCAGTGTTCAAAGCATTTATCAGAAATTTTGCATCGGCTAATTTTCGAGAATGGCTATTCGAACAACACTTTGCATGAATATTAACAAAGGCAATTCGTTCTGTTGCTCCATTAATAGTTACATCAGCCTCGAAAAAGTATGGCAAACGACCCGAAGCCCAGAATTTAGATGCATCACCCGTGTAACCATCAATGGATGATGTTGAACCTCCCTGATACAAATCAGAAAACATTGAAAAATCATTCAACTTACTCACCGTGTTCTTGTTATAGATATAGCAAACACGCTGAGCCGGAAATTCTGTACTTGGTGCACTATCATCATGAGAATATCTTTCTCCTATGATTCCAGCATAAACATCGCTACCAGCCAACTCATTTAATTTGTCTACCAGAGGTTGAAGGTAATCGCCGTTTAATTCATCGGAAACCAATTCCTGTAAAGCATACACATCTGCATCGAATGAAATAATTTTTGCAGATACAGCATCTAACTGCTGACTAAATCCAGAAGCACTTTTCGACTTTCCAGGAGCTCCGAACCATTCCACATTCCAGGAAACGATATCCAATGTTTTGTCTTTTCCTAATGTTGAGGCATCGGCAATTTCAGAAGATTTATTAGAAACAGTTTTGATAATCAACCCTTCCGCTCCCTTGGCTTTATGAGTAATGCTTCCTGTTAAACCATTTAAAGCAGATTGCTTTGGTGCGAAACGAACATGAATGGTTTTTGGAGATGTTTCTGTCTTGGCAATCGATAAGCTTGATTTCCATGAAACTCCGTCCATCGAAACCTCATAATTATCACTTGCAGAAATGCTAATATCTCCTTCCAGCTTATCAAAACTTAATTCATAAGTTTGTGCTGCGCTATAATCATCCTTCTCGGTGTAGGCAAATGTAATGTCTCCACTTGCATTACTTATTAAGCTTCCGTTTAGCGGAATTTTATTCCCTTCAACTACAACATTATCCACCTGGTAGGTTGTAGTTAGCGAACTTCCGTTGCCTGAATATTTAAAAGCAATGTAAGCAATTCCCTCATAAGTGGATAAATCTACATCACCCGACAATACGTAAGTTGAACCATATTGAGAATTGTTTCTTTCATCAATAGTTGCAGCTAAAGTTTGCCATGTAGCGCTTGCTACATCTGCTCCATCAAAATCGGTTGAAATTAAAACCTCCAAAGTAGTTCCTTTATAGTAACCATTCTTGGTTTTAAAATTCAATTTTTCATTATTGTATTTGTCCAAATCAAGAGCTGGAGTAATCAACCACGAAACAACATCTCCACTTGCCTGGTAAGCCGACATTTGCATGTACTTATTATTAGAGTGATCTGCTATTTCCCAAGCTTTACCACCTACTTCCGATTTTAAAATCCAATTTGAATGCGTATTCGACTCAAAATCTTCATTTAAGAATGCTACTGGTACCAATGCAGGGTCGCCCTCGATTCCTGATACGGCTATTGATTTTGATTCTTCGCCACTAACAATAGAGATGTTGGCTTTTACTTCGCCAGCAAGAGCAGATTCCGGTACAAATTTTACTGAAATTGTTGTTTCAGCAAGATTTCCTTCGATAATGGCTAATGTTAATGATGATGAAAATGAACTTCCATCTTTGGAAATCACAAAATGCTGAGGAGCTGTAAGGACAATATTTTCTGTCAATTCATTTGCTGATACAGTGAAAGTCTGAATCGATGATTCCTCTCCAAATTTCACCATTCCAAAACCAGCAATAGCACCTGAAACTTTTAATTTTGAAGGACTTGTTCCTTGTCCTCCATCCCAAGCCTGCGCTTTAGCTTCTCCAAAAATATATTGAACCAATTCCGGATGATCAATAAATGGGTTTCTATTGTTCTGATATCCGTAAATCACATTGTTTCTTCTTACTTCATAAGGATCTACAGGATCTTCCTCGTGCCATTGCAACAGATGAGACAACTTACCATGACGAGCAGCAGACTCTGTTTGTTTGCATTGGTCATCTACAGTCATTTCCCAACGGGTAGCCATATAAAAAATCATACGGGCAACATCACCACGAGCAGATTTTGGAGGTGTATAACCTGGTGAGTCATTCCCAAAATCACGACTACCACGGGTACTATTTTCTCTTGCATCCGTAGCTCTCAAATGATGGCCATCTGTTCCTGCTCCTGCGGATGTTCCAAAATCACCATGCGACTTTGCCCAGGTGTGTTCACGATTCCAACCTGTACTCCCAGAAACATGTGCCGACTTGGCAATTCCTTCTTCTACATACATCTGCCATACCTGGGAAGCATTTTTTGGATTCTGATCTCCATCTTCACACATGTCCCAAACAGCGCTGTAACCTAATTTCTTTGAATCAGCTTCAATTATATTGTGGATTTCGGCACGCAAAGCATCTCCAGTCAATCCAACTGCATCGCCGTAATAATTTTCTGGAATTTTAACACTTGTCATGTGGTGACTAGGACTTACCGTTGCCACATATTCTTTTGGTGTAAGATTCACAACAATACTTCCATCACCACTTGTCGAAGCATCAAGATAAACGTAATTGTCCAGAATACTTCCGCCAACAGAACCTCCGTCATTATCAGCAATTGAAATGCTACCAGTAACTGTTGTTCCCAGAGCAATTCCTGCAGAAGGGTTGCTTAATGAAACCGTTAAAGTTTCACTTCCTTCCTTTTCCGAATCATCAGCAATGGTTAAAGTAGATGTTGCAGATGATTCTCCTGCTAAAATTGTTACTTGCGTAGTTGATAAAGTATAATCTCCAGCAGTAATCCCTGTGCCAGCAATACTTAAAACAACCGTCTGATTTTCACCTACAATTTCCGATGTAGTAGCTGTTAAAGTAATAGCAGTTGCATCTGCTTCCGATGCACTTGTGGTTGATAATGACAACTCAACAGTTGGTAAAGACGGACCTGATGATAATTCTTCAACTACTTTATTCCCTTCGAAAGATGGATGTGAATAATACAATCCTCTATACCCATCAAATTTGATTTGTTTGCCCAGATTTTCAGGATGATCCATTAAATTCCATGCTGCCTTTTCAGAAGTAGCTAGCTTTAAATTCAAACAATTATCATGATTTGTTTCATCCTTAGAGTCGGCCACAGATACATAATTTCCATTAGTAAAAGGCGCGTCAAAATCTTCTCCTACACTTACAATGTATCCATAAGCATAATAAGGTGTTTTGCTTGTGCTCTCAGTATTAGGCAATGCAATTGCTTCAGCAATTGTAAATGGCTTTTCTTCCGATCCATCGTTTGCTACTCCTGCATCTTTTGTAATACTAACCACATAATTCTGAGTTGAAGCATCTTCTGCTGTAACTGTATAAGTAACAGGATTTGTAAAGTTTTGTGATACTCCACTGGCAGGATCAATACTTGCTTTCGAAGATATTTCTATCGCAGGTGCTAATGAAGTTAAATCTGTAGAAGCAGGTAGGGTCAAACCAATGGTGTGATCCGCTTCATTGACAGTTGCTGTCTTTCCATTAATCGAAAATGAAGTGATGGCTTTTGCAGAACTTTGAACAGGAGCTGAAGTATTAGATTTTCCTGGAGTTGGAGTTCCGGCTACATAAGCTGTAGTATTTCTTGCACCACCTTCTCCATCGGTTGCTCTAAAAGTAGAATGATTGTTTTTATCTCCTTTACCATTTTCATTGATTTGACCTCCACCTAATAAGCCAGCTAATAAATCCGCATCATCCGAATCACTAGTATCGTAAACAAGAAGATCAACTAAATTATTTGTAGTAAAAGCAGTATTACTAGGAAAACTGGCCGCAGGTGCCTTATACAATGCTACTGCATCAGCACCATTCTGTAATTTATTACTAGGGAAAGTTAGCCCTACATTCGCAACATCTTCATTTCCTACAACAAAAAATCCTTCTGCATTGGTATTTTCACCAGATAAATCAATGCTATAATATGATTGATCGGTACTTCCATTAAAAAATACTAATACATGACCATCCAGAGAGGAGTTACCTACACCACCATCATACAATTCTACAAATTCTCCGGTATCTTCTTTGCCTTCATCATTTGCTGCCTGATCACAGTCCAACTCATTAATAAGAATATTTGATGCTATTACAGCTTCTTTTGTTACAGTAACTTCATAGGTCTGAGTTGAAGCATCTTCTGCAGTAACTCTATAAGTAACAGGATTGGTAAAGTTTTGTGATACTCCACTAGCAGGATCAATACTTGCTTTCGAAGATATTTCAATTGTTGGAGACAAAGAAGTCAAATCGGTAGAAGCAGGCAAAAGTAGATTAATAGTATGATCGACTTCGTTGATTGTAGCTGTTTTTCCATTTATTGTAAATGAAGTGATGGATTTGGCAGTACTTTGAGTGGGACCTGAACTGTAGGCTGACCATTCAATATCATCAATTACTACTCTTTCTGTAGTTTTAAATTCAATCGAAAAATCACCCGATACACTAATATCTTTCGAATAAGTTTTTACACTCTTATCGTTAACATCTATTGTTTCAATATCTGAACCCTTTATAGATATTGTCAATTTGGAACTCTTCGAGAAAGCTTGTTTATACTTAAAACTTAAGGTTCCAATTCCATTGGGAATGTTCTCTGCTTTTAATGATACAGTATTACTTTTTCCCGAACAAATTGCTTTTCCATCTATTTTTTGATCTCCTCTACAGGAAGTATAATTCCAGGTAACAGAATTATTACCAATAAAACTTCCTGTTTTGTAGGAAGTCCCGGAATAAGTCATTGCAGAGAAATCTTCAGATCCCTGTCCATATAGTATATGTACGGGCATAAGAAGTACAGTAAGTAACGCCACAAGGCACCACTTTTTACAGGTGTAAAGTGTTAACATAGGCTAATTAATAATAATGATTTGTTTAGTAATCACTTTCTCAAAAAGGGCCTATAAAATGGTTGTTGAGCCGCTAAAGTATATAAAATACCAGCTTAAATTAAATACAAATATTAAGTTTATGTGAAGTTTTGATTAATCTCTATATTTTACATTTAAACATTTATAGTTTAAATGTAAATACACTGAAATTAACATTTATTAAAATCTACCGTTTAAAGTTCGATTGTCTTTAATAGAAGGAATACATATATGTTCCTTCTTCTGCACTTTGTAAAAAAAAATAAGCTTCTGATTAATTTAATTACAATTCCCTTCTTGATTTATTTAAAGCAATCTCATTTTTAATTAATAGCTCTAATCCTTTCACAAAACTTTATTTTTCTTTGAAACTTAGTATAGTTTTTTCTTGCAATCGTTTGTAATCCCAACTGACTCAAACACTTCTGTGAATTAAAATTTCATTCCCAATCTGAGTTTGTATCTTTGCCTCCTCAAATTGTTCGATTCATGCAAAACAAATTAAGAGTTACTCAATTTCAAGGCAAACCATGGTACGAATTCTGGATACAGAACCTGTGGCGATATCCCAACAGGTTATTGGCCCTTAAGGCTGCCATGGCTATGGGAGCTTTGTTAATTCCATTTGTAATCTTCAATATGGCTTTTATCGGCGTTACTTTGGCTCTGGGTGCACTGGCTGGTGCCTTATCCGAAACCGATGACCATCCTAAGGGAAGAGTTAAAGCCTTGCTGCTTACCATTCTTAGCTTTGTGATCTCCTCTGCTTCGGTCGAGATTTTATTGCCCTACCCCATTCTGTTTGGCATTGGTTTGGTAGGATCTACCATCACCTTTATCCTGGTTGGTGGATTGGGCGAACGATACCGAGGCATTACCTTTGGAGCTTTGCTTGTAGCCATTTATACCATGCTGGGAGCCGAAATTTCTCCGAATTGGTATGCTCAAATCATTTTATTGCCTACAGGTGCACTGTGCTATGGATTATTGTCACTGATATTGCTGTATTTGCATCCTGCACGATTATTGGAGGAACAATTGGCCGATGGATTTGAAAATCTTTCTTTGTATTTAAAGGAGAAATCGAAACTGTTTCCAAGCGATAAATCCATACAGAAAAAGACCAGACAAGGACTGGCTTCCTTAAATGTGAAGGTGGTAAACTCCATTGGCCGATGTAAAAATGTTTTGAACAGTTACAGCGATGCGATGAATGATGAGAATCCACTTCGTCCATACCTTCACAAGTTTATTCTATTGCAAAGTCTTCACGAAAGAGCTGCTTCGAGTCATGAGCGTTACGATTTATTGAGTGCCGATGCTGATAATCGAGAGATATTGGAAGGTCTGGGGCAGTTGATGCTACAATTATCCCTGGCTGCACACGAAGTATCGAAAAGCCTGTTGATGGGAACGGAATATCATCATCCCATTTCCTTAAAGTGGACCATCAATGCCATTCAAGCGCAACTAAAGGCGATTAAGAAGAATGAGAACAAAAATGATTTGGGCTTACTTCTTCAGAACCTTAATCAGTCGCACCTTTCCTTGCAAAACATGAATTTTAATGTGGATTCAGGCTTATTGCCACGAGTTGACAAGGATTCGAGCAGTTTGTGGAAACGCTTTACCAGTCAGCTGAATTGGAATCATCCCAAATTCAAATATGCCATCCGTTTGTCTACCTGTTTCCTTATCGGCTATCTTTTGATGCTGGCTTTTGATATCGAAAAAGGTTACTGGATTTTATTAACCAGTTTGTTTGTGTGTCAGCCCAGCTATAGCGAAACCAGGCAAAGGCTGTTTCAGAGAATTCTGGGCACCATAACAGGTGTGGTACTTGGGGTTAGCATTGTTCAAATACTTCCTACCGTTGGAGGACAAGTGGTGCTATTGTTAATTGCCGCTTACTTTTTCTTTGCCTGGCTGAAAAACAATTATGCCATTTCGGTAATCTTTGTTACCATATTTGTAATCGCTGCTTTTAACCTGATTGCTGATAAGGGAGTTGTGGTAATGATTCCAAGAATCATAGATACGGTAATTGGTGCACTACTGGCCATTATTGTGGTTCGTTTCATGTGGCCCGATTGGCAGTACAAACAACTTCCGAACCTACTGGCAACTGCAGTAGAGAGAAACCATGCCTACTTTAATCAGATTTTATTGGAACACAAAGCACCCAGCGAGGATGATTTGCTGACTTACAGAATATCAAGATACCAGGCTCATCAGGCTGACAATGCTCTGTCTATGGCATGGAGGGGAATGAAACTGGAACCCAAACGCCAGCAGAAAATGCAAAAAAGGGCTTTTTCCATTACCTATCTCAATCATGCTTTGTTATCCTATCTATCTGCTTTGGGTGCACACCGTAACATTCCTGATTATATGAACGAGGAATTGCAATTGATGTACCAGGAGGTGGAAAAGGAACTTTTGGTAGTTGCTGAATCATTAAGAAGAAATGATTCGAATTGCCCCTATGAAGATCTTGAGACTGTTTTGGCGAAATTGGGAAATACCCTGGAAACTACTGAAAGAGGAACACACAGACAAAAGTTGGTATTGCTTTACAATATTGCCGAAGTAACACAGCAATTGGCACAAAAAGCCTCGCAAATTGAAGTTGAATAAATATTTCACGCAAAGGACGCAAAAATTGCTAGCATAGGGGCATTAAACAAAAATATGAATGCGACTATCATTCTTCAATTTAGCTTTACTTTGCTCAAGCCGCATGGCTCTTACTTTCTCATCAATGGCTACTCTTTATACACATTTATTTACATGAATATAATGGAACAAAGAATTAACTATACAATATTTTAATCTCTAAATTCTCCCTTTTCAGGGGAACCGTAGCGAAGCGGAGCTCGTGAACACAATTGAAAATTAGAAAGTGTGAATCAAATCCCGATAGGCAGAGGGGTGCTATTGCTTATATTTTATACTAATTCACTCTTTAGTCTGTCGACAGAGGGTGTCCAAAAAGTAAGTTCAATCGAATATAATATCATGTTGAATGAAGTGAAACATCTGTTTATCAAAGGGACAGATTCTTCGCTAAACTCAGAATGACAATAATATTGAACTTTTTGGACATCCTCATCCATATAGAAACGTAAAAATTTTAATTGAAATATAGTACACTCACATTTGTGTATAAAGAATATAGCATCATTAGATACTTTCGTCGCATATTAGCTTTCCTCTTTAATAATAAATCAGATGCGACGACAATTAAATTCTTTATATCCCCAGGGCGTCATTCGTTTTACTCATTTGCCCTGGGCTAATGCTCACGCACTTTCAGGGCTAAAAAAGAAAACCTCTGTCTTTTAGGACAGAGGCTTAAGATATGGAAATTAGATTGATTAATTTCTTCTTGGACAATATGGCAATTTTACCATTTCGTACGCATCATGATAATTTCCTTCTACACAATCGGTAGGATCGCAGCAAGTGTGACAAACTCGTTTGAACGCACGGAATTTATGAAGCTCAACACCTGGAGCCATAAAATCTTCTTTCACCGGTTCTTCTCTCATTAAATCGGTACTCAGGTATTTTTTGTTATCATCGGCAAATACAGTGACCACCACTGCATCTGGTCCCAATTCTTCCTGAATTTTAAGCGCTCCCAAAAAGTTTGCTCCCGATGAAATGCCAATTCCGATTCCCAATACAGAAGAAAGTTTTTGTGCCATCACAATTGCATCACCATCATCAACACTTACAATTTCATCCAGTTTATCCAACTCTACGATGGAAGGAATAAATTCATCAGAGATTCCCTGAATTCTATGCTTTCCAACTTTATATCCGGTTGACATGGTTGGTGAGTTAGATGGCTCAAGAGGATGAATTTTAATTTCAGGATTCTGTTCTTTTAGGAATTTACCAACTCCCATCACAGTTCCTCCTGTTCCAACACCTGCTACAAATGCATCAGGCACCAGATTTCTGTATTTCAATTGCCACCACAATTCCTGAGCTGTTGTGTTGTAATGTGCTTCACAATTGTCCCAGTTGGAAAACTGGCGAGGCAAGAAGGTATGCTCGTCTTCTTCGGCTAATTTGTTGGCCATGTCAATACTTCCAAGGAATCCTCCCTCTTCTTTGCTTACCAGTTGTATGTTTGCGCCATAGCTCTTCATCAGGTTAATTCTTTCCTGACTCATCCAGTCGGGCATATAAATGGTAACAGGGTGTCCCATTGCACGACCAATTCCGGAGAATGCAATTCCTGTATTACCGCTGGTTGCCTCGATAATGCGATCACCTTCTTTTAAAGCTCCGCTTTTATAGGCTTTTTGCAAAATATGAAATGCCATTCTATCCTTAATACTACCTGTCATATTCAGGTATTCGGCTTTGGCATAAATGGTACGAGTTTTTCCTTTGTAAGTAAACTCTATCGCCAATAAAGGCGTATTTCCAATCAAACTGGAAATGCCTACAATTCTTTTGCTTAGGGGATTTGTCATCTTTTTGTTAGGTTAGTTATTTAACGTGAGTTCTATGTAAAAATTCACCTCACATTTAGTAGTTAAACATATTCAATCTTATAAGATCCCTTTATCTCTTATCGTTTTTTTTAAAGAGGCAAGCTCGTTTAACATGTCTGAATATATTGGAGAGCTTGCCTGCTTTGCTGAAACTTACACTTAATTTTTATGGAAGATTTTTAGTCGAACTCAGGTTATTAGTTCAATTCAGCTAAATATCTTTCAGCTTCCATAGCTGCCTGACATCCGGAAGCTGCAGAAGTAATTGCCTGACGATACACTGGATCCTGAACATCACCACAAGCAAATACACCTTTAACATTTGTTTTAGGAGTTCCTGCTTCTGTTAAAATATAACCCTGTTCGTCAGTATTCACATATTTTGAGAAGACATCAGAATTTGGATGGTGTCCGATTGCCAGGAAAAATCCATCAATAGCAATCTTCACTTCCTCTTCTTCAGGAGTACCAGCTTTTTTAATCAAAGTACAGCCTTCAACTCCCATATCTCCAGTTAATTCTTTGGTATTGTGTTCGAATAATATTTCGATATTTTCTGTTTTGAAAACTCTCTCTTGCATTGCTTTCGAAGCACGTAAATGATCCTTACGTACCACCAAATATACTTTATTACAAAGACCAGCAAGATATGAAGCTTCTTCACAAGCAGTATCGCCACCACCCACTACAGCAACATCTTTTCCTCTGTAGAAAAATCCATCACAAGTAGCACATGCCGATACACCAGAACCTTTATATTTCTCTTCACTTTCCAAGCCTAAATACTTGGCAGTTGCTCCTGTTGCAATAATTACCGATTCAGCTTCTATTTCAGTTTTACCATCCACAGTTACTTTATATGGTCTTTGCTCAAAATCAACATCTGTAACAATTCCCCAACGGCAATCACAACCGAATCTTTCAGCTTGCTTTTTTAGCTCTCCCATCATAACCGGACCACTAATTCCTTCCGGATATCCTGGAAAGTTATCAATCTCGGTAGTTGTTGTTAACTGACCACCTGGTTGCAATCCTTCATAAACCACAGGATTCAAATTCGCTCTCGAAGCGTAGATACCAGCGGTATAACCCGCAGGGCCTGAACCAATAATCAAACACTTTACTTTTTCGATATTATTCTCTTTCACATCCATCTTAAATCAATATTTTATCACCTACTATATAACTAAATCAAACTCTTGGACTCAAAGATGCAAAATATGCATCAGGCTTCATGGGCATTGGAAGGTCAAGCTGCTTATGCGCAGAAAACTTTTAGTAAGAAGGGGAAGTTTCGAACTTAGTTCGAAAATCACCCCGCCGCACTTGAAGTTTTCAAGTATCAGTAGTTTGAGCTTACACGCCCTAGATTTTTTGCTTACTTTTTTATCAATGAAAAAAGTAAGAGCCCTCCGGCTTGAGGATAAGAGGAGTCTTCAACTCTTTATTCTAGCTTGATTGAAAACACAACTCCTTAGCCATCAAAATCAGGTTTAACTTATGATATCTTTTTCATTTTCTCCAACATGGTTTTTAGAATTACCTCATCGGTTACTTCCATACCTTCGTTTGCCAGGCGACCAATATTTCTGATTGTTGCTTCAACATCATCATCAATAATACCATTCATTCCATTTAGCACATTGTGGTTCATTGCCAATAAAGAGGATTGAATGGCAGCACTCACACTTGCCGAAATCTTGTGCGAACAGCCATATTTTGCACCATCGCAAATCATACCCGTTACACTACCAGTCATATTTTTCAGGGTCATCCCCAATTGTTGGAAATCTCCTCCCATGATGTAAGTAATTCCACATCCTGCACCAGCAGTAGAAAGCAACACTCCGCATAAAGCCGACAATTGTCCTACAAATGATTTCATGTAGATTGTGGTTAATAATGCCAAGGCCAGACCACGCAATAATTTTTCGTGATCCACTTCCAATTCTTCCGCTGTAACAACTACAGGAAGGGTAACACTAATCCCCTGGTTACCACTACCACAATTCGACATTACCGGCATAGTACTACCTGCCATACGAGCATCAGAAGCAGCTGCAGTTAACATGATTGAACGGTTCATGACATCAGAAGACAATAAACCTTTCTTGATATTCAACAACATCGATTTGCCAACCTGAAGACCATAGTTTCCTTTTAATCCTTCCTCAGCAATCGATTTGTTTAGCTTGATTCCTTTTTCGATGAAACGGATCTCTGAAATTTCTACTGTATTGATAAAATTGTAAATGTTTTCAAAGCTCCATTGAGAGAAGTCTGTTCCTCCTTTATCATTAGAATCACAAGCATTGCTGTATAGTACCTCCCCATTTCTTTCAACGGATACAATGTTTGTGTGTCGGTCCTGAATAATTACGCGACCGGTATTGTCACCATGGTAGCAAATACACTCAATGTACAATTTAGGTACATCATACTTTACATCCACTGAAACTTTTCCTTCATCGACAAAAGATTTTGCCATATCCATAACATCATTGCTGATGCCGTCCAATACTTCGAGTCCCGCTGTTGGATCACCACCTAAAGCACCTAATGCTCCGGCAATGGTTAATCCAACCATACCCGAACCAGGAATTCCTACGCCCATTCCATTCTTTAAAATGTTTCCACTTACAAAGAACTCAATTCGTTCCGGTTGCAATGTTAACACTTCACGAGCTTTAGCCGCTGCATAAGCAACTGCTACAGGTTCTGTACATCCAAGAGCTGGAACGAATTCCTCCTTCAGCTTTTGCAAGAATACTTCTTTCATTAGTTAGAGTTAATTAAATGTTTGTTGTTTTTGTTTTTGGTGGTTAATTGTTGTTAGATGAAAGAACGGATCGGCCGGCCCCTTACCTCCGACCGATCCAAAACTAAACCAAAACAGACTATTGATTTTGTTTTACAAATCTTTAGGGTTCATTACAACCTCTACAGAATCGTATTTCTTAAATAATTTTTTAGCAAACTCTTTTACTTTCTTAGCACTAATACTTTCAACAAGATTATTGTAAGATTCAGTATCAGTAATTGGTTCGTTGTTCATTAATGATGATTGAATTACACTCAACCAGAAGCTGTTTTCTTTTACTGCTTCAGCTCTGTTCTTGATGTAATTTTTCTTGATTTCTTCAAGATCGGTTTCATTAACAGTCGTTACAATGGCATCGATTTCCTGATAAACCAATTCTCTTAGTCTTTCTTGTTTTTCAGGACCACAATCGAAACTGATTGAAATACCAACATTTTCATATGGACGATTACTGATTGATGGACGAACGCTAACACCATAGGTTCCACCTTCTTGCTCACGTATGGTTTCCATATATCTTTTCGAAAGCAATTCTGCAACAACTCTTGCATACATTCTTGTTTCAAGATTGTATTTCATTTCATTTTTTAGAGAAAGGAATACTGTTGTTTTTGGCACTTGCATTTCTCTTTCGAAAATATTCTGAGATTTTCCTTCCGGCATGCGCACCTTTCTGTCAAGCCAGTTTTCTTTTCGATTCTCAGAAGAAATACTACCAACATATTTGCGAATTAAAGGCAAGTGTTTTTCTTCATCAATATTCCCTACAAACAGAAATGTAAAGTCGCTTGCATCTTTAAATCGGTCCAAATAGATCTTCTTAGCCTTTTCAAAATCGATATTGTTTACAAACTCTTCATTGAACATCAATGCACGTTCATGGTGGTTAGCCATCATCTGTCCAATTGTATCTTGTAATGCTTTCCCATTATCAGCTTTTACATTTTGAAGATTATTTTTGATTGCTCCCATTTGTGCCTGGAATACATTCTCATCGAATCTTGGATGCTCGAAATACTGATACAATAACTGTAACATGGTTTCGAAATCTTTTGGTGAAGCAGATCCTGAGAATGTTTCTGTATAAGAACCCAATTCCGGACTTACACCCGCAATCTTACCTGTCAATTTCTTTCTTAACTGAATGGCATTGAATTCACCTACTCCTGAGATTTTCGCTAACATTGTCGCAACATCTCCAGATTCTAAATCTTCTCTTTCAAGTAGTGAACTACCTCCAAAACTATATGCATTGAACAAGATTTCATCCTTGCTGTAATCAGTCGGAAGGACCACTACTCGTGCTCCATTCTCTAATGTATATAGTTTTGCATCGGTTCCTTTCACAACTGATTCTGATACAAATTCCTTATCGGTTAATTCATCAGTAACCAATGGAGCATCACCTGTTTCATCAGCATAAGCTTCAATATTTGAAGTCATCACTTTTTTAAGCGATGCAAATAATTCCTCTTTTGTTGGGTATTTGATTTCTTCCTTATCCGGACCACTCAAAGCAAAAACACTGTTGTTGATATTTCCATAGTTCTTCAACATTGCATTTACTTCCATTAAAGTGATAGATGGAATTGTTTTCTCACCAAATTCCACTTCCCATTCTACCGAAGGAGCAGGATTAGCACTTAAATAGTGCTTCTGGAAAGTTTGAGCCCAATCTTCGTTTGAAATTTTATCTTTACCCTGCAGGTAAGATTCATAACTTCTTAAAAAGGAAGTTTTTGCTCTTTCCAATTCCGACTCAGTAAAGCCAAAACGTTGAACTCTGGCAAATTCAGTCATAAATGTTTCGAACGCCTCAATTTCTCTATTCTCCTTTGGAGCTACATAAAGGTAATTGGCCTCTTTGGTACGACACATTCCGAAATTACCCACTTGCATTCCTACTGCAGGACATTCTGGATTTTGCATCAACTCTTTTAAGCGATTGTTCAACATGGTATTAAACATACCCTGTACCAAATCTTCTCTCATGTAATTTTCATCACGAGTAGTATAAGCTGGCTTACGGAAAATCCAATTGATGGAAACTGATTTAGCTTCCTTATCTTTCGCCAATACATATTGAGTCTCTTTGCTATCTTCTACCTGGTAGTACACTCTTTCAGCAGCATTTTTAGGCATTGGAATTTTTGAGAAAAGAGACTTCACTTTTGCTTCAACTTTCTCCACATCAAAATCACCTACTACCACTACCGCCTGGTTATCCGGACGATACCATTTCTTATAATAATCGCGCAATTGCTTGTGTTCAAAATTATCGATTACATTCAAATCTCCAATTACATCGCGCTTGGCATACTGAGAATGGTTGTACATTACTGGTCGGGTTTGTGAATTGATACGAAAACGAGAATTTCTTCTGGTTCTCCATTCTTCGTGAATTACACCTCTCTCCGATTCAATCTCCTCCGCTTCAAGCAATAATCCTCCCGACCAATCGTGAAGAACAAGTAAAGCTGAATCCATTAAATTGTCGTTACCTGTAGGAAGGTTACTAATATTGTATACTGTCTCATCTTGAGCAGTATAAGCATTGATATCTCTACCAAACTTGATACCATTCTTCTCAAGATAGTTCAACATGTTTTTACCCGGGAAATTTTCAAGACCATTAAATGCCATGTGCTCCAGAAAGTGAGCCAAACCATTTTGTGCATCTTCTTCCAAGATTGCACCTACGTTTTGCACAAAGTAAAGACTTGCACGGTCTTTAGGTTCTTCGTTGTGCATTATGTAATAGGTCATTCCATTAGAAAGCTTACCATGCTTAACCTTAGGGTTTAAAGGAATTGTTGTAGTATTTTGGGCCTGGCTAAAATTACCAGAGAACAAAATCACACTCATTACGAGTAAGGATAAGAATTTCTTCATTTTGTTGTTTTTTAGTTTTTCTCAAAATCATTTCGAGAGTTTTGCCCGTCCGAGACAACATTCTTAAATGAGTTTACAAAACATGTATGTTCTCAATTAAAAACTGTTTTTTTTGGTAATTGGTTTTCTAATGATAAAAGGGTGTGAGCAGGGAGTTTATAGATCAGATATTGGGGTAAAGTTCTTTACTGCCCTGCCCATAACCACTAACTAATATTTGTTGTTGTATTTTTTGATTTTGGTAGCCTTAGTTTTTATAGATTTGATAACAGAAGGAGGTTTCCTCCTGCTATCAAAATCTATCCTTACTAACCATGTTTTCATTCATAAAATGAAAACTTCACTAACTAATCTAAACTACCTTTATATAATAGCTCTACTTATCGTTCTGAGCTGTTACTTTTTTTTTAAAGTTTGCCTTTCCTTCATCAAGGAATTTCACAAATTTATTTACATCTAAATCGTAAGCTGTTGGTGTAGTTAAATCATTACCATTCTCATCAAGAAGTACGTAGTATGGCTGAGCATTTACATTGTACTTACGAATTTGAAGATCTGCATTTTGCTTACCAATGGTTTTCTTTTTCTTTCCATCGTACTCAGATACATACCATTCTTCTTCTGGTAATTTTTTCTTATCATCTACATACAGAGCAACTATAATAAAGTCTTCCTGTAATCTTTTTAATACTGCCGGATCAGACCATACATTCGCTTCCATTTCGCGACAGTTTACACATCCGTGTCCAGTAAAATCTACAAAAATTGGTTTTCCTTCACGTTTCGATGCTTCTAAAGCTTCATCATAATCGAAGTAACCTTCCAATCCATGAGGTAAATGTAAAAAGTCAGCGTATTTTGCCTTATGATTTGCTTTATGCACTGGCCCTGCACCTCCACCTGCGTTATCACGTACAATTTGACTTAGATTAAAATCATGAGTAGCTTGAGGAGGCGTAAAACCTGATAACATTTTCAATGGAGCTCCAAACATACCCGGAATCATATATACAACGAATGAGAATGAAGCAATTGCCAACATCAATCGAGGCACACTAATACTCTTCAATGGACTATCGTGAGCAAACATTAATTTACCTAACAAATAGAACCCTAATAATGTAAAGATTACAATCCAGATTGCGATATATACTTCTCTGTCAAGAATTCCCCAGTGGTAAGTTTGATCGGCAACACTTAAGAATTTTAAACCTAATGCCAATTCCAAGAAACCTAATACAACCTTTACAGAGTTTAACCAACCTCCTGATTTAGGAAGATTGTTCAACCAGCCTGGGAAAATCGCAAACAATGTAAATGGCAATGCAAATGCTAATGAGAATCCTAACATACCAATAATTGGCATTAATACTTCACCACCTGCTGATGCTACCAAAATTGACCCTACAATTGGACCAGTACATGAGAACGATACCAATACCAAAGTAAATGCCATAAAGAAAGATCCCATGAAACCACCTTTATCTTCATTTGCCACTGATTTGTTCACCATCCAGCTTGGCATAGTAATTTCAAACATTCCAAAGAATGAAAATGCAAAAATCACAAAGATCAAGAAGAACAAAATATTTGGAACCCAGTGAGTACTTAGGAAGTTTGCAAAATCAGGCCCCATTACTACTGCCAAAATTGTTCCAATTATCGTATAAATTGCAATAATAGAAAAACCATAGAAGAAAGCATTCATTCTACCTTTTGCTTTATTTCCACCACCTGAGTGCATGAAATAACTCACTGTCATAGGAATCATCGGGAATACACATGGGGTAACAATCGCAAGTAATCCACCTACAAATGCGGCAATAAAAATTGCCCATAAACCTTTTTTACTTTCCTTATCATTACCATCTGAAGAAGCAACTGCAACTACAGCTTTCTCTTTTGCTTCACCAATTTTCAAATCAAACTCGTCATCACCCATAACACATTGTCCGGTTTCATCAGAACAAGTCTGGTATTCGAAAGTACCGGCAACATGAAGTGGCAATTCTTTTACCTTAATGGTTTGGCGCAGCTCTCCTTCAGTCTCGAAGTAGCTTACTTCACCCTCCCAAACTTCATCATACTTTTTGTGAGCATTAACCGGCTTTACTTCTCCTACTCTTTCGTAACTTGAATTTGCAGCAAATTCGAAAGTGATCAAGATCGGGCCTAAATCCGCATCGAAATCGTTCGAGTAAACGTGCCAGGTTTTGTCAATCGTTGCCTTAAAAACAACATCTAATTCGTCTCCTACTTTTACATCTTTCTTAGAAAACTCCACTTTCCACTTGGTAGGCTCTATCATCTGCCCGAAAGAAAGTCCACTAAAAACCATCATCAAAATGGCTAGAATTGTAATTTTACCTTTCATCTGTTTCTTTTTAGTCTTAACTGATTGCAAGCTTATTTTTATAAGATTCCAACCTGTTGGGTTGATTAGTTGATTATTTTTTTGGTTTAACCTTTGCTTTAGAGACAACCAAAATCTCTAAATGGGTGAACGAAATAAGTAAAAAATATCGTTAATTAACGTTAATAATTAGCACATTAACAGGCACGTAGAAAACAATCAATTATTTATATTGTTTATTTTTAAATCTGTAAACTCACTGATTATCTATAGCTAGTAATTTCAATTACAATCCAGATTAGATAAAAATTGACTGTGAAAAAAAAATGATTTTTTTTTACTTTTTTTCTCTGATTGTAGCAATTGTGTCCCAAATGCTTAAAATCTGTAAACTCAAAGACTAATTTTGATTTCAAATTAACAGGTATTCAGAGGGCATTTTCTAACTTTTCGTAAACGAAAAGAGGATGTCCAAATTCAATGGACATCCTCTTCTTATATCAACTTAAGCTCTCACTTAAAAAGCATCTTTCTTACATGCATCATTACATTTGTTGCACTGTACACAATCGTAATTCGAAACGTAAGAATACTTGTTCTTTCTATCTATAACAATTGCTTGCGTTGGACATGCTTTTTCGCACATACCACAATACACACAATTATCATCTTTTATTTTTCTTGGCTTGAATGAAAAGAATGAAACCACTCCCAATAATACACCATAAGGACATAAGAAACGACAGAATGGACGTGGTACCCAATATCCCAAAACAAGGATTGCAATAAGGTATAACCAGGTTCCGATACCAAATGCTATCAAAAATTTAGGTTCCATAGGATGTCCTAAAATAAATGCCAAACCTTGTTCGAACCAAGTTTGTCCTGTAAAGAACAATACCTTGTAAGGCTCCACCTCACAAACAAAAAAGCATGCACTTTGAATTGCAAAATAAACCGTTGCAATTAACATGAGTACTGGTACTACTTTTAGTGCATTATTCAACTTTTTAGGTAGCTTGATTGTCTTCTTAGATTTTTGTACAATATGCTGAACTGCTCCCAATGGACATCCTGATGTACAAAATACACGTCCGATAATTAATGCTATAATTAATGGAAGCATAAAAATGATCAGGCTTGCCAAACCAACTTCGGCAGGAGTAATCAAGCCCATTGTAGTATTTGAAATGGCTCCAACCGGACAAACACACCCTCCACGTATAAATCCCAGGTAAGCAAATGTGATAATGGCCATTACAGTCATTGCTTTTTGTGATTTCTTTCTCCAAACAAAGAAAACTCCAATTAAAAGCAATAGTAACAATACACCCAAATCTACAAATACCATGTATTCCGGAGTTGGAAAATATTCTTTAGGAATGTAGTTGTCTTTAAACTCACGAATGTTACCTCTACTCAAATCATCAACACTATGACAATCGTGCTCCTGTGGAACAGGCGAAGCCATACTTGTATTTACAGAAGCTACCAAAGAAACCAGAGCAAATGCAATAACGATAATTACTCTCATATTTAATTTAAATCCTTTAAGCTCCATATTCATTCATATCATTTTGACCGTACTCCAACTCATAAATTCCTTTAAAATCATCTTCTGGCCCGATGTACAAACGATCAATTGCATCCTCAGGACAAATTCTTGCAATGTCACATGAATTGCAATTCAAACACAAATCAGGACGAATAATCAAAAACATTGATTTTGTTCCTTTATCGGTGCAAGCTTCTGCACATTTACCGCAACCGGTACATTTGTCATGGTCGATATCGTAAATAAAATATCCATCTTTCCCTCCAGAGAAATTTTTTCGAGTAACTGCATCATAAGGACAAACTCTTTCTCCATCACTCATGATTTTTTCAGATTCGATTTGCTTATTTTTAATGTGTCCGTAACATACAACACAACAAGAGCATTTTTTCTGATCGTTAACTGCCTTTACTGCCGAAGGTGTGCGAACACATCCAGTTTCACACTTCCCACAATTGGTACACTTGTCTGGATCTATCTGCCAAACATATCTTGAACGTGGACCTGCAGTTTCTTCATTTAAATGCTGACCTACAATTCTGTAGGCAATCCCTCCAAGTGCAAGAGCACAAGTGGCCTGACCAGCTTTACGCAAAAAGCTACGTCTGTCCCAATTCTTCTTTTCAGTCATATTAATAGTTAGTTTTGTGCTATCGGTTTTTTATATGGATTTGGGATCCATGATGCTGGTTTTACAAATCCTGCACTTAACATTCCTTCAGGAGATTTATCTTTTGATAAAGCCAACAAAGCTGCTTGAAAACGCATTGCATCTTCTTTCGAAATTTTCTTACGATCAATTACTACAGAACACAATGGCATTTTTTCAGTTTCTCCAATCACTCTGAAATCATCTTCACTCGCAACATCTACTGCGCAACTTGCCGACAGCACATAATCAGATACAATAGCTACTTCAGCTTTTTTATCTATTAGTTCGTTGATGCTTTCCAAACAGCTGGCTTTATAGTAGATTTTTCCGGGTTTAATATTCATGTTATCCAATTGACGTAAAGGAGCATGAAATTTCTCATAAGCATCTTCCTGACCTGCAACCAATGTTCTTCCGTTAATATCAGCCATGGTTTTAATATCTGAATCTTTTCTTACCAAAAAAACACCAGTTAACCATTGGTTATCGTACACATCAAGAATATCAGCAATTCTCTCATAACGTAATTCATTTTCTTTCATCAACATGAAAGCATTCCAAGGTTTTGTAATTACACCATCATGAATTTTTGCCTTTAATTGATCTTCCATCATGTATGGCTCCATATAATAGGTAATCTGCAAATCAATATTAAATTGTTCCATCAATTGCTTTTGCAATTCCTCATACTCTCTTGCTGCAATATCGTGAATACAAGCACATGCAGTTTTCTTGCAATACGTATCGTTTAATGCAAGATTAATGGTTAATACCTTCTCATTAGACGATGGCTCGCCACAACAAGGCATAAATGCGGTTTCCTCAAATCCTTCGTCTTTCTTTACTTCCTTCTTAGGCTTCTCGTTACACGCTGCAAACACACTGACCAACAATGTAATTGCGGATAATTTAATTAGTGATTTCATGTTATTAAGCTTTAATATACTACATCGGATTCCCCTATCACCTGTTTTTATTCAACAGATCAAAATCCCTATATTGTTAATTCAAAAACGTCCAAACTTATAAAAAAAGGAACACTTTTCTATCTAGGAAATGTAATCAACGACTCTAAGTGTTTGCCTATATGACACTATTCCTATAAAAATGGATGAATAAAAATATGATTTTCTACATTATTCATAATCCCTCTAAATAAAATCGCTTTTCAATACTTTCAATTCTTCTTACTGCATGCTTTTTCACAGGCTTACTATCTAGACAATACATTTTATAATTTGGATGAATGAGAAGGTCCACTTTTAACCTTAATTAACCAAAGGGAAATAATTACAGGTAATTTTTCATCTGTTTTGGTAATGAGAAATAGTATGAATTTGCACATACAAAAAAAGACCGTCTAAAAAAGACAGTCTTATACTTCAATATAAACTTGATTTACTTCGAAGGATAATTCAAATCGAACTCATCATCCCCCATAACACATTGTCCTGTTTGGTCTGAACATGTTTGGAAATCAAAAGTTCCCTCGACATGTAATGGCAAACTTTTTACCTTAATTTTTTGACGCATTTCTGCGGTATTTTCGAAATAACTTACATCACCTTCCCAAATTTTGTCGTATTTCTTATGGGCATTAATTGGCTTTACTTTTCCAATACGCTCATAACTTGTGTGATTTTCAAAATCAAATTCGATTAAGATTGGTCCTAAATCCGGATCAAAATCATTCGAATAAACATGCCAGCTTTTGTCAATTTTTGCTTTAAAAACCACTTCGATTACGTCACCTACCTTAATGTCTTTTTTAGACAACTCAACAGTCCATTTCGCTGGTGTTAAAATTTGAGCAAACGAACCAGCTGACACACTTAACATTAGTACTAACAGTACTGCAATTTTACTTTTCATATCCTTATTTTTTTCTAATAAAAGAGTTCCCTCTTTAAATATTAATGTTTATTCTTTCTGCTCTTAAGACAATAATAATACTAAATAGGGTGAAACTAAGCCGCATTTTTTAAGCTTAATTAACCTTTGTGAATTACTGTATAAAAAAACCGCCTCAACTGAGACGGTTTGTACTATTCTTTATTGTCACACAAACATCAAGACCAATTACTTGTTGTAATAGTTTTGAATCCCTTTTAGAGTTGTTGAAAGCTCTTTCCCAATTGCTTTGAATGTCTTTGTTTTAGGTGCTCCTTTATTCACCTTGAAATAACATTCCAATCTCAACTTGGTTTTCGATTTGCCTGATGGTTCGATATAGTAATTCACTACATAGTATTCTACCGGATACTGAGAATCTTCTGACCTAAAACAAATCCGTTTATCAGCTTTTGCAAAAACCGTTACGTCTTCTCCTCTTTCTGTTCCATCGGTCATTTTTACCAAGCGATATGCTTCATAACCATCTCCCTCCTTCTCTACAGACTTTACAAACTCTGAATTGTATTCATCTACCTTATCCAAGACAGAAATTAATTTCCATACTTCATCAGGGCTGGCATTAACAACTCCTTCTCGCTGAAGCGTTGGTGGAAGTTTTGTAGCTGCTGTCATTGCACTCTGAGCGAAAGCTGTACCTGAACTTACTGTAAATACAGCAACTAATAAAATCAAATATCTTTTCATATCTTCTTGTTTAAGTTAAGGTCCCAATTACCAGGAAAGGCAATTGGGACTTCCCCCTTTCAATATGGCAATTACAGATTTTAATTGCCCTACTAATGTATGTTTATAAGCGTTATTCTTTCTAGTGGAAAATAGATTCCAAAAGTTTCTCCAACTTCTCTCCTCTTAAATTCTTTCCAACAATCTTTCCTTCTTTGTCTAAAAGAACAATAAATGGAATACCTGAAAATTGATACTCTTTCATGATATCTTTACCAGCCTTTGGTGCTTGGACTTGTGGCCAAGGCATTTTCTCCTTGCGCATTGCTTTCATCCATGCATTCTTGCTTTGATCGATAGAAACACTTAGCATTTCCAATCCCTTGTCATGGTATTTTTCATACTCTTCCTTTAAGTGAGGAATCTCCTGACGACAAGGACCACACCATGATGCCCAGAAGTCAATCAATACGTACTTTCCACGAAAATCCTTTGGGCCATAGTTCTTGTCACCATTCTTAGTTGGAAACGAAAAATCAGGAGCAACTTTACCTTCCATCATTCTCTCTCTGGCAGCCTTAGCTTCCGCCATTTCTTTTTTAACATCAAGCAATGGCTGATAATTAGGATTTTTAGCTTCCAAAGTATGAAGAATATTAGCAATCAATTCCGCGTCCTTAGTTTCATTCAGGCTTGGAAGAATGGAAAGAATGGAATTTCGATCGGCATAATGCTTCGCCACATAAAGCGTTCTTTCTCTTCTGTCATCAAAAATATGGTTGTACTTATTTGCAGACATATTTTTCCATTCTTTGCAATCAGATTTCGATGCAGCATAGATCTCTTTCCCTGCCGCAATCATGTTCTGATAGGCTCTGTAACCATTGTATGCGATTAAATTCATCACCTCGTTGTTTGGCCCACCACTCACATATACATATGGAGGGTTCTTGATCTTGATTTTTGCAGTATCCTGTCCTCTAAAATCTACCTCAAGGTTTTCATCCTCTGCCCAGAATTGTACCGATTGCCATTTCTGGCAATCCAAGGTGTAAACACCTGGTTGATCCACCTTCATTTTAAATTCGTAGCTATTATCTGCCTTTAATTCTACTGAGTCGATATAAGTTTTATCAAAACCATCTCTTTTGATAATCATCATTTTAAAACGGTTATCAGGAAATTGAACCTTTCCTTTGATGGTTATAAATTTTTCAGCTGGTTCTTGCGAACAACTGAATAAAATTGCACTTAAAAGTGTGATTAATAATGTTCTCATCTTTTTAATTAATAATGAATAATTAGTATCGAATATTTTTTAAGATTTTAACAAACTTCTTTCATTCTAAAACCTTCTATATATTTTTCACTTACAACTTCCTATTTCTTCTTTGCCGGTTTCATTCCTCCCATTTTCATCATGGGTACTGAAATAATTTTGGTTCCAGCCTTCTCTGCTGCTTTGTCTGCTTTGTCTGATTCCATTTTTGCAGTTTTTGCAGCTTCTGCATTTCCGACCAATTCCAACAATTTTGCTTTGGTTTCCAGATATCCTGATTTATGCTCCACTCTATCTTCCTGCTCTGCTGCATAAATTGCCCAACGCAGTGCGCGGGTCAACAATTCCTTATCTGTAGTAACATTTGCAATCATAGATGCTGCTGAATCGAAATAACCGAACTGATTTTCGTAATTCTTCAACAAAGCAAAATCCATTGCTCCATCAATTACTGTTGCATACTTGCTCCAATCATTTTGTCTTTGATATTCGTTCTTTAAAGCAATTGCAATTAATTCTGTTGCTTTTGGAAAATCTGAAGTTTGCAGATCTTGAATCATTCTGTCAAAACCAGCTTTGTCGTACTCTTTTCCATTTCCAGGATAGAAGTATTGAAATGATTCGATTTTCTTACTGTAAGTATTGTAGATCTTGTCATCAATCTCTTTTTGTCCATGTATTTCAGTAAAACGATGCCTGTTCGCAAGAACAAATCTAAACTCATCAGTTAAAGGTTCTTTCATGAAATATTTTATAATATTCCAGCTTTCCTTTTTTAACAAATCATCCTTAGTCAAACTTGCAATGTACTTTTTTGCTTTTCTTGCTTCTTCTTTACCCAGATTGGCCAAACGCAATGCTCTTAGGTAAGAAAACATGAATTCTCCATCTCTTTTACCTGTTTCATAAGCCTTCGACAAAGCTGCAAAATTCTTATCTTCTGTTTGGGCTTCTTTTACGTACTCTATGAATTGATCAGCTCCGTAAGCTCCTACAACTCTGTGGATAACTTCTCCTTTAGCGTTGATGACCAAAAATGTTGGATAGGCATTAATCTTCCATCCTGGTTTCAACTCAGGACCTTCACCTTTCTCCATATCAATCTTGAAATTCACAAAATTGCTATTGAAGAAATCAGCAACCTGATCCTGCGTGAAAACATCTTTGGCCATCATCTTACAGGGTCCGCACCAAGATGTGTAACAATCCACAAAGATCAGTTTGTCTTGCCTTTTGGCTTTTTTCAAAACCTTTTTCCAGCTTGTATGTTCAAATTCTACCTCGCGGTTTTGAGCTTCAACATTTCCTGACAGAAAAAGGACCATAAGTGCCACTGCCATTAATGTAAATACTTTCTTCATTTGGTTCCTTTTATTATTAGTAGGTTTCTTTTTTAAAGTATATCCAAATTAGATCTCAGAGTAAAGATCCAAGCCGGTTCCCTATTTTTCGACTAACTTACCTTTCAGTTGCTGAAAAGCATTTACAAAGCCTGGGTTTATCCCCTCTATCTTCATACCCATATCGCACCATTCTGCAACCTTGGCTCTCAACTCTTTGTCCTGAACTGCTCTTTCAATCGGTAAGGCATAATTGTACAAAGACATTGCACCTTTGTCGATGATGTCTTTTTTTAGATATTCGGTAATAATGTCGATATATGCTTTCCAATCTTTCAGGTTTCTTGTCGTTGAAATCTCGGAATAAGCCTTTATCACATCCTTGTTTTTTACCTCATTCATTTTCAACTGATTCAGAAACCTCTTCTTCTTCTCCTGATTCAAAACAAAATCGCCATTCTCTTTCTTGTCACAAAGCTGATTACCTTCTCTCAGGAAGGTGAAATATACCTTGTCCTCCACCTCTTTTTGTCCAAAAACTTCAATAAAATCCGACTGATTATTTAGCACCAACTGAAAGGCTTTATTGTGAATAGACTCAACGTACTTCTTAAGAAGATTCCAGTTTTCCTTTTTTAGTAAATCCTTCTTCTCCAATTGCTCAAAATAACGGTTGATTACGCTAGTCAGTAGCTCCTTTTCATTAGCAGCTTCAAGTTTTTGTAAGTATTCCAGAACAAACTTTTTATTGGCTACTCCCTCCTTCTTGTATTTTGCATGATAGCTTGAAAGAGTTCCTGTTCCTTTTAAAGCCTCAGTGGCAAACTCTAGTAGCTCTTCCTTCTGAAGTGCACCAACAGTTTTGTGGATGATTTCTTGTTTTGCATTAATTACCACCAATGTTGGGTATGCATTTACTCCAAGAATTGTTTTCAAACTTTTCCCAGGTTCCTTTTCCATATCCAATTTCACATTAATGAAATTCTTATTGAAAAATTCTCCAACCTCTTGTTGAGTAAAAGTATTTTTGGCCATCATTTTGCAAGGGCCACACCAAGTGGTATAGCAATCTATGAAGACCAATTTTTGCACATCAGCTGCTTTTTTTAAAATTGTACTCCAATCTGAATGATCGAATTTGATTCCCTTTACTTCATTTTCATCAGTCAGGCTATTTGCCATGATATTGTTTGAAAATGAAAACAGAATCACCAATACAATTGATAATAATCTAGTATTCATTCCTTGAGTTTTAAAAATATAGATATAGTCTTGCCAAGAGAGGCCCGAATTATGATCAGGCTACTCTCAACAAATTATTAGACTATGAAATTTTTGATTTAGTTTTGAATTGGGATGATTCCTCCTATAAGTAACCAGGATTCTGAACCAAACTTCCCTTCGTGATTTCAATTTCTCGCTTAGGAATTGGCAACACATATTTGTTTTCCGGAAGATCTTTGTTCTTCAGTTTTCTACCTGTTCGAATTAAGTCGTAACGATGTAAACCTTCAAAGCACAACTCCAATTCCCGCTCCAATAAAATTCTGTCAATTAATGCATTTGCATTAGCAAAATCTCCAGTAGTATAATTGGTAAATTCACTATCAGCTCTACTGGCAATAGCATTTAACAGATTAACTGATTCTTGATTTACTCCTGAAGTTCTGGCCAATGCCTCGGCCCTGGTCAAATACATTTCAGAAAGACGAATCATTGGAATGTTATCTCTTCCACGATCATTATTAAATTTGGCCGTTGTCAATTTTGTTGGGTTTTGCCCCTTGGTGTAAGCTTGCCAAATTAGTTTGGTTTTTCTTTGATCCGTATCTGTATATTTTGCCAAGAAATCATCGGCAGCATATGTAGAATATTTGTGGTAGTAAGAAAAATAATGAGTCCCAAACTGATGATCACCATTGTTCCATGTCAATGGAATTGCATAGATGTATTCCGCATCTAAACTAACATCATATCCACTACTCATTGGAAATACAGATCTTAAATCAGCATTTAACCTATAGTTTTCATTCCCAATTAAAAATGCAGATTCACTGGCAGCCTTTTCAAAATTTCCCATATAAAGATATACTCTTGACAACAAGGCATGCACACTTCCTTTGGTTGCGCGTGCTCGAGTTTCTAAGTCATCTTTATAGCTTTCATTCAAATCAGGCAATGCGTCTGTTAAATCTTTAATAATCTGACCGTAAGTTTCTTGAACTGTTGAACGAGTAATGGCATTACTGGCATTCCACTTGATTCCTTCATATGGTGTTAATTGCAGAGGCAAACCTAAACCATTCATTTTTCCCGTTAAGGCACCATCTCCAAAAAGTTTTTGAAGCATTAAATAGTTATAAGCTCTTAAAAATTTAGCTTCGGCAACATGTTGCCTGATAACTTCTTCTCTGTAGGTACCAAGTTTTGGAGCAGATTCAATAATTACATTGGCAACATTAATTGCTGAATAAGATTTTTCCCATGAACCACCAACAAAGTAACTATCATCAACCGGAATTTCTCCTGAGTTTACAAGATCATAGTAATCGCTTTTGCTTACCAACAAGTCTGTTGAAAAATCACCAAATATATAAGAGGTAGCATTATTGGCCTCAAAGGTTTTATTGTAAACATCCATTAAGGCTGATTCTGCAGAACTTTCTGACTGAAATACTTCTGTCTCTACAGTTGTATCTTCAGGTGCTAGATCCAGTTGCTTATCACAAGCTGAAAGTAGACAAGCCAGAACAACAATTGCCAATCCGTATCTATTGTATTTTCTATCTTTCATCTCTTTCATTTTTAAAGTCCAATTTTAACTCCAACCTGAATTGATTTTTGCTGAGGGATCGTTAATTCATCATTTCCAGCATATGCTGCTGACGAGCCAAATGCACTCACTTCAGGATCTGGACCACTGTATTTTGTCCATGTAAGCAGATTGGATCCTTTTAAATACAGTGCTAAACTTCTAAGTCCTATTCTACGAATTCGCTCTGGATTAAAGCGGTAAGTTAGCGAAATATTCTTTAATCGAATAAATGAGCCATCTTCAAGAAATCTGTCTGACTGTCTACTTACCGTATAGTCAGTCTTTCCATCCCCAAATCCAGTTTTAACAATAGACTTATTATTCCTCTTTGGAATATCGGTTTTATGACCTGCAATAATCCATTCATCCAAAATATCACGACTTAAATTACGATAATTCTGATCTGAATAGGTGAGCAATTCAGCTCTTGTTCCATTCATAATTTTTCCTCCATAAGAAAAAGCAAACATCGTATTCAATTCAAAATTCCTATAAGAGAAAACATTAGTAATACCTCCAGTAAATTCAGGCATGCGATCACCCATAACAAACTTATTATCAGTAGTAGCATTTCCCATAATTGAAGATGGTGGAGTTGTTGAGATGCTTCCATCTGAATATCTCCATAAAGGATTACCTGTTAAAGGATCCACTCCATGCCAATCATAAAGAAACCATGCTGTAGCGGATTCACCAACCTGATAAAAGGCATATGCTGTCTCAGCACCACCTGGAGTATATGATCCATCAATATTTAAGTTGGTTACTTCGTTGGTATTTTTTGCAATATTAAAATTGGTGCTCCATTTAAATTCCTTATTAATATTCAAAGTATTTAATGAGAATTCCACACCTTGATTTGTCATATCCACCAAATTCTGCTTCTGACCTGAATATCCTGAGTACCATGGTACAGAAGATTGTATCAACATGTCTACACTTTTCTTATTGTAATAATCAAAAGTGAATTGAACTTTATCACCGAAAAGAGTAAGATCCAATCCGATATCCAAGGTCTTCGTTTTCTCCCATTTCAAATCAGGATTACTAGGTTGATCAACTTCTAAAATATTATCATTACCATATTTAGGTGCTTGCTGTTTCAATATATATTGTCCTTGATGACCATAATAACCACCTGAACCTGAAATTCCACTAAATCCCAAACTAGCTCGAATTTTTGCATCAGTAACCCAAGTATAGGCTTCCATAAATTGTTCTTTGGAAAATCTCCAACCTAAAGAGAACGAAGGGAAGCCAACGTACCTTTCATTCTTATTAAAACGAGATGATCCATCAATACGGTAGGTAACGCCTGCCATATATTTATCTAGCCATCGGTAGTTCATTCTTGCAAAGAAAGACATCATTGCCCACTCTCTTCTCACTGCTTGACCAACCTTTGATTTATCGGCTTGACTTATACTTAAAACATCATTCGTAGGGAAACCTTCACCGCTAATATTTACAATATCTTCATCTGATGTTTCAAACGACTGTCCGATTACTCCATTAAAAACGTGTTCGCCTAGCTCTTTATAAATTGTAGCTGTATTGTTGAAAACATATTTCATATTTTGTATGTTGGTCTGATTGGCATTCCCTTCTCTATCAATCTTCTCATAAGCCATATTTTTATTATAAGCTTTAGATACCATCAAATCAATACCAAATTCTGAACGAAAAGTTAACCATGGCAAGGCCTTGTATTCTGCATACAAATTACCAATCAATCTACTATCTCTCACATAGTTAATCGATTCTTTTGCAGTTGCAACAGGATTAAATTGAGATTGCTTATTTTCAACAAAATTATACATCCCATCTTCATCTTTTACAGATATACTAGGGTTAGCAAGAATAGAATTTCTATACACACTACCTGAGTTTAAAGAGTTGTTATCTGTATAAGAAAATGTCAAATTATTACCAAATCTAAATTTCTCACTAGACTTGTATTCATAATTGATTCTTGATGTATATCTTTTAAAATCGTTGTTAATTACATAAGAATCCTGATCGAGATATGATAATGATAAAAAGTAAGTGCTTTTATCTGTACCTGCAGATACTGTTGCTGATACATTATTAGTAATAGCAGTTCTTGTTAGTTTATTGAACCAATCTGTATTTAGCCCCTTATTAAAACGGTAATTCCCGTCTTTATCAGGACCTTCATAAGCATTGTAAAAATCAACATATTGATCTCCATTTAAAACATCGGGTACACCAACAGGTTCTGCGACCAATGTTGAGATATTTAAATTGACTTTAGGTTGACCTTTTTTTCCTCGTTTTGTTGTAATTAATACAACACCAGCTCCACCTCGTGACCCATAGATTGCTGTTGCATAAGCATCTTTTAATATCTCAATGGACTCAATATCATCCATATTCAGATTGGCCAATGGGTTTCTTTCAAATTCGGAATTGGCTCCAATTTGTCCAGAAGCACTATTTCCTCCAATTGCAACTGCTGCAATGCTTCCTTGTGAAAAGGAAGTGCTTGAATGACTTCCTACACCATAAACAGGTACCCCATCAATGATAAAAAGTGGATTATTATCCCCATCTAATGATGTAATTCCACGAATGGTAATTGCTGTAGCACTTCCGGGTGCTCCACTACTAGAGTTAATTTGAACACCAGCAACTTGACCTGCCAATGCATTATCGATACTTAAAGCTGGTTGCTCTAATGCTTCGAGATTAATTGAAGTCACTGCTCCTGTTAAATCCCTTCTTTCCTGAACACCATAACCAATAACTGCAATTTCCTTTAATGCCACATTATCGGTTTTCAACAAAATGTCATAATGTGATTTTTGTGTCACTTTAATTTCCTGCGAAACATATCCAATCGAAGATATTAACAAAATATCTCCTTCATTTGCTGTAATTAAAAATTTTCCATCGAAATCTACAGCAGAACCATTGGTAGTTCCTTTTACAATCACCGTAGCACCAATGGCCGGTGATTTGTCTTCACTGATTAAAACAGTACCTGTTATTTTTTTTGTCTTAAGTTCCTGCGCTTTGTATGATTGAGCGTGAAGATTTCCTCCAAGCATAGTCATTATAGCCAGCAACATGACCAATATCTTATTCATATTCATGAGATTTACTACATGTTCTCTGAAATGCCTATTCTATAGGCTCTATTTAATGCAAACCATTATAGTCTGCACAACACGAATCATCTGCCAATAATTTGTGTTTTTGATAGAAGTGAGAGTCCCGCCCTTAACGAGACTCTCCTAATGATTAGTTCAATGTACCTTTCCAGGCATCAGTATATACTTTTGCGCTACCTTCGGCGTCTTGACCATTACCTCCAAAGATGTGAATAGTATTTCCGTCAACAACAATTGCCTGACCATATCTTGCAGCAAATCCTTCAGGAAGTGCTCCTGTTTTCATTTCTGTCCAGTTTACACCACCGTCTTCTGAAACCCATAGGTCATTGTAGAATACGTCAACCGAAGTAGTTGTTTCTCCTTCTGTAACTTCCTTATTACCTAAACCGGCAAGAACATACATTCTATCATTGTAAACAAAACAAGAGAAACTAGCACGGGCTGCAAACGGAGCTGCTACATCAACTTTTGTCCAGCTTATACCATCAGCAGACTTGTAAATCTCATTGAAATAATTATATGGGAATTTTGTTCTTCCTCCAATTAAATACAATTCGTCCTTGTAAACGATTAATTTACTATCAGCTCTTGCTACAAAATCTTCTCCGAATTGTGCATCTAATGTTGACCAGGTAGCACCTCCATCTGTAGATTTCCAAACATCATTCATGGCACCTTGAGGAGCACCAAAACCTACAGAATATCCACCTGTTAGGTAAAGATCACCATTCAAATTAGCTACAGAAGCATTGGTTCTAGCTGTAAATTTCTGCTCATCCGAAGCACCTTCATTTACTTTGGTCCATGTTTCTCCATCTTCCGATGACCATACAGTATTGATTCCGTAACCATTACCAGTCTCTCCCCAAACTTCATAATCAGATGGAGTATAACCACCCATTAACAACTGCTTGTTACCATGCTTAACTGCTGCGGCACCTAATCCCATACCATACTCCTTGAAAATATTGGTGTTTACTGCAGAAAACTCAGTACCATCGGTTGAAGAATGAATTCCGTAAGTGTGTCCTCCAATACCTGAAGCACCTTTTTTACCTCCCATAACAAAATACTTATCTCCAATTTTGAAACCAACTAAAGATGTGTAATCCGGGAATTTAGCATCTGGAGCCAAGTTGGACCAAGCTGTAATATCCTTTGCTACATTAACAACAACAGTATAGCTTACTTGATTTGTTCCATTTTCTGCTACAACTTTATAAACTACCTCACTCGAAAAATCAATGGATTCGGAGCCACTAGTTTGTTGAACACCATTAACATAAACAGTAGATAAAGGCACCGCTGAAAAAACTGGTGTTAAGGAAGATGCGTCAAATCCATAAGGTAATGCAATCTGATTGGTAATTACACCATTATCACCAATGGTGAATTCATAATCTTTTAATGCTTCATCTGAAAAACCAAAAGATAAAAATCCGGTTAGGTCACTTAAATTTTCATCATCGCTACATGAGCTTAAAGCTCCACTAAACACAACTGCACAAAGCAGTAATACAACATTCCACGAGTTTTTAAAAACTTTCATAAAATTTAATTTTAGGTTATTATTTGAGTTAATTCAAAACTTTTTACTGGCTTGATTCACTTCATTTAAAAAGTAGTTTCTACTCCATCATTTGTGAACAAAACCAAGAATACTTCATTAATTATCAAACCAATAACAAAAATCGACCTGTATTTTAGAGGCATATAACATCCCCACTTACCAATCTATTGATTGATATTATTTTCAATTCAGACCAATATTTGTAACTAAATCATGAAAGGATTACCATGCCCTGCCAGACAGGGTAACATTTTCATTTACTACATTTTTGATTATTTACTTGACAATTTATTTTAAAAACCAATTCGCAAACCAAGACTGTATGTTTTGGTCTGAGGCATCGTTATCTCATCATATCCTGATAAGAGTGATGAAACTCCAAAAGCACTTACCTCCGGATCTAAACCAGAATAGTTGGTAATGGTAAATAAATTGGTTGCCTGAGCATACAATTTAATTTTATCCAATTTTAACTTCTTAACGAATTTCATCGGAAAATTATAAGCCAACACAAGTTTTTTCAATCTTATAAACGATGCATCTTCATAAAATCTTGAACTTGTTCGACTGGTGGTATAATTATTCTGTGTCGTGATGGATTTATTAAACAAAGCCGGACGACTGTTTATTTCCCCTTCACTTCTCCAGTAATTTTGAACATCAACTGATAAATTATTCACTTCGGTTGTTGTGTAGGTATTTAATATTGCAGCTGTACCATTCATTAGTTTTTTTCCTTCAGCAAAAACTAAAAAAGCACTAAATTCTATTCCTTTATATGACACCACATTACTAATACCTCCTGAATATTTTGGAATTCCGGAGCCCAGAGCTTTTCTATCATTTAAATCCGTTGGAGGAGTCTCTCTTAAAGTTCCATCAGCATATCGCCATAATGGATTTCCATTTTCAGGATTTACACCCTCCCATTGATATAGCATAAATTGCCCTGCTTCCTTTCCTTCCTCAAAATATTTGTATGCCTTATCTGCCCCCCATACTTCATAACCATTCTGATTAATTTCCAATACCTTATTACGATTATAAGCAGCGGTAAGAAACACATCCCAGCTTAATTCTCCACCTAGAATTTTGGCATCGCAAGTCAATTCTATTCCTGTATTTTTCATTGCACCAACATTCACCCATTGTTTTGTATAACCAGATATTGCCGGTACATCGGTAAACAGTAACAAATTATTTACTTTTTTGGAATAATAGTCTAAATTGAAATTAACGCTATTATTCAATAAACTCATATCAATTCCTATATCAAAATTCTCAGTTTTCTCCCACGACAAATTAAAACTTGAGCTTCTTGCTTCTGTAATAATGTTCTTATTTCCATAGGTCAATTCGTCCTGGTGAGGTTCGTAAGTTCTTAAGGCTCCATAAGTATATGTGGATTGTTCAACCCCTGAGTAACCGAAACTTGTTCTCAGCTTTAAGTTGTTGATAATCGCTTTCCCTTCTTTATTTATAACAATATATCCTGCTGAAAAAGCTGGGAATATTTGATATCTATTGTCCTTGTTAAAACGAGATGATCCATCAATTCTGTAACTGACTCCTGTAAAAATCTTTTGCTTGTAATTATAATTTAATCTTCCAAACCAGGATGCCAAGGCATGTTTTCTCTTACTTATGGAATAATCAGTTAGTTCATAACTATTTCGATTATTAATTCTATATGGACTTTGATAATTTAATTGCTCTTCCTTTTGTCTTGAATGTTCAAAACTTTGCCCTAAAACAAACTTTAGTTTATGATCTCCAAATGACTTATTTCCAGTTAATGTATTCGTAATTACATATTTTCTCGAATAACCATCTGTTTCAATGGTTAGTTTCTCATCGTTTTCATAACTATTTCGATAAGATGACAATGCATCCGTTTCAATTAAATTAACTCCAAGATCACAACGATATGACAAATTATTCACAATTTGTAAATCAGTATATACATTAGCAATGATATAGTTATCTAGAATTTCTCCTTTATCATTTTGAGCCATTGCCACTGGATTCTCAGTATAATCACCATATGGATTTCCTTCGGTAGAAAAGTTAAATCCTCCATCTGAATTATATATTGGCAAATTAGGAGCTTTTAATATTGCATCGCGATAAATTTTTGGAGCCAATAACGAATTATTCTTCTCTGCTGTCAGCGAAATATTAGATCCTATTAAAAATCGGTTATTGATGTTTTGCTGAAAATTAAATCTTGCAGTATATCTTTTATAATCTGACCCAATTACATATGACTCCTGATTTAAATGAGAAAAACTAAAGTATAAAAAACCATTGTGTTTCTTATTTTGTATGGACAAAGCCAATTTATTACTTGTAGCATTTCGCACCACTTTATCGTACCAATTGGTATTAATATCATTAGGAAAAACAACTTCTTTATTCTTAAGCTGGCTATAATAGTTGGAATAAAACGATGAATACTCTTCTCCATTCATCAAATCAGGTTTATTAACAGGTTTAGAAATTCCTGTTTCCATTAATAGATTGACTTTTAAACCAAATTTCCCAGGATGTTTCGTATTAATCAGAATAACCCCTGCGGCTCCCCTCGAACCATATATGGAAGTCGAGAAAGCATCTTTCAATATACTAATTGATTCAATGTCCTCAGGATTCACAACGTTTAATCCATTCTTTTGAAAGAATGTACTTTCCCTAAGATCATTAAAAACGTAGTTATCAAACAATCCAAATGCCTGACCATCCGATACAGCTTGATAAGTTATCCGACTCAATCCTTCCTCTGTATTAAACAGTGGAACCCCATCCACTACAATCAATGGACTATTGGCATCTGGCTGTAATGAGGTTACTCCCCTAATGGCAATGGTAGATGAACTACCAGGAACACCAGAACTCTTTTGAAACCACACCCCACTGGCAGTACCTGCCAAGGTCTCGTCCAAATTATTAGGAACTTCTCCGGTCATGCTATTGGTAACGGAACTTACCGCACCTATTTGTTCCTCCTTGGCTTCCTCACCGTAGCCAATAATATTCACTTCTTTTAGGTTAATTACATCGGTACTCAATCGAATGTCTTCAATCATTTTAAGACCAACTACAACCTCCCTACTATTAAAACCTATTGCAGAAAATATTATTGTATCCCCAACCAAACAGTTTAATGTATAGTAACCATCTTTATCACTCGCTGTTCCTCGAGCTTCATTCTTTACCTTAACAGATGCTCCAACTATGGGAAGACCATCTTCATCACAAAGAACTCTACCAATCATGATTTTCTGAACTTTAACCATTTGAGCTACATCTGTTGGATTTGCAGCTCTCAATTTAGAAGCCGGAACTTGACCACTTGATTTTCTAATAATAATTTTATCCTGATACAGAACAAATGAAAATCCCTGTGGATGAAGCACCAGACTTAACAATTCTTCAAGAGGAAGAGCCTCTTTATCCGGAATATTGGCAAAATATCCCTTAATTCTATCTGTATTATAAACAAAGGATACATTAGTCTGCGATTCAATTTCCTGAAAAAAATCTTCAAATGGCATACTTTGTCCCATCGAATTCAAAGAAATTGGTATGGACTGGGAATAAGATTCGAAAGAAATTACAACTAGGAAAAGCTTGAAAACTAAGCCTACCAATACCTTACATCCATTATTAATAACAGATATTTTACAAACAGTTGAAAATTTGTTTGTACTGAATCGATATTTTTTCCTAATTTTGTCGTACATAATGCTAGTTGAAGCAATTGCGCTTGTTTCAATTACATTTTTACTTGACAAGTAAATTTACTACATGTTAGTTGAAATACCGAAGAACTGCCATTCTTTGGTATTTTTTTTGTGTTTACTTAAAACACCTAGTCCATTAAAAATTACCTTTTGTTCCTAATATAACCAAGTTATTCTCCATTTTATATGAAAATTCACTGGTCATTTCAAGAATTTTAATGACTTCTTCCAATTTTTCATTTTCGAAATTTGCTGTGATTCTTAAATCTTTCAGACTGCCATCTGTAAATTTAAAATTCACACCATACATTCTATATAAGGCTCTGGTTATTTCTAATAAAGTGGTGTTTTCAAAGTGCAAGTTCTTATTTATCCAAGCCACATCCTTTTCGTTATCAACCTGTAACTTATCAAAGGATTTATTACTACGATCAACAACTCCCTTTTGTCCTGGCACCAAATACATACTTTCCTGCTTCTTCTTCAACATTCCCTGAGTATGAGTAAATGCAACTTTTCCGGTCAATACCGAAGTTTCCATTTTTTTATCTTCCGGATATGCCTTAACATTAAACGAAGTTCCCAAAACTTTCACTTCTGCCTTTTTTAGACCAATCACAAAAGGTTTTTGCTCGTTTCTGGCAACATTGAAAAAAGCTTCTCCCTGTAAAAACACATTTCTTTCATTACCCGTAAAATTCCTTTTGTACTTGATACGACTATCTCCGTTCAAAAAAATATGAGTTCCATCGGCAAGCATTAATTCTTTTTGATGACCAGGATTACACTCGTTCACCTCGTAACCCATTGTGTTTAGAATTGAAAAAGGATCCTGAACTTGATGCAATGCAATTGCTGAAATCGAAATTAAAGCAATTACAGAAGCTGCAATATGATACCAGAAACGACTGAAAAGTTTCTTCGTTACTTTTTTATCTTGCTCTTCCGCTTTTATTCTAGATTTTACATTATTTAAAACTCGTGATTTATCTGAAATCGAGCTTTTCAAGTCCAGATTCTCCCACTCCGCTTTTAAATCATTAAATAGCTTTTCATTCTCTGATGAAGCTTTAAGCCAATCCCCCAATTGGCCAGCCTCTTTTTCAGAGATTTCTCCAGCAAACTGCTTTGCTATTAACTGATTTATTTTATCCATTTCCGTCATTGTATTCTTGTAGTTCAATTTTAAGACAGTAATTCTTTAAGCTTCCACTAAAAAAAAATGAAAAAAATTATCTTTTTTTCATTTTACCTTTGTAGCCAATCATTTCTGCTAGCTTTTTTATGGCAATACCCATTTGTGTATCTACAGTATTTACAGATACTTTCAGTTTTTCAGCCACTTCTTTATACTTCATGCCTTCAAAACGAATCATCAGAAAAACTTCTCTACACTTGGGTGGTAAACTTTCAATGCTTTGGGTAATCTTACCTTGTAATTCCTTTGCAATAATTACATCTTCGGCTGTATTTTCTTCGCTTAGTTTATTCGAGACTGATTCATCAATAGAATCTTTACCAACCTTTTGCTCTTTATTGATACAGTTTAAGGAACGATTCTTTACACTAATAAATAGATAATTATCAAGATTTTTCACTTCCTGTAGCTTCTCTCTATTCTGCCAGACTTGATAAAATACATCAGCAACAACCTCCTCTGCCAAATCTTTGCTTTTCACCAATACAAAAGATGCTGTTAAAAGCCTATCGTAATAAATATGAAAAAGCTCATCTAAAGCACGCTCATCAGAATCAACAGATAGTCTTCGAATCAGAAAATCAATATTTTGGGTATGATTTTTCAAGGGTTAAGTTTTCTTAAGTGGTTAATATAGGTTGGTCAAAGATGCAAAAAATCTTATAAAGTGAAAATTTCAAATTAAAATGTCATTACAATTACAGTCAATCTACCCACATAACCTCTTATATTCATTCCGCTGTTTTTCAACCCCTTACAGTACAATCCAAGTCCCATACTACAAATATTTCTATTGTCCTCAATTACACTCATGTCACCCTCATGCTATTTTGTGGGGTCCACATTTTACTTCATCCTGACTCTTCCAAAAACCACACGGCTCCAAGCATATCAATCAAAGACATTCACAAAATTTACAAAAAAACCGCCTCAACTGAGACGGTTTATGATTTATTATATTTTGCTTTTATTGTGCAACTTTCTGTGCATCTAGTTTTTTAGTTACTCTACCATAAACGATTAAAGCAATTGCTGACACTGCAGCAATTCCAACAAAATAATACCAAATGTAATGTGCATTTGCCGATGCTACTTCCCATTCTGCTCTACTATCAAATAGTGTTGGATCAGGACAATACTTTGTTAAAAGAACACCTGATAATCCAAATCCTAAAATGGAAGATACAAAAGAATGCAAGTGACTAAATCCTAAATACAAACCTTCTTCACCTTTAGGAGCTTGCAAAGAGAAGTACTCCAGGAATCGAGGAGAGATAAATGATTCTGCCAATCCTTGGAATACAATACCTACAATCATCATAAATGCTACCGGATGCATACTGAATAATCCCAAATCAACAGACTCTACATTTAGTAAGTTACCAGCTGCCATACACAAAGCAGAAACTGGCATAATAAACATCCCAATTGTCATGGATAGAAGTGCAGTACGTTTTGCCATTAACTGAGTAATCAATCCTACCGAAAGTACTACAACCAATGGATTTACATTGGCATACCATGATGGAGAAGCTCCTTCACCTGCCATACGCAATACATATTTAGGCATGGTTGCATACAATTGATGCTGCACCATCCAGAACCCTGTAACAATGAGAATTAACGCAACCAAACGACCATTCGCAATTACTCTTGTTAATGCTTGCCAAATCTCATTTAATGATTTTCCTTCACCCTCTGTTTTTGAAGTCTTAAAGAAGAAGAATACTGCAAAAACTGCTGCCAAGGTCATTGCTGCAGAAAAGAAGTTTAGGTTTACCAATCCTTCGTTCCCCATAGCTTCACGCAATGGTTTTACAATGGTTTTTCCCGAGAATGAACCGATGTTTACCATCATGTAAAAGATAGAAAATCCCCTTGCACGATTCGATTCTGTGGTTTCTTTGGCTACTGTTCCTGTAATTACAGATTTAATAAACGATCCCCCAATCATGATCACAATAACAATTGGTACAATCATCCATTTCCAACTGGTTTTTTCTAATCCGGTAAACTTGGTTACTTCGGTATATTCAACCAAACCAGCAGCTTCCAACATGGTTGGTAATATTGCTAATCCTGCATAACCAATACTTAGTAATGTGAAAGCCAATCGAGTAGGCAGCCGCTAGGCCATTAGCCTAGCGGAGAACCTCTCACACCACTGTACGTACGGGTCTCGTATACAGCGGTTCGTTAAGTTGTGGGGAAATTCGATTGTAAATATCGAGCATCGATTCATAACCACGCCTCTTCAAGCGATCAAG
>Ga0209692_10000876_pt1 | contig 52047 bp, 42 predicted proteins | sample tdDd472_FD_187129 | JGI IMG/M metagenome (GOLD analysis project Ga0209692, IMG submission 187129) | Marine sediment microbial communities from the Atlantic coast under amendment with organic carbon and nitrate - tdDd47.2 (SPAdes)... | ecosystem: Environmental > Aquatic > Marine > Coastal >... | reverse complement strand
AAATCCAGTGGTGACTTTAATGCCTATTGGAAATATTATAAGAAAGCATCAAAGAAAAGAAATTATGATTTCTTGGTTGTTAACAATTTTGAGCAACAAGTTTCGTCGTTATAGAGGAACTACACCCTTTTTTATTTAAATCTGACCACATATGTTGGTAAAAGGAACGGTCGTGTTTTCCAGACGCCAGAATGTGGGGATTTTTTCCTAGAACGTCTTTTTCGTCATAGCCGGATATCTCCGTAAACTGTTTATTGACTGCAATAATTTTAGATTCAGGATCGGTGATAATTATCCCATCGGTGGAAGTCTGATAGACTTTTGCATGTAACTGTAGTTTTTCTTCACTCTCTCGTAGTGTTTTTTCCCCCTGTTTTCTAGCAGCGATCTCATATTCTAGTTTTCGATTCCACACTAGAATGACAAAGAATACTAAAAGCACAAGAAAAATTATTAAAACGAGTTCCGGCCAGTGCTTGACTATTACATCCATCAGATCGAATTTTCCGAAATCTTGATATGGACCAACTTTTAAAACCTTCAAGAGCTCATGAACGGGCTGATAATCATACGGAAACGTCCATTCTTGGAAACCTGCTTTATGAGCTTCCAGACTATTGGCTTTCATTGATAACAGTGATAAGGCGACGGCCTTACTTAATTCATTCGAAGCCCTGTGAGTTTTGGCAAAAGCCCACTCTGGGTAAAGCGGGGTGCTGATTTTTAAATTAAAATTAGGATAATGTTTTTCTACAAGAACACGAAAAATATCTATACTGATTTTTTCTTGTTGGATAAACTTTTCCAACATACCTGTTCGAATAACTGCGGCATCTACCTGCCCATTAAGAACAGCATGGAGTTCTTTGGTTTGTGTTCCGAGAAATAAGACTTCTTTTGCTTCTTTGTAGGGGTCAAATCCAGAATCAAGCATTTCTTTATAACCTATCAGCCAACCGCCGAAACCCAATTTTGCAACACCAGCTATCTTTCGACCACGCAGGTTGAATAAGTTATCAATGCCGCTATCCGCTCTGGTGATAATAGTCGACCCAAATTGAGAGTATCCTCCTCGTTTTACCATGGTCAGTATCTTGCTAATACCAAAGTTGAGCTCTAAATCGACATAGATTGCTGGTTGTGTAATAACAAAATCAATTTGGCTCTGTTGTAGTAATGAATTTATTTGTTTGAGGTCAGAGGGAATTACAGGAATTAACTTAAAGTCATACTGAGGCAATGTTGAACTAAGATAATCGATTGATGGTTGCCATTCCGTCTTCGCCGCTTCTACTCCCCTTAAGGCAATAATCAAGACGTTAACCTGCTGACCAAAAGCAACAATTGGAATAAATAAAATAACAACTAATAGGATAAAATTGCGTAGCATATTTTACTCAGTATCTTGTAGTCATATATATTCTTCAGTATAACCACGTCCTTGGGGCGTGAGTAGGTTCGTAGGCTCTAGCCTGACGAATTAAAGAGACTGCTCATGAATCCTAATAGGTGTTGTCGCCAAACATCACACATTAGGAGAATTACATGAGCAGATTTAATCATACAGACACCTTGTCAATTAACTGGAAACTGTACGGTCTAGTCTGAACCGTTACAGATAAAGATATTTCCCAACTAAGCAGCCCTCTAGAAGGGCTTTTTAACTAACAAGCCCTTTCTTTTCTTCAGCAACAATAAGTAATGCTGAGATCTTATGTGATAGGTGACGGATATTAAGGCCGTTGAACTTCCGTATCGATGCTTCTTTTTGTCCCTTACAGCGCATATCAACGACCTTTGCAACCTGCCGATGCAGATCACGATGTACTTTTTCCAGTTCCTGAATCTCTTCTATTCCATCGTATTTATTTTTGCCTTCATTACTTAGCCATTGCCCCATACTGCATTCGTCAGGTGATAAGGAAAAATCCGGTTTAGAATCCGAGTTTGAATGTATAAAAGACGATACTTTTTCTATCCAGGAATAGTGTTTATGGATTTTATTGGAAAGTTCTGATTGTTCCGGCAGAGCTTGAGCATCTAATAAAAATGATAATAAGTTAGTCAAATAGTTGGTATCGTTATCATCAAAACGAATACCAAGGGCAATTGTATTACTATTTTTGCGAATGTTACTTAAATTACCATTGATTTGAGTATATCCTTCCGATCCGGGGAGTTGAACTTCCAGATGAAGTTCATCGTCGATATGCTTGGATAAATTATCGAAATCATTATCCCCGCTCAGCGTATATTGAACCCCGGTTCTACTGATGTCCGCCACCGAACTATCGATAACTTGATTTTCAAGAAAGATTCTAGCAGGTAAAAAACAGTTCAATCGGGGATAATCACGTAATTCGTATACTTCCACAAACTCCGGATAACTGATAACAAGTAGCTTTTCCAAATTAGTTAAAACGCTTAATACAACGGTTTTAAAGCCGTAAGCTTTACCTTTACAGATATAACGAACGATTAATGGCTGACCTTCTTTGCTTAATTCCGAAGCCGCTTGAATGGAAGTTTCAGGCATGGTAATAACCAAATATTTTTTTTGGTGTATACCAACCAAGGTACTTTCCATTCTACTATAGAATTCCCCGACCTGTATTTGCAAGGTAGTACCAATTTCTATTTCAAAATGACTTTCTTTTATAGCAGACTTTTGTTCCATTTTGATTAATATCCGGCCTATGAGTTATAAGCGATTGTTATCCATTATAATGTATACGCTTCAAGGTTTTCTCTTTTAGTTGTCTCGAATTGTTGGGAATTTGTTCTTTTTATATTTGTTCTAATACGGAGATAATCGGCTAGTACTTTATCTTTTATGGTTGTATGTTTTTTAAACCAAAACAGGATTGATGAAACTACTTTTCCCGGTTCTATATCATCCGCTCTAAAATGTCTGATCTGGTCGTTCATTTCAGCAAGGATTTTTTTATGCTCTTTATGGTGGGCGCTATAACCTTGAAAATTAGAATCCAACATCAGGTTATCTTCTCTACAAAAATGGTAGGAGGCATAAAGCTTTACTTCATTTAATAAACGTATAGTTTTTTCTTTTGAAGCATGATTTTTATGAGCATCAGCAACGTTTTTTATTAACTGGAAAAACGTCCTATGCTCATCATCAAGAAGCCGATTGCCGACATCGTAACAATATTCCAATTTAAGATCGATTATGCTCATAATGGAGGCCCCCCGGATTATAATGATCCGAAATATGAACTATATAAAGATAATTGTAACAAGGATCAATGAAGATTTATTGAGCGGAAACAGGTGATATTCCCCCTCGATCAGGTTGAGGAAGACGGTATATAAATAGTATAAAAAGCAATTTATATGAGCCATCCCAATACCAGCTACGCCATCAATATCTTGCTTATATCTTTAATACTAATATATTAATGTACTAATTCATAGACCCATTTGTAGGTAAAAAATCGTAGTATGTATTCCCATAAAATTGTGGGAACGAGAGACTTCTGACTTCTGTAATGATTACACCGGCTCAGCCCAAAGATCATGCTCACTGGAGTCGCTAATTTCGACATTAATAAAATCACCTGGCGTGGTTCCCTGAATATTTTCCACAAACACCAATCCGTCAATTTCCGGTGCATCGGCAGCGCTGCGGGCTATAACACCCTTTTCATCTTCTGAATCGACAATAACACGCATGGTAGTACCGATTTTATCGGCCAATTTTTCCCGGCTTATTTGTGCTTGGCATTGCATAAATTCTTGCAAACGTTGTTGTTTGACCTCTTCGTCGACCGGATTCGGTAATGCATTGGCTTGTGCACCATCCACGGCAGAATAGGCAAACGCACCGACTCGATCAAAACGAATTTCTCGAATAAAATCCAATAGTTCATCAAATTGTTGTTGAGTCTCACCGGGAAAACCCACGATAAAGGTACTTCTTAGGGTGATATCAGGGCAGTCTTTGCGCCAGTTCTCAATGCGTTTCAGCATATTTTCCTGATTGGCGGGTCGTTTCATGGCTTGTAAGATATCCACATTACCGTGTTGTAAAGGTATATCTAGGTACGGCAATACCAAACGTTCCGCCATTAATGGAATGACATCATCGACATGAGGATAGGGATAAACGTAGTGAAGTCTTACCCAAGCATCCATTTTTCCCAGCTCCGTTGCCAACTCTTTGAAATTGGATTTAACTGGCCTTCCTCCATAAAAACCGGTTTGGTATTTATTATCAACACCGAAGGCTGAGGTATCTTGAGAAACCACCAATAGTTCACGCACTCCGGCACTCACCAGATTTTGTGCTTCCTGTAAAACTTCCCCTATGGGACGACTGACCAGTTTGCCACGCAGATCCGGGATAATGCAAAAGCTACAGCTATGATTACAACCTTCAGAGATCTTTAAATAGGCATAATGACGGGGAGTTAGCTTAATACCTCCAGGTGGGATTAAGCTGCTATAGGGGTCATGCTCCGGAGGAAGATGATCATGTACTGCGGACATGGTTTCTTCCAAGGCATGAGCCCCGGTAACGGCCAATACACTGGGATAAGTATCTTTGACAATATCACCTTTGCCACCCAAACAGCCTGTTACGATCACCTTGCCATTTTCATTGATAGCTTCGCCAATGGCATCTAACGATTCTTGTACTGCATCGTCAATAAAGCCACAGGTATTGACGATCACAAGGTCGGCATTTTCATAGGAGGGAGAAACTTCATATCCCTCGGCTCTTAACTGGGTAAGGATTTGTTCGGAATCAACCAGAGCCTTTGGGCAACCCAGGCTAATAAAACCAACTTTTGCGACAGAGTGTTTTGACATAATCGAGAATATTTAATGTTTGCTGAGAATCTTAAGAATAAATAGAGGATATATAAACTTAGGAGCTTGTCTGAGGATAGGATTTTTGTGCTAGAGCAAAGCATTTTCATACGGGGCGCGTAGCCCGGAGAATGTGAGCATATAAATAATATGTGACCATTCTCGGGCTGCGCGCCCCGTTTAAAATAATGCAGCTATTGCGCAAAAAGACATTCTCAGACAAGCTCGGCCGTATTATACTCAAAAAAATACTTAATTGCAGAGAAATATGCTATAATCTCCCGCTTTTTCATAATTTATCTCATTCCCTAGCAAAGGCTCCCTTTATATGTCAGACGCCCTCCCCAAATTTAACGACTTGGAATTATCTCAGCCCGTACTAAAAGCCCTGGATAGTGTAGGTTACGAAGTTCCCACGCCTATTCAAGCCAAAACCATTCCACTCATTCTATCCGGACAAGATGTTCTGGGTCAGGCTCAAACAGGAACCGGAAAAACCGCTGCCTTTGCCCTCCCGACTCTTTCCATAATAGATGTAAAAATCAAAAAACCTCAGGTTTTAGTGCTGACGCCAACTCGCGAGCTAGCTATTCAAGTTGCTGAAGCATTTCAGCGATATGCCTCGGGAATGAAGGGGTTTCACGTTCTTCCGGTCTATGGCGGGCAAGACTCGTACATTCAAACCAAACAATTAAAACGTGGCGTTCAGGTCATTGTTGGTACTCCAGGACGTCTAATGGATCATATGCGTCGTGGAACCATTAAATTAAATGAACTAAAAACCTTGGTCCTGGATGAAGCCGATGAGATGTTGCGCATGGGTTTTATCGAAGATGTGGAATGGATCTTACAGCAAACTCCGGAGCAGCGCCAGACAGCCCTATTTTCCGCTACTATGCCAGACGTAATCCGGAAAATTACCAAAAAATACTTACGTTCCCCAGTCGAAGTTACCATTAAAGTTAAAACCACAACGGCAGAAACCATTAATCAACGTTTCTGGATGGTCAGTGGTTTACATAAACTGGATGCCTTAACTCGTATCTTGGAGGCTGAAACCTTTGATGCCATGATTGTCTTTGTTCGCACCAAAATAGCTACCGTGGAATTGGCCGAAAAATTAGAAGCTCGCGGCTATGCTTCAGCACCTCTAAACGGGGATATCGCTCAAAATCAACGTGAACGCACAGTTAATCAATTAAAACAAGGCAAAATCGATATTCTGGTGGCAACTGATGTCGCCGCTCGTGGTTTAGATGTACAACGCATTAGCCATGTGGTGAATTATGATGTACCTTATGATACCGAAGCCTATGTGCATCGAATTGGAAGAACCGGTCGTGCGGGCCGAACCGGTGAGGCTATTTTATTTGTCGCTCCACGTGAAAAACGCATGTTAAATTCCATCGAACGGGCAACTAAAAAGCCCATTGAACCGATGGAGTTGCCATCGACTGAAATCATCAATAATAATCGCATCAGCAAGTTTACTCAGTTAATCACCGATACTCTGGCTACCGAAGAACTGGAGTTTTATACCGGTTTATTAGAAAAATACGAACATGAACACGATGTCAGTTTCTTAGAAATTGCCGCTGCTTTAGCAAAAATTTCCCAAGGTGATAAACCTCTGCTACTGAAAGATAGACCTAAGAAAAAAGAACGTATAGAGCGACATGAAAAAGGTTCCAGACGTGAAAAAGGAAGTCGAAAAGAACGCTCTTCTTCTGGTTCAAATTCAGCACGTGACGATTTAGACTTTGAAAGTTTTAAAATCCAGGTTGGACATGAGCATGGCGTTAAGCCCGGTAATATTGTAGGCGCTATAGCCAATGAAGCCGGTCTGGATAGCGACCATATCGGCCGAATCGATATTTTTGACAGTTATAGTCTTGTTGACCTTCCTGCCGGTATGCCTCGGGATGTTTTTGAGGATTTAAAACGTACCTGGGTATCCGGACAACAATTAAAAATCTCTCGATTAAACGGTGATAAAAAACGTAATAAAAACCAACGTAAAAACAAAAAAAGCGGTCATAAAAAGAAGCGCAGTGATTAAATTCATGCTTAACATGAATTAAATTTAAGGTTTATGTCATTGTTGTCTAAACTGTTAGTAATATAATGGAAACATATTACTAACAAAGAGACTTCAAACAATGTGTAGCACCCCGCGTCGTAACCAGACTGTAAAACGCCGTACCAAACCAAGCGCAAACACTCATCATCATTCCGGCCTATCTTTACAGGCAGGTCAAGCTGCATCGCGCGAGGAGCAGCTTGAAAAAGCCAATGCCATGAGGAAACAAAAACAGGCCGTCGTAAAATCTGTCCCAAAAGATACCCAACCTTCATTTATTGAACAAATATTGGCAAAATTTAACCAATTCTTTTACACACAAAAACTATAATTAAATTCCCACTATGAATAAAAATAAAATTGCCATTGTCGTTTTAGTGGCCGGATTGATCTGGCTTTTTTTCAGTACCGATGCCAGCCAGTATTTAACACTGGAATCGATTAAAGCCAATCAGGCCAGCTTTAACAACTTTTACCAACAATCACCCTGGCAGACAGCCTTAATCTTTTTCTTTATCTATATTGCAGTAACGGCCTTATCTTTGCCGGGCGCGGCTATTATGACCCTGGCGGCAGGATTTGTTTTCGGTAATTTCACCGGTTTATTAATCGTGTCATTTGCTTCCACCATTGGTGCCACACTCGCTTTTCTGGTATCTCGATTTTTATTGCGTAATTGGGTACAGGAAAAATTTGCCGATAAACTAAAGGCAATCAATAAAGGGGTCGAAAAAGAAGGTGCCTATTACCTATTTACTCTTCGATTAGTTCCCCTATTTCCCTTTTTTCTGATTAATTTATTAATGGGTTTAACCCCGATGCGTACCCTGACATTTTTATTGGTTAGCCAGATTGGCATGTTACCCGGTACTGCCGTTTTCGTTAATGCCGGCACTCAGTTAAGCCAGGTTGATTCTTTAAGCGGCATCTTATCGCCAGAAATAATTTTGTCTTTCGCACTGTTAGGTATTTTCCCCCTTGTTGCAAAAAAAGTTGTCGATTGGCTTAATCGCAGAAAAATCTATAAAAATTACACTAAACCTACAAAATTTGACCGTAATATTATTGTTATTGGGGCAGGCTCCGGCGGTTTAGTATCCGCTTATATAGCGGCAGCAGTCAAAGCCAAAGTAACCTTAATCGAAAAACATAAAATGGGTGGTGATTGTTTAAATACCGGGTGTGTCCCTTCTAAGGCATTAATTAAATCAGCTAAGCTACTTCATCAAATTAAACACTCGGAACATTTAGGGATTAAATCAGCACAGGCTGAATTTCATTTTGCCGAGGTAATGGAAAGAGTTCAGCAGGTAGTTAAAGATATTGAACCGCATGATTCCATAGAACGTTATACCAAGCTAGGAGTTGATGTTATCGAAGGCGAGGCAAGCATTATTTCACCTTATGAAGTTAAGGTTAATGACCGGATTTTAACGACCCGAAATATTATTATCGCTACCGGAGCACGTCCTTTCGTTCCGCAATTGCCCGGCATAGAGAAGGTCGACTACCTGACTTCCGACAATCTCTGGCAATTAAGAGAGCAGCCTAAACGATTGTTGGTTTTAGGTGGAGGTCCTATAGGTTGTGAATTGGCCCAAGCATTTAGCCGTTTAGGTTCGGAAGTTACCATGATTCAACGTGGGACCCGGATAATGCCCAGAGAAGACATTGAGTTTTCGGAGATCCTAATGCAAACCTTTGAACACGAAGGGATACAACTAAAATTACAACATGCTGCAAAAGGATTTGAAATAAAAAATGATTGTAAATACTTAATCTGCGAGCATCAGGATCACGAAGTAAAAATCGAATTCGATCAAATATTATTTGCTTTAGGGCGTAGCGCCAATGTCAGCAACTTTGGTTTGGAAAATTTAAATATTCCCTGTCGAAAAAACCAGACCATCGAAAGTAACGAGTTTTTACAGACTAACTATCCCAATATTTATGCTGTAGGCGATGTAACCGGCCCTTATCAATTTACCCATACCGCAGCTCATCAGGCTTGGTATGCTGCAGTAAATGCGTTATTTGGTTCGATTAAAAAATTTGCTGTCGATTACCGAGTCATTCCTTGGGCTACCTTTAGTGATCCGGAGATCGCACGGGTTGGCATCAATGAGCAAGAAGCTCTGCAACAAAACATCCCTTATGAAATAACAACATACGGATTGGATGACTTGGATCGTGCTATTGCAGATGGAACAGCGCGAGGTTTGTTAAAAGTTTTAACCGTTCCGGGTAAAGATAAGATCCTAGGTGTGACGATTGCGGGTGAACATGCCGGTGATTTACTTGCCGAGTTTGTCACTGCCATGCGCTACAACTTAGGGCTAAATAAAGTGCTTGGCACCATCCATATCTATCCCACCCTGAGTGAAGCAAATAAATATCTGGCCGGAAACTGGAAAAAAGCACATGCCCCTGAAAAGCTATTATCTTGGCTGGAAAAATATCATACATGGATACGGGGATGAGAAATCTGGTTTTATTCATTTAGTTTATGCTAATATCTGACAAAGCCATTTTATTACTAATAGATAATAATCATATCCAATGAGTGACCCAATAACAGGTTTAAATGATAGGCAGGAACTTTTTAAAATTCTGCATAAAAATGTTATCGACGCAAACGAAAAAAATAGCAGACTGGCCCTATTGCTCATTCAAATTAACCGTTTTCAACGGATTAATGAGGTAAATGGCTTTGAGGGCGGTGATGCGGCCCTTAAATATGTTGGAGAAAAACTGAGCGAGATAAAGCGGGATCAGGATCATATCGCACGCATCAGCGATACAAAGTTCGCCCTAATCTTAAATAAAATCCTCAATAAAGGCCATGCTCAACTGGCTGCTCATAAGGTTATTCGGGTCCTGGAAGTACCGTTGGATTACGAAGATAAACAGATAAAAATTAGCGTAACCATCGGTATCAGCCTATGTCCTAGTCACTCTTCCGTAGCGATGGGCTTATATCGAAAAACCGAAGAAGCCCTTAAGCTAGCCAAGCTTCACGAAAAACCCATTGGTATTACTCCCGATGATACAGGGTTTGAAATATCCGATTTCTGGGATATCGAATTAGGCATAGAACAGGCATTAAATGAATCTCAATTTCAACTCTATTATCAACCCAAATTATCTCTAAAAACAGGTAAACCTATCGGTGCAGAAGCCTTGATTCGCTGGCCTCACCCAAGCAGGGGAATGATCCGTCCCGATCAATTTATTGCCATAGCAGAGCAATTTCATTATATAAAACCCATTACCATCTGGATTTTAAACGTAGCGCTTCGGGAAAGTAGCGAATGGACCGACCAATGGGGACCTCTATCAATCTCGGTCAATATTCCGCCCGAATTAATGGATTCCGAACTAGTCGATCTGGTCGACAATGCCTTAAATATTTGGGAACCGGAAAACATTACCTTAGTTTTGGAAATATTGGAAAGGTCATTTGCCGAAACCGGTGAAGATTCTTTTGTGGTGTTTGAGGCATTACAAAACCTTGGAGCAGAAATATCCATCGACGATTTTGGAACAGGCTATTCGGCATTATCTTATTTTAAATCCATCCCCGCCAATGAGCTAAAAGTTGACCAGTCCTTCGTACTACGTCTATTGGATGAAAAAGGTAATTTGGATATTGTTAAATTAATTATTAATTTAGCACATGCCTTCAATATGCGGGTTGTCGCTGAAGGTGTAGAGGATTACATTAGTTTAAAAACGCTTAAAGAGCTAGGTTGCGACTATATTCAAGGCTATTTCTTGGCCAAACCTATGCCCCATAAGGAGTTTGTGCAATGGTTGCTAGACTTCGACGGAATCGATATTCCGGATGATGGAACCATCAACTTTAATGATCAAACAACAACCGAATCAGTTGATGACACAGAGGTATGGCATGAGCTCGCGGGAACCATTGACGATAATGTTTCTATGGAACAATCATCGATCCCAAGTGAATTGGAATTTAAAAATCAAGATGCTCCCGAACCTGATATTGAAAGTATAAGAGAGGCAGAGTCAGAAACAAAGCAGCAAAATCCCAATCAAGCCGACATTATGATCGATTTGGACCTTTTGCATCCTCCATCTGAATCAACCACAGAACTAGAACCGGAACCACCAACCCAGCCACAAAAGCTTACAGCGGATACACATGATAATGCTATAAGAATCGAACTTATCAAACCGGATGTACCCTCAACAGTTCCACAAAAACCTTCCGAAGCCGAGCTTGTAAAGAGTGATGAAAGCCAGCAAGAACCAGAAAACGCTCAGAAAAAAGAAGACAAAGATTTCCCAGGTGAAAATGACGTAGACTTTGGTGATCCGCTAATTTAAGCGTACTTTTTCTTGGCTAAAGAAAAAGCTCATCCATTTTAATTCCATAGGCCCCATACTTGAGTGCCTTTTTCACGGTGTAATCCTGCTGTTCCGATAGATTAATCGATTCGAATTCATCCAATGGTTTTTTATCTTCATCCAAAACCAACATTACGGTTGGTCTTAATCGTTTTAAACCATTAATGGCGGTCACTACCCCAACCTGCCCAGTATTTAGTTCAACCAGTGATCCGGTGGGATATAGCCCGACGGTCTGAATAAATTGTTCAACCAAATCGGCTTGAAATAAAGTTCCTCGAAGATCATATAGTTTGCTTATCGCTTCGTGTGGTGAGTACACCGGAGGTCCAAATGGTCTGACGCTGGTCATAGCATCGAAGCTATCAACGATACCGGCTATACGGCCATAAATAGGGATATCCTTATTTTCCAGCCCCAGAGGATAACCGCTACCATCGCCTCTTTCATGATGGGTAGCCACCATACGCATAACATTATGCGGAACTTCTTCATTTTGTATCAGAATTTGTACAGCTTGATCAACATGGGAGCGAAGTTGAATAACTTCCTCTTTGGATAAGCTTCCTTTCTTATTCAAGATCGATTCCGGCAATTTGGTTTTACCAATATCCAGTACCAAGCCTCCCAACGCCAATTCCTGGATAGAGTCCTTATCTAATCCCAATTGACGTCCAAACTGAGCACACCATACCGAGGTACCTAATGCGTGATTATAACTATACTTATCTGTTTTCTTTAATTCCAGTACCAGTTTAAAAGCAGTGGGATTTCTTACCACACTATTAACCGTATGAGATACGGCATCTTTTAGAGCGGCTATATTGATTTCTTTATTCTGTTCCAGATCGTCAAAGGTCTGACCGATCTTAGAACTGACTTCCGAATGAATTTCAGTTGCGGTATCCAGCTCCTGATCGAGACTTTCTATTGTCTCATAGGTTTCTTTTCTTAAAAGGTCATATTCACTTTTACCCCGATCAACAATAACCTTCGACTCTTCAACAGGTGCAGCCTCACTTTGAATCCAATACATGGGGCTGACATCTTTTCCCTTGCTCGTATCGACATAAACATACTTGCAATTTTCATTGAGCATATCAATGTCTTCACTATTTTGGATCACCAGGCCTTCCACCAATGTCGGCATTTCTGACCAAGGTCGATCCACCCGGGAGACATACATTCCCACTTGCAAACCTTCCATTTTTATCTTTTTTTCACTAGTCGACACTAATCGATTCCCTTATGCAAAAAATTCGCAGATATTTGCCAAAAAAAGTTCGTTCATTTTAATCCCATAGGCACTATGATTTAAAGCCCGCCTTATGCTTAGATCATCTCGTTCAGCCAGGTCAATAGGCCGAAATGGATGTTTCTCTTTTTTATCCTGATCCAAAACGAGCATAACTTTTGGCCGTAGGCGTTGTTCGTTATTTATCGCTATAACCATTCCCACCTCACCCGATCTTAACTCTACCAAGGAACCTGCTGGGTATACACCAATAGCCTGAATAAACTGTTCAACAAGCTCTTTGTGAAAAGCCGTCCCTCGTAAGCGATATAAATCATGTATCGCTTCATGTGGTGAATAAGGTCTTTCACGCCATGGCCGATCACAGGTCATGGCATCGAAACTATCGACTATTCCACCAATACGACCATAAACGGGAATGTTCTCATTTTCTAAGGATTGCGGATATCCACTGGCATTAGCCCTCTCATGGTGTGTTGCTACCATTTCTAATACACTCTGAGGAACATTGTCAGCCTCTGCCAGAATTCGAACACCACTATCGACATGAGAACGAAAAGTGGCTATTTCAGACTGTGTCAACGTTTCCTTTTTATTGAGTAACTCTGCGGTAATTTGGGTTTTTCCAACATCCAGCAATAAACCGCCTAGAGCCAACTCATTAATATCATCAAGAGAAAATCCCATATGGCGACCAAACTGTGCACACCAAACCGAGCTCCTTAAGGCATGATTATACGAATAATCATCCGCCTGTTTAAACTCTAATAATAGTTTAAATGCCGTCGGGTTTCTAATGACACTATCTACCGTCGTTATGACCGAATCGTGAACGCGTTCCAAATTTAATTTTTTACTCAAGCGCAGTTCATCAAAAGTATCACCGATATCTTCATTAATCGTCCGATAGATATCCTTTGCTGCTTCTAACTCTTCAGAAAGAGAACTACTGTCTTGATACTCTTCTTTTCTTAATAACTCATATTCGTCAGCACCTTTGTCTACAACTTCCCGGGATACCAATTCCTTGATATCATTTAGCCAATACATAGGGCTTGGCGAACGTCCACGACTAGAATCTACATAGACGTACTGACAATGTTTTTTTATCGTATCTATGTCTTCATTACTTTCAATTAGCATGCCTTCAAAAGCAAATGGAACTTCGTTCCAGGGACGATCGATTTTTGAAATATACATCCCAATTTGTAAGCCTTCCAGTTTTATTTTTTTTTCACTTTCCATGATTATTTTATTTAATAGGGTTCTGCTAATATCTTACTTAAATTATGGTTTTTGGACTCCTTATCAATCGTTAATATAACATTTATCCTACCTAATAAAAATCACAAAGCCCCGTATATTAATACTAATACAGCTTAATTATAAACTCCAATGCATAATTTTTATTGGTTTGATAATTTTAAGTTATTTCAAACAAAAAAAAGCCAGGCTTTACCTGGCTTTTTTTCCGTTAACTGTGGCTAATTTTTTTACTCTTCAGTACCGCCTGGGGAGTCGACTGAAGGATCGTATCCTTCCGGCAGTTGATGGGCAATCCCACGGTGACAATCGATACAAGTCCAATTGTTTTCGATGGCCTCATCATGGCGGTCAGCACTACGACTTTCCTGTTTGTCAAAATCCATTGAGTCAAAATTGTGGCAATTACGACATTCACGAGAATCTGAACTTTTCATCCGCCGCCATTCGTTTTGTGCCAACTGCATACGCTTGCCTTCGAATTTTTCTGGCGTATCGATTGTACCTAACATCTTATGATAAAGTTCGTTTGATGCCTTGATTTTACGAACAATCTTATGCACCCATTCCTTTGGCACGTGACAATCAGGACAAGTCGCTCGAACACCGGTTCTATTAGTATAGTGAATGGTGTCTTGCAACTCAGCATAAACAGTATCTTCCATTTCATGACATGAGATACAAAACTTCTCAGTATTGGTAATTTCCAATGCTGTATTGAATCCACCCCAGAAAACAATACCTGCTACAAAGGCAACTAGTACCACAGTACCTGCGCCCAATTTTGCCACTGCACTCTTAAACATAAATATTTCCCCAATCAAATTATTAATTTTTTCCAGCTAAAAAAAAAGCCCCTTATTCGTGCCAATAAGGAGCTTTTCGCTTACCTTTTATTAGATAATACTAAAATTCTAATATAAAGACATTGACTTTAGTCAATACCTTCATAAGTATTATCAACTAATTCCCCTGATTGAACTTGAGTAACATGACATTGCTCACAGAAGTAACGACGGCCGGAAATAGTTTTTAGTACTTTTCCGTCACGTGCTACATAATGGCTGTCACCCACTTTAGGGGCTTTTTCTTTCTTATAAGCTTTTTCACTATGACACTTCAAACATCCGTTGTTTGTCAAGGTAACCTTGTATTTTTCGGTTTTATGAGGAATCAAAGGGGGTTGCTTTTTAAAGTTACGCTGAATACCACCCTCCACTGTTTCAAGTTTATGCTTCATTGCCTTAGTTGCATCAGCATCGATGGCGGCCTTTCCGCGCAATGACTCAACGCTTGAGATCGCTGCAGATGAAAATACCAGAGCGGTCAAGGTCAATACAATTAGTACCGTAATTTTTTTCATAATATTCTCCGTAAAATATTACAATAATGTTAACTATTGTCTATGTTGTTCTTGGTTAGATATGGCGTTGTAAATTTAAAAACATTTTCATCACAAATATCGATACAGCGACCACATGCGGTGCACTGATTAGATGATATGATTGGACCGACATTCTTTGCTTCTCCCTTAAGCGCTGGTTTAATAACCTGCGGTTCAGGACAAATCGCGTAACAATCCATACAATCATCACATTGAGCTCGTTCTGAAGCGGTGACTCGGAATAGACCTTTATAGTTAAGCAAACCATAAAAGGCACCTACCGGGCAAATATGGCCGCACCAACCACGCTTGGATACAAACAGGTCGAATACGAAAATGGCGATAATCACCATCCAGGCCCAACCCATTCCAAACACCAGACCTCTAAACATAACCGAAACAGGGTTAAATAACTCCCAAACGATCATGCCGGTCACTGCCGGTAAGATTAAAGTCAATCCCAATAACCAGAATCGTGTTGCACGGGCTACTTGAAAAGTCGATTTAATGCCTAACCGCAGCCTTAACCAGGCCGAAGCGTCTGTCACCATATTAACCGGACAGACCCAAGAGCAGTAAATACGACCACCCACCAACAGATAAAACCCGACAACGATTGATGCGCCGATTATTCCTTCTATTACTGGGTAATGTCCGGATAATAAGGCTTGCAACAATACGTATGGATCGGTTAAAGGAATGGTATCCAGTATCACACTGGATGCCAGGTTGCCTTTAATCAACCATGCTTCAAACAACTGTACTCCATAAATAGGTCCTAATAAAAACAGACCGATAATTGACAATTGAGAAAAACGTCTCAATAACAACCACTTGTGCGCTGACAACCAGCCGTTTTTTAAGACGGCATTACGCCCAGGATACAAATTTTCCATTATTTATTTCCGGTACTTTCTTCCTGCAACTGTAGCTTTTTCAATGTATCGAGAGGATTTGCCGAGAATGGGCTAGCATCTGCCGACTTATTTTCTGGCAGAGTAAGTCCCTGCTGAAAATCATATTGAACGCCATCAGGTAAATTATACTGATGCTCAATATCAGGCGTTACCAAGCTTTCTCCTCTTGCCTCCTTTTCCTCCCATCCCAATCGGTAATGCTTACCGATTTCACCTTTTGCCAACGCGGTAGGGAAAACTTTGATTGCAGCAGTTTCCAAAATACAGGCCTGCTCACATTTTCCACACCCGGTACATGTATCTGAATGAACCACCGGAATAAACATCGCATGCTTACCAGAACGAAGGTTGCTTCGCATGTCTATTGTGATTGCCTTGTTTCGAATCGGGCACACATTAAAACATACTTCACAACGCAGTCCTAAAAAAGCAATACAGGTTTCCTGATCAACCAAAACGGCAAGCCCCATACGAGCCTCATCGATATCGGTCAAACTATGATCCAGTGCACCAGTTGGACAAGCTACAACACACGGGATGTCATCACACATTTCACAAGGTATTTTACGAGCTATAAAATAAGGTGTGCCAGTTTCAATCTGTTCACCTAACTCAGCCAGTTTTAAGGTATCAAACGGACAATCCCTAACGCACAAACCACAACGGATGCAGGCTCCTGAAAAGTCTTCTTCCGCAATAGCGCCAGGAGGACGAACGGCCCAAGCAGGAAATGATGCGGCCTGACGGGAATAACTTCCCAGACCTATGCCTAATAAACCAATACCGAAAGCAGTTTTTAAGGTATCCCCTAAAAACTGACGACGGTTCTGGTCACTAGGTCTGTTCTCCTGTGAGGCATTTTCCGACTGTCCTGATTGTGCTATGGATTTGTCGTTTGACATGATTTACCTTATTCAGTTTCTTTATTTATCAATTAGTTATTTATGTATTTGTGTAAAAACATTTAATTTACAAATTCTTTGGCAGCTACTCAAGTAACCACCAAAGTACCATTTCTCTATCGTTTTATGCCTTGGAAATCTTAACGGCACACTTCTTGTAATCAGTTTCTTTAGACAGTGGATCTGTTGCGTCTAAAGTTAACTTGTTAACAAGACGTCCAGCGTCAAACCAAGGAATATAGACCAAACCTTCTGGTGGCTTGTTACGTCCACGTGTTTCTACACGAGCAGTAACGGTTCCACGACGAGTTTCTAATTTCGCCATTTGACCACGGCGTAACTTACGCTTCTTGGCATCTTTCTTGTGCATATACACCACAGCATCAGGAACCGCTTTATACAGTTCAGGTACACGACGTGTCATTGAACCTGAGTGCCAATGCTCTAGAACACGACCCGTGGCTAGCCATAAATCGTACTCTTTGTCTGGACTTTCTGCTGGTGGCTCATAAGGAGCGGTAATGATATTGGCACGACCGGTTTTCTTCTTACCATAGAAGTAAACTTCACCCTTGGCAGCTTTAGGATTAGACATCTTAACGTATGGATCATAACCTTCACGGAAACGCCATAAGGTCTCTTTACCGTCCACTACCGGCCAGCGTAAACCTCTAGCCTTGTGATAAGTATCAAAGTCTGCTAAGTCATGCGCATGGCCACGACCAAAGGTAGCATACTCTTCAAACAAACCTTTTTGAACGTAGAATCCAAAATGTTCAGACTCATGGTTATTGTATTTATTTCCAGCGCCGTCAGTAATTTCCTGTTTAGGGAACTTATTAACTTGACCATTTTCATACAATACTTCATAAACGGTCTTATCTTTGTATTCTGGCATCTTGGCAATTAAATCAGCCGGCCATACTTCGGATATTTTGAAACGTTTGGAGAATTCCATAATCTGCCATAAATCAGATTTAGCTTCACCTGGAGCAGAGACCTGCTCACGCCAAAACTGTGTACGACGTTCGGCGTTACCATATGCGCCTTCTTTTTCTACCCACATTGCTGTTGGTAAAATCAAGTCAGCCGCCATAGCGGATACAGTTGGATAAGGATCTGAAACGGTAATGAAGTTCTTAGGATTACGATATCCAGGATAAGATTCTTCGTTAAGGTTGGCAGCAGCTTGCATATTGTTCACACAAAGTGTCCAATAAGCGTTTAACTTACCATCTTTCAGCATCCGATGTTGTAATACGGCATGATATCCTGGCTTAGGATTAATAGTGCCTTCTGGTAATTTCCAGATTTTTTCTGCCATATCACGATGTGGCTTTTTCTTAACGACCATATCTGCAGGCAAACGATGTGCAAAAGTACCTACTTCGCGAGCGGTACCACAAGCAGATGGCTGACCAGTCAAAGAAAATGGGCTATTACCAGGCTCAGAAATCTTGCCCATTAATAAATGCACGTTATACATCAAACCATTTACCCAAACACCACGAGTATGCTGGTTAAAGCCCATAGTCCATAAAGAAGTAACCTTCTTGTTTGGATCGGCATATAACTTAGCTAGACGTAGCAATTTCTTCTCTGGAACACCTGACATTTTGCTGGCTTTCTGCAAAGTGTATGGTTTAACAGATTTAGCATATTCTTCAAAAGAAATACCAGATAATTTACCACCTTTACCTGTTTTTTTCTTCTCTAAAGGATGCTCTGGACGAAGCCCGTAACCAATGTCAGTTGGAGTTTTCTTGAAAGCAACGTGTTTGTCTACAAATTCTTTATTGTAAGCTTTATTTTCAATAATGTAGTTGGCAATATAGTTAAGGATTGCCAAGTCAGTCTGAGGTTCAAAAATCATTCCATTATCAGCAAGTTCAAAGGAACGATGCTCAAATGTAGATAATACATGTACTTCACTACCTTTTTTGCTCAAACGAGTATCAGTGATACGCGACCATAAGATAGGATGCATTTCAGCCATGTTAGAGCCCCAAAGTACAAAGGCATCAGCATGTTCTAAATCGTCATAACACCCCATGGGCTCATCAATACCGAAACCACGCATAAAGGCACCAACAGCAGATGCCATACAATGACGAGCATTAGGATCAAGGTTATTAGAACGCAGACCAGCTTTAATAAATTTGGAAGCAGCATACCCTTCCCAAACTGTCCATTGACCAGAACCAAACATTCCGACTGCTGTTGGACCTTTTTCCTTAAGGGCATTTTTCCATTTAGCAGCCATTACGTCAAAAGCTTCATCCCATGAGACTGGTGTGAAATCACCATTCTTATCAAACTTACCACCTTTCTTACGTAATAAAGGTTGCGTTAAACGGTCTTTACCGTACATAATTTTGGTTAAGAAATAACCTTTAATACAGTTCAAACCTTTGTTTACCGGTGCATCCGGATCACCTTGGTTGGCAACCATTTTGCCATCCTTCACACCAATTAATACACTACAACCAGTACCACAGAATCGACAGGCGGCTTTATCCCAACGGATACCGTCGTCCTTTTCTTCTGCAATAGCAGTTGTAGCCACTGGCAGTGTTACGCCAGCGACGCCAGCTGCGGCAACAGCGGCATTGCTTTTTACAAAATCACGTCTTGTTATTTTCACTTCAAGCTCCCCTTGTTTACATTTCTTGATCTAAAAGATCATCGTCTTCTTCCTGGTGATAAACCATAGCAGTGTCAATTACGCCACTAATATGATTAAACTCTGCCATGATATCGGAGAGGGCCTTTTGTCCGCTTCCTTCTACCGTGGCTATAATTTTTCCATCTTCCACACCGCCAAAAACGTCTACATAGTCACGTTTTTCCAATTCTACCTTTATGGCTGGTGCATTTTCAGGTTTACAATGTACAATTACACTACATATATTCATTAACTTGCTCTTTGAATCGATGGTACAGATATTACGACTGCATCAACCGGGCACATGGCAATACAAAAACCACATCCGGTACATTTATCTGTGCTTAATAAGGGTTCTGCAACTTTCCCTGGTTCCAATTTAAAACGGATCGCTCCATCATCACATGCTTCTCCGCACGTCCGACAAATAGTTCCATGGTAAGTTATGCATTTGCTGTTGATTTCGGCTTTGATAAACCAGGGCTGGGCATCTTCTTCAGTTTTATTTAGAACTTTTGGTTTACAAACTTCTAAACATTCTTCACAAAACTCACAGCCACTGCGGTCAAAAACGATTTCAGGAAATCCTCCCTGGCCTTTCTGAATCACTTTTTCGGGACAGATGGTTATACACTCGTCACAACGAGTACATTCCGCTATGAATTGCTCTTCAGGTACTGCCCACGGAGGGCGAATCACAAACTCATTCTTTTTAAAATGTCCCCTCAGAAATTGCCGACGACTTGTATTAGTCATGTTAGAACTCATAAAAAGAATAAACTTGCAATTGGGTTAACCCATACATTCATATCAGGTTCATAGACTAGCCGAAATATCAGTAGGAATTAATGATCAATATCAAGAAATTTAACTTTTCCTTGTTAAATCAGGGTTATTTAAGTTGAGAGTTTTGTTGAGCTTTTTAACCATTCTTTATACATGGTTATTTGTTTTTTGCAGGTTTTTAGCAAACCGGATAAAACCTGCAATTTATATGTGAATAGTGGAACTTTAATAAGTTTAGGAACTTATCTACTGAATTTCACTACCAATGGTGAGATTGACCGATGGATTATCTATTACATCTACCGTAACTTCCTGACTCATCAGATCTCCTCGCTTACCAGAGGGAGAACCTGATTTAGAAACACGAGCACTAACAACCACCTGTTTAAACCGGGATATTTTCATATTTGGCATCATCGCCATTGAGTCATCCAATACCACTTCTAGAGGCATATCCTGGACACTTTTTTTAACCGCTGCCAGTGGCATTGGCGGACCTTGAGTCGCCTTGGCAAACACAAATACCACATCATCAGGTTTCACTTTATCATTAAAAGCCTGATCTAGGGTTACTCGAACTTTTACTGCAACCTGAGCCGTTGGATCTTCTGATTTAGATGAGACATCACTATCATTTTTAACCTCAGTACTGGGTGGGACCTGTTGACCGGCACGACCGATCATATCATTGACTTGTTTGGTTGAGGTTGGATCATCTTTTACCAGCGGTAAAATTCGTTTCCAATACGCAACAGCTTCTGCCGGTTTATTCTGCTCTTCTGCGCCCAAACCAGCCAGCCACAATGCGGTTAGATTTTTAGGGTCAACTTTTAATGCGCGTTGCACCAAATTCATTGGTTCACCGGAAATATTTCCCCCTTGAGACATAGCCAAGGCATCCGCCATAGAAACTAACACGTCGGGCTCATCTTGGCCTTTTAATTGTAATAAACGACCATAAACTTGATGAGCTTCCTTATAACGTTTTACTGCCATAAAGGTACGACCTAACAAGCTCCAACCTTGTTCATCATTGGGATTTTCACGTAATTTTGCCAATAATCCTTCAATCATTTGTTCTACTGAAGGCATTTGACCATTATTATGATCAACTGGCCGCTGCATAGCAGCTTGTAAATCCATGTCCACTATATTGGGTGTTCCCAATTTTAGGTACAACAATACGCTACTAAGAGGAACAAAAACAGCGATAATAATCATGGCAAGTTTGTTGGAAAATTTGCCTAAGGGTACCTTTTCAGCTGCTGATTTAGCTTCTTCCTCATCGGAAATATCATCAATCAAACTGCCTTCAATTTCATATTTAATACTATCGTATTCCTCTTGAGAGACCTCACCTGCATCCAAGTTTTGCTTAAGTTCAATCAATTGTTCACGAGCGATATCAACATTAATCTGTTTTTGATCAACTTCCTGTTGCTGTTGGGAAGGTTTTCTAAAAAGTGGAAAAAGAGTTATACCAATAGCCAATACTATTAATAATGCTGCCAATAGCCAAAAAGTTACCATTATTTTTTATCGTCCTGCTCTAATAGTTTCCGGATTGATTCATGATCGGCCTGATCCTCCGCCGTTTTCGTTTGAGGTTCGCCAGAACTTTGCCGCACAATTTTCATAGCAAAAAAAATAGCTACAACCAGTAGTACAAAAGGACCAATCCAAAGAAGTAATGTATTTATTTTAAATGGGGGCTTATAGAGTACAAAATCACCATAACGGTCAACCATATAGTCGATAATATCCGCCTCGGATTTGTTCTCAACCACCATCTTATAAGTCTTTTCCCTTAAATCGACTGCCAATTCTGCATTGGAGTCAGCCAGGTTTTGATTCTGACAAACTAAACAACGCAATTCGGCTATCATTTTATTGTAAAGTTCTTCCTGTTGTTTATTTTCAAATTCATGCAGTTCAATACGAGCCGAACTCACGCTACACAACGTTAACAGTAAAAGCACTAAAGAAATTTTAAATAGATTACGATTCATTATTCCGCCTCCAGTTTCTTAACTAAAGGAATTATCGTGTCTGCAAGGGCTAATTCATCTACCGGACCTATCTGCTTATAGCGAATAATTCCTTGTTTATCTACGACAAATGTCTCTGGCACCCCATATACCCCCCAGTCGATCCCAATAGAGCCTTTACGGTCTACGGCGATCGCATAATAGGGATTGCCAAAAAAGGCCAGCCATTTTTTGGCATCGGCTTCTTCGTCTTTATAGTTTAATCCGACTACTGGTAGTTTGGTCTTCTCAATAAACTCCGTCAGTAGTTTATGCTCGGCACGACAGGAGGCACACCAAGAGGCAAAAACGTTTAACAACCAGACCTTTCCTTTCATATCAGCTGAGGAGATATTCTCCGATTGATATAAGCGACTGGTTTCAAAGGCCGGCACTGGTTTACCGATAAACGGAGATGGAACCTTTTTGGGATCATTGGTCAATCCAAAACCCAAGAAGGCAACTAATACGATAAAGATGGCTATCGGAATATATTTTTTCACGAACTGACTTCCTTATTATGCTGCTCTACGTGCCAGACGTAAATAACGTGAATCGGTGGCTGCGAGTACGCCCCCCAAGCCCATAAAGATTGCTGCCAACCACAGCCAACGAACAAAGGGTTTGTAATACAAACGGAAACTCCAAGCACCTGCACCAAGATCCTCACCGATGGCAACAAATAAGTCTCGGGTAAAACCAGGATCAATAGCCGCTTCAGTCATGGGCATAGTCTGAACATGATAAATCCGTTTGGAAGGTTCCAGCTTGGTATAAAATTCACCATTGAGATGAACATCCATATGGCCTTTGTGGGCGTCGTAGTTTGGGCCGGTATACTGATTAACACCTCGGAAAATAAATTCATAATCGTTCATCTTAAAGGAGTCACCAACTTCCATCCGGATATCTTTTTCGATACTGTATAATGAGGTTAAACTCACTCCAGTGGCAAAAATAGCAATTCCGATATGGCCGCAAACCATTCCCCAACCGGAACGGGTAATTTTAGCCAAACCAGCCAATCCTGGTCCCTTGTTATCTGCTATCCAAACTAAAGTGGTCAAAGTCACCCATATGGATAATGCCAATCCTAAAGCAGCTTGCCATTCATAGGGTTCATTACGCAACAGCGGTAATAATAATCCGGCCGCAATACTGATGACGGCTAATCCATTAATCTTCGCCCAGATTCGTTTTGCATTATCCTTTTTCCATCGAGTCATAGCACCTATTCCGACCACAATCGCTAAAGGGACCGTTAAGGGAATAAAGACACTATTAAAGTATGGTGGACCGACGGAAATCTTGCCAGCTGAGAGAGCATCAATAAGCAGTGGATATAAGGTTCCCAACAAAATGGCAGCCATAACTACCACTAACAATACATTGTTAATTAGCAGGAATACTTCTTTGGAAAATAGATTAAATGAAACTTGAGATTTAATATCGGCTGCTCGCCAAGTGTACAAGGCTAATGAACCGCCAATCACGATAACGAGGAAAATTAAAATAAATACACCTCGAGCCGGATCGGTCGCAAAAGCATGAACCGATGTCAAAACTCCAGAACGAACCAAGAACGTTCCTAAAAGACTCAATGAAAATGCCATAATAGCCAATAATACAGTCCAAGCTTTAAATGCCCCACGCTTTTCGGTGACAGCTAAAGAGTGTAATAATGCAGTTCCTACGATCCAAGGCATAAAAGAAGCATTTTCAACTGGGTCCCAGAACCACCAGCCGCCCCAGCCTAGTTCATAATAGGCCCACCAACTACCCAGTGCAATCCCTAGAGTCAAAAACATCCATGCAATATTAGTCCAAGGCCGAGACCAACGAGCCCATGCAGCATCTAATTTTCCGCCTAACATAGCGGCTATGGCAAAAGCAAAGGCTACCGAGAAACCCACATAACCCATATATAACATAGGCGGATGTACTGCCAAACCAAAATCCTGTAGTAAAGGGTTTAAATCTCTTCCTTCCATCGGTGGATTTATCAAGCGATCGAAAGGATTAGAGGTCAGCAACATAAATAAAAGAAAGCCAATACTGACTAGTGCAAGTACGCCTAAGACTCGGGCAACCATTTCGTTAGGAATGCTTCTACTAAAATAAGCAACTGCGGCTCCCCACAATGAAAGCGTCAAAGCCCATAATAATAGCGAGCCTTCGTGAGCTCCCCAAACCGCAGAAACCTTAAATAGCAGTGGTAATGCAGTGTTGGAATTTGAGGCCACGTAGCGAACCGAAAAATCATTGGTTACAAAAGCATAAACCAAACATAAAAAGGAGATAAACATGAAAATAGCCTGTGCTGTCGCTGCAGGCCTTGCAAAGGCAACCAAGTTTTTAGAGTGCGTTTGTGCTCCCCATAATGGAAAGAATGCCTGAACAAGAGCGACGGATAGTGCCAAAATTAATGCGACATGTCCCAGTTCTGGTATCATAAATTATTTCTCCTGGGCTGTAGTTGGTTGTGCAGTGTCTTGATTGGCGTTTACCGCTTGTTCAGTTCTCGCTTGCTTGGCCATTTCTGCAGTTTTCATGGCATCATGAACTTCCGGTGGCATATAGTTTTCATCGTGTTTAGCCAATACCTCATCGGCCACCACAACACCTTCAGAATTTAAGCGTCCATTAGCGATAATCCCCTGCCCCTCTCTAAATAAGTCGGGTAAAATTCCGGCATACTGTATGGTGACAATTTTATCACTATCGGTTAAATCAAAATGAACGATTACACTATCCGGAGAACGTTTTACCGTACCTTTAACAACCAGTCCACCGATCCTAAATGGTCTGTCTTTAGGTGCTTCACCAGCCAAAACCTGAGTTGGAGAAAAGAAAAACATGACGTTTTCATTCATCGCCTTTAATACCAACCCAACGGCAACACCTACCCCAATAACGAGAACAATAATTAATGAGAGTCTTTTCTTTCTTGCTGGAGTCATGATGTTTTTTCCTGTGTATCTTGCAAATTGTCTTGCATTTCTTGAGCCTGAATTTGTTCGCGCCTAAAACGGCCTTTAAGCCGAGTCAGGGTTGCACTATTGGTTCGCATGGGGAGTATCACTCCTAATAATAGACTAATAAAAGCTATTCCATAAGAAGACCAGACAAAACTGGCGTAGCCACCCATATGAAAAAATTCTGTCATTTCATCACCATTTCTTTTATCCATTTGGTATTGGATTCACGCACAAGAATCTCATTTTTACAGCGCATCAATAACGCCATCACATAATAAACTTTAAATGAAACTGCCATTACCAATAAAGGAATTAACATGTCGATATGAATACTGGGTTTATCAAACTTAGTCACCGTAGGTCCCTGATGCAGGGTGTTCCACCACTCAACCGAATAATGAATGATAGGAATATTCACAACACCGACAATAGCTAAAATTGCCACAGCACGAGAAGCCGTTCGTTTGTCTTCTATTGCACTATACAAGGCAAGAATACCCAAATATAAAAATAATAGAATCAGTTCTGCCGTTAAACGAGCATCCCAGACCCACCAAGTTCCCCACATGGGCTTACCCCAAATAGAACCGGTAATCAACGCTAAAAAAGTGAACACGGCACCGATAGGTGCACTACAAATAGCCACCACTTCCGACAATTTAATTCGCCAAATCAGCCCAATTGCTCCGCTAACTGCCATAACCATATAAATAAACAAAGACATCCAGGCGGCTGGAACATGGATATACATAATCCGGAAACTGTCACCCTGCTGGTAATCTGCCGGTGCTGTTATTAGTGCTCCATATAGACCATACACCAAAGTTGCTAAAAATATCACCGCCAACCAGGGAATCATCTTATTTGAGATCTGATAAAAATAAGGGGGTGAAGAGAACTTTTGAATAAACTTCCAAATCGCACTAAACATATTTATTAACTCAAGCTAATTTTAAGGGAAGCAGCTATTGCAACAGGAGCTAGAAACACCGCCATAACAGTGAATGCCGATAGCATATAAAGCTGACCACTGATATCCAAACCGGCGATTCCGTTGCTTACCGCGCCACTACCGAATATCAGTACTGGTATATATAAGGGCAAAATCAGTAAAGACAAAATTACTCCGCCAGTACGCAATCCAACTGTCAGGGCAACACCGATGGAACCAACCAAACTGAGTACCGGAGTACCCAATAATAAGGTTACGACTAATATAAACACACCATCGTCAGGCATGCCCAACATCATAGCCAAAATTGGTGATACCAGAAGCAATGGCAATCCGGTCATTAACCAATGCGCTAAAACTTTTGCTAAAACAAGGATTGAGGTTGGGTGAGCACTTAAGATCATTTCTTCCAATGTCCCATCCTGATAATCCTGTTTAAATACACTATCTAATGATAGCATGGATGCTAATAAAGCTGCGACCCACACCACACCGGTTGAAATTTCAACCAATAATTTACTATCCGAACCAACTGCAAACGGAAACAAAACACTAACCAATATAAAAAACAGCAACGGATTGACAATATCAGCAGGCTGCCTTACTGCCAGCACCAAATCTCTTTTTAGGATAACGTAAAAGGCTTTAGTGGTTGAAATCGATGTTTTTGCCATTTATGAGAGCCTTAAACGCTTAATGTATCGTTCATCAATATTCACCGCATGGTGCGAGGTCATAATCACGGCTCCGCCTTTTTCAATGTGTTTGACTATGAAACCTTCGATCATCGCTATGCCTTTTACATCAACAGAAGTAAAGGGTTCATCTAATACCCACAGTGGTGTATCCAAGACCAGTAGTTTTGCGATCGCCAGCCTTCTAGACATTCCAGCGGAAAATTTCTTGGCCGGTTCGTCTTCGTAACCGGTTAATTTAACTTCATTCAAGGCTTCTTCAATATCCACCTCGCTACCGGCACTCAAGGCGATACTGACTTCAAGATTTTCCCGAGCAGTAAGATCTTTTTTAATGGCATTGTGGTGCCCGAGAAATGAAACAAATTGATAATATTCGAAACCAAGTTCCCGAATGTCTTCATCATTCCAACGGATATCACCTTCGTCAGCTTGTCTTAAGCCCGATAAAATTCGAAGAAGTGTAGTTTTCCCCGCACCATTACGTCCTTCAACCAGTAATACCTGGCCATTCTGAACGGCGAAACTGAGGTCTTTGAACAAAATGCGTTCGTCGCGCAGGCATAGTAGATTGTTCGCGGTGATTTGATAGTCGTCTTGATACATTAAAATATGATTTTTTTGTAGGTTGTGGGAGATTAAAGCCTAATGAGATTTTTTTCAAGCCGGATTAGATTAAATTTTGGTAATTTAATAAAAAATCTATAGCAAACATACAATTAATCTAGACTCGAGGTTAAAAAAGTTTAAGTTGTAAAAGAGCAATTATTATTCTAGTATTAATCTCATCAGTGGCTAGTAAATTAAAAAAAATTCGTGACTCGGCTAATCAACCTCAAACATTTTTTGATTTTCACGGTTCTTTGTGTTCTGGCCATTGTCTGTCCTGCCGCCAAACAAAAACAGCTCTTATTTACCGATAAAAAACTCTCCCAGATAGAAAAAAAATACGGAAAAAAAGTCACCAAGCGTTTTAATGACTGGAAAAAACTGGTTCACAGCCATCAAAAAAAATCCGAACATCAGAAACTAAAGTTAGTTAATGATTTTTTTAATGGACAAATACGCTGGGTCTCCGATAAAAAGTTATGGAAAAAAACCGACTATTGGGCCACTCCTATTGAGACTATGTTAAAACAGGCCGGAGATTGCGAAGATTTTACCATTGCCAAATATTTTACTTTGCTGGCGCTGAATGTTCCTGTTAATAAATTGCAAATTACTTATGTAAAGGCTCTAAAAATAAATCAAGCTCATATGGTTTTAACCTACGTCAAGACTAAAAAGGCCGAACCTCTGGTTCTGGATAATATTAATAAAAAGATATTGAAAGGTTCAAAGAGAAAAGATTTAAAACCGGTATATAGTTTTAACGGTGAAGGTATGTGGTTGGCGGGCAGCAAAAAAACCGGTAAAAAAGTGGGCAGTAGTAGTCGCATCAGATTATGGACCGATCTGAATAAACGCATGAAAAAAGAAACCATTTAACGAGAGAAAGAGCAATGACTTTATTTAGACAGATAATAATAATGATAAGCGTGATTTTTGTCACACTGTTCATCGCCACCTTCATTGTTAGTACGGAGAATATACGCGACTATCTAAATGAACAGCTAGCCTCTCATGCTCAAGATGCTGCAACGTCCCTAGGGATTGCCCTTTCGGCCGAAATCGGGGAAAAAGACATCGCCTCTATGGAGACCTATACCAACGCGATGTTTGATAGCGGTTATTATCAGGAAATCACCATTACCGATGTTGATGACAAGGTTTTATTTGATAAAAGTGTTCCTGTGGACATCGATAATGTACCACAATGGTTTGTTACTCTGTTTCCTTTAGAAGCTCCCCATCAACAGGCTGTGGTTATGGATGGCTGGTCGACGGTAGGAAATATTGATATTCAAAGTTATCCTGGCTTTGCCTATGAAAAACTTTGGCAAAACGCCATGAATACTTTAGTTCTATACTTATGTGTAATGGCGATTATTATGGTAATTACGGCAATTGCCCTAAGGTTTTTGTTAAAACCATTAACTGCCATCCAGGATCAGGCCGAAGCCATTTGTAATCGCGAATTTCCAACTATTGATATCAAACCAAAAACCATTGAGTTTAAGCAAGTGGTCACCGCGTTAAACAGAATGTCCACCAAACTTAAAAATATTTTTGATCAACAAGCTAAGATGACGGAAGAATTGCAGAAACAGGCGTTCCAGGATGAAGTAACTGGTTTGCCTAACCGTTCCATCTTTATCAAACAATTAAAGTATTTCTGCGAGTCAAAAAATGAAACGAATCAGGGTTGTTTGATTATTATGCAGCTCAAAGATCTATTGGGCATCAACAAACAATACGGTCATATTAAAGGTAACGAATTATTAAAGTCATTGGCCAAACTACTCAGCGAGAATGGTGAAAATTATCCTAATTCATTGGTAGCCAGAATGTCCGGCACGGAATTTGTCTTACTGGTTAAATCCATTACCGACGATATCGTTCACGATCTTGGCAACAGCTTACAGCAAGATTTGGAAAAAACAGCTCAAAACCTAGCTATTGAGGATACTGATATCGCTCACGTAGGCATGGTAACAACACACCCCAATCAAGATATGGGTAGCTTACTATCTGAAGCCGATATGGCGTTGCGCTTAGCACAACAAAAAGGTTCTAATGCCTTTCATTTATACGATAATAAACAGAAGGATTCCATTCAGGCCCATGGTTCTGCCGAATGGCACAATATTATTATCGAAGCTATCGAAAAAGACTGGTTTCAACTCTATTTCCAGAAAACGGTGGATGGTAAAAATACCACCGTTTTTCAGGAAATTATGTTGCGTTTGAATTATAAGGAGAAGGTCGTTTCGGCGGGGATCTTTATTCCAATGGCAGAACACTTGAATATTACTCGTTTTATTGACCGCTGGGTAATCGAAAAGGTCATTGAAAGAGTCACGCAGGGCTCCTCCGTTTCCTATTGTGTTAACCTCTCACGAGACTCTCTGCAAGATGCTTCATTTGCTGTGTGGTTGAAAGAACATCTGATTAAGTTGAGTCCGGAACAACAACAACAGGTGATGATAGAAGTACCTGAGTACAATGTTATTAAAGCCATGGATGCTTATAAAAACCTATTATATGTTTTAGCAGATCTTGGTTGTCAGTTCTCTATTGACCATTTCGGTATCGGTTTTGCGTCTATGGCCTACCTCAAAGATATTAAGGTTGATTATATCAAGGTACATGGCAGTTACGCTTCCAATATTCAAGACAATAAGGACGTGGTCAACTATATGCGTCAGATTATCAATACCGCCCATAACCTGGACATTAAGATTATTGCTGAAGGTATTGAAAAAGCAGACGATCTGGAATTATTAAAATCCATGAACCTGGATTACTACCAAGGCTACCACATCGGTCGCCCTATACCGGAGTCAGACTAGATACTCTTAATTTAGGGGTGACAATTTAACATCTCATCCCTAAAACATTCACTGAGTTGGTCACAAAATATTGCTTTGCAGCAACCAGACAAATAAAATGACTCCTAATCTAAGCCGTTTAGCTATTTATCCATTGATTAACTAAAAGGTTATACGCTAAACTTCATTTTTCCTTTTAACTACCAGGCATATTATGAAAAACGGAAATTTTGCTAAAATTGCTCTTACCCTACTACTGCTCTTTCTGCCTTTAAGTGCAACCTGGGCGTCAGCAGGCGATGCCAAACTTCTCGACTTAACAGGTGAAGTCTACGGTATCTTAGCCTTAATTATCTTTGTCATCGCTTACTCTCTAGTAATCGGTGAAGAATTTCTGCATTTACGAAAATCCAAACCGGTTTTAGTCGCGGCGGGATTAATCTGGATTTTAATTGGTATCGCTTATGCTAATATCGGCGATCACCATACTGCTGAAACCGCCGTAAGACATAATCTTCTTGAGTATGCGGAGTTATTGCTTTTCTTACTGGCGGCCATGACCTTTATTAACGCCATGGAAGAAAGAAAAGTATTTGATGCCCTGCGTGCCTGGTTGGTATCACGCGGATTTTCATTAAAAGCAATATTTTGGATTACCGGTGTTTTATCTTTCTTCATATCTCCTATTGCCGATAACTTAACCACTGCTTTATTGATGTCTGCCGTGGTGATGGCCGTGGGTGCAGGCAATGTCCCATTTATCGCTATTTCTTGCATTAACATTGTAGTAGCTGCCAATGCTGGAGGTGCCTTTAGCCCATTTGGAGACATTACCACCTTAATGGTTTGGCAGAAAGGAATTGTCCAATTCCAGGAATTTTTTGCTATTTTTGTTCCTTCGGTTATTAACTGGATTATACCGGCGGTTATTATGAGCTTTGCCATTGAAAAAGGGAATCCTGATCCATTAAATGAAACACCTTATGTCAAACGCGGTGGTTTTATCGTTATCGGCTTATTCTTATTTACCATCGCGATGGCGGTTAGTTTTCACAACTTCTTACATTTACCTCCCGTGTTAGGGATGATGACCGGCCTGGGAATATTGAAATTATTCGCCTTTTATTTGAAGAAGACTGAAAAAATCGAAGATGAAGACGACATGGAGCTTACCGTCATGTCTGGTGACGATATGCATAATGGACATGGCACTAAAGGTCAATATGATATTTTTTCCATCCTGGCCCGTGCCGAATGGGATACCTTAATGTTTTTCTATGGCGTGATACTATGTGTCGGCGGTTTGGGTACTATCGGATACCTTTCCATGATTTCACATGCCATGTATGAAGGAACGGGGCTATTAGGAACCGGGGTTACCGGCGCCAACGTATTTGTCGGCATTTTGTCCGCCATAATCGACAATATCCCGGTAATGTTTGCTGTCCTTTCCATGCAGCCGGATATGTCTCACGGTCAGTGGCTACTAGTAACCTTAACGGCTGGTGTTGGTGGATCTCTACTATCCATTGGTTCTGCGGCCGGTGTTGCTTTAATGGGACAAGCGCGTGGTATCTATACCTTCTTTGCTCACCTTAAATGGACTTGGGCAATTGCATTAGGATATGTCGCCAGCATCTGGGTCCATTTGTGGATAAATGCCGATGTAATGTAATCTAATTAATTCCAGCTGCTAACAAATGCAGCTGGAATTACTTCCATCTTACCGAAGTTCTATCACTCGAAGTACTACCACTTAATATCCTACCGTTTTCGTCAATTGGAAATATTCTGGCTTCAACTAAACTTCCATCATGAATATCGCCCAATGTTATCCTAAACAACACCAAATCCTTAAACACCTCGTAATCCTTAGGAAATAGTTTTAAGGTTTGTGTCGTAAACTCAACTGCTTCAGGGTTATCTTCAGAAAAAACAGGTATTGGCATATTATATTCCAATAAATAACCAACGGCTCCCGGATATACCGTCCAACTTAATAAGTTTTCAATTCCTCCGTAGATAAAACCACCATCAATAGGTAATACCCAGGAATTTTTTCGGATTATACTGCTTAAGGTGATATCCTGTCCGGCGGATAATTTAGTCACATTACCTTGATTATCAACTACCGTTATCGTACCCGATACGGCTGATACGGTTAGAGATGCTTGACGCTCATCATCTTTATTATATTCAGCCTTAAACTCCGCAGCACTAATTTCATCAGCTCGCTTAGTCGTATCACAGGAATTATTTTTAACAACAATAATTACACCCAGCTCAGTTTGTACTCTAAACTGACCTGGTATTTCACAACTGACAATCGTGTTGATTTCACCTCTGATTAACGACACCACATTTTGCAAAGTATCCACCGCCCCTACCGGACGATGAAATTCCGGATGAAACAATGCAATGGTATCAGAATCAATTTCAACGATACTCCCATGTTCCCTTTCAATCTTAGCATCGGAGTTTTCCAGGGTGATAACGGCAATAATATTTTCAACATTAATATCCTCGTCGGTGGTAAATTGAGTATCGACTGGAGTAGCTGAAAAGGCGCTTCCGCTTACATCAAATAAATTTATTATGGGAATTGGTGTCGCCGTAGGAAACGGTGTTGCTGTCGGTGTTGGAGTTACCGTTGCTGTCGGTGTTGGCTCTGGAGTCGGCGTTGGGCTCAACGTAGGTTGCGGGGTTGCCGTCGGAGTCACCGTTGGAGTAGGAGTCACCGTTGGTGTTGGCATTGGTGTCGCAGTTGGTCTTGGTGTCGCAGTCGGCGTTGGTTCTAGAGTCGGCGTTGGTGCAGGGGGAGGAGGAGCCGGTGCCCCTTGAGTTGTGCTAGTAAATATATCGGATACTCCGCCGATATCCAATGTGGTATTGATTTGACTGTTATATCCACTGGATGAGGTATGGCGGACTTTAACCGTATCAGCATTGCTCACTGTACCTACCGATATTAACCAACTACCACTGCCATTGATTTCAAATTCACCGTTTGTTACTGAAATCGATGTGGAGGTGTTAATTCCACTGACGGTAATAGAACCAGAAGTAGTTAAGGTATTTAAATTAACACCATTTTGATCGGTAAAACTAAAAGCGTCCGGAGTCGTATCCACAGCGACTTTGGTCACTTTATACGCCGGTACGCTATTTTGGAAATGAATCCAACCGACCTTTGCCGACCAGGCATAGCCGTCGAAATCTCCTGATTCGAGATTGATTGTTACTTGACTATCACTGGGATTAAAATTTATCCAACCAATATTTTCCCCCCAAGCATAACCACTTAAATTACCGGCCCCATCATTATTAACGCCCCAATCCGTTGCATTACTATTGGCATAAGTATGTGTGCCTCCGCCAGAATAGGTCCCCAATTTTATCCAGCCGACTTTTGCCGCCCAGGCAAAACCTTCTAAGTGATCATCAAAAACGGAAACTTCACCGTGAGCAGGGTTAAAATCTATCCAGGAAGCATTTTCCGACCAGGCATATTTATCTGTAATAGAAATCACATCGGCTTTTACTGAAAAAACAGATAATCCGATTAAAAAGCCTATACAAATTAAAAAATTCTGACCGATAGCTTTTTTTAATCGAGCTTTAAAATATCTTTGTATTTTCATCTATTAGTCCGTACGAAATTGGTCTCTAATTGTTATTCGAAAAAAAGAGCCGTTACTGACCTCCACGGACAGGCCAAACATACCATTCTGCTGCATTTTTTGTTTCACCGCGAACATTGCCAAAGCCCAAGTCCACTGCCCACGCTTGTGCTGGAAGACCCGTATGAGACGTTGAAGTCCAATAGTAACTGCTTTGAACATTTTGAAACGGATGGGAAGATGATAAGGCAGGATTAGTATTTTGAAAGTCAATTAAACTTTGGAGTTCTTTAACGTTTGGAAGTCTCCAATCAGTTTGATATGTGCCAACATTTGAAAAATCATCACAACTATAGGTACCATTATTCAACCCGTCAACAAAATCCAAAGCTTCTTGCCAGTTAACTGCTCCATCCGGTGAACCTCCCGGATCATATCCAGGGTTGTTGGTTAAAATACAATTAGCCTGTTGCAACCATATTAACCCAGTACTTTGATCTGTCAACGTTCCATCATCAGGTTCAAGAAAACGTGTCGCAGCATGGGCAATTCCTCTTTGTAAGTCACCATCATGCCTCAAACCTGTACATGTTACCAAAGTACCGGATATATCATAACAGCTGGTTTGGCCGGTTTTAGGAACTATTGCAGGATTGCTGGCTATAGTACCAGTGCCTGTTTGCAGCCCCCATACTCCACTTCTGATTCCCCAAAAAGTTTTACCGTTTAGAACTTCAGCTGCAGTTGCGCCATTAGTATCGTCAACACTGGGAGCTATTGCCATAACCTCATCTAAGTCATGATCGGCTGCTGTCACCCCAGGTCCAGCGACCGGTTCGGTAAAAACAGTCGTTCTTTTAGTACCTGCAGTCCCTGCATTTAAACGGTTATATAGGTCTTCAATAGTAAACATAGCGCTGCTGGCATTGGTAACTGCCGCAGGAGAGTCTAGTGAAGCCGATAAAGTAGGTGCAGAAACAAAAGCAGCCACAAAGAAAATCAACAGAGATGAGTGAATACTATTTTTCGTGCCGAATTGCATTTTACCTCCTAATTTCCTTACAAATAACATGCCTATTTAATGCTTTTGTTCTTCATTATTATAGATTACTCTTTTGGTCCCAATAATTCAATTTCATAGCCATCCGGATCTTTGACAAAAGCAATAATTGTCGTGCCGGCGTTCATCGGTCCGGCATCGCGAATAATTTCACCACCCAGTTCTTTTATTTTTGCAGTGGCCTGATAAACATCCGCAACCTCAATTGCCAGATGACCAAAACCATTTCCTAAATCATAACTTTCCGTATCCCAATTATGAGTCAGCTCAATTACGGAATTTTCTTTTTCATTTCCATATCCAACGAAAGCTAAAGTAAATTTCCCATCAGGATAGTCTTTTTGCCTTAACAGCTCCATCCCTAAAACCTGAGTATAAAAATCAATGGAACGTTGTAAATTTCCAACTCGAATCATGGTATGTAAAAGTCGCATATATTTTCTCCCTAAATACAGCTCATAAAAAAGGCACTAAGTTTGGTAAACTTAGTGCCTTTTTAATAAAATTTAAAGCTAAATCGGTAATTTATTTTTTAATTTTAGCCGCCGTTCTAAGACGCAATGCATTTAATTTAATAAATCCTTCCGCATCTTTTTGATTATAGGCGCCCTCGTCATCTTCAAAAGTGGCTATATTGTCATCATATAGGCTATTGCTAGGAGATTTTCTACCCACCACAATAACATTACCTTTGTACAGTTTGACCCGAACTTCACCATTAACCACTTTTTGTGAATGATCGATTAAAGCTTGCAACATTTCGCGTTCCGGGGACCACCAATAACCATTGTAGACTAAGTCGGCATAACGTGGCATTAATTCATCTTTTAGATGAGCCGCTTCTCTATCTAAAGTAATTGACTCCATAGCACGATGAGCTTTTAAAATCACAGTTCCTGCCGGCGTTTCATAGCACCCGCGGGCTTTCATACCCACATAACGATTTTCTACTATATCCGTTCGTCCCACACCATTGGCACCAGCTGTTTTATTTAAAAATTCCATAATTTCAGCCGGAGTCATGTCTTTGTCGTCAATGGCAACAATATCACCATTAACAAATTTCAAGTTCAAATAAGTGGGTTCATCTGGAGCTTTTTCAGGAGAGACGGTCCACAACCACATGTCCTCTTCAGGTTCTGCCCAAGGATCTTCCAAAATACCACCTTCATAGGAAATGTGTAAGGAATTAGCATCCATGGAATAAGGCGATTTTTTTCCCTGTTTCTTTTCAATAGCGATACCATGTTCTTCGGCATATGCCATTAATTTTTCCCGTGAGTTAAGATCCCATTCACGCCAGGGAGCAATAATTTTAACATCCGGCATAAGAGCATAAGCTCCCAGTTCAAAACGAACCTGATCATTACCCTTTCCAGTGGCACCATGTGAAATAGCATCGGCTCCGGTTTCTTGGGCAATTTCAACCAATCTTTTTGCGATTAGCGGGCGTGCGATAGAAGTCCCTAATAGATACTCACCTTCATAGATAGTATTTGCTCTAAACATTGGGAAAACAAAGTCACGGGCAAATTCTTCCGTTAGGTCTTCAATATAAATTTCTTTAATGCCGGCAGCTTCTGCTTTGGCTCGGGCAGGCTCTACTTCTTCTCCCTGCCCCACATCTGCAGTAAAAGTAACCACTTCACAATGGTATTCATCCTTTAGCCATTTTAAAATAATGGATGTATCTAAGCCTCCGGAATAGGCCAGAACAACTTTTTTTACCTCAGACATTATATTCTCCAGACATTAATACAGAACGAGGCATTATAACCGATTTAACATCATTTGAAATCAGCCATTTTAAAATTCTTTTAATTAAAAGCCATCCGTTATCGGCTACCAAAAAAATATTGTCAGACAGTAAGTGGAACTTTTGGTTTTTAGTATAGTCCAAGTTGAAAATATGTACGAACCTTTACATTTAACCAACAGGGGAGCGTTAATAATGTTTAGAATAATGGGGATATTGCTTTTATTCTACCTACCCGGAGCCAATGCCTTGGTTTTCGAATCTACATCCAATTCAGGAAATGGTTCAAAAGCCAATATTAGTTACAAACTTTCGTCAGATATTTCCACTAAGGATAGCAATACCTTTTTAGCGACTGAAAAAATATCTTTAACTTTTTCATTACAGGTTGCCGAAGAAGATATTGGTACCGAGAGCGCTTTCTATGTGTTGGTAAAATATAATGGCCAAAACTATATGAAAACTAGCTCTGGAAGCTGGATATCAACCGCATCTGATCTTTCGGATTTAAAACCTTTTAGCAGCAAAACTTTGACCAAAAATGAAACCATAAACGCATTGCAGGAAAAGCAACTAGAGTCTGGAGAGTATTTAATCTATGCCGGCTATATGAGCAAATCCGGCAGCATTAAATATAACGCTGAATCGGTCAGTTTAGTGGTGTTTGCCGATCAAAACAGTCAAAAAAGCTATTTGCACCAAGTGCAAAATAGTGGTTTTTTAGTTGATTATTTAAATAAAGCTTCAAATAGCTCTGATTATTTTATCAATGAATGTGAAAGCTGCAGTGGAGCAGTAACCACGACAGCGGATGCCTCCAGTGGCGCCAGCAGCTCAAATATTTCAACCACTAATTTACAAGAGGTGGGAGTAGACGAAGCCGATAGGATTAAAACCGATGGTACCACCCTATTTAGTCTGGAAAACTGCAACAGCGATGGCCAGGAGTGTCTATCTGCCTATCAAATGAATGAGTCTCCAGCCACTACTACAAGCTTGGGGCAGCTCCAAGTCAGTGATAATTATCAACAAGGTGATATTTATCTGCACCAAAAAGATGGCAATAAAACTGCGGTTTGGCTTTCTTCTCAATTTAATTATTCCATTTGGGCAGTCTGGGATTATCCCGGCTATTGGGGAGGAAATAAAACCGAACTGGCACTCGTTAATGTCAACGATCCTGCCAATATGAGCAAAACAAAATCCATTTCCATCAACGGTACTGCTATTTCCAGCCGAATGATAGGTGATACCCTCTACCTTCTTACCCGCAATAGTCCTAGTTATTATTATGATTACCCGGTTATCCTAGCCTCAGCAAAGCGAACCAGCATTGCCATACCTACCGAACCCTATCCCACAGACCCACCAATCCTAAATGAAGACGACTTGTTACCCAAAATCAGTTTTGACGGCGGCTCTGAGATTGCTTTGGTAGATGCCACCAATTGTTATCTACCGGTTCAGGATAGCAACAAACAATACGATCAGACCATTGTTACCCTAACGGCTATTCCGGTCGACAATCCTGAGGGATTCAAATCTGTCTGTATTGCCGGTTCCATCGAAACATTCTATATGTCTACCGAATCTGCTTACCTGGCTACCAGTCGATACGAATACACCAGTTCCGGTAATGACATTATTTATGACGGTAGCATCAACTATAATACCGATATTCATAAATTTAGCCTCACTAATGGCAATCTGGAATACAAAGGCTCGGGTCAAGTTCCCGGTCATCTGGGTTGGGAATTGGATAAGCGCTCATTTCGCTTTGGTGAAAACAATGGCGTATTAAAAGTTGCCACATCTATCGGTGATACCTGGAGTAACGATTCCCGTACTCGAGTCGGCGTTTTTAAGGAAGACGATAGTGCAAATGCACTCAATGAAGTTTCCTATTTGGACAACCTTGGCAAACCTGGAGAAAAACTATACGCCGCTAGGTTTGTTGGTGACAGAGGCTATTTAGTTACTTTCAGGGTAACCGATCCACTTTATGTACTGGATTTTTCCATTCCTGAGAGTCCCCAAGTTAAAGGAGAGCTGGAAATCAATGGTTATTCCGATTACCTGCATCCTATAGGTGAAAACTACCTCATAGGACTGGGTAAAGACGCTGTCCCGGACGCAAATACCGATCGAGGTGCCTGGTATCAGGGTGTTAAACTTTCTCTTTTTGATGTTTCAGATGGTACTAACTTAAAGGAAGTTAACTCTATGATACTTGGCAAGCGTGGAACTTCGTCTCAAGCATTATATGACCATCATGCCTTTAGTTGGTTAGATAATGGTGATGGAACTGCAACTATGGCGATTCCGGTGGAACTACATGAGACTCCTAATAGCTACGAATCAGATTATGCTTCTATTAGCGATCCTTGGTATTACTATGATCTCACCCATGCCGGATTATATGTTTTTTCCGTTAATAGTGATTCCAATCCCGGTATCAGTCTATCGGGTAAATTATTAAAAGACACTACCAGTAATGGTTACTATAATTATAGTGAAGAACGCAGTGTCATTCAGGGTGGAAGTGTGCATTATATCCACGACAGTAAAGTAACCTCTTCATCTATTAGCGACCTTCAGTAAATAAACAGATCCCGGCGTCAATGCGCCGGGACCTGTTTAAAAACTCTTAGTTTTATCTCTCTTCCGCAAAAACTTTCATTTAACCATTTTCATGTTACGGTAAAGACTTTTTTAAATCTGCCGTTATAATCTTATAATTACCCGAGGAAAAAAGTATATGGCATGGATAGCCTTTACATAACAATGATAAGAAAGGTACTTATTTAGTGGCCACCCCAAACAAAGAACTACTGCACAGCATAAAATTCAAATTATGGGCTTCCAGTTCATTTTTTATCCTCATCCTGGTATTTGTCGGTATAACCACCATTTCCAGCGACTTGAAAAAACAATCGACCATTAAAGATGTCATTGAAAACAGTTATCCTTCGGTGCTCAATGTGATGCAGATCGGCACAGAGCTGGAAAGATTGTCAAAATCAATTGGCCTCTATCTGCTTAGCAAAGACAAACAGTATCAGCAAGAATACAATAGGATTTTCGAGCAGCTAATTAGCAAAGCTAATCAGCTAAAACAGGCCTCCCCATCGCCACAAATTGACATAATTCTATCAGATATTCAAAAGCTCAAAGAAACTGTCACCCGTATCATAAAACAAACCGATATCGCTACCGATAATCAACCTGCTCTTAAATATGCTGCCGGAAATATCGGACCACATAACAACGTATTTTTACAAACCACTTCGGTAATGATCGATTCGGAACTGGAAGAAGAAAGTAACGAAACCCGCCGCGCCATTTTAATTGCCATTTATGATCTACGTAGTACTTGGACCCAATTATCTCGTGGAGTGACTGTATATCTCTCCTATCGTACTCCGGAAACTTTGGAAGCTTTAAACCTATTACGGGGGCAATTAAAAAAGAAACTGGAGGATATCGCAGCATTGGCCGACGATTTCACCTTCGAACAGGAAAGCGGCCTGGAAGAATTAAACAACACGTTTAATACTTACAATACTAATTTGAATGAATTGATTAAAATTCATAGTAGCGAACAATGGCGTCAGGACACCTACCTAGTTAAAAGCCAACTTGCACCGGCCCTAGCAAAAATCAATAAAGCTCTGCAACAGGTCGTCAATAATGGCCAACAAGACTTTACCAATAAAACAGAAAATTTAATTGCCGACATTGAGAGTTTTAGCACCACCATGGTTACAATTATTTCCATATGTGCCCTTTTAAGCGTCATTCTTGGTATTGTTATGACAAAAGTGATCAGTCAGCGGGTTGATACCACACGTATTGCAATGAAGACCATCTCTCAAGGTGGAGGCTTAAGCCATCGCTTGGAAGAGAAGGGCAAGGACGAATTGGCACAACTGGCTACCTATTTTAATCGTTTTGTAAATCAGATCAGTCAGGTAGTCGAACAAGTGATTGCTTCTTCCTCTGATATTTCCAAGGAAGCGGAAAAAATGAAAATTATCGCCAATTGCGGGGAAGAGTTAAGCCATACCCAGGCGAATAAGATTCAAGTCATATCCGATGAAATTCTGGAAATGTCTTTGCAAGTCGAAGAGGTACTAGGCAATGCCAGAGATGCCGAATCGGCGGTCCGACATGCTAATGATAAAGCGCAAGCTGGTCAAGGGATTGTTAACGAAGCCGTCAGCTCCATTCAACATATTGCCAACGAAGTTAAAAATGCCTCTGAGGTCATTCGTCAATTACAAAGTGACGCGGAAAGTATCGAACAGGTCATGGATGTTATCCACAATATTTCTGAACAAACCAATTTACTGGCTTTAAACGCCGCTATTGAAGCTGCTCGTGCCGGCGAAGCTGGTCGTGGCTTTGCCGTGGTAGCCGATGAAGTAAGAGGACTTTCCCATAAAATTCAACAAGAAACGGTAGCGATCCGTAATAATGTCGACAAGCTTCAGTCCGGTTCTCAAACCGTAGTCAATGAAATTGAAAAGACTCAAACATTGACCGAGGAAACCGCTGAATTGGCTGCTAAGGCAGGAGAATCTTTCTCCTATATTGTGAATGAAATAAAAACTGTAACGACCATGAATGAACGGATCAGAACCGTTACTGATCAACAGAATGAGAGCAATAAACGAATTAACGATACTTTATCGGCCCTACAGATTATGTCTAAGACCTCTGCGAATACAGCCAACGACGTATCCACTTCCAGTAAAGAGTACGAACTTTTAGCCGAAAAACTACATGCGACAGTGGAAAGTTTCTCATAATAAAGCCACTTTTCAATAGCTTTTTATTTAAACAGCATGGTTGCCCTGTCGCTGGAAACTGTCGAGGAAATAATATTTCCCTGCTGATCTATTGCATAAATTCTAACTTCAACCAGAGTTTCAGGAAGATCCGGCAAAACGATAGGAAAAATTACCAGATTCTCCCAAACTGAAAACAGTTCCGGTGTAATATTAATAGATTGCTGTAGATATTCCGGCACATTGGGGTTTTCTTCCGAAAAAATGGGATTAGGAAAGTTATATTCCAGAATGTATTGGCTGGCTTCGGGATAGGCAGTCCAGGCCAGTATATTTTCAATTCCACCGTAAAATACGCCACCATCGGCAGGTTGAACCCAAGTGGTCTTATTCGGGTTAGCAGTTAAACCGTATTCTGCTCCAGCTTGCAAAGTTGTTTCTTCCCCATTTTTATTGCGTACAACCACAGAACCGCTATCAACGGTGACTGTCAAACTCCCCTGCCCTGCCTGTTCTTGATATTCAGTATTAAAATGTGTTTCTTCCGTATCATCTGCCAGCGCCCTAGCGAAAGAGAATAAGCTACTATCGGCTTTTACCGTGGCGATAGGAGTAATCACTTCGAAATTTCTATCCTGTATTGAAACTTTTGACTCTAAACGACCATCCACTAACATATAGCGGCGAATTTCCCGATTAAGGACTTTTTTAACCGGTAGACGAGTAACAATAGTTTTAGCTTTAATTTCGACTGTACTGCCAAACTTTTCATACAAGGTGGCCGAAGAACCTTCTGCAGTAACAATAGTGCTGGCATCCGGTATGGAATCTTGAACATTAGAGATTCCCATGGGAATGCTGGTCAATACCGTACCCTTAATCTTATCCACATTAATCATTTCTCCCGGGATCTCTTTCAATGAAGCAGAAAAATCACCGGACCAATGTTCTCGGGTCCCTAAAAAGGTATTACTAAATTCATAACTATATGTGCCTGTCACCTGCAAGTTTGAGGTCTTACCCACAATTTTCCGCACACCCTTATCATCAACGGCAAAAAAACTACGATCGGAAACATTAATGGTTAAAGGAAATTTAAAACTTTGAGTGCGTTGTTGTGTTGGGCATTGCTGTTCATTGGCAATGGGAATTTCACTACGATTAACTAAAAATCCAGCAAGCGAAGTTGATTTTGAAAAACTTAATATAAGGGTAACACCTCCGCTGATTTCCCAACGACATGAACCATCTATGGATTCACTGATACCCGAAATGGGGAATACAGACTTTCCGATATAATGAATTTCATCATCTATGGCATAAACTTGCGCGAATATTAAGCATAGAACAACACTCAATAGTGATTTAATTTTTGAAGCAGCTGAAAAGAAGCTTTGCATATCCAGTTTAACTCATTCACTCATCATATTTAGTAGCAATCATACAAGTTTGATCTGAAATTTCCAAGCTAATAGCCTATCCAAAATTAATCCCCTGAGCCAATGGCATTTCATTACCATAGTTAATCGTGTTGGTACAGCGACGCATATAATTTTTCCAGGAATCAGAACCTGACTCGCGACCTCCTCCGGTATCTTTTTCACCACCAAAAGCACCACCGATTTCAGCCCCCGAAGTTCCAATATTAACATTGGCGATACCACAATCCGATCCAACCGCGCTTAAAAATAGTTCAGCTTCCTGAACGTCACGAGTAAAAATTGCCGATGATAGGCCTTGTGGAACATTATTATGGATGGCAAAAGCCTGCTCCAATTGTTCATATTCCATGAGGTATAAAATGGGAGCAAATGTTTCCTCCTGAACGATGGAAGCATCTGATTGAATTTCTACCAAAGCAGGGCGAACATAATAGCCTTGAGAAGGAACATCTTCAGTAATTGATTCACCACCATAAATTACCTCACCACCCGCTATATGAATAATTTGCAAGGCTGCTTGCATTTTATCAAAAGCTTGTTGATTAACCAGAGGGCCAACTATATTTTCTGATTTAAACGGATCGCCAATTGTAAGACTTTTATAGGCTTCGACGATTCGTTCCAATAATTTGGCCTTGATTTTTTTGTGTACGATCAAACGTCTTAAGCTGGTACAACGTTGACCACAAGTACCCACAGCAGAAAACACGATGGCTCTTAATGCCAATTCTAGATCAGCTGAGGGCGTAACAATCATGGCATTATTCCCCCCCAATTCTAATAGACATCGGCCCAGACGAGTGGCAACCATTTGATTTACCTCTCGTCCCATTGCACAGGAACCCGTTGCAGACAGCAGTGCAACTTGTGGATGTTTAGCAAGTTGACTCACTACTTTGCGATCACCCTGGATAACTGAAGAAATTTGTTCAGGAATACCATCAACAGACTCAACCGCTTGATTAACCATTTGCTGACAAGCCAAAGCACATAAGGGAGTCTGGGATGAAGGCTTCCAAACAATGCTATTTCCACAAACCAATGCTAACATAGCATTCCAAGCCCACACCGCCATAGGAAAGTTAAAGGCACTGATAATGGCAACCACTCCTAACGGATGCCACTGCTCCATCATTCGATGCTGGGGACGTTCGCTAGCAATTGTTAAACCATGCAACTGTCGAGATAGGCCAGTGGCAAAATCACAGACATCGATCATCTCTTGAACTTCACCTAGCGCTTCTTGATAAATTTTTCCCGATTCCAAAGTTATCAAATATGCCAATTCTGACTTATGTTCACGGGCCAATAAACCTATTCGCCGCACCACTTCACCACGTTGCGGGGCAGGAATACGTCGGAACTTTAAAAATGCCTGATGAGCACTTTGAACAGATTTTTCAATATTGTTCGACTCTGTCTGATAAAACTGACCCAAAAACTCGGCATCAATCGGACTAATATTATGCCAATGATTATCACTGCGACTGTAGATCGCTTTATGACTGAAAATATCAGGGAAATATTCTCCTTTTACTAGGGAGTTAATGGAAAGTTTTTTTAAAACCTTATTTTTGTTCATGTTCAATCCCCCGTTTATTGCTTGCAAATGGAGTAGCAAAACGATTAGCTAAAAAAATATCCAACGCTATGCTTTCCTGTCGTATTAAACCGGATGATTTAAATTTCCCATTAAAAAAAAGATCGACCACAACACAGAGCGCTGCAGCAGTCGTTATCTGAATAGCACTCCAATTTTCTCTTCCAAGCTGGGTATCGATTTCTTGATGATATATTTTGTAGACATCGGTCAACTCGGTTAAACGTCCATTTAGCATGCCCGTAGCGCTCGCCATGACTAAAACCAAATCTTGCGAAGTTACCGCAATAGCCGATTCAAAAATGTCCTTTAGCATCTCTCGTCGTTTACCCGGTTTGCCTAAACGCAAGCCATTTAATAAAAAGTCCATAAGATAGCGATGGCCGGGATAACGAATCGTTTTATAGGTTAAATCTTGTACTTGTCCTTCTAAGGTTTGAGCCAAAGTCCCCAATCCCCCTGAGGTATTAAAAGCTTCATATTCTATACCATCTAAGGAAAAACCTTCCAAACCTTCCAGAGCTACCAATGTGGTATATTGTGAATCCTTTATGGCCTCACAGGGGTTGCAGTATTCATTAATTAAGCCATCAGTCGACCAGGTCAGGTTATACAGCATTTGATTGGTGGGGAATTCCGGTAAGGCACCGACTCGCATTTTCAAATTAAACAACTTATCAAACCGGGTCGACATATCACGGCCTAAAATACCAATAAATCCCGGAGCCAAACCACATTGTGGCATAAATACCTGACCATCTTTGGCTTGCTGTGATAGTTTGATAATTTCTTGAGTGCATGCAACATCCTCGGTGAGATCAAAATAACTACAACCGGCCAATAAAGCTTGTTCTGCAATCAAAATATTTTCTGTAAAACTACAAGCTGAAATTACCGCATCATTCTGCTGTAATAACGAAAATAATTTATCTTTTTCATTGATATCCAGACAAACACATGTTTCTTTTAAAACCGGTTCTAAATCGACGAAACTACTACTAAATTTATCTACCAATGTGAGTTGGTAATCACCGCTACGTTGCAGAATTTTAGCGATTGACGAACCGATTCGACCGACTCCCAGTACAGCAACTCTAATCATCAGTTACTCCCATTTTAGAAATCTGACTATCAGTAGACTCAAATATTTTATCCACACTGGCCGATACAAACCCTTGAAACAAAAGTCCTTTTCGATCCGGATAACGTCTGGCAAATTCATAATAGCAACTTTTAATCGTAAAATGATTGGCCCTTAAACCCAATACCGATAACCATGCAGCATATTCACTTTCCTCCAATAGAGATTAATATTCATGCCACAATGAGGAAAAAAATTGTTCAGAATTCATAAAAAATCTCCGCTACCTTTACTTACTAAAAGCATAGTAAAAATCTCGGATAATGCTATGGAGCTTAAGCGGGGTATACTATTTAAGTCAGTTAAAATAATGTGACTCAGATCACAAAAAATCAAATATTAGGGAAAACCACTATATACATTAGTACCGCCTTATGTTTTAATTAACGCACTGCAACAAGATACAGTTTGCAGTTTTCAACACCTCCTCCTTTGGTGATTTTTTAGGCTAGGTCCCCATACCTGGCCTTTTTTTTGAGCCATTAAAATCAATCTCATCAGTCTCCAATTTTAACATCTAGATAGCCACGCTCTATTGCGACATCCAGAGCTTGATGAGCGGCAACTAATTCCTCATAAACCAACCTTTTTAAGCGTAACTTCTCCACATCTTTTGGAACTAGAGCTTTCTCAGTGGTTGCTTTAGTCAACTCACATAGCTCCTTTAAATAAGCCCCTCTGGCATTGGCCACCATTTGCATTATCGGTTCAATATCTTGGATGGAAAGTTCATCAATTAAGGGATTTATCGCCTCCTTATTGATAATTTTCATCACCCTGTCAATTTCAACCGCTAGACGCTTGTTGGCTACAGACATATCCATTCTCCAAAATTTGTTTTGTCTCCATTATTTAATTTTTAAAACAAAATATCGATTTATTCAATAAAATGATGAAGAAAAATTGCAGTGCTCGAATTATTTTATATGATTATAATAGAGAATAGATATTAAACGAAGTTCTTGAGAATATATGAAACCAATTCGTGTTGTTTCTTGGTATTGGTTTTTTGGAAAATAACTTTTAGATAACCTTTTAGAGTATTGTATTTAAGGCCGGTGTTTTGTGCGATTTCTTCTAGGGTTAAACCGTTTACCAGGGAATTAGCGAGACGTGCTTCAGCATCGGTCAAGTTAAGAATATCTTTAATCTGTTTTTGCAAATCAAAATATTTTTCGCCATTGGTTTTGGATATTTTGGCCGAGCTTTTTAGTTTTTTAACGATTTCAATTTGCTTAGCAACTCGCTGCAATACAACATTGGGACTGAACGGTTTAACTATATAATCTACTGCTCCAATTTGCAGTGCATCCACTTCATCTTTTTCAGTATTTTTTGAGGTAAGAAATATGACCGGAATGTCTGATACTTGTGGATTTTTCTTCAATTGCTGAAATACTTCTACCCCATCCATGCCCGGCATCATAATATCTAAAATAATTAGGTCAGGATGTTGTTCCACGACACTATCAATTGCCTCTATGCCATTGGTAGCTGTTATAACTGAGTATTGAGAATCGAGTAAGTTTTTCAATAATTGAATATTGATAATATCATCATCGACAACAAGGATAAGTTTTTTATTTTCCACGCTCTTTGCTAACCCCCGTATAAACATGCAAAATAAACTTTAAAATACATATTTTATCTTTCTTTCAATCGACATAAAATGAAAAATTACTTATGCCCATTTAGTTAAACTATTCAATTGATTATAGTATTTTAGACACTGAATTGTTTATCAAACACCCCCATATGGAGGGGGCCATGAACCATTAATCCTAGAAACCGCAGTTGACTTCGTAGCGAGGTTCACTTAAGTGCTGAAGATTAACACATGCAAACAATATTAGTTCATAAATCAAAGCAGACAACAACGTTAAGTGGCTTACACTTAATGACTAGACAACTCGAACATAGACTTTTTATTGTCGATATAAATAGAGTATATATGATTAAGACTATGTTTTAAATCAAAAAAGAATGGAGTCACTACGCAAAATCCAGGCTATTTTGAAGTACTTTTATACAGGCGTTAAACGATTCTAAACAGTTGTGTACATATTCTTCGTCATTACTTTCAAAGCTACTAATGAGTAATTCCGCTGCTTCTGATAAATTTTCAGCTCCCAGGTTACCGGAAACACCTTTAATGTTATGTACCAATTTAAACGCTTCAGCAAAATTATTTTCGTGTAAAAGCTTATTAATATGCAATACTTCATTATCCAGTCGGTTTTTAAATAAAACGAGTAACTCAAAGTACAAGTCTCGATTACCTGCAGCATTTCCAAGTCCTTTTTTCAGATTAATCCCATCAATTTGTTTCATTGTGTTTACGATGTTTTTAACCTCTGAACTAATTCCTAAAGTTTGATTGTTAAGGGTATTTTCGTGTTTATTGAGCCACTTAAATAAAACACTAAACAGTGCTTCTAATTTAAACGGTTTACTAACGTAATCATTCATCCCTTGGGCCAACATTTTATCTAATTCATCCTGCATGGCATGGGCAGACATGGCAACAATAGGTATATCTTGATCTGTCTTTCGAATGATTTTTGTTGCTTCATAACCATCCATTTCTGGCATCTGAATATCCATTAACACCAAATCAAATCTATTCGTCTCTATTTTCTCAATTGCCTCTTTACCATTTTGAGCAATATTTACATTTATGCCCCAACCAGACATAACTTCTGCTGCCAGGGCTTGGTTGATTTCACTATCATCGACCAAAAGTACCTGAGCACCAGATAATTTTTCTATATCTTCTGCATTTGGAGAGAAATCGATTTCAATTTGAAACTCTACATTTTCATCGAGTTTGTTTTTTAAAGCATTTTTCACAGTGTTATATAAATATTTTTGATTTACCGGTTTTAGTAATACGTATATTTTATTTTTCTCATCTATTTGAGGAATTAATGTTTCGTACAAGGAAACAGAAGATATGACGACAATTGGAATATCAATTTGTTTTTTTATTTGGTGGTTAAATTCTTCAAAATCTAAGTTTCCGATATTTAATTGAGAGTAATCGACTAAAACCAAGTGAAAGCTTTCCTTTTCCGACTCTTTTAAGGTTTTAAGGCAGTCATGTCCCGATACGCTATGAACACAATCATACATCATTTTTTCAAGATATTGTTTAAGAACAAAACTGGCAATATAATTGCTATTCACAATAAGAATACGTTTTTTCTCAATATGTGGTAAATTTGAATGACTTGGATAGATTATGTCCAGACTGGCTTGATATTTAAAAGGCAAGCTAAATGAAAAAGTGGTCCCTATTCTTTTTTGACTATAAACACTGATTTCCCCTCCCATTTGATTAACCAGATTTTTACATATCGTTAATCCCAGACCAGATCCCCCATACTTGCGAGTAGTACTGGCATCGGCTTGAGCAAAACTATCAAAAATTTTCTTTAATTCTCCCTCATCCATACCAACCCCAGTATCATGAACTTCGAAGTGCAAAACAAGCTTACTCAATTCCGACTTAACTATGCTGGCTGGCGTTATGGCAAAGAACACTTGTCCTGTTTCGGTAAACTTAACTGCATTACTCACCAAATTAGTTAATATCTGATTAACACGCAGAGGATCGCCAATTAATTCGCCTGGTACAGAAGGTGATAAATAAGATATCAATTCAATGTTCTTCTGCTCTGCCTTGGGTAATAAAAGGTCACCAACCTGATTAACAATAGTTTGAATATCAAATGGTACTTGCTCCAACTGCACTTTATTCGCTTCCAATTTAGACGTATCCAGAATATCATTCAGAATTCCTAATAATGACTCACTGGACAGGTAAATCTTGCTCAGATAATTTTTTTGAATCTCATCTTCGGCTTTTGAATGTGCCATCCGAGAATAGCCTAATATGGCATTCATCGGCGTTCGAATTTCATGACTCATATTGGCTAAAAAAGCCGATTTAGCCTGATTTGCCATTTCAGCTTCTCGCTTAGCTTCTTCAATTTCCAGTCTTTGTTTTATGGATTTAACCATATAACTGTATAGGGAACGAGAAGCTCCATAAACAACCAGGGTATAAAGAACCAGTAAAATAGCGACAAAAAAGTAGATATTCTGACCGGAAAATAAAAACGCCATCGATTGCATAATTGCCATCGGAAAAGCAAATATTATGTATAAGTGTTGTATCGCGCTTAGGGAAGCTATTGCCCCTCCGGTTAAGCCTAAAATTATTGCCAAAGTAAGAAATACATACCCCATCGAAGCATATGTCATTGCTAACCAAGTAGCCACGCCCCATAAAACACTATTTACTCCAATTAAAAAAATGATAATGGTTAAATAATATTTAACCTTGTTCGATTTAGAACTTAAAGCTCGATTCAGTTTTTCAAATGTGTAGGTTCGAAGGACAAAATACAGGGATTGAATAAGGAGCCATGGGAACATTAAAGAGACTGGGACAATATCGTATAATGCTCCAACGTATACCAGCATAGAGCCGAAATTTGCTACCGCAGATTTTTTGTGCGCGTCGACTACCAATCGAATCAATTCATCAGGATAGTCAATATCCGTGACATGGTGACAAAAAGTATTATATATAGTAGATATATTAATCACGATTTATTATTGATTTAGAGGCAGTGACTATTTTGATATTAACATAAATATTTATTTTATGTCGCATAATATATCAATCGAAAACACATATGTGCCCGATATATTAATCAGTTGAACTTCTTGACCTTTCAAAAAACACAAGCCTAAAACCTAATAAAAAGTTAACTTTTTTGCCGAACCTTTAACTCTTTAAAGCTTAAACTCAACTGAAGTGTCTCCACACACTTTCTAAAAAGCTATCTTACTATTTTTCTCAACAATTTAAGAATACAAACTAACCGCTCTCCTTTTACTAACAATTTCTATATTTTTTTCATCTATAGTTTTCATATATGATCGCGATAAATGCTGCCGAAGATCACTTCTTTTTTAATTGATTAAATGTGTCTGTATAAAATCCGGTATGATATTTTTGACTTTTTTAGAAACTCGTAAAAACTCAATAAATTTGGGCATATAGTTATTTGGTTCATCGGTTATTAATGCATCATGGAACTCCTGAGCGATGCTATATAAGCCATAGATGCCCAGGTTTCCTGAGAGCCCTTTGATATTGTGAATAATTTCAATAGGTTTACCAGTCTGTTGCTTACTGATTATGGAAATCAACTCCGGAAGCTCTTTTTCGATTCGGTCGTTAAATTGGACTAAAAGGTCACTATACAGTGCTCGGTTACCCATGGTATTCTCAAGACCTATTGATAAGTCTATTTCCTTTTCAAACGATTTTGTTATAGGTATATTATCTTGGTTTAATGCCCTTGTTGGAACTATACGTTGATTTGTTTGATTAGTTAACCAACCATGTAACACATAAAAAAAACGGTCAATTTTTATCGGTTTACTGACAAAATCATTCAAACCCTCAGCCAAAACCCTATCCCTATCATCAGTCATTGCATGAGCTGTCATAGCTATTATCGGAATGTTAGCATATGCCGAGTTTTCCCGTATTTTACGCGTTGCACTATAGCCATCCATTATAGGCATTTGAATATCCATTAATACTAAATCAAATTGTTCAGCTTGTGTCATAGCTACAGCTTCCATACCGTTGTTGGCATTTTTTGAGTCTAGCCCCCAGTTTTTTAGTATCTCGGATATCAGCTTTTGATTAATTTCTAAGTCTTCTACTATTAATATTCTTTTATTTTTTATTTCCACAAGGGCATTTGGATCCGGATACCAAATCATATCCTTATTTTTAAAACATACTTTCTTTTCGCCTCTTGCGATACGAATTGCATTGATAAGGTCAATTCTATTAAACGGCCGTTCTAATACGGCATCAATATTCTCAAAAATTTTTGTTGGTAATATTTGATTAAGTAGGGAATTAGAAGCAATTAATATTATGGGCTCAAGCATCCCCTCAAATTATTAGAGAATATTTCGGTTAAGGATCGACAAAAGAAAGAAGATGTAAGATCATAATTGATTTAATCATTATGGCAATCGGGCATGCAAATTCAAGGTGAAACGATA
>Ga0209692_10000875_pt1 | contig 52106 bp, 45 predicted proteins | sample tdDd472_FD_187129 | JGI IMG/M metagenome (GOLD analysis project Ga0209692, IMG submission 187129) | Marine sediment microbial communities from the Atlantic coast under amendment with organic carbon and nitrate - tdDd47.2 (SPAdes)... | ecosystem: Environmental > Aquatic > Marine > Coastal >... | reverse complement strand
CGCCAGCATCACGGCGAGCAAAATCAAAATCCATCGCCGACTTAAAGCGCCATCCGGTGCATGCGCAGATTTGCGCAAGACTTTGGGCGCAAGGGCTTGCACAAAACCGTACGCGATCACCCACGCGGCCATATAACCGCCGACCTCGGCATGATCCCAGCCCAGCGACGTTGCCAAAAACAACGGCAGCCCAACCACGAACCAAATATCGCGTGAGCAGAACAAAAACATTCGTGCGGTGGCGAGATAATTCATCTCGCGGCTTTTGGACAGAATCTGGCTGAACTTGACCTTGGTTTTGGCCTGACCGATGTGGCCCGGCAACATCAACACCGATGCCACCAACACCACCGCCAAGCCACCCGCCAGCACCGCCAGCGCGCCGCCGAAACCAAACAGCGCCAACAACACACCGCCCAAGAAAAAGCCTAAGCCCTTGAGCGCGTTTTTCGAACCCGTTAGAACCGCGACCCATTTGAACAAGGCCCCGTGCTCGCCGTCGGGCACCAAAAGTTTGACCGCGCTTTTGGAGCTCATCTTGGTGAGATCCTTGGCGATGCCCGACAGCGCCTGCGCGCCCATCACGTAGGCCACGCCCAGCCACACCGGCCAGCCGGGGTCGAAAAGGGCGAGCAATGACATCGCCATCACCTGCAACGCCAAACCGGCGAACAGAGTGACCTTAAGACCCAATCGAGACGCCACCCAGCCACCAACCAAGTTGGTGACGATGCCGAAAAATTCGTAAAGCACGAACAGCAGCGCGATTTCGAACGGGCTGTAACCAAGCGTATAAAAGTGCAGCAACACCAACATGCGCAACGCGCCGTCGGTCAGCGTAAAACCCCAATAGGCGGCCGTGACCAAGGCATAATTGCGAACGTCGGTGCTCATGTTTTCAGCTCACTTGATTGCGAACGCTTATTCGAATTCCATCTGCATGAAGACGTTTTGCGTGTTGCGTTTGCTGATTTGCTCGAACACCGCTAAGTGCTTGAACATCGACTGATCGATGTTGACGCCCTCTTCGATCAAGCCGCCGTTTTCGATGATCCGCCCGATCATGGTGCGTAGATACACCAGGTAATCGTAAGTTTCCGCCGTGGCGCGTTTGAGGTCCGTGGCGTCGCCGTGTCCCGGGATGATGTGCTTGGGATTATAAGACGCCATCGCTTCGAACGCTTCCAGCCAGCTGGCCGTGTCGCCCGCAGGCCCGATCCCCAACATACGGTCCACATAAACGATGTCGCCGGTGAACATCACGCCGGTGTCCGGCATCCAGATGAACGCATCGCCCAGCGTGTGGGCCGATCCGACATGGCGGATTTCAAAACGGTGACCACCAAAATCCAAATCCAGTTCATTGGCGAAGGTTTCTGTCGCGTAAACCGCTTCGGTGCCTGCCAGCGCATCCTTGCCCATCAAATTGGTGAGCATGAAGAAGTGATCGTTGGTGCGCGCTTGGTGGTCTTCGACCGCGGCTTCGGACGCGATGATGCGCGCGCCGCGTTCTTTAAAATAACCGTTACCCAACCAGCGATGATCCTGACCGCCAGAATTGATGACGATTTTGACCGGTTTGTCGGTGATGGTCTTGATCGCCGCGTCCACTTGGGCCGCGCCTTTGTAACTGCCACCCGGATCGACCAACAGCACGCCGTCGTTGGTCACCACCACGCCGAAGGTGGCGTTGTTGGCAAAATTGGTGGGGCTGCGCTGTTCAAGCGGGCCGACGATGGCGTAGACATTATCGGTCACATGCAGAACTTTCAGCTCCGCCGCCTGAACGGCTCCACCGACCAGCACTCCAACCACGGCCCACAACATCGTTTTCAACTTCGACACAATCAATACCTCCAAATAAAACTAATTTTTTGGTTATATACAGTTTTGCCCCTCAGGCCAACTTTAATATGACGGTGCTTGCCGATCTCCTGGGAAGTTCCTAATTGTAAGGACATCTTGAAACCAGGGGAGCGCGCACAACCATGATCGCATCAATGTTCCGGATTGCCGGCCTCTCCGCTCTCATCGCATTTGCAACGTCGGCACACGCACAAGACGTCGCCCCAGAAGCCGCAACGGGGCATGTCGACAAAGCCAGCGTCACCGCGCAAAAATTCATGATCGCCGCCGCCAATCCGCTGGCCGCAAAAGCCGGTTACGACGCTCTCAAACAAGGCGGCAGCGCCGTGGACGCGATGGTCGCGACGCAGATGGTGCTGGGACTGGTGGAACCGCAAAGCAGCGGGCTTGGCGGTGGCGCGTTCTTGGTTTATCACGACGGCGCATCGAACACACTCACCACCCTAGACGGTCGTGAAACCGCGCCACTGGCGGCGACGTCCGATCTGTTTATCAAGCCTGACGGCACACCGATGAAGTTCTTCGACGGCGTGGTCGGCGGACGTTCGGTGGGCACGCCGGGCACTTTGAAGCTGATGTTTGAAGCGCACAAGCGTTATGGCAAGCTGGACTGGGCAAGCTTGCTGCAGCCCGCCATTGATCTGGCGCAAAACGGCTTCGCGGTCTCGCCGCGCTTGGCCCAGTTGATCGCTAAAGACCAAAAGCGCCTCGCCACCTATCCCGACACGCAGGCCTATTTTTTTGACGCCGCAGGTGAGCCGCTCAAAGTGGGCGCAACCCTGAAAAACCCCGACTACGCCAACACCCTGCGCCTGATCGCCGCCCAGGGCTCCGTTGTCTTTTACAAAGGCGAGATTGCCCACGACATCGTTGCCGCCGTGAAGGATGCCAAAGACAATCCCGGCCTGTTAAGCACCACCGACTTAGCAAAATACCGCATCATCGAACGCGCCCCCGTGTGCGTGACGTACCGCAGCAACAAAGTCTGTGGCATGGGCCCGCCGTCGTCGGGCGCGCTGACGGTGGGGCAAATTCTCGGCATCTTAAACCATTTCGACATACCCCAGCCCATCGCCCAAAACCACCACCTGATCGCCGAGGCCAGTCGTCTGGCGTTTGCTGACCGCGGCTTATACATGGCCGACAGCGATTTTGTCGCCATGCCCGAAGGTCTGCTCGATCCCGCATACCTGAAATCACGCGCCGCCCTGATCGACCCGGCCCGCGCGGCAACTAAGGTTGAGGCTGGCACCCCGCCATGGACATCGGCCCAGGTGCGCACACCGGACAACGCCATCGAATTCCCTTCGACCTCACATATGTCCATCGTCGATGGTGACGGCAACGCGGTGTCGCTGACCACCACCATTGAAAACGGCTTTGGTTCGCGGGTGATGGCGCGCGGATTTCTGCTCAACAATGAGCTGACGGATTTTTCCTTTATCCCTGAAAAGGATGGCAAGCCCGTTGCTAACCGATTAGAGCCGGGCAAGCGCCCACGCTCTTCCATGTCGCCGACCATCGTTTATGGGCCAGACGGCAAGCTCAAAATGGTGGTGGGTTCGCCGGGCGGTTCGCGCATCATCGGTTACGTGGCGCAAACGATCATCGGCGTGCTGGATTGGAACTTGGATGTGCAAGACGCCATCGCTCAGCCCCATATCGTCAAACGCTTTAAAACCGTGGACATCGAAACCGCCCCCGGGGCCGAGGCGATGGCCACCGTGCTCACCGCCTTGGGTCACGACACCAAAGTGCGTGACCTCAACAGCGGGCTGCATGCCATCGTTCTCAGCAAAAAGGGTCTCACCGGTGGGGCCGACCCGCGCCGTGAAGGAATCGTTTTGGGCGACTAGATCAAGCCGCCCGGTAAAAATTACCCGGCATCTTCGTCCTGATCGGGTGCCTTGCCGTCAGCCCGAAGATCGGCTTCTTGAAGCGCCAACAACGGCCCCAGACCGACGCCCGCGCTGTCGATTTGCGCGATGCTCATCTGGTCGGTGGACAGGCCTTTTTCCAGACGCTTGAGTTCATCTTCAGCCGTCATGCGCTTGAGGATTTCAACATTGATTATTTTTTCGATTTGGGCGCGCTGTTCGGGCGACATTTTCGCCAGAGATTCTTCGCTAAGGCCCATTTCGCCTAAGATTTTCGCGCGCAGCTCTTCTTTCTTTTTTTCTGCGAGTTCTTGCGTATAGGCGATAAATCCCTTGTCGCGAACTTCATCGACCAAGGCTTTTTCGGTCGTTTCTTCAGGATTGGAAGCCTTATGCGGATCGAGTGGGGGGGCCTTATGCGGCGCGTTGATATCGGTGCGTCCCGCAGCAACATACCGGGGCCCCAATGCCGAATTGATATCCATGATTTGCGTCCTTTCCATCACCGCACCCGCCCGTGCGCATCGTTACACGGAAAAGTTGATGCAAAGGATGCGCCAAATCGGCGCTAACGTTTTTTGGAAGGTCTTTTACGGGATGGCTTGGTGCCAGACGACTTACCGCGCCCATCGGAAGGTTTTCCCGGTTTTGCGGACCGGCGACCTTCACCGGCTTGCTGGGTGTAGAACGTCTTTGCACCTTTCCCCGCAGCGCTACGTCCACCGGTGCCTTTGGGCTGCCAAGCGGGCACCAGATGTTTTTTCGACGGACCGATCAGGTCTTCGCGGCCCATCTTGATTAAGGCTTCACGGATCAGCGGCCAATTTTCCGCGTCGTGATAGCGCAAGAACGCCTTGTGCAGGCGGCGTTGTTTGAGGCCCTTGGCGGTGTGCACAACTTCGCTGCCTTCACGGTGGATCGGCTTGATCGGGTTACGTTCGGAATGATACATCGCCGCCGACAACGACATCGGTGACGGCAAAAACGTCTGCACCTGATCGGCGCGTAATTTATTTCGTTTGAGCCAGATCGCCAGGTTCATCATGTCTTCATCGGTGGTGCCGGGGTGCGCGGCGATGAAATACGGGATCAGGTAGTATTCCTTGCCCGCTTGCTTGGCGGCTTGGTCGAACATTTGCTTAAAACGGTCGTAGGTGCCGATGCCGGGCTTCATCATTTTCGAAAGCGGCCCCGCTTCGGTGTGTTCGGGCGCAATCTTCAAATAGCCGCCGACGTGATGGGTCACCAGCTCCTTCACATAGGCCGGACTTTTCACCGCCAAGTCGTAGCGCAGGCCCGACGCGATGTGGATTTTCTTCACGCCCTCGATTTCACGGGCCTTTTGATAGAGATGGATCAACGGATCGTGATTGGTGCCGAGGTTCTTGCAGATGTCGGGATAAACGCACGACGGACGACGGCAAACCTTTTGGATTTCGTCGTCCTTGCACGCCAACCGATACATGTTCGCCGTCGGCCCACCGAGGTCGGAGATATGCCCGGTAAAGCCATCGACCTTATCGCGGATGTCTTCGATTTCGCGCAAGATGGATTCTTCGGAACGGTTTTGAATCACCCGACCTTCGTGTTCGGTGATCGAACAGAACGAACAGCCGCCGAAACAGCCACGCATGATATTGACCGAAAAGCGGATCATCTCCCAAGCCGGAATGCGCGCATCGCCGTAGCTGGGATGCGGCGCGCGGGCGTAGGGTAATCCATACACACCATCCATTTCCGGGGTGCTCAGCGGGATCGGTGGCTGGGTCAGCCACACATCGCGGTTGCCGTGACGCTGGATCAGTGCACGTGCATTACCCGCATTGCTTTCTTGGTGCAGCACCCGCGACGCTTGGCCGTACAGCACCGGGTCGGCGCTGACCTGTTCATAGCTCGGCAGTCGCACCACGGTTTTGTCCATGTCGGTTTTGTCGTGGGGGTTGTCCAAATCCAAGTCGGTCATATCGATGACGCTATAACCGTCGGGCACGCCATCCGTCATGTGCGCGGTGCCACGAATATCAACCATGTCTTTGGGCGCTTCGCCCTTTGCCACCCGGTGCGCGATGTCGACGATGGCGCGTTCGGCGTTGCCGTAGACCAAGATGTCGGCCTTGCTGTCGGGTAGGACCGAGCGGCGCACCTTATCCGACCAATAGTCATAGTGCGCGATGCGGCGCAGCGAGGCTTCGATCCCGCCGATCACCACCGGGATGCCTTTATAGGCTTCCCGACACCGCTGGGCATAAACGACCACCGAACGATCAGGGCGTTTGCCGCCTTCGTCGTTGGGGGTGTAGCTGTCGTTGTGGCGGATTTTTTTGTCCGCCGTGTAGCGGTTGACCATGGAATCCATGTTGCCAGCCGTCACGCCCCAAAACAGGTTGGGCGGGCCGAGCGCCTTGAACGCATCGGCGCTGGACCAATCGGGCTGGGCGATGATGCCGACGCGAAAGCCTTGGCTTTCCAACAAGCGCCCGATGATCGCCATGCCGAAACTGGGGTGATCCACATACGCGTCGCCGGTCACCAAAATGATGTCGCAGCTGTCCCAGCCCAGCACATCCATTTCGTCACGCGACGTGGGCAAAAACGGCGCGGTGCCGAAACGCTGCGCCCAATAGGGACGGTGCGAAAACAGCTGATTGGACGAGGTCTTACGCTTGGCCATAATGGGGCTCTTGTTGTGGTTCAGAGCCTGTATCTAACATCTCCGGGCAGAGTTTGTCCCCCTTTTCACGACATCGTGAAGCTCCACTTAGTCTAAACCGTCTTTCAGGTTCAACAACGCAATCGCGGTTTGATCCAACAAAGGGTTGCGCATCATCGCCTTCATCGCCACTGCATAAGCCGTGGTCCCCTGACCGCCTGCCAATATCGAGGCCATGAACGCATCGCGCTGATCCGCGTTTTGCAGCAAGGCGGCGCTGTCGCCGACCGCACTCAGATCTTGGGCCGAAATGCCGACCTCATTGGAAAGATTGCCGTCTTCGGGTGTCACCATCAAGCCCGTCGCCATGTTCAACGCCAGCCACGCCTTGTGCAAGGTCGCGGCGTCGTATTCGCCCAACATATCCATGTTCCACAGCGCGCCTTCGCTGGGCTCGAAATAGGGCGTTGAGGACACGTTGACCGACAAGGAACGCAGCCCTAAATCCAACGCCATGTTGGTGGTATTGGCCCCTTCGATCACAATCGGCCAAGTGCTTTCTTGGCACAGCATCTGAAACAGCGGGTTGGGCAACGCACCGCTGTGCAAAATCAACAAATGCGGATCGGTGGCTTGGCTAAGCGTCGTCAACTCTGCGGGCGTGGTGGCATCGTCCAAGCGCTGAAAGGTCACATCGGCGCGCTGCAAAAGTTCCGGCGACAAGATGGTCGCGAGGTTGCCTTTGTGCACGACGATGATCGCCACGCCTTTGGGGCCAGTAGTTTGCAAGGCCTTCAACAGGCCAAGACTGACGACGTCCATCACCTGCGATTGCTCGCCATGATAAGCTTGGTGCAATCCGTAAATCGCCATCAGGCCGATCTTTTGCCCCGCCACCAAAGTCTGCACGCTTTTTAAACTGTCCATCAGATCGTCGGGAATTTCGCCGGTGTACTTGGCCAAGATATCGCCGTATGAACCTTGGGGGATGGCGGGCACGCGAAACGCCGCCGGACTGAACAACCACGGCGCTTGCGGGGCCTGCTTTTGCGGTTGGTCCAGCGGCAAGATGGCGAACGGCACCGTGGTCGAGGGCAGCGAAACAAAGCGTTTCAGCGGGTTGAACTTATAGGGTTGCAACACCGCCGAGCAGCCGCACTTCATTTCATCGGTGCGCAGCTTTTTAACTGTCGGGCCATCCTTCGCGCCATCGTCCGCGCCGACCAGACCCACCAGTTTCACGTTCGTGGCGCTACCACCTGGAAACGCCGTGCCGGTGATCCAATTGACGCCGGGAATCTGATCGTAAAACAGATTGAAGGCTTTGATGCGATCCAAGTTGCTCGACGCGCGCCCTTGGCGGTAAGTCCAATTGACCGTCAGCACGGCGGTGCAATTGTGTTGACCGGGCGGATTGGAACCATCCGTGGTCTTGCTTACCCCTGCCCCTGTGATGGTGTTGGTGGAACTGATCAAGTCGGCCAACACCGCAAACGTCCCACACAATTCGGTGGTGTCGGTTGGATAAAAACCTTCCGCTACGCCGGGGTCCATGGTCGCTGCTGCTGTCATGGTCACCTGGGCATTGCTCACCGCAGTCCAAGGACCGGGGTTCCAGACATCTTGTCCGGTCAAGGTGGTGAAATCTTGCAGTGCGCCGTGCGTGTCGGTCGCGAACGTCGACAAAGCGGCGTTCAGCGTGCCCGGCACGGCGTTTTGCCCCAGGTGTTGTTGCTCGCCCGCCGTGGCGGTGAAGCCAAAGGTTAAAACAGATGTGATCGTCTGGTTGAACCCCGGTGCTTGGTCGTTGACCAAGATATCGATGTCCCCCGTATAACCGAGACGACGTAAGTTTTCGATCAGCGCAAAGGTGGTGCTTTGATTGCCAAAATTGGGGCCGTCGCCGACCTTCAGGCGCACCCCCGCTAGCCCCGTGAAATATGAAGCCAGCGCCGTCGGAGCATCGCGCAGGTCGTCGCTGATCAAATACGCCCCCGACGTTGGCACTTGAGCGGGAAGCTCAGATGGCGGCTGATTGGTGATCCAATCGATGTTGATCGCACTGAGTAACGCCCCCAACGCCATATAAAGCGGATTGAGGATCGCGTTCACGCTTTGCGCGTTTTGATATGGTACCGGCTGAACTTCCAAAGCCCCCGGCGGGCGCACGGTCGCGTTCGCCTCGATCTGGGTGTTCATGGCGAGCAACATCGGATGGCCGATATCTTGAATGGCCTTTTCGCATTTACCGGCCCTGCGCGCCAACTCAAGGGCGGCGTCCGGGGATTGCGCCGCCACCATGGCCTTCGTCAACTGATCGTACTGATCGCCCAAAATCAGCAACTTACCGATATCGGACGTTAAGCTGGGGGCGAGTTTGAGAGCCGGATCACCGGGTTTGAGCGGTGCCGCCAAACGCGCGATATCGCGCCATTCGCTATTAAAGTTTTTCAAAGCATCTCCCCTAGAGCCGTAAGATTTCAGATAAAGACGCTATAGGATGGTGAGCTGTGAACCTCATTCGTTTGCGCATCGGCAAATGCGTGGTACATCTCTGCCCATGACACAGCCAAAAAAAGAAACGCCGAGCCACGTGCAATTCGCCATCGTCGGTGGCGGCCCCGCCGGTCTGATGGCCGCCGAAGCCCTGATCTTGCACGGCGCGCACGTTCACATCTTCGACGCCATGCCCTCATTGGGCCGCAAATTTTTGATGGCCGGCAAAAGCGGGCTGAACCTGACCCATGACGAAGCGTTCAAGGTGTTCCTCACCCGTTTCGGCACAGCACGTGAAACGCTGGAACCATCGCTGAGCGATTTCAAACCCGGCGCGATCCGCAAGTGGGCCTATGAGTTGGGGGTCGAGACCTTCGTCGGCACCAGCGGGCGAGTGTTCCCCAAGGATTTTAAAGCCGCGCCGCTGCTGCGCGCGTGGCTACATAGCTTACGCGAGCGCGGTGCGACCATCCATGTGCGTCATAAGTGGACCGGCTTTGACGGCGATGCACTGCGTTTCGACACCCCGAACGGCGTCGTGAGCGTACAGGCGGACGCCACCGTCTTAGCGCTGGGCGGTGGCAGCTGGCCCAAGCTGGGGTCGGACGGGGCGTGGACGACCATGCTGCAAGACAAAGGCGTCGAGATCGCCCCGCTGCGTCCCGCCAATTGCGGTTTCGACGTGGCGTGGAGCAATTTCATCAAAGAAAACTTCGCAGGTGCGCCGCTTAAATCCGTGCGCCTGTCATTCGGCAACCAAGCCGTCCCCGGCGATGCGGTGGTGAGCGAAACCGGCTTGGAAGGCGGCCCGGTCTACACCTTGTCCGCCGTGCTGCGCGACGCGCTGGAACAAGACGGCACCGCAACGCTCAACATCGATCTGTCGCCCGGGCGCAGCTTGGCGGAACTGACCGAAGCGCTCAGCCGTCCGCGCGGCAAAAAGTCAATGGCGACGCACCTCAAACGCACTGTGCGCATTTCCGGCGTCAAAGCGGCGTTGCTGCGCGAATATATCTCGGCAGACGATTTTGCAGATCCGGCACGCTTGGCGGCGGGCATCAAAGCCTTGGCCGTGCCGTTGCTCTGCACCCGTCCATTGGAAGAAGCCATCAGCTCTGCCGGTGGCGTGAAGCTCGACGGCGTCGATGAGGGTTTTATGCTCAAAGCCCTGCCCGGGGTGTTTTGCACCGGCGAGATGCTCGATTGGGAAGCGCCCACCGGCGGCTACCTGCTCAGCGGTTGCTTCGCCACCGGGCGCACCGCGGGCAACGCGGCGTTCAACTGGATCACGCAACAGCTTGGTGGCGGTCTTGATCCTGAGATTGAAGCGCTTCTTGATCCTGAATAGATTGGGTTTTAGTGCGCCTTAACCGCGACGCCACATTGCGGCATTTGCGCCAGACCGGTTTCGCGGGCGTGTTCCTCAAAGCCTTTGTTTTTCCAAAAGAACGCACCGGGCATGGTGGTCGGGATCACCAGCACGTAAAACAGTGCCCGACCGATCAGCGACGTCACCACCATCAACACCGCAAGACCCAAAGCCATCGACCATTCCAGACCAAGGCCGCTCCATCCGTTCATCAGGGCCGACCACAACGCTATGGCTGCGACCGCGTTCACGCCCAGCAACACATTGCGCAAAACGTACGCGCCCGCGAACTGCGTGGTTTGCACAAAAAACGACGCCGCCCCTTCACCGCCGCCGCGCTGCAAATCCCGCGCATGGAACAAAAGTCCCAACCCTTCCACCACCAGCCCCACTGCGGCGACCGACAACAGCATGTCTAAACCAACCTGGGGTAAACCGCCGGACTGCAAAGCCCAAGCGGCAAGACCAAGCCCCGCCAAGACGCTGCCCAACGACAAAGCGGTGCCGAAAAACGACGCCACAACCTGCCAGTGGTTCCAGAACGGGCGCGCCTTGATACGATAAATCCGGGTCATGAAATAAATCCCCACCGCGCCAAACACGATTGCGCCAACACCCGTGACGGAACCGAGCGTTGCCGCAATTGCGTCCAGCCCCGGCGCCATGCCACTGAGCGGCACGATCGCCATCAACCAATGACCGCCAAGCATGGCGAAAAACAGCGCAACGCCGAGCGCTTCGCGGCTCAAGGGCGAATGACGCAGATTGTTGAAGCCCCGATAAAACCGCCACGGCCGACCCAAGTGCAAAGACGATAAGAACAGCGCCCCGCCTTGCAAGCCCAGCAAAACCGTCAACACGCCAACGTAGCCCCAAGTTTGGGAGAAGCCCTGTAACGCTTCAACGCCGACAAGCGCGCCGAAGAACAAAATCGCAAACGCGCCGATCGCCGCCTGGGTCAACAGGGTAAAGATCACCAACGGATTTTCCCGCGAGCTGAGACGCGACAGGCCCCAGGACTTGGTCATCGCCCCGCCGTCGTATTTCAGTGTGTCCGTTTCCGGCGCATAGAGCTTAGTGGCTTCGTCACGGTGATACTTGATGGGTTGGGAATCCGGGCGGGTGAAATCGCGCGGCAGACTTTTGGTCTGCTCGAAACGGATGTTGGGCTGCGTGATGGATGGATCGGGAAACCCGGGAATGTGTGTCTGCGTCTTGCTGCGGCCTTTGGGTGCATTTTCGATAATGCCAAAGTTCAGCGCATTGCCAAGACACGCCGACACGCACGCGGGTTTAAGGCCCACTTCCAAACGATCGACGCACATATTGCACTTTTGCACGTGCCCCGCCATGGGGTCCAACTGCGGTGCATTGTAGGGACACACCCAGGTGCAATAGCCGCAACCGAAACAAATATCGGGGTCTTGAATGACCGCGCCGTATTCCGGGTGCTTGGTGTAGGCGCGCGTCGGGCAGCCCTTCAAGCACACCGGGTCGTCACAGTGATTGCACGCCATGGAAATGTTCATGCGCTTATAGTCAGGCCAGCTTCCGCCTTCGAGATAGCCGACCGAACGGAACGCCAGATGCGGCGGCAGGTCGTTCTTTTCGCTGCACGCCGCTTCGCAGGCATGACAACCGATGCAGTTGTCCGCCGTAAAATGAAAACCGTGCTGTTTGTTGCGATTGGGATTGTCGCCGACACCGGGGTCGTTGTTGATGTTGAGGCTTTGCCCCTGGGGCAAGCCGCTTTTGTCCGCCAAGTCAATCAGTTCGCCGTAGCGGTTGTGGGACTGGGCTTGGGCCTCTTCCAACTTTGCGTAGTCGCGCTCATTTTCGCGGGGCTTGAACATAGGACGGCTTCCTCAATAGGTGCGCGATTCGGCATTAAGCCGCGCGGCGGTTTTTTGATCCACGGGTTCGATCCGCACACCGCTTTGCTTGAACGCGGGCTGGCGCGAATGGGGGTCGAGCAGCCCCAACGTCAAACGATTGACGCAGTCGTGAAAGTGGAACGGCAAGAACACCATGTTGCGCGGCACCCGCGCTGTGAGTTGCGCCAGCACCACCGCATCGCCGCGACGCGACACCAAGCGCACATAACTTTGCTGGGTGATGCCCATTTCTTGCGCCACGTCGGGGTTCATTTCCATGTACGGCGTGGGCGAGAACTTGTTGAGGTTGCCGATCTTTCCGGTGCGGGTGCGGGTGTGGAAGTGTTCCACCACGCGCCCGGTGTTGAGCCAGAACGGAAACTCTTCGTCGGGCTGTTCGTTGTTGTCGAAGAACGGCAGCGAGATCAGATGCGCCTTGCCGTCGGCGTGCTGGAACTTGCCATCGCTGTACAGGCGTTGTGCACCTTGCTCGTCGCCTTCACGGAACGGCCATTGAATGCCGAGCTTTTCCTTGACCAGATCGTGCGACATGCCTGAGATATCGACCAAACGGCCTTTGGACAACTCACGCATTTCTTCGAAAATTTCGGAAGTCGTTTCCGGGAACTTCATTTTTTTGCCGTTTTCGAACCGTTTAGATAGTTCGCTGAAAATCGTATGATCGGGCTTGGCCTCGCCGGGCGGATCGGTCAGCTTGGAGATATAATTCACGCGCCGTTCCGTGTTGGTCAAGCAGCCTTCCTTTTCCGACCACAGGGCGGCGGGCAAATACATATGCGCGTACTGGGTCGTTTCGACGTCTTGGTAGGCATCCTGCACCACCAAGAAGTCCAATTTTTCAAGCGTCTTGCGGATGCGCGCGGTGTTGGGCATCGACGTCATGGGATTGGTCGCGATCAGCCATAGCCCCTTAATCTGTCCGGTTTCGATGGCGGGGAAGATATCGGTCTGGGTGAGGCCGCGCTTCTTGGGGAAGAACTCTTCGTCAACACCCCAGAAATTTGCAATTTCAGTGCGGTGATCAGGGTTTTCCAAAGCGCGGTAGCCCGGCAGGCCCGAACACGACGACCATTCGCGCGTGCCCATGGCGTTGCATTGCCCGGTGATCGACAAGCCCCCGCCGCCCGGCACCCCGACGTTGCCGGTGATCAAGTTCAAGTTGTTGATGGCGACCACACCGTCGGAACCGTGGGTGCTTTGATTGATACCCATGGTCCAAATGCTCATCGCCGTGCCGGCATTGCCGTAAAGACGCGCCACGGTACGGATGGTGTCTTCGTCAATGCCGCAGATTTGCGAAGCGGTGACCGGATCGAAATCTTCCAGAACCTTTTCGAAATCGTTGGACCGGGAAGTGTGCTTGAACAGGTAGTCTTCGTCCTGCAGACCTTCGTCGAGGATCACGTGGGCGAGCGCATTGAGAAACGCCACATCGGTGCCGGGGCGGATCGGCAAGTGCATGTCGGCAAACTGGGCGAACATGGTGACGCGCGGGTCGACCACGATGAGCGGGAATTTCCGCTTTTCCATCTCTTCTTTCAGCCGCCAGAAAATCACCGGATGCTGTTCGGGCAGGTTTGAGCCGAACGCCAGCATGCAGTCGGTGTGGGCGAAGTCATCATAACAGCCCGGCGGTCCGTCGGAACCGAAAGACCGCTTATAACCCGACACCGCGGACGCCATGCACAAGGTGGTGTTGCCGTCATAATTGTTGGTGCCGATGGCACCGCGCGCCAGTTTACCGAGGGTGTAAAACTCTTCGGTCATGATTTGACCGGTGGACACGATGGCGAATGCGTCGCGACCATGCGCGGCCTGAATGCGCTTAATCTCATCGCCCATGTGATCCAGCGCCGCATCCCAACCGACCGCTTGATAGTCCTGGTGACGATTGTCGCGCATCAACGGCTGGGTGCCACGCCCCGCCGATTGAAACAGTTCATGCTCATAAATGCCTTTGATGCACAACTTGCCGCGATTGACATCCGCCCCCGCGGCGCCACGCGAAGACACCGGAACGCCGTCGGCGTTGACCCCCACTTCGATGGAACAGCCCGTGGAGCAATAGCCACAGACTGAGGTTTTCCATTCGGTGACTTTTTTGTCGGCGATCTTAATCGGGTTTTTTTTATTGCAACCGAAAAGCATGGAGCATTCCTTAGAGGTATCAGTTTAGGCACGTAAATCCAGCGCAGGGGCTTAACCGCTTGTGCCGGTTGCTTTGACATCCGGCATCTGCAACCGGATGACGTCGCCGTTGACCGACACCGCAACGGTGCGTGAACAGCCGTTGTCCGGGCCTTGCACTTCACCGGATACCAGATCGATGTTCCAGTTGTGCAGCGGGCACGCCACAGCCTTGCCATGCACAATGCCCTGGCTGAGCGCACCGCCCTTGTGCGGGCAGCTGTCGAACAAGGCAAAGATTTCGTCGTCGGCGGTGCGAAAAATCGCGATGTCGCCGCCAGCACTTTCCACCACGCGTGCGCCCAACTTGGGAATTTCGCTGACGGTTCCAATTTCCATCCACATGATTTTTGCTTCCTTCAACTCTTAAGCCACAATTTTCAGCGGCATGAATTCGTGTGCGTCCTTGGTGCCCTTGGCACGTTCGGACCAGGGGTCTTCTTGCAGGGCTTTTTGCGAAATCTGGAAACGCTCATAGAGCGCTTTGCGGTTTTCAGCGTCATCAACCAAGTTGGCCTTGATGTGATCCAGACCGACCCGTTCGACCCACGGCGCGGTGCGTTCCAAATAGCGCGCTTCTTCGCGGTAAATCTGCATATAGGCCCCGGCGTATTCCAACACCTCGGCTTCGCTTTCGACCGTGCACAGATAATCGGTGACCCGCACATCGATGCCGCCGTTGCCGCCGACGTGTAGCTCATAGCCGCTGTCGACCGCGACCACGCCGAAGTCCTTGATGGTGGCCTCGGCGCAATTGCGCGGACAGCCGGACACCGCCATCTTGAATTTGTGCGGGGTCCATGAGCCCCAAGACATTTTTTCCAGCTGGATGCCCATGTCGATGGAATCTTGGGTGCCGAACCGACACCACTGTTCGCCCGCACATGTTTTGACGGTGCGCAGCGACTTGCCGTAAGCGTGGCCCGAAACCATGCCCGCGGCGTTGAGGTCCGCCCACACACCGGGCAGGTCTTTCTTGTGAACGCCAAACAAGTCCAGGCGCTGACCGCCGGTAACCTTGACGGCGGGGATTTCAAACTTGTCCACCACATCGGCGATGGCGCGCAGCTCATCAGCGGATGTCATGCCGCCCCACATGCGCGGCACCACGGAAAACGTGCCGTCCTTTTGAATGTTGGCGTGAACGCGCTCGTTGATGAAGCGTGACTGATTGTCATCGGTGTATTCGGTCGGCCACGCGCACAGCAGGTAATAGTTCAGCGCCGGTCGGCAGCTGGAACAGCCATCGGGGGTGCTCCATTCCAATTCCTGCATGATTTCGGGGATCGACTTCATCTCCTTGGTCATGATCAAACGGCGCACGTCGTCGTGACTGTGCAGGGTACAGCCGCACATCGGCTTGATGGTCTGCACCTCATAGTCGTCGCCCAATGTCACCGCCAAAAGCTCATCGACCAAACCGGAACAGCCGCCGCAGGACGCCGAGGCCTTGGTGTGGGCCTTGACCTCTTCCAGGCTGGTCAATCCGTTTTCGGTGATGGCGGTGACGATGTCGCCTTTGGTGATGCCGTTGCAGCCGCAGATTTCAGCGTCATCGGCAAGGGCCGCGACGGCGGCGTTGGGGTCGGCTTGCGCGCCCCCGTCATAGGCCTGACCAAAAATAAGGGTTTCGCGCATATCGGAAATATCGGCATGCACCTTCATCAATTGGAAGTACCACGCGCCGTCCTTGGCGTCGCCGTACAGCACCGCCCCTTCGATTTTATTGTCGCGGATCACCACGCGTTTATAGACACCGCGCGCGGCATCGCGAAACACGATGTCTTCCGCGCCTTCGCCACCGGAAAAGTCGCCCGCCGAAAACACATCGACGCCGGTGACTTTCAGTTTGGTCGAAGTCACAGAACCTTCGTACGCCACGGGATCGTCGCCGGTCAGGTGGTCTGCGAGGATTCTGCCCATTTCATACAGCGGCGCGACCAAGCCGTACGTTGCGCCACGGTGTTCAACGCATTCACCGACGGCAAAAATGTCGGGGTTGGAGGTCTGCATCTGATCGTTGATCACCACCCCGCGTCCAACGTCGAGGCCAACATCTTTGGCCAGCGCGACATTGGGTTTGATGCCCACCGCCATGACCACCAAATCCGCATCGATCGTGGTGCCGTCATCCAGTTGCAAACCCGTGATTTTGTCATCGCCCAAGACCGCTTTGGTGTTGGCACCGGTGAGAACCGTCAGCCCGCGCCCTTCCAATTCCGACGCCAGCAGGTAACCGGCGGCTTCGTCCAGTTGGCGCTCCATCAAGGTGTCCATCAGGTGCACCACGGTGACGTCCATGCCGTTGGCTTTCAGGCCGACCGCAGCTTCCAAACCCAACAGACCACCGCCGATGACCACCGCGCTGCCGCCAGACTTAGCGGCATCAAGCATGCGGTTGACGTCATCGAGGTCGCGGAACGTCACCACACCGTCGAGATCGGTGCCGGGCACCGGGATGATGAACGGATCAGACCCGGTGGCGAGCAACAGCTTGTCATAAGCCATCGTTTCACCGCTCTCAGCGGTCACGGTTTTGGCGTCCGCATCGATGGCGGTCACCGTTTCACCGGCATGCAAGGTGATGTCGTTCTCGCTATACCACTCGCGGCTGTTGATGATGATGTCCTCATAGGACACATCACCGCTGAGCACCGGCGACAGCATGATGCGGTTATAGTTTTCGCGGGGCTCAGAACCGAACACCGTGATGTCGTATTTGTCGGCATCACGGTTGAGGATTTCCTCCACCGTGCGCATGCCGGCCATACCGTTGCCGATGACGATGAGTTTCTGTTTCATTTTCGTTTTCTCCTAGCGACCCCGCAGTTGCAGCTTTTGTTTTTTTAGGCTGCTTGAACGTCTGCGGCGGCTTCTTTCATAACGGTGGCGACGATGGTGTAGACCTCGGCCCATGCGTCTTTGACGTCGGGTGTGAAGTCATCGCCCAGACCTTGTTCCAGGGTCCACAGCAATGCTGCGCCAACGGTGTCGTAGTGTGAATCCTGTACGCCGTAAGCCACATGGCCGCGACCGAGGTTTTGCAAAACAGGGATCAAGGCATCGAGGTTATCGAGACTGCCGACCGCAACACCTAACGTGGACATCAGCTTTTGGCCTTGTTCGGTCATGTCGCCTTTGAACAAAGGCTTAAGCGCCGGGTCCAATTCAAACAAACGACCGTAAAACAGCTCTGCCGCTTGGGGGGCGATGGGGGCAACTTTGGCGAATGAAGCTTGGACCAATTCTTTTTGTGTGGGGGTCATGTCAAATCTCCGATATTGTTTTTGGTTTAAGCGACCGCTTTTGCGGGCGTTGATTGGGCGTCGGATTTACTTTCCGACTTGCCTTTATGGCCGTGCTCGTATTCTTCCAAGAAGCCGAGCAGTTGCTCACGCAGTTCGTAATATTTGGGATGCTCCAGCAAGGCCTTGCGGGTGCGCGGGCGGGGCAGATCGACGTTCATGATTTTGCCGATGCGCGCGTGCGGCCCATTGGTCATCATCACCACGCGATCAGCCAGCAAGATCGCTTCATCGACGTCGTGGGTGACACACACGGTGGTGACCTTGGTGCGGTCCCAGACTTCCATCAGCACTTCTTGCAGTTCCCAACGGGTCAAACTGTCGAGCATGCCGAACGGCTCATCGAGCAACAACAGTTTTGGCGACAACGCAAATGCACGGGCGATGCCGACGCGCTGCTTCATCCCGTTGGACATGTCGGCGGTGGGCTTATGCATGGCGTCTTTCAGGCCGACGCGCGACAGGTAATATTCAACGATGTCGCTACGTTCCGCTTTCGACGCGTGGGGGAACACGCGCTCGACACCCAACATCACGTTTTCCTTGGCGGTCAGCCAGGTGTAGAGGTTGGGGGCCTGAAATACCACCGCACGTTCGGGGTTGGCGCCGACAATTTCGTGACCGTCCAAAACGATACCACCGTCGGAGATGGGGTTGAGACCCGCCGCCATCGACAACACCGTCGACTTGCCGCAACCGGAATGACCGATCAGGGAAATGAATTCACCCTTTTTCAAGATCGTCTCGAACCCATCGACCACGGTGAGCGGGCCCTTGGGCGTCGGATAGACTTTGGTCAGGTTAAAGAATTCAAGGTAACGATCGTCGTGGTGGCTGACCATCGCGTCACGGAACGCTTTGGGTGGTTTTTTCGATTCCGGGAACACCGGCGTGACATTGGGCAGTTCGCCTTCGTCGCCGCTGGCGGCTTGGGCTGCCGCACCGACGTCCATCAAATACTTGGTGATGTCGGCGCGCAACCTTTTGAACGTTTCATCGGAGTTCATCGCCGTGCGTTCGCGCGGGCGCGGTAAGTCGACCTTGAAGTCCGGGCCCAAGGTGGCATCGGGGCCGGGGTTGAGCGGAATGATCCGATCCGCCAACAACAACGCTTCATCGACGTCGTTGGTGATCAGGATCACGGTCTTTTTGTCTTGCGACCAGATTTGTTCAATCTCGTCTTGCAGCTTGGCGCGGGTCAACGCATCCAGCGCCGACAGCGGCTCATCCAACAACAAGATGTCGGGATTCATCGCCAACGCACGGGCAACCGAAACACGTTGGCGCATGCCGCCGGACAGCTCTGACGGACGGCGGTCCACAGCGTGGCTGAGGCCGACCATATCGATGTAGTGCTGGGCCTTGGCCACATGTTCAGACTTATTCAAGTCGGGGAACATGCTTTCCACCGCCATCTTGATGTTGTCCAACACCGTCAACCACGGAAACAACGAGTAGCTTTGAAACACCAAACCACGGTCCGGGCCGGGGCCCTTCACGGGTTGGCCCTTCAACAGAACCTCTCCCGCATCCGCAGTTTCCAGACCGGCGATCAAGTTGATCAGGGTGGTCTTGCCGGAGCCGGAGAACCCGACGATGGCGACGAATTCACCTTCTTCGATGGCGAGGTCGATGCCGCCCAAGACGGCTGTCTTGTTGGTGCCTTGGCCGAAGCTTTTGGTTACGTTTTTGAGTTCCAGGATCGGTGCCATGGTCTTGTTCCTTCTTTCGGCCTTAGCGAACTTCGCCGTGGGTGAACATGGCTTGCATCGCGGACATGATGCGATCCAGTGCAAAACCAATGATGCCGATGGTGAACACCGCGACCATGATTTTGGCCAACGATTGCGACGAGCCGTTTTGGAATTCGTCCCACACGAACTTGCCGAGACCCGGGTTCTGCGCCAGCATTTCAGCGGCGATCAAAACCATCCAACCCACGCCCAGCGACAAACGCAGGCCGGTGAAGATGTAAGGCAACGAGCTGGGCAAAACCAACTTGGTCAGCGTGGTGTCCCATTTCAGGCGCAACACACGACCGACGTTCATCAGGTCTTTGTCGATCGACGCAACACCGACGGCGGTGTTGATCAGGGTCGGCCACAACGAACACAGGGTCACGGTGATGGCCGAGGTGACGAAGGCTTTTTCGAACATGGGGTTGTCGCTGACGTACAGCGCGCTGACCACCATGGTCACCAGCGGCAGCCACGCCAACGGCGAGACCGGCTTGAAAATCTGAATAATCGGGTTGAGCGCGGCGTTGACCGTCGGTGACAAACCGCATAGCACGCCCAATGGCACGGCAATCGCCGAGCCGATCAAAAAGCCCATGAACACAGTCTGCAGGCTGGTGAAAATTTGATCGATATACGTCGGCTTGCCGGTGTATTGGCGGATTTTAACTTTGGCGTCGGGATTTTTCGCCAACTTGGCGGCGTTGCGTTTTTCCTGACGTTCGTAAAAAGCGGCTTCCTTGTCGCGCTCACGCACGTGATCAGCGTAGAGATTGACGGTTTGTTCCCACACTTGGGTCGGACCGGGAATGGCGCCCAACGATGTTTTCACCATCGGGGCGGTTTGTCCCCATACGACCAAGAACAACAAGATCGCAGCCACCGGCACGCCCAACAAACGCCAGAGCTCTTTACCTTGGGTCTTGGCGTCTTCGCCGGCAAAGATTTTCAAAATCGGCGCGATCCACCCCAAACCTGCAACATTGAGGTATTTCGACGATTTATTGATGCGGGTGTGCAGACGTTCCTGGCGCTTCGCTTTTTCGGCGGCTTTAAGAGCCTCTTCGGCGTTGGCGTCGTTGGCGGTCGTTGCGGTGTTCATTTTGCTGTTCCTCAGTTTTTTCGTTTGGCGGTGGGGAGGAACCCGGAGATTACCCCCGGGCCCCTCCCCCTCCTGTCCTTACTTGGAGGCCATCACTTCGTTACCAACCACGACTTCGGTGCCTTTAAGACCGATCGGGAATTGGCTCAGATAGTCGTTCGGCTTAGAGCCGTCATAGACCAAGTTGTCGATAAAGTGTGTCTGCGGGGCGCGGTAACCGTTGGTATCCCACGGGAAGTCTTCCGCTTTTACTTTGCCTTCATCAACCAGCATCTGTGCGGCTTTCAGATAGACGTCCGGACGGTAAACCTTGGCGGCGGTTTCTTTGTACCACGCGTCGGACTTGTGCTCGGTGATCTGACCCCAGCGACGCATTTGGCTCAGATACCAAATGGCGTCGGAGTAGTACGGATACGTCGCGAAGTGACGGAAGAACACGTTGAAGTCAGGCACATCGCGCTTGTCGCCTTTTTCGTACTCGAACGTACCGGTCATGGAGTTGGCAATCACTTCCGCATCCGCGCCGACGTATTCGGAACGCGCCAGAATTTCGACAGCCTCTTGACGATTGGCGTTGTCATTTTCATCCAACCACTGTGCGGCGCGGATCAAAGCTTTGACCACGGCGAGGTGGGTCTTGGGGTTTTTCTCAGCCCATTCATTGTTCACGCCGAAGACTTTTTCGGGGTTGTTTTTCCAGATTTCATAATCGGTGACAACCGGAACACCGATGCCTTTAAACACGGCCTGTTGGTTCCACGGCTCGCCAACGCAATAGCCATAGATGGTGCCCGCTTCCATGGTTGCCGGCATTTGCGGCGGCGGAGTCACGGACAACAGCGCGTCAGCACCGATTTGACCGGTGATGTCGGTCTTGGAATAAAAGCCCGGGTGGATGCCACCAGCGGCCAGCCAGTAGCGCAGTTCGTAGTTGTGGGTCGAAACCGGGAACACCATGCCCATGTTGAAGGGCTTGCCTTCTTCACGGAATTGATCGACCACCGGCTTCAAGGCATCGGCCTTGATCGGGTGGACCGGCTTGCCGTCCGCGTCTTTGGGTACGTTGGGCTTCATTTGATCCCAAATGTCGTTGGACACCGTGATGGCGTTGCCGTTCAAATCCATGGAGAACGCGGTGATGATGTGCGCTTGGGTGCCGAAACCGATGGTCGCGCCCAACGGCTGACCGGCCAGCATGTGCGCGCCGTCCAATTCACCGGTGATGACGCGATCGAGCAGAACTTTCCAATTCGCTTGCGGCTCCAACGTCACATACAGGCCTTCGTCTTCGAAGAAGCCCTGCTCATAAGCCACCGCCAACGGGGCCATGTCGGTGAGTTTGATGAAACCGAACTTCAGCTCTTCCTTTTCCACTTCCAGCGGCTCTGCACGTAGCGGCGCGGCCATCAGGCCCAGGCCCAAGGCTGCCGCGCCCAGACCAAGCACCGCACGGCGCGATACGTATTTCAAGGAATGCTTAGGCATTCGGGGGTTGCTCATCTTGTCTTCTCCTTCTCGCCATAAATGGCTTGCGTCAAATAACAAAAAAACGCCGCAAAGATTCCTGGACGATGTGGTCCTGGGATCTGCGACGTTGCAGCGTTCACCCTGCGCTGGGTGAGAATTGAATTGGCTCCCGGCATCCGCGCCGGATTACGAACTCAGTATTACAAGATGCGTGCCAGTTGCCTTAACATCTTGATTTCATGAGAAACACACAATCACCGAGCACGCCGTCTCGGGCAAAACGCGCCTTAGTGACTAAATATTAAGCATATTATGCTTATTTAATAAACATTGCGCACTTTTTAATCATGCCTTAACCGGCACAGCCGCGATGTAACCCGGCACATCGGCGGCGTCGAAGGACACACCATCAAACGACAGGTCATTTTTGCCACGCTGCTCGTACGGCACTTGGCCCACGGCATCGGCAAGCAAATCGGGACGATACGTTTGGCGCACGGCCTGCTCAGCATCGCGCGAAAGCGGGGTCTGGCCCCAGCGCACCATCTGCGCATACAGCCACAGGGCATGCTCGTCATCGGCACGCATGGCACCATTTTCATGAAAATTCAAATCGCCTTGCAGCGCCGACAGCACCACGTTTTCAGCAACATCCAAGTATTCGGGACGCGCCAAAAGTGCTGCCAATTCAATATGATGCACCGGGTCATCAGCCCAACGCGCCGCTTGTTCCAAAGCTTTGAGCAAGGCCTTCAAGGTCTCAGGGTTCTGCTCCGCCCAGCTTTGCTGTAGCCCCAAAACTTTTTCCGGACCGGGCGGCCAAAAGGCCGCGGTGCGCGTCAAAATCACGCCCACACCCTGTTCGACCGCCTGGGTGTTCCACGGTTCGCCCACGCAAAAGCCATCGACTTGGCCCGCTTCCAGGCTTTTGACCATATAGGGGGGCGGAATCACCACCAAACGCACATCACGTTCCGGATCGATGCCCGCCGCCGCCATCCAATAGCGCAGTTGATAGTTGTGACACGAAAATGGGAACACTTGGCCGAACGACAGCGGCTCTAAGTTTTCACCGCGCCGTTTGTCGACGACTTGGCGTAACGCTTGCGCCGCATTTAAGGGTTGGCTCAAGTCCAACCCGGTGGCCTCCAACTCTTTATATAAGGCGTGGCTCACCGAGATGGCATTGCCGCCCACACCCAGCGCCATCGGCGCGATGGTCGGCACTTTGACATGCCCGATGCCCAGGTTTTGTGCGATCGGCATGCCCGCCAGCATTTGCGCCACGTCGAATTGACCGACGTTGATGCGGTCGCGAATATTGGCCCACGAGACCTCTTTGAACAGCTGCAGGTCCAGGCCCAAACCCGCCGCAAAGCCTTTTTCGCGCGCTGCCACCAACACCGCGCAATCGACCAACGGAATAAATCCAGCGCGAACGATTTTGAGTCCATCGGCATTGATCATGATCAGGTTCCTCAGCTCAACAAATCCGCCGCCGTCACAACACTGGCCGCGATTTCGGATATTTTCTTCTTTTGGTTCATGGCATTGCGGCGCAACAGCGCATAGGCCTCATCCTCGCCAATGCCTTTTTGCCGCATCAAAATACCCTTGGCGCGATCAATGATCTTGCGTTCTTCCAACTGGGTTTTGGTGTCATCAAGCTCGCGTTGCAGCCTTGAAAAGGCATTGAAGCGGCTGATGGTCATATCCAAAATCGATTTGATACGTTCTTTTTTAAGCCCATCGACGATGTAGGCACTGACCCCCGCATCGACAGACGCCGTGATCATCGCGCTGTCGGATTGATCAACGAACATGGCGATGGGCCGTTTGACTTCGCGGCTAACTTGAAACATCTGCTCCAACACGTCGCGATTGGGATTTTCCAAATCGATCAACACCACGTCCGGGTCCAACGCCGATATGCGCGCCTGTAAGTTCGAGGTATCGGCGATCCATTCCACGCACAGATGACCGCCATCGCCGAGGCCCTCTTTCAAGATCGCCGCGCGCACCGGGTCTTCATCGATCACCAAGATTTTGAGATCGCTTGCCATATCCTCCAACATCGCCATTGACGTCGGAGAACAAGTAGCAAGATGAGTGCCAACTGTGAATATGGCCGATTTCTGCGTTTATGGTCTCTACAAGAAAGATATGATCACCGGATCTGCTCAAAATGCAGGCACATGTCGACGATTAAGGCCGGTCGGGGTACGAAATACTCAACACCTCAAGCTCGTCTTCGCCGCCCGGCGTGTGCACATTGACCAGATCGCCGACGGTTTTGCTCATCAACGCGCGACCGATGGGCGAGTCTTGGCTGATGCGGCCTTCGCTGGGTTCGGTTTCGTCGCTGCCGACGATGGTGACGGTTTGCACCGTGCCGTTTTCGCGCTCATAGCTGACCGTCGCGCCAAAATGCACGTGGTCGCGCTGTTGTTGAAAGCACGGATCGACGACGCTGAGCAGCTCCAAGCGTTTGCGCAAAAACCTCACCCGGCCATCGATTTGGCGCAGGCGCTTTTTGCCATAGATGTAATCGCCGTTTTCCGAACGGTCGCCGTTGCTCGCCGCCCAATGCACCGTGCGCACGACTTCGGGGCGCTCGCCTTCCCACAATTGGGTCAGTTCGGCTTGCAGCTTGGCCAAGCCCGCCGGGGTGATGCATTCTTTTTCAGCGCTCATGATGTCTTTAACTTGCGTGAGTGAATTTCGCGTGGCGCACTTGCATGGCTTCTTCTTGCTCGCTGGCTTCCAGGTTCTCGCCAATTTGTTTAACCGCCACGGCGATTTCGGGCAACAACACGTTTTCCAACGCCCGCGCGCGGCGTTCCGTCGCGATGTATTCTTGGGCAAGGCGGTGCAGGTTTGCGCTGACCGCGGCGCGTTCGACATCGATGCTGATCAATTGATGAAACGCTTCTGCACAGGCGCTGGCCTCAAAACTCGGAAATGCCGCTTCGGCTGCGTGTCCATCGATCACCGGCGTATCGGGGACCAGTTCGGCCTCGACCAGGGCAAAGCCGATGAAGTTTCGCGATGCGACGTTTGCGCCCAGCTCGTCGCCAAAGGGCGGCGGATACACCGACAGTTCTTCCAGGCCGTGACGCATCAAGGCCGCGACAACTGTGTCGCGTGCGGACAGGTAAACCTCTTGGCGGCGTTCGTTGAGCGCGCTGAAAGCCTGCAATTGGCGCAGCAGTTCTTGCGCCAACAGCATGCGTTTTTCGTCCAAGAACTCATACCCCTCGCGGATCAGTTTCTGCTCATCGCGCAACGCCAATTGGCTGGCGCGGGTGGGCGAAACCTCACGGCCCTGAAGTCGCATCGCCGCCTCCCGTCGTATTTCCTGTGATATGGCGCGCGATCTGTTCGTCGCTGATGCGGGTCAGTTCCACGTTGGGCAAAATGCCCAAAAGCTTCCAGCCGATCGCCATGCTTTCTTCCAAGCTGCGCGGTTCGGACTGGTGGACCAAGTCTTTTTCAAAGCGATCGCCAAACTCCAAATACTGTTGATCGACGCTCGACAAGCTGTTGCGCCCGACCACACTGGCGAGAACCCGCACCCGTGTTGCGCGTGCATAGGCGGCGAACAGTTGGTTCGAAAGCGCCGGATGATCCGCCGTTGTAAAGCCTTCGCCAATGCCCGCGTCCATGACCCGCGACAAACTCGGCAACACGTTCACCGGCGGATTGACGCCTTTGTGAAACAGTTCGCGATCCAACACGATTTGGCCTTCGGTGATATAACCGGTCAGATCGGGAATGGGATGGCCGATGTCGTCGCCGGGCATGGTCAAGATCGGCAGTTGGGTCACCGTTCCAGGCAAGCCACGCACCGCACCGGCGCGTTCGAAAATGGTCGCCAAATCCGAATACATATAGCCCGGATAGCCTTTGCGGCTGGGGATTTCACCGTGGCTGGACGAGACTTCGCGCAGCGCTTCGCAGTAGTTGGTCATGTCGGTCATGATCACCAGCACATGTCGGCCTTCGACGAACGCCAGATGCTCCGCCGCCGTCAGCGCATAGCGCGGCGTCAGCAAACGTTGCGGGCTGGGCATGCCAGCGATGTTGAGGAAAATCACCGTATGTTCCAACGCACCGCTGTCTTCCATGGCGGAGCGGAACTGTTCGGCAGTGTCTTGGGGAATGCCGATGCCAACGAACACGATGGCGAATTCTTCGGCTTCCCCACCACGCAAGCGCGCACGGCGTGCGATCTCGATGGCGATTTGATCGTGGGGCATACCGCCGCCGGAAAACAGCGGCAGCTTTTGCCCGCGCACCAAGCTGTTCATCAAATCGATGGTGGAAATACCGGTTTCGATGAAGTCCACCGGGGTTTCGCGAAATGCCGGGTTGATCGACCCGCCGTCGATGCGCACGCGCCGGGTCGCGGCCACCGGCGGGCCACCGTCCATGGGCCGTCCGACCCCGTCGAACACGCGGCCCAACAGCCCTGGCCCCAACGACATGGTCAGCGGTTCGGCGCGAAAACGTACACGTGTATCCGCCAAGCCAAGGCCGGTGGTGGATTCCAAAACCTCAATGCCGATGCTGTCTTCACCCAGCACCGCAACGCGGCCAAGCCGCGCCTTGCCGTCCGTGCCGATCACCTCGACCGCTTCGTTGAGGCCGACGTTGACGTTGCGTTTTAAAAACATCAACGGCCCTTCGATGGCGGTGCCGGAGCCCGTTGCGGTCAGATCAATGCGCATCTTCAGCCTCCTGTACGTTACCGTCCGTGGGGCTGGAAAGGGTCGCGAAATCTTCGTCGATGGCGCGCCATAAATCTTGGTAATCGTCCAAGCGATCTTCGCCCAGCTCTTCGCCCATGCGCTGCAGCGAGCGCCGGGTCGGCAAGTTTGAGATGACTTGCGGGCTGGCGGCGTCGAGCATGGCTTGTTCGGCGCGCTCGATAAAATGCATCACCAGTCGGATCATGTGGGTTTGACGTTTGGGTGAGCAATAGCGATCGACTTGCGAGGTCGCCAATTGACGCAACAGGCCTTCGTTGATCAGTTCCGCATACAGCAAAACGATTTGCTGTTCGGCGGGCAGTGCGTCTTTGCCGACAATGCGCGCCAAGCGTTCGATCCGCGCTTCTTCGTCCAACAAGGTGAGAATCTTCTGGCGGCTGTGTTCCCAATCGGGGTTTCCGCCTTTGGTGCGCCACCACTTGGCCAAGCGCGGCGCGTCTTCGGAATAGGACTGCAACGGATCGATGGCGGGATAAAACCGCGCCTGGGCACGGATGCGATCCAAGCCCCAAAAACACCGCACGTAGCGTTTGGAGTGGGTGGTCACCGGTTCGGAAAAATCGCCTGCCGGCGGGCTGATGGTGCCAACCACGGTGAGCGACGCATCATCGCCGCCCAAAGTATTGACCCGCCCGGCGCGTTCATAAAATTCCGCCAAGCGCGAACTGATGTAGGCGGGATAGCCGCCTTCACCCGGCAATTCACCCAAACGTCCCGAAACCTCGCGCAAGGCTTCCGCCCAGCGGCTGGTGGAATCGGCCATCAACGCCACGTTCAAACCCTGATCGCGGAAATATTCCGCCACCGTGATGCCGGTGTAAATACTGGCTTCACGCGCCGCGACGGGCATGTTTGAGGTGTTGGCGATGATCGCGGTGCGTTCCATCAACGCGCGGCCCGTACGGGGGTCTTCCAGCTTGGCGAATTCGTGCAGGACCTCAGCCATTTCATTGCCGCGTTCGCCGCAGCCGACATAGATGATGACGTCGGCGTCCGACCATTTGGCCAAGGTTTCTTGCAGCACCGTTTTGCCGGTGCCGAACCCACCCGGCAACATCGCACGTCCACCCAGCGCCACGGGAAACAGCATATCGATCACCCGTTGCCCGGTGATCAGCGGTTGGCCGAGCTTTTCGCGCCGCGCCACCGGGCGCGCTTGGCGCACCGGCCACTGCTGCACCATGGTTAGGCTGGCTTCGGTTCCGTCATCTCGCTTCACCGTGGCGAGCGATGCGTCGTCGGCATGTTCGCCCTCATCCACAACGGTGATGATTTCACCTTCGATACCGTGCGGCACCAAACACTTTTCAACCCGATTGGTTTCTTGGGCGATGCCGAACACTTGGCCCGACGCAACCCGATCGCCGACTTTGATCGTCGGCGTGAATGGATAGCTTTTTTTGTCGCGTCCAAAACCGCCGGGGCGCACGAAATTTTCGGCTCCTGCGCCATCCAGAGGACGCAACAAGCCATCGAAGATCGAGCCCAAGATGCCCGGCCCCAACGCCACCGACAACGGTGCGCCGGTGCCTTCGACCACATCGCCGGGGCGCAACCCGGTGGTGTCTTCATAGACCTGGGCGACGATCTCGTGCTCTGACACACGGATGACTTCGCCCAGGGTCTTTTGCGGCCCCACGCGCAAGGCTTCGTGGACGTGAAAGTCGCCTTCGACCGTGGCGCGGAGAACGGGTCCGCCGATCCAATGAATACGTGCCCGGCTCATGATAAAACCTCCGCATCCAAAAACAGTTCCGCCAAAAGCAGTGCGGCAATTTCTTTTTGATCAGACAACACCCCCGCCAACGTCGCATCGACGATCACGCCATTGGCTTGAATGCGCAAACCGATTTCGAAATCTGCGGTGGGGATGAACGCAACTTCATCGCCGCTAAACGTTTTAATCTGATCCACAAATGGGTCCAGTTCCTTCACCGACCAGCTTTGCGGATGCTCGACACGCCACGCGCCTGGGTGCAAATGCGCCACCGCCTGATCAACCGCACCGCTCAACCACGCGTACCGTCCATCAGCGTCTTGCCAACGGTTGACCAGTTCATTTTCCAGCTGTTGCCAAACCGCATCCAAGAACGCGTTTTCGCGGTCTTGAAAGTTTTGTCGCTTGGCCGTTTCGATCTTGGCGCGCTGTTTGTCGATGGCGCGCTGGCCGCTGCGCCGTTCCTCGTTGATAACGTCATGCACTTTTTCCCGCGCGTCTTTATAGGCGCGGGCGACGATGTCGCGCGCTTGTTCTGCGGCTTGCGCATCGATGGTGTGGCACTGTTCTTCGCAGTTGCGTTTGACCATGTCCAACATGGCGTCCACATTTTCGTTCGCTTGGGGTTGGTTATCTGTCATGCGTCCAATCCAAGAATTGCGTGCATCTGTTTTTCCAGATCGGGGGGCGAGACGCGGGCGCGTACATCTTCGATGATCATCACCAATGGCTTCGTCGCCACAAGCGCGTCCGACAGCTGAGCCTCTGGAATAAGGCGTGCGGCCTCAGCGGTGATCATCACCACGTCGGCTTGAGCGGAGGCCTCATTGAAGGTCTTGAGGACTTCGCTCGACGCCGGACAAAACACCGCCGCGCCCGCCAAGCGATAGCCCGCCGCGCTAATTTCATCGCCAATGAACGCCACCCGGCTCATTTAACTGGCCTGATTCAAGATCAAGATGGCGACGATCAAGCCATAAATCGCGATGCCTTCCGCCAAACCGACGAAGATCAGCAAACGGCCCAACAGCTCCGGCTTTTCGGCCAGCGCGCCGACGGCGGCACTGCCGACAATCGCGACCGCATACCCGGCCCCAAGGGTGCCCAGCCCCGCCGAAATGGCCGCCGCGACAAACGCCCATTGGCGCACGGCGGGATCGGTGGCGATCATCGCACCGCCGTCTTGGGCGGCGAACACTTCGGGTGTGAACAGCACCAAGCTCAACGGCACGATCAAAAAGACGCCGATAACGAGCGAGGCGATGAGAAAAATTCTGTCTGCGCTCATGTCGTTTTTCCTTCAAGTTTCAAAGACCAAGCGGCCGGTGTTTGCAGGATGCGCATAGGTCGTCCCTCTGCGCGCAAAAAGCGGATGAAAAATTCAAACAGCAGCAAGCGAGTGGTTTGGATGCCCGCGACCAAACCTTCCAACGCGATGATGAACACGTTGCCCAAGATCATCACTAGCCAAAAGCCCACGGTGCCGCCAGCGATATCGGCCAACACCATCAACGCCGACGACAAGCCCGCATGCGCAATGGCGAACGCGCCGACCCGCACGAACGACAAGGTGTTGATCAGCAACTGAAACAGCTGCTCGATCAAAACGCCGATGGCTTTACCCAAATCCGCGACAATACCGGACAGGTTCGAAGATCCGCCAAACACGACCGTGCCCAGCAAAAACCACACCGCCCCCAGTGCGATCATCGCGTGGCCCGAAGACGGCGCCGCGAAGCTCGTCAACACGCCTATATAAGCAACCACCAATCCGGCCTGCGTCGCCCACCAAGCCCGCCCCTGGCCTTGCCAGTGCGCCCCGGCGCTGTTGAGCATCATGCCGGTCATCAAGATCACCACGCCCGCGCCGAGCGCCACGCTCAAAACCTCAATCGGCTGGCTCAGGGGATGCAGCCACAAAGCACCGATGACGTCTTCGCGGGCGAAGATCGTGCCAAAAGCAAATCCAAACGCCATGGCGAACAAACCGCCCGGGACCAAGATCGCCGCCGCCGACCACCTTTTGCGCAGCACAAGCCCGGCCATCAACAACACAAAACCCTGCCCGACATCGCCGAACATATAACCAAACAACAGCGGTGCGATCACCGCTACCAAAGGGCTGGGATCGGCCTCCGCCTGCGCAGGCATGCCCAAAAGACGTACGAAGGTTTCAAACGGTCGCACCCACGCGGGGTTGTCGAACAGCAACGGCGGGCTCAGGCCATCGGGCGCTTGTCCAACCGTCACCGCATAACCCGGCCCCAACTTCGCCAGCGTGCGTTCCAAATCATCTTGCATAAGCGACGTCCAACCGGTGATGCGGGCAAAATACGCGGTGTAGTGCGTCGCGTTCACGTGGTCGGTCAACCAGCGCAGGCGTTCGATGTTGGCCCGTGCGCGGGCCAATTGATGATAATTCGACAATTTGGTGAGGGCCTGTTCAGCGTGCCTTTCCCGGTTTCGTTGAGCGGTCACATAAGCGTTGATGGTGCCCAGCAAATTCTCGTCCAGGTCATGCGACAAATCTTTCATTTGATTGCTGGCGATGGCGTCGAGAATTTCGGACACGTCGATTTGACGGGCTTTGGTCGCCCCCAATTCAACCGACAAAGCCGCGATCGACGGTTTCTCGGCGATCGCCACGAAATACACCCCCACGGGCGTGTCAAAGGTACGGGCATAAACATCGCCCAAAAACCGTTGCGGAAGCTTATCGTCTTCCAGCAGGTAAACGGCAATGTCGAACAGACTGCTGCGTTTTCGTTTCAGCAATCCTCGTGGAAAATCCGCACCGGCGGCAACCGCCAGCTCATACAGGTGGCGCAAGTTGGCTTGCTGGCGCACCGCGCATTGCAAGGTGCCGATATAGGGTGCGGCTTGCGATGCCCACTTTTGAAAGCGCGCCAAACTGTCGTCCAACACCTCAGACAACGCATTGGACGGCAACGCCGCGCTGCGATCCGCCGCAGGCCAATAGGCCCGGTAGCGTCGCGCCAACTCACCATAGGCTTCGAGCCCCGCGCGCAAGTCGGACATATCCACGGATTCGTGCGGCGAACGGACATCGGCTTCCAGCTCAATGGCGTTCATCTCTGCCAAGCCTTCAAGCGTCGGGGCCAGCCCGCTTTGCGGCACCATGATATCGAACCAGTTTGCGCTGCGTGGGTGAAACATGATCCCCCCTAACGGTTATCAAGCGTTTCAGGAAACAGGCATCTATGAATAAGGTGGGCGCGCAGGTGCTCCAAGTCCATCGCCACCATGGCTAAAAAGGCAAACGCCGACACAGGCTGTTGGGTGTGACGGCGAAACAATCGCTCGGTGCGTGAAATCAATTGGTAACGCAGCTCGACCCCATCCAAGGTGTTGGCCGGTTGGTCCGCACCATGATCGCGGTGCAACATGTCGATCAATTTATCAAATGCCGCCTGATCGCCCGTGCCCCCACCATGTGTAAGGGGCAACAGTGTGCGAAAATGGTCGAGCCACACCGCCATGGGTGTTTGCGCCACGGCCCAGTCTTGGTCGTCTTTTTGCGACAACACCGTCACTGGCCGCTCGCCACCGACAATATCTGCAGCGGCCCAGTGCGGAAGCTCTTCGCCGCGCGCCACATGCGTCGTGATGGGCAAATCGACAAGCCCGCCGGTCCACTGCAGCGCCGGACGCCATGGGCGTGGAAACCACGTTGAAACCTTGTCGACATAAGCCCGCCAATCGCGGCGCAAGGCGTCTTCGATGGCGTGTACAGTGGTGGTTGCCGACAAATGGCTCACCCAGCGCTTAAGGCCGGTTTGGCGTGCGCTGTCCAAATAGTGACCAAGGCTTTTGCTTGAGCTCAAATGCTGCCACGTCGCCTTGGTTGGGCGACGCCCATGATGCGCCTGCATGCGGGCTTGGGCGTAGGCGAAGGCCGCGCGGTCAGTCATCTCGACCTCCCGTAAGCTTCCCAGCAACGCGTTTTGAAACAGCCGCGATATGTTCAGCCGTGGCGAGGTCGTCAATGACGGTCTTGGGCTCAGCATCATAAGCGCGCCACATTTCGTCGCAGGTCACTTTGACCGAGGCCGCGCAATGGCTGCGAACGTTGGAAATGCGCTGATTTGCACGTTCCGAGATTAACCGTGCGGTTTGCATCGCTTGATTGATGGTTTTGCGCGCATCATCGCGGTGGCGGTCGGTTTCGCGTTCGGCTTGTTGTTCTGCTTGGAGAACCTCATCAATCGGATTTTGCAAAGCCTCGCCCCCTTTTTTGGTGCGCCACAACTCGGCCATCACCACCACAAACAACCCCTTATCATCTCTATAACAATCCTCCGATTTTGAGCGAACGCCGTCAAGGCTCATGAGCCATAATGTGTTCAAATTGGCGCACTATTTAAGGCTCCACACAAGGTGGACTTTAGGTATTCGTAGCTAGGGAGTTTTGTCGGAAATCTCGGCCAAACAATCCTTCAAGCTGTCGCACCAATCGGGCAACGTGATGCCATAAGCCAAGTTAAGCTTGTCGCAGTTTAAGCTCGAAAAAACGGGGCGCGTGGCGGGATCGTTTCGTTGCGAGGACAAAATGGGCGTGATCTTGCAAGATGCCCCCGGCCATGACGCCCCCATTTTTAAGATCATAGAAGCCTGTATTTCACCAGCAAACCTGTAGCGAGACACACTACCCGTGTTTGCCGCATGAAACGTACCATAGTGTTTTTCTTGGCCTTGCACCAGCTGCTTAGCCATCTCGATCAACGTTTTCGCCAAATCAGACGCATAGGTTGGAGACCCGGCCTGATCATCGACCACTGAAATGGTTTGAGATTTGGACAGGTTACGCACAATTGCGGTGACAAAATTACCCTCAGCCGCACTGTACAGCCACGACGTCCTGACGATGGCGTGCGCGGGTGCAAGATCGCGCACGGCACGCTCTCCGGCCTCCTTGCTTGCGCCATAAACGTTCACCGGACCAACGTCATCTGTTTCTCTGTAAGGCTCATGGGCATCCCCTGAAAAAACAAAGTCCGTAGACACATGGATAATCGGGCAGCCGTGCTCCGCCGCCGCGCGGGCCACGTTTGCCGCCCCGTCACAGTTGACGCCATAGGCTTGTTTTTTATTGCTTTCGGCAAGGTCAACGTTGGTAAAGGCCGCTGTATTGATGATGATGTCCGGAACATAGTCATCCACCGCGTCTTGAACCTGTGACGCATCGACGACATCCGCCCGCTCCCGCCCGACACGTTCCATCCCCCACTCAGAGGGCAGAACGCACTGCCCCAACGCGCACGACAACTGGCCACTTCGACCGAACACCAGAATTCGCATTCCGTTCCCTAACAACTCATGCAGGCAGCCTCATATGACCCCCAACCTTTGACCGTCATATCCATTTTCACCAATCGCATTCCACCATTCGCGATTATCCAGGTACCACTGCACCACTTGACGAAGCCCTTCATCCAAATCGTATTGTGGCCGCCAACCCAATTCGGTTGTGATCTTATGGGCATCAATGGCATATCGAAAGTCATGACCAGGACGATCCGTTACAAATGAAATAAGCTCTGCCGTTGGCTGAACTGGCAAACCGTCGGCCATCTCATCCAGCAAGGCACACAGTTTCTCGACCAACGCAATATTGCTGCAATCACTATTGGCACCAATGGCGTACGTTTGCCCAGGTCGTCCTCTTGTGAGGATGGCGTACAAGGCTTCAACATGATCTTCAACATGAAGCCAATCGCGGCGATTTAGGCCTTGACCGTACACGGGCAATTGCCGCCCTTCCAAGGCATTAATAATCATCCTGGGTATCAGCTTTTCAGGAAACTGATAGGGGCCGTAATTGTTTGTGCATGTACTGACCATAACCGGTAGCCCATACGTCTCCCACCAAGCGTGCGCCAAGTGATCCGATGCCGCCTTACTGGCTGAATACGGTGAGTTGGGGCTATAGGGTGAAGACTCATTGAATTCACCGTCTTCACCTAATGATCCATAAACTTCGTCGGTGGAAACGTGGAGAAAGCGGAATGCCTGTTGCGCATCGGCATGCAGCTCACGCCAATAGATATGAGCCGCCTGCAAAAGCTCATAAGTTCCAACGATGTTCGATTGAATAAAGGCATCCGGTGAATCGATCGAGCGGTCGACATGAGATTCAGCCGCCAGATGAAGTACCGCATCCGGTCGATGCTGTTCAAAAATCGCCCGGATCGTATCGCGGTCACAAATGTCGACCTTGATAAACGTATAATCTTCCCGCCCCTCAAGCGCCGTCAAAGAAGCTGGGTTCGCCGCATATGTCAACTTGTCGACGTTCACGACGGTGCAGTGTTTTTGCAGCACCAGGTTTCGGCAGACGGCAGAGCCGATAAACCCTGCCCCTCCTGTAACAAGAACTTTCATGAACGCTTCCCCGTCGCTTGAGTATTGTCATACTGAAATGGGGAACGAAACGCCGCCAATTGCGTAAGCCGTTCGTCCTTTTCAGATAAGTGAGGAAGCTTACCCTCTAAAGGCCACTGAACAGCCAACTGCGGATCGTTCCAGATCACGCCGCCTTCGCACTGCGGTGCGTAGAAATCCGTCACTTTGTAGAAAACCTCCGTCATGTCTTCCAAGGTGACATACCCATGAGCGAAACCCACTGGAACATACAGTTGGTCCCAGTTCTCGGCACTGAGTTCAACCCCCTCCCATTGACCAAACGTCGGGGAGCCTTCTCGAAGATCGACCGCAACATCCCAAATGCGACCGCGGATCACCCGCACAAGTTTCGCTTGAGCATGCGGTGGGCATTGAAAATGCAGGCCTCGCAATGTTCCGGCTTTATCTGAAAAGGCAAAATTGTCCTGAACGAAATCATCCTCAACACCTGCCTCAAGCAGACGACGCGCATTGAAGGTCTCCGAAAACGCACCACGATCATCCGTAAACTTTGGCGTATCGAACAGCATCAGACCAGGAAGTGACAATTTCTCATTGCGAAATTTCGCCACGTTCACGTTCCTCTCCAAATGGGCATCGCGTCGATCTCACTCATCATGCTGCGTCCTACAATACCTACGCCACTATGACCTTAGCATACCGCGCCGGGGCTTACTTTCCAGCTTTGCGGAGCAAGGGAAGCGCTTTTCGGCTAAGGGTATACGGATTGATGGTAATCAGGCCGTGGCGAAGCAGCGCCCCCATATCGCGCCACAAAGAGGTTTGCGCCACCCCCGCAACAGGCGTCTTGGTACGCAAACCTTCAAGGGCCCCCTGCAAGGCGGCCTTGCGACCGGCCCCATCATACTTAAACAGCAATATGGGAATATACAAAACAGCCCCCATCAACAGCGAAAGCGCCGCGAGCAGCGGTGGCATATTTCGCCGCACCATCCACACTCGATTTCGTTGACTGTGATACAGGCTGAACGGACTGTTTTTAACTGTAATCAAGCTGCCTTTATGATGAACAATCGCGCGCCGCACCTGAACACATTCCGCGCCCTGGCGCTGCAAGCGCCAGCCCAGGTCAACGTCTTCGAGATAACAGAAAAACGCTTCGGCAAACCCCCCCACCTTTTGATAAGCACCACGACGATAAAATGCAGCAGCTGCACATGGAGAAAAGGCGACGATATCGTCGTCAGGCAGTTCCGACACATGATGACCATGCAAAGCTCGCCAGGGAATGCCGAAAACGGACAGAAAGTCGCCAAACCCATCGACCTTGTCCGGTGTGTCGACCATCAGTTGGGTTGAACCAAACATATCGATGTTGGGATAACGCTGGCATGCATCGTTCATACGCATCAACCAGTCTGGGTTGGGTATGCAATCAGGATTCAAAGTGCAAAACCATTCGCTAGTCGATCCCTCAAAACCACGATTGTTGGCGGAGGCAAAACCCGTATTGTCCGCCAAGGCCAGAAGTTGGAAACGCTCATCGGGAACACTTAAGGATGAAAAACTGTCATCCGTAGAGTTGTTATCAACAATAACGACTTCAAAGTTTTCAAAGCTCTGGACCGCCAAGCCGTCAATCACTTTTTGCAACCACGGGCCGCTGTTGTAATTAACGATGACAATCCTCACCCAGGGGCTTTGCATAGTCATGCCTCCCGGACGGTCAAAGCTGTCGGCTTAGAAAGTTCACAAGATAATTCCTGTATTCACTTTTGCCCATTGCATCGATCAGGCTTTCGAGCTGACGGATATCAATGAAGCCCTTGTAGAAGGCAATTTCCTCAACGCAAGCAATTTTTAGGCCTTGGCGCTCTTCTATGGTGCGCACGAAATTGCCCGCATCAAGCAATGAATCATGTGTTCCCGCATCCAGCCAGGCAAAACCGCGCCCCAAATATTGCGCAGCCAGATCACCGGTTTGAATATAGGCGTTGTTCACATCCGTGATTTCATACTCTCCGCGCGCCGACGGCTTTAGATCAGTCACGATATCGACAACCTTGTTATCGTAATAATACAAGCCCGTGACCGCCCATGACGAAGGGGGCACATCCGGTTTTTCCACGATGGAGGTAATCTCTTTTTCGTCATTGAGCTTCAACACGCCATATCGCTGGGGTTGATCCACCCAATATGCAAAGACTGTCGCACCATGGGCGGTTTGTGCAGCCTGCTCCAACTTTTCAGTTAAACCGTGACCAAAAAAGATGTTGTCTCCCAACACAAGGCAGACCGAATTTTCACCGATAAATTCGCGACCAACGACAAAGGCGTCTGCGATCCCCTTCGGTTCCGCCTGCTCTCCATAAGATATGGTAAGCCCCCACTGCGCACCATCGCCCAACAGCTCAACAAAGCCGGGCAAATCACGTGGTGTTGAAATCACGAGAATCTCCCGAATGCCCGACAACATCAATGTCGACAGCGGAAAATAAATCATCGGTTTGTCGTACACGGGCAATAGCTGTTTGGAAACGGCACGCGTTATCGGGTGTAACCGAGTTCCGTGACCGCCAGCTAGAATGATCCCCTTCATGCGCCGCCCCTCTCTTCGTTTGGCAACGTGAGCACATTATCTTCCGATATGGAGAGTTCGGTGCCCATGATGGAATTGATTTGTCCTAGAACCTTGTGCAGGCCAGCGTCCGTTACATAGTGGATTTCTTCATCAGGCAAGGAAACCACCGTCTTTTCAGGTCCCGCGAGGCACGATGCCAATGCCAAATCCATATGAAGATCGTTCAAGCGGCTGTAAGTGCTGAGGCTACGATAAAACTGATCTTGGAATTCTTCCATGACTGCGAGTTTTTCGACCCGCCCACGCAGGTTTGCAATCGCATGCGGACCAAGAGCGTAGAAAGTGAAAAACAATTCCAGCCCCGTGATCCCACTTCTTTCTTCGAAACGACCCAGGGTCAAATGCCGGACTGAATTTGGTTGAAAGACGTCTACGATTCGATTGGCACTCATGCGCGGTTCAATGACAAAGCAATATGCCGAAATGAATGCGATCGCGAGCACAAAGAAAACCGGTAGAATTTCAACGCTCACAGGCTGTTGAAACCAAAAAATATTGTAGTAAGCAGCCAAGAAATGCGACGCCGGGTTGACTGAGGTGAAATACTTGTTTCCGAACTGATCCAGATCGTGAAACATGAACAAGACCGGCGACATAATTGCAAAAACAACAAACGCCACGATCATGATGTTTTTCACGTTAAACCAACGAGAGACGGCAAGGTGGAAGATGAATATAGAAAAATTCACCGCCGCATGCGTCAACACAACCAGCGCCGTGTACGCCAACATGGTTGCAACGTCCGAGTAGTCGCGAACAACAGCCATGAAAGTCACAATGATGAGCATATCGACAAGGAAATCGATAAATAGAATTCCGGCCCGCCCCAGAGCGGATTGAAGCCCTGGAGAGTTGAGCACACCCGAAATCTTGCCATGGATGACCAAAGCCTCATCAACCTTGAGGATGGTTTTCATTGTCCATGTCAAAGTGACAACGCCAAGCCACGACAACAAAAAGCGTTCGTACGCAAATTCACCGAGAAGATTGACTTGCACCGCATACAAAGCCAAAGCAATGAGCGGCGCCTCAAAACGCATCAGAATAAACCCGGCAAGGTGGTATTTGAGATTATAAATTAATGCTGAAATAATTATTCTGAAAACACTTATCATAATCAGCAAAACTCACAAATGGCTGCACATTTATTTCATGGACCACGCAAACTGTTCATGGTCGATATATTCAACCACGTACAAACATGCTGTTCATAGCAGCAGAGCTCAAACAATACCCTGACCGGCATAAAAAAGCTTTTGATTTCAGAGACGGTTCCACAACTCTGAGATTTGAATTTTTTTCCGATTCGAAAATAAGTATTTCACACTCACGCCAAAAAAATGAAAATAAACCAGTGCAGACACTAAGAACAGGAAGATTGTGGGGTAGTAATTCAAAAAACCGCGATTCATGAATTTAACGAATGAATTGTGCTTATGGTATTCCACGAAAATCGGGCGAGAAACACTGCACTGCCCTTTTGTATGTGTGCACTTAGCAGCGGGTACGAACATGACCAACTGCTTGCTACGGCCCATACGCATGCAAAGCTCCAAGTCCTCAAAATGAAGGAAATACTCTTCATCAAAGCCACCCTGTCTTGCCAAAGCTGAGCTACGTACGAGCATACAGGCACCAGATACGGCATCGACGGCAATTTCGTTCTCGGGCGTAGGGCGACCGGCATGGTTGAAATTCTTAAATCGTGGATGGTCGGGCATCAACGCATCAAGATGAAGCAACATGCAAAAGGTCTTCCACGGCGACGGGATGTCGCGCCGACCGCCCGCTTGCTCGCTGCCATCGGGATTCAAAAGTACCGGCCCCGCCACGACCGCATTGGGCGTTTGCTCCAACGTCTCGACAAGTTTGGCAAGGCTGCCGTGATGCAAGCGGCTATCGGGGTTGAGGAACAACACGTATTGCCCCCTTGCTTCCGCCGTGCCGAGGTTGCAGCCTTTGGCGAAACCGAGGTTCTTGTCGTTGCGGATAATTTTGATCTGCTCAGGCAACGCGTCGAGGCTGTCGTCGCGTGAGGCATTGTCGACGACAATGACCTCAAGTGTGACGTCGGTTTGGTCCATCACACTTCGCACCGCTTCCTTTAAGAAGGAGCCGCTGTTGTAATTGACGATAACGATGGAGACCTGACAGTCTGCGTGTTGGGGCATCAATTCTTACCGCGTTTCCTCTATAACCGAACAAGCTGGTGGCGTACTGCGATAAGCTTGCAGACTGTTCACAAGATCGTCGGGGACATCCATAAATCGTTCGATCCCGCAATCTAGCGCCGCTGCAATCAGGGTCAACCCTGCTTGTTTTTCGTTCGCATCGCGCGATTGGCTCTTTATGGCACCAAGATAATACATTGCAACAGGATCGTCAGGTTTCTTAGTGCGTATGCGTTGCACACTCAGGTTCAAAATTTCGTGCTGTTTCGCGACCAACAGCTGGGTCAGATAGGGAATCAGAAGGTCACTGCGGTACGGCGCCAGTTCCAAGCTACGATCGGCGAGCTTCATCCACAACGCCTGTTTGCCCTCGATCACCGGCGCGGCCCAGGCCCATTCCGGCAACAATACAAGATTGTTGAATATAATCAGACCCGAAAATATCAGCTTTGGTGAGCGGCTATCGCCCATACGTTGGCCAATGTCCTGAAGCATATCGTTTATCAGCGCTATGCCCTTCGCGTTATGCAGTTCGTTTTTTTCTCCAATATAGCTCACCGTATCGCTATAGAGCGTAGCGCGCACGAAATCGCTTTGACGCGGATCGTAGGGAAAGTCTGACACGGCAAACCGCCCACCTTCGATACTGCCTTTGTCGGGCTTCAAGGCGTAAACCTGGGCCGAAAACAAAGCATATGACATCACCAAAATGCCAAGCGCGAGCATAGTCGGCACACTTAAGCCCATAAGCACGCGCGCCCCCACAACTCCGGTCGACGTTTTTGCGTTAGGTTGCACAAACGACGCCAACGCCAGCGCCATATACGGCAGGTGGAAAGACATCTCGAACCACACCGCGCTATACAGAATGTAGCCCACGACAAAAGCCAACGCGGCCAGCCTTTTGGGCTGAGGGGCACCGAGATAGATAGACGCAAAAAACGCAGCCACACACGCCAAACCGCCAAACCCGACGCTGTACACGGTTTCAATCGCAAAATTGTGGCTGTGGAACATTTCGCGCCACAAAAAGTCCCACTCTTTTTTGTACAGAACCATCTCGCCCCAGTGTAGATACTGGAAAAAGGCCGCCTGGGTATGCCCCCAGCCGTGACCAAGCGCCCATTCGAACCAGCCCGAATCCTCAAGCGCAGCACTCATAATGCCCAATATGATCGTGCGCATGCGAAGGGAATCCCCCCACCCATCTGTTGCCCCTGTCATAATAATGACCAAGGGCACCGCCGTCAGCACCATAACCAAGGCGAGAACACCCCAAGGCGGAATGTTCTGAAGCCGTTTCACAAGCTTTGGCCAGCGACGCGACATGGCCCAAATGACGCCAACGAGCATCACCCCGACACCAAGAATCACGACCACCGTCAGGTTTTGCGAAATAATAATGAGCAAGATGGCACTGGCACGCAGGAGATAAAACTGAATGTTCGCGCGCGTGCTTTGTACTTGTTTTTCATCGGGAAAAAACAGCATCAAAAACCCAATGAGCGCATAGCTGTCGCCACCGGGTATAAAAACGATGTGGCCCGTCACCAACGTATACGCCAGAACCGCCGATACGATCAGCGCCGTGACGGTGACCGCGAGACTGAGGACTTGCAGCGCCCAAGCGTGGCGCTTGAGGTCGCACACGACCACAACCAAGACCGCCGCGAGCAAATGCCATATAGGCCCGTATGCCGACTGATACGTCCCCACCAGCGCGACCATCGGCCATTCGGCGGTGATCGCGACAAGCCCGCCAAGCGCTGCGAGCGCTGCCAAAAATATTGCACTGAGCGGCAACTGAGGTCGCCACCCGACATCAACAAATCCGCGCAGCAAAAATGCGCCAGCCGCCAAGATGCCAGACAGCAACAGCACAACAAACGACTGATCGACGAGGTTCCAATAACCCGTTTGTAAAAACTTAAAAGCGCCGAGCGGACTCAAAACGCCGATAACCACAGCTGTAAGCATCATTGCGGTGGGGATTCGTTTGAGCAATTGGGCCATATCCATCATTCGCTTATGCCGTTCACACGCATGAAACACAAGGCGCCGCACAAGATCGTCCGAGACGTGCGCTGCCTTGAAGATAACGAATCTAATGCGAATTTATCAATTGTTGCTGAAGAGACGGCCAGATTTTAGACCAGCAGCATTCATGGTTCGCGCCGCGAACCGTGCGTAACGAGCGATTTGCCTCTCGACCGATAGACCGTAAATACGATTGCGCCACACTCAGCGGCACGATCTCATCCTCTGCGCCGACATAATGCACTTGGGAGACATTTTTGAGGACCTTAAATTTCGCCGGATTCAACGAATCGTAAAGCGGCGTCACATCGTGCAGATTTGTCCAATAGTCGGTGTCCAAGTTAGCTGCCATGGTGATCAATTGGCCAACATCCGTACGCCGAGCGGCGAGCAAAGCGGCGACCACCCCACCGCCGGAATAACCGATCAGCCTGATGTTTTTAGCCTGCGTTGCAGCTTTCAACGCCGATACGCCCTGGTCCATGGACGCAATGACCTGTTCGGAATAGCGCGCGGTGGTCCAATGCGTGTAATTGCACTGCTGACGATCGATATCCATGGTGAATTGGCACGGACGGGCGAGATACGCGACGCTATCAGCCGGACCCTTCGCATACACATCCGCAAGGGCCAATTCCAAGGACACGGGATCGTCGGGGGTCGGATCAGAGGACGGCGCATAGCGTGATTTCCAGGCGAAACCGTCACCTTCGATATACACCGTTAACGTACCGCCTGGTGCACTTGGATGGGTTGGGGGCCTGTAGGCCCTGAGCGTGAAGGTCTGCGTGGGGATGTTTTGCGCAAGCCAACCTTTTGAGGTCGTTAGATTTTTTGCGGTTCCCACTCTATCATCGAGAAAGCGCGTTGTGCAGCCGGTGACAAGTAAGAGCACCGAAATGAAAAGCACTAGGGAAGCAAAAGAAAAAAGGGCGGATATAAAATCCGCCCTTTTCCCAAGGATAACCATTTTAGTGTTTAGCGCGATCAGAAGTTATAACGCAGACGTCCCGTTACACCGTAGACATCGAGGTTGTCGCGCATGTTGGCAGCGCTGGTGCCTTCGATGTTGAGCGACAGTTTGTCGTTGATCGCGGCGTTCACACCGATTGCGGCGTTGATGCCAAATTTGTCGTTGCTGGCGGTACGACCGTTACCCAGATCAGCGGCTGCGCCTTTCTTGTAATCGTACTCAGCCATGGCACGAACGTACGGGCTGAACTTGCCGGCGCTGACTGCAACCGTACCACCGAGGCTTGCGCGACCGAGGTTGATCGTGGTGGCGGCAGAAGCGGTGCCTGCGCTGTCGGTGAAGGCGTCTTGCTTCTCACGAACCTGCAGGATGCCAGCTTTCGGCGTGATGGTCAGCTTCTTGGTCTTGAAAGACTTGGAAACGTTCACAGCACCCATGTAACGCGTGGCATCAAAGGAGCCGGTGATCGTGCGGTTGGTGTTGGTGGTGTCATAGTTGAGCTTGGACATACCAATCATACCGTCGATGACCGCGCCGTTACCGAGGATCAAACCACCGTAAGGAGAGACCGTGTAGCCTTTACCTTTAAACGTACCGGTATTGAAGGTCGTGGTGATGTCGACGTTTTCGTAAGCGATCGCCACACCGACGACGGCTTTGTCGTTGGGCTTAAAATCGAAACCGGCAACAAAGTTGGTCACATCGCCGTCGAATTCGCCGCCTGCGTCGCCATTATCGATGGTCGTGTAACCACCTTGGAGCCACACGCCCGCTTTCTTCTTCATGCCACCGGCGGAAACACCGCTCAGAGCGCGAGAGTCGAAGTACGCGGTTTTGTTGACGCCACCGGCATCACCGACAGGCGTACCGATAACAGGTGCTGGCGGCGCAATCGCGTTCGCGACGCCACTGGCGATGATCGATGCCGTTGCAGAAGAGGCCGCAGGCGTTGCCGCTGCGGAAACAAGACTATTTGCAATCGTCTGCGAGTCTGTTGCCGAGCTGGCGGCAAATGCATTGCCTGCAAACATAACCGACGTGGCCGTTACGGCAGTCAGAGCTAAAAATTTAATACGCATGGTCATCCCTCATAAAACTTACCAGGTGGGCAAATTAAGCGCGCTCACGCACTCACGCCCAAGGCCTAAATCCAAACCTGTGCCGCCCCAAAAAAGCCCACGACAGGCAAAGATTACTAAAATCCAATTACTTACTTTCCTAAATTAGTTCCAGGCATATGTAAACAATAGAAAGTCGCTCTTGGGGCACAACCCTGCGGGGTGTGGCAAAATTACAACATTACGGCGCACTTCCGGGCCAAACCCGCCCCTCTTGGCGTCCGTGCCTAGTCCAATGTTCGTACGCGCCACCGCAGCCGGCCTGACCAGAACGGCCAAAAAAGTCATCCTTTGCGACGTCAGGGTATTGATTCCAATAGAGTTCAGCAGAATCGCACAATGCACGCATAGGGATTCCCACCTGTTTGGCGGTTTGGGTGACAAAAAGCATCGATTCCCGTTGAACTGGGCTGAGAATTTCACTTTGCCACACGTGGAAAAAGAACACCGCCAAACACAGGCCGTACACGAGCCACGCCCAGGCCCTACTCCGCCCTCGCCCGAGTGAAGCGGGGGACGCATCCCCGTTTTTCGCGCTTTTGCCAGCCTGCATGCTCATTCCTCAAAGACCAACGTGGTCCAATTGCTCCACATTTGGCCATTTTCCGGGCGTATGCGAATGCGCACCTTTTTATAAGGCACCACCCAGGTGTCCCAATAATGGCGGTCGATTTTACCAAAATCCTTACGCGTTCCATTGATGCGCATTTCCCCCGACAGGGAAAAAGGCTGCTCCCCCAGTTCGTAGGCCAAAATGTAATGCGTTGAAGGGGCTCCACTCCACTCGATCGAGAATCGACCCGCGAGATCGTCATAGCCCAGCGCGGTCTCGGTTTGCGCATCGAGCTTTGGCCACAAGACTTCTGGCGCTGGGGAATCGCTCCCCCCCGTGCCTTGCTGTGGTTCAAAGTGCCTTGCCAAGGTCATTTTCACCACCAAGTCTTTGTCCCGGGACGCGAGCTGATCGATTCCCGTTCCCGCCGATACTAAGAGGTTTTGGCGTTCCATTGGGTCTTCATGCAAATCGTAAAGCCCAAGCGGAACGACCTTGCGGTCTTTCATGCGAACGATCAGCTTGCGCTGTTCGCTCATCACCGCACCGACGAACGACTCGATGTTGTTGGGGTCCGCCTCCCCATAGCCGCCTTTGCTTGAATAGGCGAACCATGGGCGAGCACGCTGATCGACGGTGAGGTCCCTGCCCGCCAACGGCTGGGAAGGTTGCACGCCGAGCAATGACAGCACCGTCGGCATGATGTCGAGGTGATCCGTTTCAACATCCGGCCCCAACGCGAATCCCGCCTGCTTTAACGGATGGCTCGGCGGCAGCAAGATCAGCAACGGGATGTTGACGATTTCTTCGTGTAGCGACGCATCGTGGGTGGTCGAGGCATGGCCGACGCGCCCGCGTTCCAGCAACTCTTCGCCATGATCGGCGGTCACCACCAAAATCGTGTTCTTATCGAGCCCGGCTTTTTTGAAGAACCGCCAAAACTCTGCGAACCAATCATCGAACTGGCGCACTCCGCCCAGATACAGGTCGTGGATTAACGGACGATCGCTTTGTTCGAACGCAACGCTGCCGATGGGAATCGCGGACCGGGTGCGCACCTCATCAATTCGCGCCTGCTGCTCGGGCGAGTTCACTTTTATATGGGGCTGAACGGAAGCCGTGGCCGGACTGTAGGGCAAATGTACGTCGAGATAATGATGCCACAAAGCAAACGGCTCGCCACCGCGCACGCGCCGCGCCAGCCAGCCTTGCCAGGTGCTGGCGGTATCCAACGTCACCCCGATATTTTTGAACACATCGCTGGTGGCGAAGGCTTGCACATTGCCGACCGTCCAGCCTTGGGCCGCCAACGCGCCCAGAGGAGAAACGCCATCGCCCGGAATAAATTGACCGCGCGCGTGCACCCCCTGATCGAACGGCGACAGGCCGGTCAAAATGGCGATGATGTTCGGTGCCGTCCACGCCGAAACCGTACGATGCGCATTGGGTACAGTCGCGTCTTTCATCGCCGCAAAAAAATGCGGCGCGGTTTTGGGTGTGAAATCCGTGGTGCGCAAACTATCGACGGTCAAAATGATGACGTTGTAGGGCTTGTCGCGCAGCAGCTCGTTCACGCTCAGCCCGATCAAGGCCAACGTGGCGAGCACCACTATATTATATAAAGTGAACCGCCATGATCTGAACATAGATCACTCCCCCCATAGCCGTCACCGCGATGATGCCCGCAGCGGCGCAAAAGCGCGCTATGTCCATGTTCAAAGCCTGGATGGTATGGCTTTGCGCCACCACCACCACCCCACCGGCAAGCGGCAACAACGCCCACAGCGGAAAATCCAGCCCACGAAACGGATACAGCGCCGCCAGGAATAAGAAATATCCCACAGCCAAAGCCAACGGCGCGCTCAGCTCAGCCCAGCTCAAGCGCTCCGCACCCGCACCTGCATTTGTCGTGCGTGCTTTTAAAAACTGAACCGCACAAATCGCCAACACACCGGACAGCGCACCGTAAGTGTTGGTGAGGATATCCGCCAACCCGTAGGTGCGTTCCGCCATCGCGCCTTGCAGCAATTCATCGAGCCCGCCGAGCATCGCCGTGAGGATCAGCGCCGCCAGAGCGCGCACGCCAAGATGCGCCGTGTTCTTAAAGGCTGCGAACACCACCACCGCCAGGGCGAAATATTCCATGACATGCACGCGCTTGGCTGGGAACGCCGGGTCGACACTGTCCAGCCCGCCCAGCGCGACGACAATTGACGCGCCCAAGCACATCAACGCCATCCGGCTTGAACGCAAGGACCGCCAATTTCGCCCTGCCCAAATCACCCCCAGCACAATCGCAATCCCGACCGCTACAATCCCGAGGTTATCGACCACGCCTTTATCAAAAGGGCCAAGCAGCACGTCGCGGATGAGAAACATGTGCGCAAAAAGGCCGACGCAGACATACCACGGCACCACCCATTTCAGCGCCCAGATCAGGGGCGCATCCGTTTTTTGCTGCGCCACCGTCAAGGCTTCGCCCCCTCACCCAGCACAACATTCACCACACCAACGCCATAAGCGCCAAGCTGAACTTGCCATGCGCCAGCTTCAACAGCCTTCACGCTCACATCATCACTTTTGATATAAGGTTCCAGCACCAACGGAGAATTGACCAGCGACATACGCAGAGTCACCTCGGTCGTGCCGGTGTTTTGCACGATCAGCAATCGCCGGTCCCCTTTGATTTTGAACGTGTAGCGAACATCCCGCCCACGGCCCTTGAGCGTTTCGAGCTCAATCGGTAAAGTCGCATCCGCGGGGGCTTGCAGCCACGGGCCCAGGATTTTCAGCTCGCCATTAACGGCCACCACCTGATCCCACAGCCGACGCGATGCTTCCAGCTCGGCGGGACTGGCCTCATGGGGGGGCTTGCCATCATTGTTGTAATCGGTTCGATTGGCGTAGCGCGCCTTTGGGTCCGGACGCACGCCGACGATGCCATCGTCGCGCAGCACGAAGCTGTCGTACGCAAACACGATGACGCCGCGCGCCCCTTGCATAATGGCGCTATAGACCATCGACCTGTACTGTGCAGGCGTGGGCATGCGCCAGCCCCGATCATGGCCGCCAAACGCTTGAACGACGAACCACATGGGTTTGGACGATTCGTTTAGCTCACGCGCCAAGGCGACCGTGGCCCCGACTCGCTGCGGCGGGGTTTTATCGTGCAGCTTGCGCACGGTGACCGGATAATTGAAGTGCGCGCTGATGTCGCCCGCGACGGCCCATTGCCGCCACACCTTATCGACCTTAGCGGTGTGCGGTCCATCGATGATGAAAACCGGGCGTTTATCATCAATGGCCCTGATTTCAGCCCGACGCTGTTCAAAGCGCGCCAAGGCCTTAATAGATTGGTCCTTGGACAGCAAATAGCTCGGCTCTTCATCGAGATACCAGCCCAACACCGTCGGACCATCGCGTTGGGCGCGTACCATCTCATTTGACGGATAATGCACCACCGCGCGCAAGCCCGTTTCTTTGAGCGCCTTCAAGGCCGCCGCGATGTCTTGGCCTTCCCACAAATGTACGAAATTGAAGCCCGCGCGCTGCAACTGGGCATAATAGCGCCCCGCCTCTTTTGGATCTTCAGCCACGCCATGATACAGGCCGATGGGAAATTCATCGTCGCAAACGCTGCAGAACGTGTCGTACGCGGCAAGGTCAGTCCGCTTCGGCGTGGTGTCGCAGCCCAGCAGTGCACTTGAACACAGCGCAAGCATACAGACCGGACGTAGACTGCGCATAAGATATCTTACATTCATAACGGGCGCAGTGTAGCAGTGCGCATGCCCACGACAAGCGCCAATCCTGTCCGTAGCCAGCGCATTTCAAGACGGCGACATTATTGGGAAAGCAGGTCAAGTCACTCCAGACAACAAAAAGCCCCTAACTCATTGAGTTAAGGGCTTTTCATTTGGTTGCGGGGGCGCACAACATGCGCTGTTTGAGAAGCGTATTGTTTTGTGTGAAGGGACTAAAGATAGCTTAGAAAACATGTAGGGGCTAGATTCAGGAACCAAGTGCAACACCCAGCTATGCTGGGGGTGCAATGGAACAAATATACAGTCACATCGAACTGAATGAGAGATGTGAGATATACCGTCTGCATGCAGACGGTATATCTCGTCGCCGGATCGCAACCCATTTGGGGCGATCTCCGTCCACCATTAGCCGTGAGCTGCGCCGCAATGCGCTGCCCAAAGCTGGCTACAAACCGGCAAGCGCCGACCGCATGGCCATGTCCCGCAAACGACGAGGATCCAAGATTGAGCGCCTGAGACCGCTAAAAACCTACGTCTTGGATAGTCTTGCAATGGAACGTACCCCGGAGCAAATTTCCGGCAGGCTCAGGCTGGAGCAATCAGAACACAGCGTTAGCGCCGAGACAATCTATGCCTGGATTTATGGCCCCGATGGTCGGCGCCAAAAGCTTCATCATCTGCTTCCTAAGGGCAAGAGCCGGCGCGGACGTCGTGCCAGGAGAGCCCACCGGGAACCGCCCATTCCCAACCGTTTGCCCATTTACATGCGACCAACGAAAGCGCATCTGCGATCTGAACTGGGGCACTGGGAGGCCGACCTGATGCACTTCTCAGGACAACGAGCCGCCTTGCTGACATGCATCGAGAGAAAATCGCGGTTCCTGCTCACGACCAAACTTGAAGACAAAAAATCCGAAACGACGATCAATGCCCTGTCCGACCTGCTGCATGTCATGCCAGCGAAACTGCATAAAACGATGACACTGGATAACGGAGGGGAATTTTATCAGCATCAAAAATTGCCGCTACAAGCCTTCTTCTGTGACCCACGTTCTCCGTGGCAGCGTGGCTCAATCGAAAATGCTAACGGAGTTCTGCGCAGGTCGTTACCTCGTAAAACCAACATCAGTAAATTCACAGATCAAGACATCGAAGACATCATGTGGACCTACAACACGACACCGCGAAAATGCCTTGGGTTTTACACACCCTTGGAAGCCTTAATTAAATCAATGGGTGTTGTACTTGAAATTTGAATCCAGCGGGCGTTTCAGGGGAGCAGGTCAAAAGTTCCATGAAAAGATCGGGGGGGGCGTCGAAGTACAAAATGCCTTTGTTCTCAAGCAGGTTGAAGATGACGTCATCGCCAGCAAGGTAAGCCGAAAAGTTGTAAGACTCTAATAATCACAAATAAGATCATTATGGATTAACAGTCATATGTACTATTTCATCTATTACACTATTCACTGTTCTTGAAGATGTGTCTATCTTCACACAATTGTTCTTGCCCTCAATATCTGAGAACATATTTTCATCCTCAGAAGCAATAATCCTCTTTCTTCGAATATTTCCTTCTCCAATATAGTCGCCTCGACTATCAATCCTTCTCTCCCTAACAGATGCGTCAGCATGCAATAAAATTAGCAAGTCCGGCTCCAGCACATCAATAGAATCAACAATATATTTATATTTTTCATACATTTTCTTATGGTATACCATTGTGCTGTATATATACCTATCAATAACAACTTTACTGCCGCCGAAACTGATTGCATTACAAGTACAAATTGAGCACCATAGCAAGCTGGACCAAAACGCCTCCTCAGAAGTCAAGTTCTGATCAATTGAAATTAACTTTTTTCGCAACGATACCGGAGGAGTAGAGAGATACCTATAACCCAGAGCACTAGAAAGCCCCTTGGCAACAGATGTTTTGCCCGTTCCTGACAATCCTTCAAGACAAATTATCATTACACGTTCTGATTAAACGGCTTAGGCAACAATTCATATGCGCTTGTTACTAATACTGTACGCAACCTTAAGTCAGAACAGTATATTGTTATATCGTTCTGGTTTTCATTTGCCATTTCATATATAGCCTGACGACAACCGCCACATGGAGTGATCATACCTGCCCCATTATTTTGTGGGTGCCCCCCAACAACGGCCAATTCAGCTATAGCTGTATTTCCCGATGAAACGGCCATTCCAATGGCTACCCTTTCCGCACATACCCCCTCAGGGCCTGATGCTGTTTCAAAAAATGTCCCCGCAAAAAGCTCTCCAGAAACCACCCGTACAGCTGCACCAATTTGATAACCGCTATATTTGTTAAAAGCATTTGCTGAAACATTTTTGGCAGCTTGCAGTAAGACTTTTATGTCGTCAGAACATTCTGAATATGTTTTTTCCATTGCGACAATCTCACCCAGGCGTCGCAGATAACACTATCCCAATTGTATCTGCCCATTTTTGGGCTAGGGATTTTATCTGTCGTTGGTCAAAATTAAGATCACTAACCGACAATATACTGTCAAATGCTAAAACGCCAATTGGGGGCTCGGAAGGATTGTTTGGATTTGGTATAGGAGCAGCAATGACAGTTTTTAGATCTGAAAGAATCAAATCCTTAACGTCATTTTCGTAAGCGTCTAAATGATTGGGGGATAAACTTTCAATAACTACCATTTTTTTCGAAAATGCTTTTCCAGTTATCCCAAAATCTGGAGCAAACTCTGCTGTGCGCTCTGGGTCAGGCTCTGCATTATAAGAAAACTTTGTCACCCGCATATTTAATTTAGGGTCATATACGGTTACGATTGATCGTATATGAGTAGTGTCAGGTGTATTCGGAAACACAATAGATTTTGCTGATGCTTCTAGAATGTTTTCTATTATATTTTTTCTAGCGCTTTGGAAAACTAAAGATGGTGCATTTGTAACAACATATTGAATATAAAAAATAAAAATAATAAATATTATTATACTGTTCCACCAACGTAGAGATTTTAAAGCAGCTAAAATATCATTTGAATACATTGGTTGAGATAGTTGACCTGTCAGTAAATTTACATAGATGCCGGTTAACACTGTCGCAACCACAATTAAGAAAAAATTGATCGCACTTGAGTTTCTAGAGATAAAGTTCTTCTTCTTCATCAAAGTTTCCTATCTCTTTGCACTTCCCGCAATGCCTGCAGTAATCCCACAATATGCCCCGCACATACTACACTGAATCAACTGATCATCTAATCGGTCATATTTTTTCAAGGCTTTTTTTGCACCTTCAGGACACGCTGCAACAGTCCAATCCCCCTTACAGCCTTGCTGCCACCGAGTAAGTGACATCTGACGCTCTTTTGACATCTCCCTATTGACAGAAACTTCCCCGCAATGCGCTGCGATAATAGTCGCGATTATAGCTTCTTCTAAATCTTCTTGAGAAGGAAGGCCAATATGCTCGGCCCTACTCACGCATGTGATCGCATCTGCGCCTGAATTAACTGCTACAGCAGAGGCGATAGCAGCCGAAATATGATCGAAACCTAGAGCAATATCTGTTGCCATTGGTAAAACACGATAAGGTGCCCCATTGCATAATTCTTTAGCTAACTGAATATGCTGTGGAATATGATTAATAGTAGCATGTCCGATGCCTTCGACCATTATAGGCACATTCGCATTTTGGGCTCGTCGGCAGAGCTCGCCCATAGTGATAAGTTCTTCAAAGAGCAACATATCCCACGTATCACAAACTGTTGCAGGCCTAAAGCTCGTACCCAACGAAATCGCCGCGCCATATTCTGCAAAAAGCGCTATGACATCATCAAAATATTCGAAATAAGGATTTTCTTGCTCAGTGTTTCTTAGATACTTAGATATAATTCCTCCGCCTTTACTAGGGTGTGAACCCAATTCAAGTTATTGAATTCTTAAAGCAAAGCGTGATTCGATCCTCCTCAGGAGGACTTACATCATGCGTTTTGATTTATCAGATGAAGAATGGGCCGTGATACAGCCGCATAT
>Ga0209692_10000873_pt1 | contig 52259 bp, 44 predicted proteins | sample tdDd472_FD_187129 | JGI IMG/M metagenome (GOLD analysis project Ga0209692, IMG submission 187129) | Marine sediment microbial communities from the Atlantic coast under amendment with organic carbon and nitrate - tdDd47.2 (SPAdes)... | ecosystem: Environmental > Aquatic > Marine > Coastal >... | reverse complement strand
CCTGGCAATCTTCAGATGCCCATATTGACTGGAAACTCCTTGAAGGCGACTTCGTAGAAATGATGAACCATGCTGAGATTCCTGATATCATATATTATGATCCCTTTTCTTTTCAAACCAACAGCCACTTGTGGACCTATGATCTTTTTAAGAAACTTTATGATTTATGTAAAAACAAAGAAGTTTCTTTGTTCACATATTCATCCTCAACAATGGTTCGAGCAGCTTTACTGGCATCAGGATTTTTTGTGTCACCGGGAACCGGCTCTGGACCTAAAGCTGAAACAACTATTGCATTCACAAAAAAAGGTATTTTTTCAGATAACATGAAGATGCTGGATCATCAATGGCTTCGAAGATTTGAAAGAAGTACTTCAAAATTCAAAGAAGATTCTCCGAATGAAGAAAAAGAAGAAATTTACGATAAGGTAACCTCGCATGTGCAGTTTGCAAAACAAACAATCATTTAATTATTCAACAATAATTTTCATGAATTGAATAGCTGCCTGGTTAAAATTCAGATTCATACCCTACAGTGAAGTGACGATCAGGGTTATTCCTGATAGATAAGAAATGCCCTTTTTTTTCCTCGAAGGGGCTCGCAATATTGGAGCAAGGTTCAAAACCAAACTTCTGACAAAAGTCAGGATTTCCAAGAACGAAAATGGTGTTTTCCTTAATAGCATCATTTCTCAGGGCAAAGCGGAGTAACTCTGAGCCTATCCCCTGGTTTTGAAATTCAGGTTTCACCGCGAATGGCACTAAGTGTAAGCCGCAAATATCTGAGCCGTCAAAGGCATTTGAAAAAGCAATATAACCAATTATCCTGTTTGTATGGATACAAACCCACTCATGGAGAGGTTTGTTACTCTTATGAAGTTTTTCAACTAATTTATTTTCGTAATTACTGCGCGGAAATGCCTGTTTTAACAGGGCAGAAACTTTTGGGTAATTTTCAGAGGTGAGTCTGCGAATTTTCATTGCTTGAAATCCAATTAAAAATTTTTAGTTTTTGCGTAGTTGACACATGCCGATGGGATGTTTAAATATTTAATATAAGCACCCGGCATGCAAGGATTTTTTTAAATTGAATATTATTCGACCAGACTCAAATATGCGAACCATAAAGCCAAAACCATCTCCCCAATTCCACAGATGTAAAAATAACCATCTGTAATTACACACATTCTGTAGTTTTAAGAGGAAAACTGGCCTGAGAAGGCTTATTTTTTTAGCTATACTGAGCAGGAAAGGTCGGGTATAATATCCTTTCCTGAATAATACTGAGGAGGATTTTTACATGAAGGAACAACTAAAGAGGATTACCGTTTTTACTCTATTTACAGCGGTAATCGCAGCAATGCTTACAACAGGCTGCGCACGAAATCTGAAATATTCAGAACACAGCCCGTCGGTTTCACCAGATGGAAAAATGATGATCTACCAGTCTAACCGGATAACCGCGGACAACTACCAGGTATATGTACGACTTAAGGTAGGGGGCACCTGGCTTCCCCCGGTACCCCTGGTTCTTGCCAATGCCCCTGTTGACAATACAGCGGGCCCCTTTGTAACCTATGACCAGAACTCTCTTTTATTAAGTTCTGACAATAAAAATGGCAAGGGAGATGTTGATATTTATATCTCAAAGCGTGTAGGAAAACTGCTCTGGGGTATCCCGGAAAATATTGGTGCCCCCATAAACACAAAGGGATATGACGGTTTTGCATCCCTTTCTCCTGATGGAAAGCGACTTTATTTTGTTCGGGAATGTACAGATAAAAAGGGCTACAAGGAACATACCTTTGGTATCTATATGTCAAAAAAGATAAAAGGTAAATGGAAGAAACCGGTCCGCATGCCGGCGCCAATCAATACGGCATCATCTGAATTCGGACCTGTCATTCTTGCCGACGGTAAAACCCTTATTTTCAGCTCTGCCCGCTCAGGGGGCTTTGGGGGCTATGACCTTTATAAAACAGAAATGATAAGTGAAGGAAGATGGTCAAAACCCGTTAACCTCGGAAAAAGCATAAACACAAAATATGATGATCGTATGGCCTCGGTACCTGCAGCGGGAAATGTTATCTTTGTTTCTCGACCCACAGATGAAGCCGGCGGGAAGTACCGCATCGAAGAAGTTAAAATGCCGAAGCAGATGCGTCAGTCTTCAGTTATCACCGTTGAAGGAAGGGTGTACGATAAGGACAGCCGCAATTCTATTACCGATGCGGACATTAAAATTACCGATGTTGAAGACGGCTATGCGAGAAATATAAAAAGCAACATTAAGGACGGAAAATATTTCATCGTTCTCAGCAAGGGAAAGAAATACGATGTGGCAGTACAGAAGGCCGGATACACTTTCTACTCTGAAAAGTTTGACCTTAAAAATGTGAGCAAGTTCAGCGCTGTTTTGAAAGACATTCAACTCTCACCTATAAGAAAGGGTACACGACTGATCCTGAGAAACCTGTATTTTAAATATAACAGCGCCAGACTGTTGAAAGAATCTGATTATGAAATGAAGCGTCTTCTGAACCTGATGAAGAAAAACCCTGCAATGAAAATAGAAGTGTCAGGCCACACTGATAATATTGGATCTTTAAAATTCAATAAGGAGCTCTCCCTGAAAAGAGCCCAGGCTGTTAAGGTCTACATGATTAAAAATGGTCTAAAGGGTGATCGGGTTACCGCTGTGGGATACGGATTTGAAAAACCCATTGTAAAAAAAGGAAGTAAAAAGCAGATGGCAAAAAACAGGAGGGTTGAGGTTAAGATACTCTCTACAAAGTAAAAGCATATAACTTAAAAAGCTTATTCCCTTATCCAGTTGATGGATAGGTTCTACAAAGTCACTCCCCATAGTTTCGGGCTGGTCCCGGAGCTATGGGGCTTATTTTATCCAGAACGTCTCGACGGGCAGGAAGTCTTTTGCAATTTACCTTCCAACAATAAAAAAAACTTGCACAGAATCGTCAATCAGTGAGCATGTCTTCATGCTGAAAAAAACTGTTAAAGTAAAAAGAAGTTCTATCCATGGCCGGGGTGTTTTTGCCCTTAAAAATATCAAGGCAGGAGAATTAATCGGAATTTTCGAGGGGAAGATTACCAGCCGTGACGGGACCCATGTCCTCTGGCTTCCCGATGAAGACGGGAATCTCTATGGTATAAAAGGAAAGAACAGCCTCAGGTACCTGAACCATTCCCTGGTTCCCAATGCTGAATTCAATGATGAAGGTGAGCTCCATGCGGTACTTGATATATCTCCCGATGAAGAGCTGACTATTCACTACGGCGATGAATGGATCGATACTCCCTGATGCCGCGTCTTTTCTATTGATGTAAACTTTTTCGTTTAATCTTCCCTCTTTGTCATAAATTAATTGCCAAATAAAACCGCTGCCCCTATGATCCGTATATCAGGGGATGCCCTGGCGGGGGAATTTCAGCACAATGACAAACAGATACACATCACTGCTTCATGGTTTTATTGAAACCCTTCTCAGGGAATTTATGCCTCTTCCCGTAAAGAGCAGGGTCACCGCCATTGATGACGCGGCACATTTTGATTTTTCTCCCTGGGTCGATGCCCGCCTTACAGGGCTTCATTTTACCGGCCGCTCATGGGACTCCTATCTTTTTTTTATCACCGCCGGCGATTCTCTGCCCCGATGGCTCTCGACCCGGCGTCGGGAAGGCCACGGCAGAATAATACTCGACGCTCTTAAGTATTACGGACTGCGGGCCGGGAAACTTGAATGGATTGACGGGGGAAGGAAGAATCTTTCAGCTCCCGGTGCACCATGGCGTCGGGGGAAATACATTATCACAATTGATGACGGCGAGGAGACCACTTTCTGTGTTCTTCCGGCTCCTTTAATCGGGGATATGCTCCGTGGAACCGGTATCGGCTGGTGCGGGGAAGTCGCTTCTCTTCCCTGTGTACCCCTTCCTGATTTTATGGAAACGGTCCTGTCTGTGCTTCACAGCAGGCAGTCTCTTTTTATCGATTTTATCCAGACATTAAAGCTTCTTGGCAGTGAGAAGGGAAATCGGCTTCTCCAGGGTTCTGTCTCAGGTGGTTATCTTGATGCTGAGCACCTTACTTCTCTTTTTGAGCTTTTTCCTGAGAGCAGGTTTATTGCCGGTTTCCTTTCTGAAAAGATGAGAGGCGAAACGGCGAGCCTTGAAATTCGGGTAAAAGAAGAACTGGGGGATGAAGCTCTCAGGCATCGGTGGAGTCTTCAGCTTTACTACTACCTTCAGAATGTCATGTCCCGTACCATAACCGGTGCAGGGGCCGAAGATATAGCCAGTGCTCTGGAACGAGAAGGCAGGGACGCCATGGGTACGGGAATTGAGGCATTGAGAAACGGGATGCGTGAAGATAAACTTCCTCTCTCAGAACTAATGAACAGGGCTGTCGCCAACCGGCAGGTAACGGAACTTATCAGCAGCAGGGGGAAGGAACTCCTGGCCCTTCTGGGTGCTGAAGGTAGAGGTGATGTGCCTCTCGGTGAGCTGGTTCGGCTCTTCGGTGCTCCTTTTAGAGAAGAACTCAGGTTTAAGATTGATGAACGGGCCAGGTACCTTGAGACCCTCGGATCGGCAAAGCGGCGGGCAGTTATTGAAACAGCACGTCGCGGGCTCCGGTCAATCCTTGAGTCTGAAATCACCGGTGATCTCAGGGCGCGGATGGCGCCCCCGGGCCCCCGGGAACTCTACGAGCGCTGCCTCAAGTGGAGTGATGAAGACCTGCTGGTTCTTTTTAACCGCCTCGGCTTTGAAACCTTTACGGCCCTTTTCGAAATTTTAAGATACAATACTTCCTCACCCGTTTCAGAAGATGAAGCGGTGTCTCTTTTTTTTGAAAAGATAAATGGACTGCCAGAAACAGAGAGATCTATCAGTGGGGATATTTTTACCTGCAGTCTTAACTGGAACCGTGTCATCACTGAAGAGGGGCTTGAAAGACACCTGAGGACTCTCCAGGTCAGGGTACCCCTTCTTGAACGCCTCAGGTATATCGGGGGAGACGCATCATGATACGCCATGATCTTTTTAATCGTTTCTGCGGGGCCCTGAAAAAAGAATACGGTCCTGATCAGGTTATCGCGGCCCGGGACAGCTCCGGGGTGCTGGTAACTTCCTTTCTTCTGCCGGGGGAGTACAAAGAAAAGAAAACCATGATTTATCTTGATATACCCGAGGGCTTCGGGTATGGCGTCAATGTATCCAATGTATTTATTCTTCTTGATAAAGATAAGAATCGCCACCATCTCATTCCTCTTGACAATGTGGCGGGAATCGTTAAGCGAAAGTTCAACGTTGTTATTGAAAAGAAAAGCTTCAAGCGGCGGCAGTGGTACTGGATATGTTTTCATCCCTACGGCGACCGGCTTTATGATACTGGAACCGGTTCAAGTTCCTTTCAAAAGGATACGCCTTCAGAAAAGATAACCACAGATTTTATCGAGTTTCTTTTAATGGTCAGGGCCGTTCTGTCAGGGATCGCTCATGATGATAAAGATATACTTTCAGCCCTTGATACCATGAACCAGCGGCGCGAAGAAATACTTTTCGAGCAGAAGGAGTGGATCGATACAGTAAAGCTTTCGAAGGGCTGGAGAAAAATTAAATGGCTCTATGATTAGGAAATTATCCTTTTCTAATAACAGGAGGAAAATTTTATGAAAAACCTGAGATACCGAAGCCTTCAGAGAACCTTTAAGCAGTTTGACGACATCGATGAAATTAAAGAGTCATTCGGGATCCCTCCACGGAAAAATATCTACCGGGTCGCATCGGGAGGCGAACTGTTTCGTCTTAATGATGAAAACATCACGGGAGAGCTGAAGGATAATGATATCATTGAAGCTGTTTCAGAATTTATCCTCGGATAATAGCGTGATTAAAAACATCTGCATACGTCTCTCTCCGAAGAATTTTGAAAATCTTATTGAGTCTCTTTCTCAAGATAGAAAATTTTCCTTTCCGCTGCAGGGGACATTGAATAGAGATAAGGTTTACCTCTATTCGGCCAGCAGTTATTTTGATTCAGTTGCAGATTATTTACCCGAAGAGGTGGTGATAAAACCTTTTGAACTGCATGTCTTTGTTGACGACGGAAACACCCTGACGGCGGGTAGTTTTAAGATAAAAGACTATGAATGTAAATGGATTATAGATAGAAATATATGGGCTTCCTGTTTTAAAAAAGTTAAGGATACAGCCAGCGGATATATTTGCAATGAGATGCTTATTAAGGGACTTACTGCAGCTTCTACAATATCTTTTTTTCAGGAAAAAAAATATTATATTTTTAGAGGAAGAGAAGGCAGCGGAAACAGCACTTTGGAAATCACCGTGCCGCTGGCAGAAGGATACTGTTCGTCAGGATTAATAAATCAGAATTCTCATGTCACGGATGCCATGGGAAAGAGAACCTCCCTGCTTTTAGGCCCCGAGGGAATGAACAAGGTGGATAGAATTTGCATCGGCTGTATTGGTGTTGGGGGCCTTGGGAATCACTTTGTCACCGCGGCAATGCATCTCGGTATCAAAGGATTTATTCTTGTTGATGAAGACCGTCTCGAAGAGAGCAACCTGAACCGTTTTTACGGTGCAGTGAGAGAAGATACGGGGAAGTTTAAAACCAGCCTGCTGCGGAGAGAAATTACCGGTCTTCACAGGGAAGGGAATGTCATCGAGGTGCGGGAATTTTTCCCCTCCCGGGAAAGTATACTCGAACTTGAAGCCGCGGATATCCTGGTTGCAGGGCTTGATGATGACCGAACGCGGCTTCTTCTTCAGGTTTATGCCCTTGCTACCCAGCGCCCCCTTCTCGATATGGGCTGTGGAATCTACAGCGATGCCTCAGGCAAACCTGATGAATGGGGCGGGCAGTGGCGTCTTGCCCTTCCGGGTGGTCCATGCCTGGCCTGTATGGGACTTTCTCCTGAAGGAGAAGATTCCTGTGTGACAGGAGGAAAGGGATACCTTGCGGGTACCGGGATAACTCCTGCCAGTATTGTAACCCTCAGCGCTACTGTTGCGGCACAGGGGCTATCGATGCTTCTCCGGTACATAATCGGAAACCCTTTCCCGTGCAGACATGTGAAATATGATGAACTTTCGATGATTTTATTTCGTATCAATGAATTAAAGCATAATGACTGTTGTCTCTGTGGTGAAGGTTATTTCTAACGAGAATGACCTTCATTATAGGTTTGGTTATGTGCTGAAAAATATTTAGCAAAAATTTATTGATTTAATTTTCCCTTTAGAATTACCTGACATTATCCTCTGTTTTTCAGCAAATAGAAATTTTAGAAGCTCCTTAATGAATAGAAGTCAACAGGTACCATGATCGAAAAGAATGGCTCGGGCATTTATAACAGCAGATTGTTCTTAGTATTTTTTGAGTACTTTGAATATAAGGGCATCCCCTTTGATGAAGTAAAAATTCTTCAAAAAGCGGGCATTGAAAAGCTTATGCTTTTTAATCATGATTACTGGCTTCCTGTAGATCAGGCAGATCGGTTTTATGAGGCATGTGTCGAGGCATGCGGGAATGAAAACCTGGCCCATGAGGCGGGAAGGTTTATCGCACAGTCTATTGGTATCAGTCCCTTCAGGCAATATCTTTTAGGGCATTTTTCCATGAGATCTCTCTATCTGAATTTTGCCTCTCTCTATAGTATTTTTGCCCGCGATATAACGATAATCTCCTCAAAGATAAAAGGCTCTAGAGCTGAATTAGTTGTTATCCCCGCAGGTGAAACAAAACAGAAAAAGTACCAGTGCGATTTCAGAAAGGGCATCCTTGAAGCTATCGGTAAGTTTTATACCGGTAAAATGTCTCAGGTGAAAAATGACAACTGCGCCGGACAAGATAAAGAAATGTGGAAGTATATTGTTACCTGGGAAAAGTCATCTTTTTCATGGCTTATTATCGTGCGGCGCTTTTTTCTCGGCTTCTCCGGGGTTGTTCTTGCAGTGCTTTTTTTCTTTTTCAAACTAAGGGTTTTTATTGAAGCAACCATTCTTTTCACCATTCTCAGCCTTATCCTGACAGCGCTGCTTTACTATTGTAAATCTAAAAAGCAGGAGAGCCGCCTCAAACTGCAGGGGACAATGGCCCACAATTATATTTCCGAAATCGACTATCGGCATCGTCAGGCGTTGATAATCAGGGAAATAAGCAATGTATCCACAGCGGTTCTGGATCTTAACCTGTTTCTTCAGACGATCATGAGAATCTTCAGCCGCTATACCCCCTATGACCGTGGTATGGTATTACTCTTTGATCATGGCGAAGACCGTCTACTCTACAGGGCTGGCTACGGATTTCATGAAAAGGAAGAAAACCTTCTCCGGGAAACTGAATTTTTTCTCGGCCATGAGCACCTTGCGGGTCTCGCGGCCCTTGCATTTAACGAAAAAGAACCTTTTGTGGTTAATGATATCGAAGAAATAAAAAGTTTTTTATCCGGTGAAATGGGCGAACTTTTTGATGAACTGGGCGGCATGAGCTTTATCTGCCTTCCTCTCTATTTAAAAAAACGCCCCCGGGGTGTTCTCTATCTCGGGAACCGGGAGAAGAAACATACCTTTTCCCGTGGAGAGATTGATTTTTTCCGCGGCATTACTTCCCAGGTTGCGGTTGCAATTTCTAATACCGAATCGGTTGAAAAGCTTTCCCTGAGTGAAGAGCGTCTCCTGCTTGCCATGGAAGCTACCAGCGACGCCATATGGGACTGGGACTTTTCAGTTGATGATATTTATGTGAGCCCCCGGGGATATGAGATGATGGGCTTTACAGCGGGAGAGGTGCGGCCTACTTTTGAAAACTGGCTGGAAATTGTTCATCCTGATGAACAGGAAAAAACTGCGGCAATTGTTAAAGAGGCTCTTGAAAAAGAGTCAGATTACTACAGCCTTGATTTCAGAGTCGACACGAAGCGTGATAAACATGAATACCGATGGTTTCAGGTGAAGGCGAGAATCGTTGAACGAGATGAAGGGGGAAAGGCAAAACGGGCTGTCGGAACAATCATTGATGTCAATGACAGCAGGCTTGCGGCCGAAGAGCTTCTCAGGCAAAAGAAGAAGGCTGAAGAGAGTGATAAACTGAAGACCGCTTTTCTTGCCAACATGTCTCATGAAATCCGTACTCCCATGAACGCGATAATCGGCTATACTGAACTGCTTCAGCAGGAAGAACTTCTGCCACGGCATATTGAGTACCTTGATATTATACATAAAAGCGGGAATATTCTTCTTTCACTGGTAAGTGACATCCTTGACATGTCCCGGATTGAAGCGGGTCACATGGAAGTTCTACTACAGCCTTTTGATCTCCGCAGTATGCTTAAGAATCTGCAGTCAAGTACCGACATTCTGCTTCTTGACAAAAAAGAAGATGTTGCCTGCGAACTTACTATCGATGAAAATATCGCCCCGCTGATAATTGGCGATGAGCTGCGTCTTTTCCAGGTAATCAATAATCTTCTCGGCAACTCGGTCAAATTTACTTCTTCCGGGAAAATTAAACTTTCTGTATTTCTTTATGAAGGATGGCTGGAAGTGAAGGTCACCGACACGGGAATCGGAATCGCATCTGAACAGCAGGAAAAGATATTTAAGCGTTTTCAGCAGGCAGAAAATGATACCAGCCGGCGATACGGAGGTACGGGCCTGGGGTTGACTATAACAATGCTCCTGGTTGAGATCATGGGCGGTGACATAAGCGTGTTCTCCGAAGGAATCCCGGGACGGGGATCGGTCTTTACGATTAAACTTCCTTACAATCCCGTAGAGAACTTTAAACCCGCCGATAAGTTTTCTCCCGAGAATGAATTTTTTGAACTGGCGGGGGGAAGGGTACTTCTGGTAGAGGATAATCCGGTAAACCAGCTTTTAACCAGGAGGATACTTGAGCGGCAGGGGCTTTCTGTAGATATTGCTCATAACGGCAGTGAGGCTCTCGATTTTATGGACCGGGAAGGGGAGTATAACCTGATTTTTATGGATCTCGAAATGCCCGTTATGGATGGTTTCGAGGCTATCAGCAGAATTCGTTCAAAAGAAGAAAATCAGGGAAATGTTCCCATTATCGCCCTTACAGCCCATGCCATGAGTAACAATATGAAGCGGTGCCGGGATCTCGGATGTAACGATTTTATCACCAAACCGGTAAATCTGGGAAAAATCACCCAGATTCTTATTAAATATTTATCCCCTGAAAAGGTACAGCGGTAAAAAACTTAAAAAGATTCTTTATCAGGCGCTGGCGAAATTATTACTTGATTTTCTTCATGAAATAGTTGCCAATATCGCTTATTATCAATACATTGTACGCTTACATGCTGGAAGGATTTATACCTGTTTTAATTTTAATAGTAATAGGGAAAATGTTAAAATATTTTTCCCGAAATTCTCTCTTGACATCAGAAAACTACAAATTAGGTGACATCTAGCGACCATTCAGTGAAATACTGCATATCAGAATACTTGTTTATATAGAGGAAACATATGAATGTAAAAGAACAGGCCGGGACGTTAACGGGAATAAAAACAAAACTTTTTATCGATGCGGGGGTTGAGCATATCCACCTTCACAGTTACCGGTATGAAGATGAAGACAATGCAACTCTCCTTAATGATATCTCACTTCGAAATAACGATGAAATTGAAAAGCTTTTTAATGCCGAAGGTGTATTCAAGCTTATTGATGATCTGAAAAAGAGCAGTGATGGTCTTGAAATTTATATTACCGGAAAGGTTGCTGATGTGACACGCGATGCCCTTGGAACCGGTGATGTCATTATCTCTTCCGCGGCTCTCTGGTCGGCGGGACAAAAATATATGAGTGAAAACAATGCTTCCTGGGAAACCTTCGGTATTATTGACCTCTCCGCCTCGGGTTACAATGTCCTTGCCATAGACAAAGCAGGCAAGTTGATCGATGATTCTCTTCTGGTCAATCCGAAGTGCGGTGCGGGATCCGGGGTTAACCTGAGCAGGATTCTTGAAAAGCTGGATATCGGCCATGATAAAGTTGATCCGATTCTGAGTATGTATATTGGCGATGAAAACGCTGAAGCTCGAAAAGAGATTCCAATTCGTGCTGACCGATGCGGGGTATTCTCTTCCTCTGCAACGATTTCTGACAAGAACCAGGGAATACCTCTTGAGTATGCCCTGGCGGTAACCATGAAGTCAGAAGTTCTCAAGCCCTGCAACAAGCTTCCCGGTACAGTTGACGCCCTGCTTTTAACGGGTGGAGTATTCAGGTGGGAATATGCCAGAAACTGTGCCGAGGATATACTCGAAGGAAAGAAAATATCTGAAATTGTCTATGATGAGAACCAGTCCATGATGATTGAAGGCATGAAATACCTTGTAGAGAATCTTGAAGGAAGTTTTCGCAGCCAGGAGCCTGAACGTCTTAGAGATAAGGAAACCCTTTTTGAGCTTACTCCCTTTAATACAATCAAAAAAAAGATGGAAGAAGAAGGCACCTACTACCGTTTTGAAGATCCTAAGATTGAAACCATTACCATTGAATCGGTAGCGGGACGTCCTGTTAACCTGGCTCTTGACATCGGCTCAACAATGGCAAAGCTGGTTATATCTGATGCGAAAACCAGTGAGCTTCTTTTTAATGATTCCTTCGATAATCACGGTGATACGATCCAGACCATTAAACATATTTTCAATGATATCCGTGAGTTGGGAATTGACCGCATGAACATTCAAAATGTAGGTCTTACGGGCAGCGGCCGCTATCAGGTGCAGAAGGCCCTCGGAGCGATATACCCGCAGCTGGCGACACGGACACATGTGCTTGTTGAAAACTATGCCCATGCCAGGGGAGCGATCAACTATGCCCGGGACCAGATAGCCCGACTTAAGGAAGAAAAGAAGCCGGTTAATGAAGATTTTTGCCTTCTCATTGATATTGGCGGTGAGGATACCAAAGTTTCGGTAATCTCTCTTGAAAAAGAAGAGCTTTTTGACAATGCAATGAACGTTAAGTGCAGCGCCGGAACCGGAAGTCTCATGGATACCCTCAAGGCGCTTTTTAATATTGATAATGTCGCTGACGCATACCGGATGGCCCAGGAAGCTGAAAAAGCCTACCGGATAAATGCAACCTGTGCTGTTTTTCTGATGGAAAATGCCCGTAAGATGCAGGGCGAAGGATTTCCGAGAGATCAGATTCTTGCAAGTTGTACCCATGCTATTGTTGAGAACATGGCGCGTACTCTCTGGGACCAGGTTGAGTTTCCCGAAAATACTGTTGTATTGCTCCATGGGCAGACCATGCTGAGTGATCCTCTTCCCCTTGCGGTTGCTGAACGCATCCAGGGTTACAGCGGGTCAGAGAGCTACTGTATTGTTCCTCCCTATCCGGGACACCGTGCCTGCCTCGGGCTCATCAAAACTATTGAAGATATGGAAAACCCGATCATTGAAGAGGAATGCAGTCTCAGTGATTTTATTGACTTTGAATATGAGAAGCGTCTCTTCGTCTGCCGTGGTGTTGCCTGCGGTGATAAGGATGCCACCTGCAGTCGAACACTTTTGACATCACAGATTGGCGGTGAAACCGTTAAGATGAGACTCGGGGGATGTACTGCTGTAAACGAATTTGAGGCTTCTCGTAACAAGGGTGAGAAAGTAGACATACCCGACGCGTACAAGGACATCTGGACCTACTACGATAAAAAACTGCCCCGCAGTGAAGTGGAAAACCGGCTTGTGATTCCGAGGAGTTTTGCCGTATCTGAACAGTCTTATTTTATTGGAAGAATTCTCGAGCGTCTCAATGTACCGGTTCATATTGATAATGTCACAGAGAAGGATATTCTCGAGGGCCAGCCTCTTTTTCCCATTGACTCCTGCGCGCCGAACATCGGAGCCGCCGGCCAGTTTATTCGTCTTGCGAGGGAAGAAAAAGGCATGATCATGGTTCCCCAGATTGACTTCCTTCCTACTGGCGGGAAAAGTCTCGGGCGGACATGTACGACAAACCAGGGAGGCCCCCTGATTGCAATTCACTTTGCGGAAAAGGAATATCCCGATGCAAAGTTTCATGTCTTCGACCTGAGCATTGAGGATCCTTCTTCTTCCTTTCTCAATGACCAACTCTATGAGCGTTTCGAACCGGTATTTGAATTCTATGGACTTACGGTGTCAAAAGAAGAATGTCACGAGGCTATCAAGGGTGCCATTGAAGAGAACAAGGTCCTCAGGCAAGATCTCGCCGGTATGGTTGCCGATTATCTGAAAGAGGCTATTGAACGAAAACTGAATATTTCGATTGTTGTTGGAAGAGAATACATTCTCAACCCGGGAATTTATGACAGCCATATAGGCAAACTTCTCAAGGATAAGGGCGTTATTGCTATTCCTGCCTATGTTTTCGAAAGTGAGTTGGACGAACAGTTCGACAATATGTACTGGAAAAATCCCCATGACATTCTTTCAAAGGTCTATGCGATAACAAGAAAGGAACTGCATAAGTCTGTTCATGATGCAGGAATCAGCACACTTCTCAAAGAGATTGAGGAGGGGAGGACAGAGTCACTGATCTCAGTGGTAACTGTCTCTACTTTCCGGTGCGGCCCTGACAGTGTGACCCTGCCGGTTATCAACGAGGTTGCAAAAGACCATCCATCACTTCTTATTCAGTCTGATGCCATGATCGCCGAGCTGGCTCACCTGGAGAACCGGGTCAATACCCACCTGAACCAGGTTAACCAGCAGCTCTATGACAAACTTAAAAAATATGACGATGAAGACTTTGATGTGAAAGTGTTGAACAATCTTTTTCTGGATGCCCTTGATCCTGAAAATGATGTTCTTTATTTTCCGACCCTTGATGACAACCGGATTATGACCAGTGTCTTTCGGGCCATGGGTGTTACAGTCATCGACAATTTTAATGATGAAAACTATGACCTTCTTGAAAAAGCAAAGATGGGAAGAAAGTATGTTGGTGATTCGGTATGTGTTCCCCTCGCGGCGGTTCACACTGACCTGGTAAACGCGGTAGAAGATTTCAAGCGTAGAAAGGAAGAAGGAGATCCCCTGGTAAAGGATAAAAAGCGGGTCATCCTTTTTATGCACGGTGGAGATGGTCCCTGCCGTCTCGGTCAGTACGTACATATGTATAAAATGACCTTTAACAAGATATTTACCCGCCACGAAATAGATCAGAAAGGAAGAAAACAGCCTCCTATTCAGTTGATTGAAAACGTGTCGAGCAGCCTTCTGGGTAAGGACGATTATACTGCAGAACTTGATAAATGGGTTGGCGTCCAGGCCTACCATGCCCTTATCATTCAGGGTATCTTTCACTCTGTATATTTGAAGGCGTCATCGTGTGTTAAGTCCCGTAAGGAATTTGACGCCATGCGGGCAGATTACATCAAGATGAAAGAAGATATTTTTTACATTCTTGAAAATAAAATCAAGCCGAGCGACCGTGCTGAGAAGATCGTAAGCTTTTTTGAAAAGCGTATTCCGAAACTCGGTGGTGTTGCTCTGTATTTTGCCTATGGCCTCTACAACAACAACGGTGTAAGAAAACTTCTGAGAAAATTCAGCAGCCAGTGGATCAAGCCTTACGAAAAGGCTGCTAAAAATGGAAAGAGGAAAATACGGGTTCACGTTGACGGCGAGCTTTACATGAGGGTTGCTCAGCTTAATGAAATCATGAAGGCTGTTGCTGATTCTGCCGGTTTTGGTAACTTTGAAATTTCTTATTCGCCGATATGGATTTTCTTTGAGAATATTCTTGAAGCACGGATTCTGGTTGCCGATCGGGATATTGAGCATTTCAATCACCAGATCGATCAGAGTGATGATGCGGAAGAGATCAAAAAGCTGAAAGAACAGATTGCCGATCGTGAAGCCATTAAGGTTGAAACTGAAAGTACTATCAAAAACTTTAGAAATGTTTTGGCAGCTCCTCTCTATAAGGCAGCTATGCTTCCGATGACTCATCCGATGAAAAAGGTTTTTCAGGCAGCCAAACCGGTTATCCCGACCTTTAAGCCCTTTGGTGAACTGGTGCCTTATACCGGTGAGACGATTCTTAATATTAAAGACGGTGTAGACCTGGTGCTCAATGTGGCGCCTGAGGGCTGCATGGTTTCTTCCATGGGACAGCTTTTTACTCCAAAGATTGTCAGTGAAACCGGTAATCCTGACGCCCGGGTTCAGCATCTTTTCTCTATGGATGGGGAAGTTGATGAAGAAATCCTTCAGCTTGCAATGCTGAAGATTTTAGGTCCGGGACAGTTTTATCTCGGAGCGTAAGGCTCATGTAAACTAAAAAAGGCGCCGAAAGGCGCCTTTTTTAGTTTAAAGGGGATGAGGGGGCGTCCGGCCTTCATCAAGTGCCGCGCTCTGTCAGTATATATTATTGTGGTTCACGGTTATTACTACATTGCCCTTTTATTGTTTGGAAGTTTTGATTCTGCCGATTAGATTCACAAGCTGCTCCTTAACCGACGCATGAGTGTATTCGTCATCCCTGTGAGGGGCCTCTCCTTCCTTTTGAAAATGAGGAAGCTCTTTGTATATCTGCCCGTACTTGAAATCAACTTTTCTAACCAGTTCAAATAATAACTGATCATTATTGATGTAATCATTCAGCATCTCTTTCAGGTAGCGAAGAGGGGCTTCAAGATGACTGCTTATTTTCAACTCATCTTCCTTTACCAAAATATGAAGCATTTCACGAAGGGCACCTGAAGGATCATGGATCTGCTGACTGATGAATAGATTGATCTCTGTAACGATCTGCTCAAGCCTGGGGATTGGAGATTCACCTTTAATCAGTTTTCCCGCTTCCTGGCCTATCGCTCCTGAAAGAGAAAATTTTTGCCGCGATATTATATCCCTCTGGATATCATGATCGGTGTCTTTTTTGTTATTGTCTTTTGTCATTGTTATGCGGTGGTTGAATTATTTGTTTAAATGGTTAACAATTATAACCACATATCCTTTTTTGTGCCCCTTGTCGATATACCGGTGTATTAACTTCTTTTAGACACCATTATTCTAAATAAATCAAGAAGATAATTGTTGTTTTGAAACTGTTTGTTTTGAATTTTAAGTAGAGAAAGGAAGAATTCTGAGGCAGAGTTTTTCCTTATAGTGGTCCGGGAGGTTTGCGGCTTGACTGGCAGAATATTTTCTGATACAATTAAATTACTCTGATAAACAGAGCATTCTTTTTAAGGGAACTTTGCTGTAAGTTTCTTACGAAATTGCGTCATTATACAAAGGAATATGCCATGAATATTGCAGTAGATAAGGAAAAAAAACTGGTGATGTTCTATCCGGAAGGTATTCTGGATATGAGTGCTTCGGCGAAATTAGAAAAGTCACTTAATGAAGAATTCCAGCGATATAAAGGATTTAATTATATTATAAATTTTAGAAAAGTTGATAGTGTCAGCAGTTCATGCATTAGAGTTTTTGTCAGTTTTAATCAAAAATTGAAGGAGTCGGGAAATGAAGTTTGCATTACTAATATTAATGCAATGGTACAGGAGTTGTTTAATGTCGCAAATCTTGATATTATGATTCGTCTTGAGAACTTCGAGCGAGAAGCTATTTCAGCTTTAACCTGATATATAACCATACATTGCCCGAGCTTGATTTTATTCCACTTAATCTATAGATGAAACATCAATTGTGGTATCATACATCCCCTGTACACAGAAGATTCATTCTTCTTAGCTGGTCTTATTTTGTACATTGCATTGTTTTTTATGTTCATTCTGTTTCAGAAAACCCTATTTGATATATATAATCTGCGCTGTCACGATCTTTACTCTCCCGGCAGAACCTGTACTAATTGATTTATACCAGAAAGTACAGTAGAAAATATCAGTTTTATGCCTGTCATAATCATAACCATGTTGTTGACATCGCACAGCAAATGTTATAACATATAAGACATAAACTCTTTTTAAGGAATGCGTATTTATTTGGTTTGTTCGATTCCTTTGACAATAAAGTTATTCAAAAAGTTTAATATAAACATGCAGCACATTTATTTTGAATAATCACCTAAGGAGACTCACCTCCTTCTAGTTATAAATAACAACCAGATATACAGATTTTTTGAAGAGGTTGAAATGAAGATCTTCAGTAGTATTACTTCAAAGGTAATAATCATTTATATCGCTCTTGCTGTTATGAATATAGCGTTTATAACAACAATAATATTTGAAAATCAGATTGATATAATTTCTGAAAACACAAAACTTAATGGCGAGAAATTAATCACGACACTCATTTCTTCATTAAATAAATTTTCTATTGATAATAAAACCAGTAAAATATTTAACACTGAATCAAAAAATATAATTCACCAGATAGACAATTTAATCAAACCTCTAATAAAAGATTATGCAATATTTTCTGAATCAGGAAAAATCGATAAAAAATCTTCCAGAAATCTGGTCCTGCCTGAATCATTTATAGAAAATGGTGCCAGGGCGATATCAAACAGAGATTTTACTGGGAAAAATTATTATCTCAATGTTGATGAAAAACAGGCTAAATTATTTTTTTATATTCCCCTTGATCAATATTTTCTTAAACAATCAATTCTTTTTGTTTCCTATGATATGGCGAATTTAAATAAGCACCTAAATGATTTATATTCCCAGGCGATTTTACTTATAATTATAATATCCATCTTTCACTTTTTTTTCGCTGTTTTGCTTTTCCGTGTGATAATCGTTCCTATACACCTCCTTAATCAAAAAACCGCAGAAATATCTGAAGGCAATTTTACTGCTAGAGTTAATCTGAACCGATCTGATGAATTAGGAGAACTTTCAACATCATTTGACAAAATGGCTGTTTCAATAGAGGAAAAAGTTAACACAATGAACGAACAAGTTAATGCAATTTCCTTAGCAAAAAAAAAGATGGAAATAATGGCTATTACTGACGAGCTAACGAATATTTATAACAGACGATATTTTTTCTTGCGAATGGAAGAAGAAGTCGAACGGGCAAAAAGGACAAAATCTGATCTGGGACTTATCATGATAGATATTGATAACTTTAAATTATTTAACGATAATTACGGCCATCAAATTGGAGATTTAGTCTTAAAAAATGTTGCTAAAGTAATCAAAGATACCTGCAGGTCTATAGATATTGTAAGCCGTTATGGAGGAGAAGAAATTGTAGTGCTAGTGCCAGATTGTCAAAAGGAAAATATAAAAATATTCGCCGAACGGATTAGACACTCAGTTGAAAAACATAAAGTTAAAACTACTGAAGGACAACTCTCTGTCACCATTAGTTTAGGGGCAACAAGTTTTGATCATTTGCTCATTGAAACGTTACCTAATGTAGGTCAAATGTTGATTTACTTCTCAGATGCTTCGTTATACGAAGCGAAAGAAAAGGGAAGAAATTTGGTAATAATTGGTTGAGGAATCGGTTTTAAAATCATGAATTTTAATAAAAATATGTTCTTTATAGTGATAATAAGCATGGCCATTACCTTTTCAATGTTGTCATTAAATAATGTAAATCTTACAATCAGAATGAGAGAACTTAAAATTGCCCTGCAAAATATTGATCTCGAAGAGACCCGAACAGATCACATTAATCTTATAATGAAGTATTCGATTAATCGAAAACTTTATGAGGGTCTGTTAACCCAGGATGAGGCCGATAGGATTGAACTTAAATTAAATTATCTCTCCCTTGAAACGAATAAATATAATAGTTATAGTTACCAAGAATATACTCATTTGACTACAATTGGAATAGCCTTAATAAACACTATTCGTTTTCTAATGGGGAAAAATCCCATTAGAGAAATTTCAAAAAAATATAATAATTCTTCTCTCATGCTCGCATATTACTATGAAAGGAATTTCCATTTTCATGAAGCTATTAAACATTATGAAGAGGAGCTTAAAATAGGAAATTTAAGCAGATCTCTCACCGCAGGTGCTTTGTTGCATCAGGGTTACTGTCATGCATTACTTTCTCAATACAAAAAAGCTAAGATAAAATATTTAAGAATTATGAATGATTATGGTAATGAAGATATCGCGATTACAGCATCGCTACTGCTTCATTACCTGAACGGATTCACAAAGGAACAAAAAAGAATTATTGAAAATGAACTGGATTCTATCGAAAAAGGTGAAAGATTATTTAAACTTATGGCATATAGAAAATCTATAAAAATACTAGACAAGATGCTCGCTGATTCTTCAAAAACAGAAAGAGAAAAAATATATTACATTCTAGCGCGGTCTAATGAGGAACTTGGTAATACGGAAACCGCATTAAAAAAATACATGGAATTAATATTGCATTCACCTGATTCATTATACGCCAAACAAGCAAATCGTAGGATGTATCTGATCGGAGATAATTCATGTAATGATGCAATAAAAAATTGCGCAATAAAGTTATCCAGAAGTTTTTACAATGATAAAATACTTGATAGTGTAATTTCTAAAGGTGTCATGAAAAATTCTGATGAATTAAGATCGAAATTAATAATTAAATTCAATAAGAAATTATTTCAAAATATTAATAAACTAATAGTGACAAATCCTATGAAAAAATCAATTCGACAGAACATTAAAATTCACACTATTGATGGAAATACTTTTGTTGGTAAAATTACAGGAATGACTAATGAGAAAGTTACCCTCTTAACCGATATTGGTGAGATTATTGTCTATCGGAAAAAAATAGATAAGATTGAATAAGTTAAATATTACACCTCAACTAGCAGGTAAAATTAGTCTGAGATTTTTCAAATTTGACTATCTATTTTTTATCCAAAGGTTTTGGCTATTCAGCAAACACTCAATTCATTTTTCATTCAGTAGCAATTTTTAGTGGTGAGCAGTATCTAAAATTAACATTGAGACGGATCGATCGAAATAGCAATGAGATAAAAAGCCTACTTTAGTAAACAGGATTTTAATTTTTTCTTCTCGTCTAATTGGTACCGCGTCTGTTCTTAATCATATTTTCATCAGCAAGAGACCATAGTGAAACATTTAAAAGAGGTATCCTGCTCCTGCACTTAAGCCTATACTATGTAGAGGTAGTCCAGAATCATATACATAGAGATATTGAATTTGAAAAAGAAGATTTATCTGCCGTAGTGGGTAGCGGTAACCGCAAGCCGATCTTATAGAAAATGTTAACCCGCGGACATTGTAATTTGTACTCGTTGCCCATATTGCGGTCATTTCCGGCAAGAAAAAAAAATAAAAGGCTCCCCGGTTTTTATGATAAACAGGGAAGTTCCACTGAGGGCCTGCTCCCGCAGAAAAAAAAGTAGCGGTAGATGGGCCGCTAAAAAAATAGTAAAAAGTCGTTTCAAATTTCACATTGGGAATATACCATTTGGGTGAATAGTTCATTAGTACATATAATCCCAAATCATAATTGAGATGAATACCTATTCCGTTCGTAATTATAGATCCAAGCTCTCCCAGGGCTCTATTGTAGGAAAGATATAGGGAAAGATAGTTGTGACAGCTGGGAAAATTATTGTCACCTTTTGATGATTTACTGTTTTTCTCCTCGGTATTTTTAATTTCTAGGCCAGCTTTATAATTTTTTTTCACTATTTGTTTTTTTACTTTTGTACCCTCTTTTTGGTAAAATTTCAAATCTTCTTTATATGAAGAAGTAATTAATTTTTGCCTTATCTTTTTTTTCTGTATTAAAAATGTTCCATAAGAATTACTAAATTTAAAATTCCTATCTGTTTCTTTTATTATTTTACCATTAAGGACTGTTCCATCTTTTAATTTTATAATATCAGACGAAAGTTCAGATATGATTAAAAAAATAAACAGGATTGACCACATAAACAGGATTGGTATTTTTCTAGATGCGCAGGATCGGGAGAAAAGGCTATAATTATGATATTTGTACCATTTAATATTCATTGATTTTTTACAGCATAAAATAAATTATATTGCTGTTTAAATTTTTCATATTTTATCATTTTTGAAATGAAAAATCAATTAAAATTCGGGTTTCCTGCTATTAGGTATTATACTGTTGGCTTCATAAATAATTGGCCCCTAATGGGGAGACATATCATTTTTAAATATCAGTTGCAGTTATAACCTTAGATGCCAAAACCACCTTGATAGGTTTTCTAATTATATTACCATTAGAAACTGTGAACAAAAGTTCAGAGAACTTACAGAACAAGTATCGTGTCGCCAGAATGTTGAAATATCGGCAAAAAGCACCGGTCATGCAAGGCTTTCTTAAATTTTGTCGATAGTTTCTTCTGAAGGAACTATTCCGTCAAAGCCTTTGAAAGCACCACTATTAGGATCCCCAATAGGATTCCCTGCCATGTTTTCTACGTTGCTTATTGTGAGTGTATAACTCATTTCTTCCTGGGATGATGTAGTGATATTGACAATCCCATAGTCGATTGAGTCACGAACTGCAGAAGAGACAGTCAATCCTGGGATGGAGTAATTACCTGTCGTTTCAGATGTAGTCTCTTCAACATCTTCTGAGAACGTTACCCGAACATTTGTTATAGAAGTTGAAATGACACCCTGTACGGTTAAAGGGATTCCTTCAGTGCTGAGTCGTGAACTATCTCGAAGTCCTTCAAGAATATCAGTATTACAAGAAGAAAATAAAAATATAATGATGAAAAATAAATATGATATGTTCCCGGATTTTTTCATAATTTAGCTCACTTCTCATTTGAATTATTTGACAAACACTTCATTTTATGTTTATAAAGAATTATCCTTGTAAAAAATTCGATTGTTAATTATAAAAATACTATATTTGCTGCAGAAAGTCAATTGTTGGGGGTTGCTAGTGATTTAAATCATATATATTGATATATAATAAAGGGTGTTTTTGAATTCATTAATATTTAAGGAATATCTAATCATGTTTCGTTAGTGCCTGTTACGGAGCAAAGCTTGCCTCTTTCATGTTACCCATGAGTTTGCGTATGGTGTAAAAAACTCCCCGAGTACAACCATAGATAGAACTGATATATGATGATGTTTGCAGTATGAGAAGGCCTGAACAATAATCATACTATTGGAATGTTAAATATTGACAAAAGTGATCGACCATGTAAAGATTTTCTAAATGTATTCTTGGACACAGGAGGAATCAATGAAACCTGAAATCCGTTTTTATCTATCAGCAGTTATTACTCTTACACTTATATCTGCAGATCAACTTGTATCTAATGTTAATAAGTATGCTAGAGTAAAGGCAGAGGCCGGCCTCAGAATGAGAAAATCTCCAGACCTTAAGGGTGAAAAAATGCACACCTTATCTAATAACTCAGTTGTTGAAATTCTTGATGAAAGAAGTAAAGAGTTGGTTATATCAGGAAAAAAAGGGAAATGGACAAAGGTTAAATCATGTGCCATGACAGGCTGGGTTTTTGGAGGATTCGTTGAAAAAGATTCTTCTATTAAATCCGGAACATTTAAGACAACAGGATTCTTTGAAGAAGTTTCTGAAAGTCAATATTTCAAGATTGTAGTGAAATGTTTACAGGGAAAAGAGAAAACATTCTGGTGCTTTGATGGGTGCAAGAATATTAGCAAGATTAAAAAAGGAAATAGAATTAAAATAATTTGGTACAAGTATGAAGTTGGTTTAATTGGAACCGGTAAAGCTGTTGTTAATCGAATCGTATCGATAAAAGTATTGGGTAATTAGATGTATAGTCAACTCCGGCACCACTAATCGGTATATCCGGGAGAAGAGTGCTGAAAACAACAAAACTCCTGGTCGATTACAAGGAAGAATCAATTCGATAACATTAGGAGAATTGAAATGAATATTATCAAAACAATGAACAACCTGTTTGTCAAAATATCCAGGGAAAACAATCTCTCCATGGAAGTTATTTACTGGAACGGGGAGAGAGTAAAATTCGGAAAATCAAAACCTGAATATACACTGCATCTGAAAAATAAAAAAATTCTTTTAAGGCTTATGATGGATGTTAGCAAGGGAGCAGGCGAATCATACAGTGAGGGGCTGTTTGACATTGAAGGGAATATGGAAAAATTCTTTTCACTCGGTTACCGCAGATCTATTCAGGTGGAAAATATTGCCGCAAAATTTTTAAAGATGATTTTCTCTGGTGCAGGTAAGATCATCGATGTTTTTCAAACCAATTCCATCACTGGATCAAAGAAAAACATTCATAGCCATTATGATTTAGGGAATGACTTTTATGAATTATGGCTTGATAAGTATTGGCAATATACATGCGCCCACTTCCTTAAGAAGGATGAGACACTTGAACAGGCTCAAATAAACAAAATGGAACTCGTGGGTAGAAAACTTGAACTAAGAGAAGGGGATAATGTTATCGAACTCGGTTCAGGATGGGGGGGGCTTGCCATTTATCTGGCAAAGAATTTTAAGGTAAATATAAAATCATTTAATATTTCTAAGGAACAGGTGAAGTTTGCCAGGGAATGGGCTAAAAAAGAAAAAGTAGATCACCTTATAGATTTTATTGAAGATGACTATAGAAATTCAATTAAATATGTCGAGAAAAACAGCATCGATAAGGTTGTATCTGTAGGCATGATGGAACATGTGGGGAAAAAATATTATTCAGAATTAGGTGATACTGTTGATTATTTGCTTAAAGAAGAAGGTCTTGGTTTCTTTCATTATATCGGGAAAACCTATCCTGAAAAACCGAATAAATGGCTTACTACATATATCTTTCCCGGGGGGTACAGTCCTACCCTGAAAGAGATTCATCATATTTTCGAAAAAAACTGGTTTGTCATTCATGATATTGAAAATATTCGTCAGCATTATTGGAAAACACTTCATCACTGGCATAACAGATTTGAGCAGAACATAGAAAAAATAAGAGAGATGTTTGCTGAAGAATTTATCAGGACGTGGAAATTCTATCTGCTCGGATCTGCTTCATCGTTTCACTACGGGAATACAACATTGTATCAAATTGTTTTTTCAAAAAAGAATAAACATGATTTACCCCTGTCAAGAGCATGCCTCTATGAAAAGAATTATGATCCTGATAAAATTGAACGGTGGGATTAGTCTTCAAGCCTATAAGAGATGCCATCGAGAATATAACATCCTCTAGTGACTTAAGTTCCCAAAATACAAAAAGCCCAAAACAGACATTTTGGGCTTTTTGTTAAAAGTTCACCAGATCGGACAAAATAGATACTTGATTAAAATACTATGTATTTAGCCTGAATTTATATACATTGACATCTTGACAGTACCTGTAATCTAGCATTAGTTATAAGAGTTGGGATATATAAATGAAAATTCATAAAGAATGGCTTACAGCATTTAAAAATTATATACATCAATTTATAGAATTAGCTGATAATGAATGGTATGAATTATCAGATTTTATTTATGCTGTTACATTGCAAAAGAAAGAGTATTTCATTCGTCCTGGAGATGAAATACTTAAATTTGGTTTTATTATAAAGGGAATTCTCAGAACATTTTTTATCACAGATGATGCTGTTGAATATACTACTTCTTTCTGCACTGAAAATGAGATTGCAATGAACTATATTATTTCAGCAAAAGAATTACCTGATGAATATTTTTCCCAGGCAGTTGAAGATTCAATTATACTAGTCATTGATTATGAAAATTTATTAAAACTTGAAGAAAAAAACCCGAAATGGAATATTCTTAAAAGTAAAATAATTGAATATTATTATCCCTTAAAAATTGAACGTGAAAGAAGTCTTCTTGCCACCAGTGCAGAGGAAAGATATCTCAATTTTATTGAAAATTATAGTGAAATCATAGACAAAATACCTCAATACCAGATTGCCTCATATCTAGGTATCACACCTATCGCCTTGAGCCGCATTAGAAAAAAATTAAATAATTCTAAAAAATAAACCTATGTTAATGAAACTCCTGATATATAGAGTTATATTCTTTGCAATATTAAAAATAGGAGTTTTGCAAATGAAGGCAGTAATTATTTATTCTCATCCCTGGGAAAAGAGCTATAACAGCTCTATTCTCAATATTGTTAAAGAAAGTCTTATGAATAAAGGTGCTGATATTGATCTTTTTGATTTATATAAAGACAATTTTAACCCGGTTTTAAGTGTTAAGGATCTTGCTCTTTATTCAGAGGGGAAAACATCTGACACTGATGTAATGAATTATCAAAAACGAATTGAACAGGCTGACCACCTTTTTATTATTTTTCCTGTATGGTGGTATAGTCTGCCTGCAATTTTAAAAGGCTTTTTAGATAAGGTACTACTGAAAAACTGGTCCTTTGATACTACATCTACATTTCCTAAAGGAAAGTTAAATTTTATAAAAAGCACAACTGTAATTTCTACAATGACTGCTCCGGGATGGTATCATAGATTTGTTTATGGGAATACTATGAAACATTCATTCATTGATGGTACATTAAAATTTTGCGGGTTAAAAAAACTGAAATGGTTCAATATTTCAAATGTTGAGAATATAGGGGACAAAAAACGTAAATTGTGGCTCAATAAAATCGACATTCATATTCAGAAGCTGTAATCTTTTCAGCCACAGTACAGATTACTAACGGTTTTTAAAAAATAGAAGACTTATCATAACTGTTTTAATCAATCTTCAAGATCAATTGATTCAGATTAAATTATGTAATTAAAAAATATTTCGATTAAATGGAGATAAAGAAAAACTCACCAAAATTAGATGGGTTTAACTCTGCTCGCATCATTGGACGAGTTCCGAACTTTTTGCGAGAGAATATACTTAGGTGGTGGTTTGCGGCTTGAGAATTTTCATAAGAATAATGATCACATTATTGCAATATTAAAATATGGACAAAAAGCACCGGCCACCTAAGAATTTAATATCGATCCTCAGAACTGATAGTATGGACCACTCTCACTCGCCCGTAGGGGGCAGAAGTAAAAACTCCATCAACAAGTTTATCATCAACAAAGAGTTTAATGGTTATTAAACTTGAATCATCTGTGGATTTAATTGCTGTTGCTTCGGCGTTAAATTCTTCGAAAATTTCATCGTCTATATTATAATAAAGATTAGCAGTATATGAATATTCCCAGGGAAGAGGGACATCATAAACATTTATAAAAACAGGGAGACCTTTTCCCCTGGTATTATAAAGAATATCAGAGGAAAAGGCACCTCCTTCTCTCTCATAACGAATATCAAAACTTTAATATCCACAATATGAAGAAACAAAAAATAGAATTATAATAGAAATCATGTTTCTCATTAGAATCACCCTTTTGTCAAAAAGAAATGTTTAGATTTCTCTGTAATTTAAATATAAAGAATACTTTTTACAATCATTCCCGGGTATGAATATCTCTTTTGGGCATCATCCTCAAGTATGATTGGAGGATGATGCCCTAAGGCTTTCTATTGGAAATATAATAAAATCTCCTGATATCAATCTTTACGTGAAGCGTTATAGTTCTTTAATATAACAATTTTTTGTATCCACTGTTATTGTATCAGAACTGTAGTGACAGAGTTTAGCCTTGAGTGGCCTGGGAAGTTTGCGGCTTGATGGAAAATGAAATATTTTTTTCTAAAGTAATGAGTATTATAAATAAGCCACAGATGTTGTTTGGAAAAATTTAAACCTTTATAACATCATTGACTTTATCTAAATTCAATGATATTATTAAATTGAATCTTTTATAGCTCTATTTGATTAGACATATTTTAGTCAAGGTTTGATGGGGGGCTCTATGGCTGATTTTCTGACAGACCAGTTCTTTAAAGATGTCGTAAATACAATACGTGAACCTCTTTTAATCCTGAATCAAGATCTCAATGTGATCACCGCCAACCGCTCGTTCTATGAATTTTTCAAGGTAAAGCCCGAAGATACCATAGGGATGCTTGTTTATAACCTGGGCAATAAACAGTGGGATATCCCCAAGCTTCGGGAACTGCTGGAAAAAATTATTCCCCAACATTCCAGCTTTGATAATTATGAGGTTGAACATGATTTAAACGCCATCGGCAGGCTAACCCTCTTATTGAATGCCCGACGGATTATACAGGCAACCGGCAAGAAAGAAATTATCCTTCTGGCTATTGAGGATATCACAGAGCGCAAACAGTTAGAAAACATATTGGAAGACTCTGAAGAGCGTTTCAGACGTCTTTTTGAGACCGCAAATGATGGTATATTGCTTCTCGAAAAAAGCGAATTGAAAATTAGTTTTGCTAATCCAGCGATAGGGGAAATGTTGGGCTATTCCAACGAGGAATTAATCGGGAAAGGTTTGAAACAAATCGGTTTCGCGGATAATATTGGTAATTATACTGAAGTAATGCAGGCACTGGACAACAACGGCATTATTCATTACAGGGAGTCTTCAATCCGAAAGAAGTCTGGGCAAGAGGTCGACACCGATATCTATATGGTAGATAAGGCAACTTTGGTTCAGTGTAATATTCGCGACATCACTGAGCGCAAGAAAATGACAGAAGACCTTTCGACGGTTAAAAAACTTGAAGCTATCGGGATTCTTGCAGGCGGTATCGCTCACGATTTCAACAATATTCTGGCTGCAATTGTCGGTAATATTTCCCTGGCTAAAAGGAAGGTAAAGCCAGAAGATAAAGTTTCTCACCTGTTAAATGAAACCATAAAAGCTACAATAAGAGCTCAGACATTGACCACGCAGTTATTAACCTTTTCCAAAGGGGGAATGCCAGTCAAAGGGATCACCTCAATTAAAGATCTACTCAAATCGTCGTGTTCCTTTATGCTGCACGGCTCAAAATCTGACTGCGAATTTTCGATAGCAGATGACCTGTGGGGGGCTAATGTCGACATAGGACAGATAGGCCAGGTCATCAATAATCTTATTATCAATGCAAACCAGGCCATGACGGATGGAGGGGTTATTCAGGTCGCAGCAGAGAATTTAATACTAGATCAAAAAAATAGCTTATCTCTTAAAGCTGGTACATACATCAGAATAACCATTAAAGATCAGGGCGAGGGCATATCCAAAGATCTCCTCTTAAAAATATTTGATCCTTATTATACGACAAAACAGAGGGGCAGTGGCCTCGGACTTGCCACGGCCTATTCCATCGTCCGAAAGCATGATGGACTCATTTCAGTGGAATCCCAACTGGGTATAGGTACGACATTTTATGTGTATCTTCCTGCTGACGACATGATATTTTCTGGAAAAGAAGAAGCCAAGATAATAAATGGTCATGGCAGAATTCTGTTGATGGATGATGAAGAATCTATACGGTTATTGGCAGGGAGAATGCTGGAAGACCTTGGTTATGAATCAATGTTTGCAAAGGATGGCCTTGAAGCGATTCAGATGGTTAGGGAAGCCAAAGAAGCTGAAAAGCCCTATGATGCTGTTATCCTGGACCTGACTATACCCGGTAAGATGGGGGGAAAGGAAGCTATTAAGAAATTGTTGGAGATAGAGCCTGAACTTAAAGCTATTGTATTCAGCGGATATTCTAATGACCCGGTTTTGGCAAATTTTGAGGAATATGGTTTTAAGGGTATGATGCGTAAACCGTTTGAAATCCACACATTTGGCAGGGTGTTACAGGCTGTCCTGACGGGTGTAAGTAAATGATTTGGTTATCCTTTTTTTTCCTTCTTTGGTAGCTTGGCAAAACACCTATTACGTTGTTTTTGTAAAATTATAATTATCAGAAGAATATGACCAAACAATAATTAAAAGTAATTTTAGAAATTGATGGAATTTCAGTGGGCTCAAGGTTAATTTTAATAGCTACATTGAAAATAGACCAAACTGACGTTTTGGGTTTTTTGTGTTCAGTGCTCGCAGGATTGGAAACGGCCAGAACTTTTGTGGCAGAGTTTAGCCTTGAGTGGTCTGGGAGTTTGCAGCTTGATCGGGTGCCAGAACAATAATTATTCCTCTGGAATGTAAAATTAATTGCAAAAGCACCGGTAATGCAGATCTTGTTAAATAGTATTGATACGCAGGAATCTGTGGTACCAGCAACAAGCACCTTTTAAAAAAATTTGTTGACATAATTGACTGAGCAGTCATTCATGTGTCGGAGTCGAAAAGCTGTGCCATTCATTTCTAAACAAGCAAGAGACAATTTAAATTGTTTTTAACCAATCTTTCTTCTTGGAAAATAAGTACAAAATATAAAGATTACATAAATTACTGTTTCCTTTTTTTTATGTGTGTGTGACCGGATCAATCAAATCGAGTAGCTTTAAAAAATATCTACAGGACTTGATTATGAACAAAATCACACAAAAATTACGCAATTTATATCCTGACACAGAAGAGGGGCTTGCAAAATTTCTTGATGGATATTTCTATCAAAAATACAGCGCTCTGTATGTTTACTATCTAAAAAAGTTCTCTAACCAGTTTAATGGAAAAGACGAAGTGCTTATCTATCCCGCCGAAAAAGCAAGTCCTGATATTGATGACATGGTCAAGGCTACAACTGATCAGATCATACCGGGACTTTTAAAAAGAGAAACAAATGTATATCACGGAAAGGTAGTGAAGCTCGATGATGCAATCAAACTGGTAACTATAGATCAGGATATTGATTTACCTTCACTTCCTGAAACAATTATTCCCTATGAAAAGGCCAGGGACCTGATCCTTGAGAATCCTGACCATATTTGTGTTATTGATTGTCCCTGCAGAACTACTAAAGAAAATCCCTGCACACCAGTTGATGTTTGCATTATTATTGGAGATCCCTTTGTGAGTTTTGTTCTTGAAAATAACCTGGACAATCCCAGAAAACTCACTGCTGAAGAAGCAATTGATATTATCAAGGCAGAAGATGAAAGGGGACATGTACATACGGCCTTTTTTAAGGATGCCATGGCAGATAGATTCTACTGCATTTGTAACTGCTGTAAATGTTGCTGTACAGCCATGGGGGCACATTTTATAAACACCCCAATGATGGCTGCTTCTGGTTATCTTAGCGAAATCAGTGATGATTGTGCAGGCTGTGGAAACTGCAAAGAATATTGTCAATTTGATGCTCTCTCCATGGAAGAAGGAAAAGCATTGGTTGATGATGAAAAATGTATGGGGTGTGGAGTATGCGAATCAAAGTGTAGTAATGAAGCTATTAGTCTTAGACGTGAACCTTTAAAGGGAGCGCCTCTTGATATACATGAACTTGTACCGGAGCTTGCAGATAATTAATGAGTAGATATCGAAAAAAGACAGGCCTTTGTACCTGTCTTTTCCCTATAACTTGTCCTGCTGAGCGCTCTTAAAGTCGTAGAGGAGGTCAAGTTTTAAATCCTTTATGCCCAATAATGTTCGCATCATTGGACGAGGAGCGAACTATCTGGCGGGATAATGTTCTGAGGTGGTGGTTTGCTGCTTGAGGCAGAAGTTTTGAAAAATTAATTTTTCTATTTACAGCACTTAAAAACACATTATGATTTGACGTTGTGTGACACATCTAGTAAAAACAATACCCAATGAAAGCTAGTTAAAGGATACAGACGTGAATTATTATATTTTACCTACACTTGAAAGTGATGAAGATGAATGGTGTTATATTGATACCAATCCTACTGGCCTGGAAATGGAAGATTACTATTTACGCAGAGGAATTCCCTTTGACGACAAATGGCCAGATCAAGTTACTATGAAAATGAGTGACTCTGAAGGAGGGACTGAAATACCCACCCAAATATACAACACAAATGGTTTTCTTATCCTTCATCAAATGGTTGTAAGTCTGATACAAAGTGTATGTAAAGAAGATATTGAATACCTTCCATTTATTTTATTTAATCATGAAGCAGAAATTTCCAGTAAAGAGCACTTTATTATTAATCCAATTGGACAGTTTGATTGTCTCGATTATGATAAAAGTGATATCAAATATTTTAAGGATGAAATTCTGGATATCGACTATTTCATATTTGATAAAGAAAAATTTAAAGATGCACCTGATTTATTTCGAGTAAAAGACGCTCCACATGTATATGTAATCAGTGACAGGATACGAGATTTGCTGGCAGGCAAAGGATTTACAAATATGTATGCAGAAGATATTGACATGGATTAAACTTTTAACAAATCCCCAAAACACAAAAAACCCAAAACTAAACGTTTTGGGTTTTTTGTTAAAAGCTCCCCGGGTACAGCCATAGATAGAACTAATAAATCAGGGATATATTAAGTATGAAAAATAATATTTTTAAATTCTTTCTTTTCCAGGAGTTCAATGAGTGTTTCGAATATCCACTCCTTAGTCCTTATAACTTGTTTATCTTCTGCTTTCTGTAAACTCATTTGGAATATATACATTCTTCATGTACTGTACTATATGGTAATATTGTACTGAAAAACTGGAAATTTAACAACAATTATAAATGATCAAAGCTACTTAACATTCTCCAGGTTAAATGCCTTAAGCATTTGCCCCGCAGATGTAAAGGGCTTATTCTCTCTCTGGCGAACCAGTTTTAATGAATCCTTTGAGCAGGTTACTGCACATACACCGCAACCAATGCATTTATCCTCATCAACAACCACCATCTTTGCCTCTTTATCAATGGTGATGGCTCCAAGTAGACATCGTTTTTGACACTTGCCACAGGCAATGCAGTCATCATGTGACATGGGAATAAAGTTTGAAGGAGCAACTGCGTTCATGTTGTCCCATCTGGTTCTGCCTCGAACCTGAGAACAGCAGCAGCCACAGCAAAGACAGATAATCGAGTTCTTTGTCATTGCATTATCAGTGCAACAGATAAGCCCTGAATCAATCTTATCCTTGACATAGTTAACAGCCTCATCCTTTGTCACCTTTTGTCCCATGCCAATTGATTGAAAATGTATTGCTGAAAATCCTATCATTAAACAATAACCAATATCAAATTTATCCTTACATTCACGAACTCCCAGTTTATCAGTACGGCTTCTGCAGGGGCAGGGAACAAGGCAAAAATTATCGTGATCCATAGTTATGATGTACTGCTCAGCTTCTTCAAACTCTAGAATCTTCTCACCAGATTTTATGGTTTTTTCAATGGGAACTGCTCTGAAAACCGGTGTTCCCTTTTCTGATGTTTCATAATATCTGCTGTATTTTTTCTCTACAAAAAAATCCAGGTAGAGTTTAGCTGCTTTTAGATCATCAGGTCCAGTTTCATTATGAAACTGATGAATATTGACCAGAATAGGTATTGGTGGCAAGGCAAACATGTTTCCCATTCCTGTAAGGCGGTTCCTTTTATGCAATGAATCAAGCATTTTCATAACTTCTTTTTCATCAAAACCTGTTTCCCGGGCAAGATCTTCTGTTGATATAAATTTTGGCAATGGATTCAGGTATTTTACAATTGCAACTTCCTCTTCTGAATAAAGGAGTTTCAAATATTCAATAAAGCTTTGGGTGAATTCACCATCATGTCGTGGTACTCTTAAGGGATTGGTGTTTAGCTGTTGTGCTAAGATTGTATAATCCTGATTCATTTTTATCTCCAAAATTTTATATTTTTTGTCTTCTGATCTTTTTTAACATAAGACGAAATTGTTCTTCTTCAGATTTTGTAAGAACAGATAGAAATTCTCTATTTTCATTAATCATGTCTTTTTTAATTCTTTTGCTTTCTCGCTTTCCATCTTGAGTGAGATAGATAAGATAAACTCGCCTGTCTTCAGTATCTTTTTTTCTTTCTATGAAACCTGCTTTTTCAAGTCTGTCAATGAGTCCTGTCATTGTGGCATTGTCAATTCCTGATTTTCCACCTAGATTATTAATAGTAATACCATCCTCATCTGATAGAAAATTAAGTACAAGGGTCTGGCCTACTGTGAGATTTGTATTTTTCATTTTGTCATTCAAAACTTTTTTTGCATACTGAGATGTTTTGGTAATCTGGTAAAAAATACAGTCTTCTGCTTTCATAGCTTGTTATGACCTCTGATGTTATGTGTTCATATATTATGTGTACATAGCATATGGCAATCCTCTTCTACTGTCAATTGATTTAATTGAAAATAGACTCTTCATGAAAAGTTATGAAACATTTTGGCAGTTATGATACATAAATCTGGTGCTTCCGGTGTCAGCCTGGTTGGTATAACGATATGGCGATGTTGGAGACTGCATGTGAGGAATTAATAAAAAAAGGCAGTCCTTATGGACTGCCTTTTTGTGTATGCTCGCATCATTGGACGAGTTCCGAACTATTTGGCGGGAAAATGTCCTGAGGTGGTGGTTTGCGGCTTGAGAGTTTTTTCAAAGCAACAATCATGTTATCAGAATGCGCATCAAAATAGAAAATTAGTTAAAGAAACAAAGAATTAGATATTCTTTAATAAACGATAAAATTTATACTTTTTCACTTTCGTCTGAAAAGACCTACTATCCCCATCTATATAGTATCCTGAACGCTGATATAATTCAATTGCCTTGGTATTATTCGTTTCAGCGGCTAGCATGATGTTGGTTATTCCTATTTCTTTTCCGTAATTATCAAGATAACTGAGGAGAGCACTTCCCACGCCTATGCTGCGATAGGACGGATGAACGGCAATACCATGAAGATAAATCTCATCTTCTTTGGGATTGAAATATGGGAAAGAGTCTGATCGCAAGAGAACTTCCAGATGAGACAACAGACTTAGACTGATATACCGCAGAAAGAGAAGAGTATTTTTTTTTTTCTTTTTTCTTTTGTGCTCCAGTATATACCATCATCATGCCTGCGGTTTTACCCTCAACTTCGGCGATAAAGCAGTTTTGGTAATTCATAAATCCGCAGTTATGCCTGAAGATTTTTTTATTTAATTTTTTTCCGCCAGTACCCATGGAATCTTCGATAAAGCCATGGGCTGCTTCGATTAAAAGTTCTGCCACTTCCGTGGCATCTTCGGGAGCAGCTTTTCTTATTACCATCGGTATGCCTCTTATGAAATTATTGACTAGATTTTAAGTATATGATACTAATTGTCAAGCAGATAGTGAGTGGCTGCTCAGTTGTTTGTTTGAAAGCGGTAGTTGCAAATGTACCAATAAAAAACAAAACACCCAAAACTGACGTTTTGGGTGTTTTGTTAAAAGCTCCCCGGGTATAACCATAGATAAAACTGTTGAAAACATCCCAAAAATATCTATACAAAAGATGATGCATGGCTACTATTGAACTTGTTTTTGTTCTCCAGGCAAAATGTTTTCAACTTTTTGGGATTTAGTTTTAAAGATCAATGCACTTTCCACTATGATAGCTAAATAAAATTTACTATGAAACTGTTAGCCTGGTCCGAACCCAAAAACTCAAAAATGTATCTTAAGACAAAATTTTTATTTTCAAATAGTATGATAAATGCTATCGTGTTATGCTCTTAATAAAAAATTTTATAAACTGATCCTGGAACTCTTTGAACATCCTGTCTATTTCGATATCCTCTTTATCAAGGATTAAGGAAAAGAGAGAAATACCCTCTGAAAATGCCACCAGTGCTGTGCTGATGAGAGATGCTGAAGTTTCCACTTTGAAGGTTTCAGTTAGAATTATTTGAACTGCTTCTATCCACTCGGAATAGGCTTTCCTGAGTTTTTTCTTTATTTTGGGGTTGTATATCGCCAGCTCTTGAAACTCGATAAATATTTTTGAAAGGTCACGGTTTGAAGTGATTCGATGGTAAACGAAATCAAGGCAGGCGCGCAGCATGTCCTCGGTGTTCTTAAAGTCAGGTGCTTTTGAAAGCATCCAGTTTTCAAAATCAGTCTTGTAGTGTTCGATTATAAATTCGATATAGTTGAGGAGTATGTCTTCTTTGTTCTTGTAATAGTAATGCAGCATACCGTGATTGATCCTGGCAGCAGCAGCAATATCTTTAATCGAGGTCTGATTAAATGGTTTTTTTAATAAGCACTTGGTCAGGGCATCCATGATCTGCCGACGTCGTTTTTCTTGTATCATACTATGAGTCATATTTTGAATCCTCATTAACCTTGTATGGAATAAGGAAGGTCGTGAACACAGTTCCTGTTCGTATTTTTATCCATCATATCAATCATTGCGGTTAAAAAAATCAATTAAAATTTTCAATACGGAGATTATATCATTATTAAAATTAAATATTTTTAAAAAGTTAGTTGACCGACTAACTATTATATGTTAGTCAACCAACTAACTTAAGCATTAACCCTTTTAAAATGTTTTCAAGAATTGATATTATGAGATGAATAATAATGTCGGAATACCAAGAGAGATCAAAAAACTGGAGAAGATAGTGCCGGATACACCGGCAGGCCTTGAGACTTTTGTCACCAAAGGTCATAAGGTTTATGTGGAAACATTTGCGGCATCAGGCGTGATAATTTCAGAATAGGTTTTTTCAGCTGGCAGAAGGGGCGGTATTATCAGCCGATGATGTCTGGCATGGTGCTGAGATGATTATTAAGGTAAAGGATCCAGATGAACCTGAGTTTGACAGACAGAATGAAACCCGGCCAGATACTTTTAGCTTATCTTCACCATAAAATTTAGATTATTAAAGGAGGAAGTATGCTACCTATCATAGATGCACATTCTCATATCGGTGATATTCTATATCCGGGTGGAGGCAGGATTATCGAATATAAAGGGGTTCGAAAAAAGTTGATATTCGATCCCATCTCCATGTGGCAGATGGTCTTGAATCGAAATTTTGGAATGGGGACCCTGGCTTACAGAATATTTTTACATTGGATTATCAGGGCCGAACAGGAACGAAATTTTACAGGAACACGGGAGAATGCCCGTAACTCGATGGATCAATCCGGGGTGACGTCTACCGTATGCCTGCCGCTTCCGCCCCATGTTGTTTTCGCAGACCTTAAATCGGCAGCAGAAAAAGATCCGGGGGTGATTCCGTTCACAGGTGTTGATTTTTCCGATACATCACAATTGGATAAACAGTTTCAAGCGGAAGTAGGGGCGGGAGCAAAAGGCTTGAAACTTCATCCCATCATTCAAAAGGTATCGTTTTCAGATAAGCAGTTGATAAAAGCGGTCCAAGCATTCATGCCGTTTGATCTGCCCATCCTGTTCCATGCCGGAGTTTCCAACTACTACGGGGGCAGCGAGAAAGGGCATAATATTCCGGAATATGGCGGCATTAAAGAAGCTGCGGAACTGGTTTCGGCCTTTCCTGAGGCAAAATTTATTGTGGGGCATGCCGGAATGTATGACGTAAAAGACGTAATGCAGATGTTGGGAGGATACCAAAATGTATGGGTTGATACGTCCCTGCAGTCTCCTGAAGCAATACGGAAATTAATTGATGTGTTCGGGGAGGATAAAGTTCTTTTTGGATCGGACTGGCCCTTCGGGTGTCGAAAAGCGGCAATCAAGGCTGTAAAAGCTGCCTGCAAAGGCAATAACAGGGTAGAAAGAAAAATTTTTTATAAAAATGCATGCAGTTTAATGAAGATAGATCCATAGATGTTTACATGTCGGATACGAAAGTTGCGGCGGCATAAACCATTAGACGAGAAAGGTAAATCATCATGAATCAAACAAGCGGCAAAACCATATCCCGGAAGGAACGGGATCAAATTTTCGATGCCTTTGGGAAACACATTTCCCAAGGACAGATCCGTTATCTGACAGCAGGTCACCTGGATGTCCTGGAAGGAGACAGAGACGGCATCCGGTTTAAAGAAAGTCAATCCGGCAAGAGCTATATCGACGGGTTTTCATCAGCCGGATGCTTTAATGTCGGGCGCTGTAATCCGCGGGTTATCCAAACCTTGGAAGCGGCTGTAGATGACTATGATATGGGCACCTATGGAATGCTGTCCGCGCCGAAGATCAAGCTGGCCAAACTCCTGGCGGACGTGGCCCCGGGTGACCTGAACCGGGTTTTGCTGTGCGGAACCGGCGCCGATGCGGTTGAAGGCGCTTTAAAACTGGCCAGAGGCGCAACCGGGCGGAATGAAATTGTATCCATGTTAAAGGCCTACCACGGCCATTCCGGGATGAGTCTGTCGGCTAATGGCAAAGACTATTATAAAGATTTGTTTGAGCCGTTAATGCCGGGTTTCAGCTTTGCCCCTTTTTGTGATCTTGAGGCGATCCGTCAAATGGTGTCCGAACGTACCGCGGCCATTATACTGGAGCCGATTCAAGGTGAAGGCGGAATACACGTGGGAACAGACGAATACCTCAAGGGGCTTCGTGAAATCTGCGACCAATACGGGATCATGCTTATTTTTGATGAAATCCAGACCGGTTTTGGCAGAACCGGCAAGCTTTGGGCGTCCGAATATTCCGGTGTGGTACCGGATATGATGCTTCTTGCCAAATCAATCGGCGGCGGGCTGTATCCCAACGGGGCGGTTCTTTATCGCGACCGCAGCGAACTCACCAGCTATGTCGACAGGAATCCCGAGTTTCATTTGTCCATGGGCGGAGGGACTGATTTAGGCTGTATTGTTTCCACCTCCGTTATTGAATATATCGTTGAGAATAAAATCTGGGAAAATGTCGAGAAGATGGGCAACCGGCTGCTGGAAGGGCTCCGAAGTATTCAGAAGGAAAATCCGGGACGGATCTTGGAAGTCCGCGGCCGGGGCATGATGGTCGGGATTGAGTATAAACAAGAATTCATGGGGCTGCTCATGTCCGATTGCCTGGCAACACACGGCATGTTTGCCGCCTATTCCGGCAATGCGCCCCAGGTTATGCGGTTCCAGTTCCCCACAGCCGCGACAGCCGAAGATATTGACGAGGCCCTGGCGATTATTCGAAAAGCGATCAAGCTGAGCAAATTGTATATGCTGGTCTTGGGACCGCTTTCCAAAATCCCCTTTGTCAAGGAAATGATTAACAAGGGGGATATTATGGTCACCGTCAATTTCTGGCTGCGCAGGCTCGTATTTTGGAAATAATGAAACGTAAAATTTCAGGAGATTGAAATATGAATACCATACAGCAGGAAAAGGGAAATGAAGATAACGCCCGCAGGGATGAACTTATTGCGGACGCTCAACAGGTATTTGGAAAAGGTTTTGTAGAAAATCTGGTGTCAAAGGGAATGGCATGGATAGAGTCCGGCCGGGAAGGATCGGTTGTTTATGATTCAAATGGCAATGAATTCATTGACTGTTATTGTTCCTCAGGCACGTATAATCTGGGCCGGAAAAATTCCGCCATCGCCCGTGAACTGAAACAGGTTATCCATGAAACCGATCAGGGCAACTTTGTCATGATCTCGCGGGAAAAGGCCTTGTTATCGGAAAAACTGGCTCGATTCACCCCGCCTGGCCTGGACTGTTCTCTGTTTACGGTCGTAAGAGGGGAATCCGTGGATGCCGCCTGCAAGCTGGCCCGGGGGTATACCGAAAGATCTGAACTGATCACCGTGGACGCGGGCTGTTACGGCCAGACCGGGTTTGCCATGACCCTGTCCGAGCGAGCAGACAAAAAAGACTTCGGCACTTTGATACCGGATGTTCAGACGATCCCCTTTAATGACATCGATGTTGCCAAAAAAACAATCACCAAAAAGACGGCGGCTGTCATCCTGGAACCGGTTCAAACGGAAAACAATTGTCGCACCGCGGACAAGGATTACCTCAAGGCCCTGCGTACCTTTTGCGATCAAACAGGGGCGCTTCTGATTTTTGATGAATCTCAAACCGGATTCGGAAGAACTGGGGAAAAGTTCGCGTCTGATTATTTCGGCGTGCTGCCGGATATCATGCTCCTCGGTGAAGCCCTGGGCGGCGGTATGTTTCCCTTCTCGGCAATGGTATTTACCAGTTCCGTGAAGACGTTTTTTGATGTGCATCCCTTGATCCATCTGCTGACATTTGGCGGACATGATGTGGGCTGCTTGGTCGCAGCCGCGGCCTTAAAGGAATATGATCAGATACAACCCTGGCAAAACGCGCAAAAACAGGGAAATATCCTGAAGGAAAGGCTGCAAGAACTGGCCGGCTCTAATCCAAAACTAAAATCCATACAGGGTATTGGCCTGATGTTATCCATGGAATTTGAAAGTGCGGAAGCGGCTGATGGATTTTGCCGAAGTGCGATTCAACAGGGGGTGTTGGTAAAAAGCGGAGAGGTCGCAAGATATAGCGTCGTCATTCGTCCCCCCCTTACCATAAACAATCAGGACGTGGAGAAAATCGTAACTGGGATAGAAAAGGCTTTATCTTCTCTGAAATAAACGTAAAATCCTGTTTATTGAACTACTCCATGTGGGCTATGGATTGTTAGATATGCCCGGTGTGTATCAGTACAAAGACTTAAGGCCTGTTGAATATTAAAGTTGGTCGATCTCTATCAGGTTTGAGCAGAGAGGTAAACTATGGGCAAAGATTGGAGAGGCGACATTGTTTTTTCAGACAGTGTAGCAATATTTCGAGGTCATGTGGGTGGCAATAAAGCCCATAGTCATTGGGCGTCTCAAATCACTATTGCATTGGATGGAGAGGTGGAGTTTGAAACTGCTTCTGGCCTGATCAGTTCAGAAGCAGTATATTTTTCCTCAAAAACAGAGCACCGCTTAATTTCAGGCTTTGTTTGTTCAATCTATCTGGATCCTTTATTTGATTCCTTAATCAAAACTTTAAACAAGGATGCCTCCGATGGATGGAAGTCACTTTTACATTCTGAACTTACTCAAAAATTAGGTTCAATATCAGCCTCCACAGATCTCAGAATCCTTTTGAATTCCGATTTACTACGGCCTCTTAACCTTACTTCCTCTTCGGATGAGAGATTCAATAAAGTAATACAAGAGATTAAAGCATGGCATAGTAATGGCAGGGACATCGGTCGTGATTACCTGGCAAAACTGGTGAACCTGTCTCCTACTCGTTTTTCACACTGGTTTGTTGAAAAGTCAGGGATTCCTCTCAGGAGCTATAAGAAGTGGCTTAAACTTAGAGTAGCTATGGATGCCCTGCTGGATGGAGAAAGTCCGGTTGAGGCCGCGATGTTGGCCGGTTTCAGTGATCAGGCACATATGAGTCGAGCCGTTTCTGATTCCTTCGGTCTCACCTACATGGATGCTCAGAGAGCCTGGGATCATTTCAATCAAAACTAGCTCTTTCGTTCAATACAACGGGGAAGTTTATTGTTATCCTGTTACTAATTTGTAAAACGTGTTCATCAAAAGTTATGGTTAGCTGCCGTGGGCAACGAAAACTTAGTGACAGGATGAAGTAGTCGACAGGAATTTTTTAATTTCGTTTATGCCCCTGAAAAAGCCATCGAAGCTTTTGCGCATAAAGAATTAGCAGGCGAAACAAACAGTCTTGCTGCTGTGGAGAAGCTTTTGGCTTCATCGGATATCAATCTAAATAAAGGAACCTTAATTATTATGAGCAACCTTTCTAATAAAGATTTAAAAAATATAAACGACTCTCTCGTCTATGGGGTAACCTTATTCGAAACAGTGGCTAACTATACTGCTAATCAGCAGAAAAAAGAGAAATGGCTAAGGCTAAAATTGCTAGTAGAAAAAACTCAAGAAAGGTACTATGCTTATATGAAAGACAATGATAAAGCGGTTATCAATTCTAAGTTTCCAGTTATCAAAGGTAAAATTGAAGGTCTTGGGCTTTCTGTTTTGCCTTGGCTTATTTTTATGAGGCTTCTAGCCAGTGGCACCAAACCGTTTCTTAAAAAATTTCAAACTTTTGTCGATGGCTCAGTTGAATCTGAAAAACCGTTTTTTGAGTTTCTTTATGCACATGAAAAAGCTGTTGAATCTTTTGCTAAGCTTGAAATGAAAGGAGATAAAAAAAGTTTAGAGCAAGCCGAAACACTCATAGCTTCATGATGAAAGTTGACTTTATCATGATTCTAAATATCGCTGGATTCACTATGACACTGGGGCTTGTCCCACCGGCGCGCGGGTCGGACCGATCAAGCTAACAAATTGACTTAAAGTAAACTACATGGATGCTCAGGGAGTCAAGGTTATCCACTAATGGGCAAAAAAAATTGTGATAGGAGCAGGTGAATGAAAAGTGGTTTTTTAACCTGATGAATGGCGCACTAAAAGAAATTTTAGGTGATAAAAAAGCCATTGTCATCGGACAGCCACCGGTGGCTATATTGCACTGAATCGTGCCATCCACAATGCCCTCAATGTGATAGGAATTGTCAGTGTGGCAGGTTCTCACAGCGGAAATTTCTAAAACAATAAAAATACACGGAGACCTTCCAATGCAAAAAACCCATTATGCGGTGTGCAATATCTGTGAGAGCACCTGTGGCCTCGAAATCGTTAACGACGGCAAAAATATAATTTCCATCAAGGGCGACAAGGAGAACCCTTTCAGTCGCGGTCACATCTGCCCCAAATCCCAGGCTCACAAAGATCTATACAATGACCCGGATCGTCTGCGTCATCCGGTTCGCCGAAATGGTAATCACTGGGAAAAAATATCCTGGAGTGAAGCCATCCGGGAAGTCGCTGACCGCCTTGTCAGCATTCAGAAAAAACACGGTAATGACGCCCTTGCCTTTTATTTTGGAGACCCGGCGCTTCATAACTATGCCACCTTTTTGATGCTGAGGCCGTTTATGAAATTCCTGAAATCCAAAAATCTGTATTCCGCTGTTTCCGTGGATTCTCTTCCCAAGATGCTGGTATCATATCTTATGTACGGCAACCAGGTTGCCAACTCGATTCCTGATATCGATAGAACGGATTACATGCTGATACTGGGTGCCAATCCACTGGTGTCAAATGGAAGCCTGATGACCGCCTCCAACATAAAAAAACGGCTGAAAAATATTCAGGAGCGGGGCGGTCGAATTGTGGTGGTAGATCCCAGGAAAAACGAAACCGCTGATATTGCGGATGATAATTATTTTATCCGTCCCGGAACCGATGCCCTGTTCCTTCTGGCTATGCTTCACACCATTTTCAGAGAGGGGCTATATAACGATGGAAACGTGCTTTCCATCGTTCAAGGGGTGGATGAATTGCGTGAACTGGTAAAACCTTTCACGCCGGAACGCGTGAGCAGACGTGTCAGGATTCCTGCCGACGACATCCGCAAGCTGACCCGGGAATTCACCGCTGCTAAATCAGCCGTTTGTTACGGACGTATGGGTACAAGCACCCAAGAATACGGAAGCACAACCACCTGGTTGATGGAAGTGGTCAATATTGTCACGGGAAACCTGGACCGACCTGGCGGAATGATGTTTACAACGCCGGCGGTGAATCTGGCCGGCATCGCCAAGCTTCTGAAGGAAACTGGCAGCTTCAATCAGCATCGGAGCCGGGTCAGCGGATTGCCTGAATTCAATGGTGAGCTGCCGGTGGCCGCACTTGCCGAGGAAATGGAAACTTCCGGTCCCGGGCAGATCAAAGCTCTGGTGACACTTGCCGGTAATATCTGTCTGTCCCGGCCCAACAGTGGCCGATTGCTCAAGGCGCTTGAAAACCTTGAGTACATCGTCTCCATTGACATCTGCATCAATGAAACCAGCCGGCACGCCAATATGATATTGCCGCCGGCGTGTTCCCTTGAGGAGGATCACTTTGAAATGATTTTTTACGCCCTGGCGGTTCGCAACATTGTAAATTATTCAACCTCCGTTTTCCCAAAACCATTGGATGCCAAACAGGACTGGGAAATACTCCTTGACCTCATCGCCGCCTTAAGCGCTGCGCGTGGTTTTTTGCCCTCGATTCCTGGACACATTATGCACTCATTCATGCGCGTATTCAATCCGAAAAGACAGCTGGACCTTCTGCTTCGCCTAGGCCCCCACGCGTTGTCCCTCAAAAAGCTGAAGCAATCACCTCACGGTATTGACCTGGGTCCGCTTGAGCCAAGGGTCAAACAGGTAATTAGTACGCTTGATAAAAGAATAAAACTGATTCCCGAAAATTTCCTGAAAGAAGTTGGGAGACTAAATAAAAGTATGGACGAAAAATTGCCCTTGAAAAAAGGAGAGTTGCAACTCATCGGGCGACGTTCGCTTAAAGGAATGAATTCCTGGCTTCACAACTGCTTGAGCCTTCAACGGGGAAAAATCGAATGCACCCTTCTGATGAATCCTGAGGATGCCCGGCAACGCAAACTTGAAAACGGTCAAATCGTGAAAGTTGCCACATCCATCGGCAGTATTGAAATCGATCTGGAAACAACCCTTGAGATGATGCCGGGGGTTGTCAGTATCCCCCATGGCTGGGGACATGACCTTCCAGGTGTAAAACAGTCTCTGGCGAACACCAGACCCGGGGTCAATGTGAACCTGATCACCAATGATGATTTGATTGACAAAGGATCGGGTACGTCCGTGCTCTATGGAATTCCGGTGGTCGTGACGTCTGTTGAATAGCTCCCGACCGTAAAAGGCTAATTTTAGTCGGCAACTAAATGATCACTGTTTTATCAATCTACAAGATGCGAAAACTAAGATTGAAGACTGGCGAAACGAATATAATTATGAACGTCCTCATAGTTCGCTCGGGGATTTGATTCCGGTTGAGTCTGCAGAAATGCTGAATAATGGAGACAGGAGGTAGTAAATCTCTAATTAAAAGTAGGTGAAAACAGAGGGCAGGTCACTTTCTCTAAAACAACAAAACTCCTGACCTAAAAGGTCAGGAGTTTGTGTATGGTTTTGCTCTGATCAACAAGTACAACCATAGGTCGAACTACTGCTGTGGGGACATCCCATAGATTCTTACGTAATCTGAATATAACACTATTACTAATATTTGTTTCATCATCTCAAATTTGATATTTTTAGTTATTACATGTTTTAACAAGGAGCTATAAAATGAAAATAATCCCCTATGTATTATTCAATGGTAACTGTGAAGAGGCCGTATCATTCTACCAATCAATTTTAGGTGGTGAATTGAATATCATCAGGTATAATCAGCTGCCAGAAAAAGAAAAACAACCACTTAGTGATAAATGGAGTAATAAAATTATGCATAGTTCTCTTTCCTTTAAAGACGGATATTCAATTTATTTCAGCGATACCTGGGAAGGGACTCCAGTTGAAAAAGGAAATAATCTTACAATTCATATCAATTTAGGTTCTGAACAGCAGGTATATGATGTTTTTAAGAAATTATCTGATGGCGGCAAAGCAGCAATGCCAGCTGAGAAAACATTCTGGGGATCGGTTTATGGATCTTTCGAGGACAGATTTGGAGTCTGTTGGGGAATTGAATTTGAGATACCAGGAAGTGATAAAATGTAACTGGTTTAGCTAATGAGAAAACGATAAATTTTTGAAAGCTCAATGAGCTTATCGTAAACCAGGCTGAATAACGAAAAGGTATTGCTTTAATTGCGAGAGTATTTTCTTCCCTCAAAACAAATAAAACTCCTGACCCAAAAGGTCAGGAGTTTGTGTATGGTTTAGCTCTGCTCGCATCATTGGACGAGTTCCGAACTATTTGGCGAGAGAATGTGCTCAGGTGGTGGTTTGCGGCTTGATCGAGAAAGTGTTTTTTACTTGAAGTAATTTGGAGTTGTTAATTAATCTATAATAGTCTCATAGATTATCAGGATGCCATTAATTATGATTATTTCTAAGAAGATTCTATTGGTTTTTATATTCATTCCTTCTCTTCTCTACGGAGAACTCCATACTGTATTTGATGGAAGACCCAGGAATGAAAAAATGAATGATTGTTTCTCTGCAAATAATATTTCTTCGACTAGACCAATACTTCATAGAGACAATGAAAATTATTTAAAAAGAATTAATGAAAGAGGGGAATATCTTCGAAAAATAATTAATCTAATAGGGAGACTGGGAAAAGATGTATACACAGACAAGAGGGAAGTTGATGTCATTGGTTCTCCGATTGAATTCTATATTGTTCATTTGGTGATAATACAAAAGAATTATGAAGAAGCAGTATTAGAGTTGCTGAGGTATAAAGGAGATTATGTTTACAAAAGAAAGATCATCGATAAGGCAATTTATTCAATAATTGCATTAAGTCGGCAAAAATTGAATATTCGTTCTTTGCATGAAAAAATGATTGGTAACATCAATTATGAATTAGATTATTTCCAGAAGAAATATCTTAAAGATAACGATGATAATTTAAGTTATGTGCAGATTAGAAAACTGCTGATCAAATGGTATCATACTCTGTCGGAGACTTCTGCAGGGGATTTGACAATACAATTAAAAAAGGTCTATCTCAGTGATAAAAAATTGTACCATCGGATTATGAATATAATTTTTTCTATCAACAAACCATTGGCTTTAACGATTTATGATGAAATCGAACATTAAGAGAAAGTAAAAAAGGGTGAGGATTGTTAATCGCTTTCTCCCTAAAACACAAAAAACCCAAAACTGACGTTTTGGGTTTTTTGTTCAGTGCTCGCAGGATTGGACACGGCCAGAACTTTTGTGGCAGAGTTTAGCCTTGAGTGGTCTGAGAAGTTTGCGGCTTGAGACTTGCAATTTATTGCCATTTAATTTGAAGCTTTTTATTATGCTCAGCACAGTCTGACAAATACAGGTTCATCAAATTTTGATAAGGAATACCACTTTCTTCTGACATTGTTTTAAAATATTCTATTGTTTCTTCATCGATTCTTATAGTAATCTGTTTTTTAAGTTTTTTGGCATAGGGGTTTTTTTTAGACTTTGAAAAGTCATATTCTTTTCTCATGGCAAATTCTCCTTATACTGGCTTTTCTCATTTCTGGTCGCTTTGCGTGCTGAAATTAGTCGAATCGCTGAATCGTTTTCTTTATAGCAATGAACGACAACAAGGATATTTGATTCTTTGCTGACACCAAGGATGATGAATCTATCTTCGGTTTCAGAATGATCGGGATCGAACACTATACGGGCAAAATCATCATAAAAGACAGATTTTGCTTCTTCAAAAGATATGTTATGCTTTTGAAGATTGGCTGAGGCTTTCTTTTTGTCCCAGATAAATTGAATCGACATAATTATAATATAATTATTATATAACTATGTGTCAATGTATTTTTCGTGAAGTGTGAACTTTGAAATGTTGACGGTGAGGAAAGAATCTCAAAACACAAAAAACCCAAAACTGACGTTTTGGGTTTTTTGTTCAGTGCTCCCCCGGTTGGACTCGAACCAACGACCCATTGGTTAACAGCCAATTGCTCTACCAGCTGAGCTACAGGGGAATATTTTGTAGCAACAAGAAGGTTAATAACAAATAGACCCGTTCTCTGTCAATTAAAAATGTAGTTTTTATTTCTGAAAAAGAAAAAAAATTAAAAGTGTGTCGTAATGAGCTTCCAGGCGGCCCATTGCAGGCCCGCAGGGAAAAATATACTTTACATCAATCCCGACAGGGGTAAAGTGAACCGATAAAACGCCTCTGGAGCATGATAGATGGATCTAAACGCGAAAATACAGGAACTGGCAAAAGAGAAAAATGCCCTGATCCTTGCCCATAATTACCAGCCTGAAGAGATACAGGCTGCTGCTCATATAACCGGAGATTCCCTTGAGCTATCCCGGGTTGCCGCTGATAACGATGCGGATATAATTGTTTTCTGCGGCGTACACTTTATGGCCGAATCCGCATCGATTCTATCCCCTGAGAAAAAGGTATTGCTCCCCGAACCGACAGCCGGCTGCCCCATGGCTGACATGGCCGAACCAGAAGACCTGATCGAGATGAAGAAGAAGCATCCCGATGCCATGGTCATCACCTATATTAACTCATCAGCGGCCATTAAGGCGCTCTCTGATGTCATCTGCACATCTTCTAATGCTGTTGATATCGTCAAAAAGGTCGATACCCGGGAGATTATCTTTGTGCCTGACAGAAACCTGGGGCAGTATGCACAGCGCTTCACTGACAAGAAAATCATTCTCTGGAATGGGTTCTGTCCCACCCATGAGAAGTTTACTCCTGAGCAGCTGATAGAAATCAAAACGAAGCATCCTGACGGCCTGGTGGTTGTTCATCCCGAATGCCGCCCTGAGGTAATTGATATGGCCGATGAAGTCTTCTCTACCGGTAAAATGGTAAAATTTGTTCAGGAGACTAACGTTAAAAAAATCATCGTCGGTACCGAGAGTGACATGATTGTGAAGCTTCGGTCTGTGGCTCCCCATATCGAGTATATACCCGCGTCAGAACATTTCACCTGTCCAAACATGAAGAAAATTACCCTTGATAAAATATATAATTCTCTGCTAAATGAAGAAGCCGAAATTACCGTCAATAATGATGTACGGGAAGCGGCCAGGAAGGCTCTGGACCGTATGCTCGAATTATCCTGAAGTAGAGCAGGTATTACATGACTGAAGGCTTAACAACAGGTTCAGAAGATCCCAACGAGGTCCCCGTGGAAGAGGGGACCAACATTCTGCGGGAGAAGACCTTTACCCCTGAACTGCGCGAACTGGTTTCCAGAATCTCTAACAATGAAGATTCCGATACCGAAACCGCTGATATGGTTACCGGTATTAAAACCGCGTCACGAGGCCCTAATGAGCTGCTCCGTGATCTTCATCAGCTCTTCTACGAGGTTAAATTTTCCGAAGCTATCGACAGTACTCCGCCCACACTTCGCCAGATACGACAGATCCTTGAAACAGATGATTCTGAAAACCTTATGGCTATGAATGATATTTTGACAGCCCTGATTCCTGGATACGACGGCTTTGCGGTTTTCAGGCTTGATATTGACGCGGGGGCCTATGTTCCGGTTATGCAGAATCACGGCAGTGAAATTATTAACGGCCTCTCGATAGGGCTCCATGACAAACTTTTTGGTGAACTGCAGAAACCAGAAACGATAGTGTCGGCATCTGAACCTGAGAGTGCCCTGGCAAACGGGATGCTCTCCCGCTACCTTTCAGATAATGGGGGGAAGTCAGTAACCTTTGTCGCTCTGAACTATATATTTGATCAGGGGTCTCCAGAAGGGCCTCACGCAAAGGAAAGGGTCTCTACCGGGCACCTGGTGATGGCCCTGAGCTGTGATAGTGATTTTGCCGGGGAAAAGGGCATTCTTTCTATCTTGAAAAGGGAATGTATCTATCATCTCCTTCTGCTTTTTGCTGACTTCCAGTTCCCTGAAGAATCCTCCGGGGTGGCCATGGCTTCACTGCAGGAAATCATCAAAGAGCTTGAGGTGTTACGTCAGAGAACTTCAACCGGGCATGGAGGCATCATTCTTCTTATTCGGGGAGCTCCAGGAAAAGACCTCTATGCCGCCTTTTCCTTTTTAATGGTAAAGCTCCAGAGGCTTACCGGCGAAGAGTCTGTGGTAATCCGGATCTGGTCAGAAGTGGCACTCTGCATGGTTACTCCATCAGAAATACCGGTAATTGAGATCCTGATTAAAGAATTTAACAAAACCTTTGATAATACCTTTCATCTGAAGAGAATTGACGATAGAGATGTCCCGGGGATAGCCTTTCTTTTAGAAGACATCCTGACATAGTTTAACGGAAGAATTGCTGTAAAACACGAAAAAAGCCTAAGCGGGCTTGGTTTTCTGCCAAAATTGCTCCCCTCTGTTGAAAAAGGGTAGTATTATTAGTACTTTAAAACCTGAATATATGTTGTACCGGTCTTATGTAAAAAATAATGAAAAGATATATCCTAACAGCATTTCCGCTCATTATACTCATCCTGCTGCTTTGCGGTAGGGAAGTGAGAGCCTCTGGAACTATCGGTGTCTCCGGTGCTGATTTTCTGGAGATACCTGTGGGCAGTCGTGCCAGCGCCATGGGAGAGGCGTATACCGCGGCGACAAATGACGTCCATCTGCTCTATTATAATCCCGCAGGCATTGCAACTCTCAAGCATCCGATGCTCAGTGTACAGCATCAGGAGTTGATCCTTGATACTCGCCTTGATAATGTATCTTTTGCCTACCCGATATTTGACGGTTTTCTGGGGCTCTCTCATACCCTGTTCTGGGTTCCTCCTTTTACAAAGATCGATATAGACGGTAACGCGACGGGAGAGGCAAATTTTATCAACGGCGCCTTCACCGCAGGTTACGGCTACGACTTTAAATTTCTAAAAGTCGGCGGTTCGATGAAATATATCTACCAGATTATCGACGGGATGCAGACCCACTCAGTTGCCTTTGATCTTGGCATACTTAAGGGCTTTTATATGTTCTCACCCTTTGACGCCCCGGTACGAAATTTTTATGTAGGCATTTCATTTTTAAACCTGGGGAGCAACGCGGGTGGTGATCCTTTACCGAGACAGCTGCGTCTCGGTTTGGCCTACCAGCTGACACACTGGTTTACCTTTAATGTTGATTTTGTTGAAAGCATTATCGAAGGCTCTGATCTTTATGATTTTATCTATGGACTTGATGAAGGTTTCAGGGTCAATCTTGGAGCGGAAGTATCATACCTTGATATTATTTCTCTTCGGGCAGGATGGCGCCTCAATGACGGGGGCATGTTTTCTGTTGGTATCGGTTTTAACTATGCCATTCAAAATGTATCTTTTATTATTGATACAGCGTACTCCGATTCAGGGATTTTTGGGCCCAATTATTCGATAAATCTCTCTTTCAGGCTGATCCCGAAAATTGTTACCTATGAAGACAGGGTCGAGGCAACCAGGCATTATCGAACCGGCTTGAAGTATTATGTAGCCAATGATATCGATGCGGCATTAAAAGAATTTAAGCTTACCCGGGACTACGATCCCTATTTTAAGAATATTGATCATAAAATTAAAGACCTTCAGGAAATTAGAGGCCTGATGGATGAAAACAGGCGGTTAGATGAGGAACTCAAGAAAATCCAATAATATAAGAGACATCAGGATTACGCCTGATTTCTGCCCCCGCGCCGCAGGTTCTCTTCTCTTCGAAATGGGTAATACCCGCATAATCTGCGCTGCGTCTCTTTCTGAAGATGTACCTGACCACGCGGCTTCCCGTGGAAAGGGCTGGCTCACAGCAGAGTATTCCATGCTTCCCTATTCGACCAGTCCACGAACCGGACGTCCCCTGATGAAAAAGGATGGAAGGTCTGTTGAAATTCAGAGGCTTATCGGCCGTTCACTCCGGGGTATTGTAGACCTTGAAACGCTTGCAGGCTACAGCATTACCATTGACTGTGATGTTCTTCAGGCCGACGGAGGCACCCGAACCGCGTCAATATCCGGGGGATTTATCGCCCTGAAAATGTGCATTGAGAAAATGCTTGCGGATAAACTTCTTACTGAAAATCCAATAAAGACAAATGTCGCAGCTGTTTCCGTGGGAATCATTGACGGAGAAACAATGCTTGATCTCGACTATGCTGAAGATTCAAGGGCCGACGTTGACATGAATGTTGTAATGGACGGTACAGGCAGCTTTATCGAAGTCCAGGGAACCGGTGAGGGGAGTACCTTCTCCCGGGAAGAAATGGACAGTATTATAGACCTGGCTGCTCAGGGGATAAAAGATATTATCGAGATTCAAAACCGTTACTAGCCTTTTTCTCCCTGGGGGATACCTGACTCCTGTAACCTTAAAAGCGACGATGCGTTTCGTCGCTTTTGGGACATCGTTGTCTTTAGGTGGATTTCTGGAGCAGAGGCGGGGTGAGGGGAAGTTAAGGAACATATTTCAAGCTTTCTCTTCAGGCAATTTATTATTCTTCCGATATATAAAATAGAAGAATTATGTCGGAAGAGATATATGAAAAAAACATTTAGTATTTTATTATTCTTTCTCCTTATGCCGGTGCTCCTATGGGGACAGTCGAAAAACATTGTTGGTATTGATACCCCTTCAGCTTTCACTATCGGCAGGGGAACCTATCATGTTTCAATGCTTGGCTATGAAGGGGGCGGCATTGAGCTGAAGACCCTTATCGGCCTTCATGATAATCTTTATCTTGGGGTCTCTCTTGATTTTCAGAATGCCATCGGAACTGAAGACCCGAAGCCGAATATACCCGGAGTCATTGCCCGGATAAAGTTCACTGACGGCTGGGAATCGTGGCCCATTTCCGTTGCCCTCGGCTATGATTCATTTTTTATCGGCCGTCAGGGAATCGCGGGAAATGCTGATAATGACTATAATCAGATGATCTACGGACCGTATCTCGCGGTAACGAAACCGATATATCTCCTCGGGGGTGAACAGTACATGAGCTTTGGGGTTCGTGTTCCTGTGCAGCCCTATGCTGAAGGAAATGACACTTCCTACTTTTTTGCTCTTGATATTCCTCTGGGCAGTTTTTTTCGTGTTAAGGGGGAAGTTGAAAGGATCTACTGGAACCTGAGAGATTCCGATGACTGGCTTTTTAACTTCGGGTTCAGGTATACCTACATGGACGCTCTCAGTCTTGAGCTTGACTTCCTTTACCAACCGGGTGAAACTATGAGCCGGATTGTTCGCATTGAATACCGCAACCGTTTCTAAGGCTCTCTTAAGCCTTCTTCTGCTTCTTTTTACTGCCCCCGGTGTCAACGGGGGGCTCTACCGTGTCTGCAGCCTCAAGATAGTCAACTCTTCAGGGACGTCTGTTTCGGCTGAAGTAGAAATTGCAGACTCCTGGCAGCAGCGTCAACACGGCCTGATGTTCAGGAGAGTCCTTGACAAAAACAGGGGTATGCTGTTTATATTCCCTGACTCAAGGCGTCGAAGCTTCTGGATGAAAAATACCCATGTTCCTCTTTCCGTTGCCTACATTGATGAAAAGGGAGCGATACTGCGTATTCTTGATATGAAGCCCCTTGATATCTCGATTACTTATGATTCGGGGCAACCGGCGCGTTATGCCCTTGAAATGAACCGGGGGTGGTTTCGCAAAAATAAAATACGAAAGGGCTGTAGAGTTTTACTGAATGGATGCATCGGTCAATAGAATAACCTCTTCAAAGGATGAACGCTCCCTTCTCATTGCTGTGCGCATGCAGAAAACCACAAAGGCTGCGGTCGAGTACTCCCTCGAAGAATTGAAGCTTCTTGTGAAAACCGCCGGGGGCGTTATCGTTGATTCGATGACGGTGAATCGAGAGCGTATTGATCCTGCCTATATCATTGGCAAGGGTTATATCCCGAAGATTCAGGAAATTATAAAAGAAAAAAAGTTGAAGCTGATTGTTTTTGACATGAACAATATTCGTCCCGCCCAGATACGCAATCTTGAAGATGTTTTAAAATGCCGGGTCGTGGGACGGAATGAAGTAATACTAGATATTTTTGCCCGCAGGGCGCGCAGCGCCGAAGCGAAGATA